>Ga0137394_10005092_pt1 | contig 9999 bp, 9 predicted proteins | sample czobulk116metaG_FD_108278 | JGI IMG/M metagenome (GOLD analysis project Ga0137394, IMG submission 108278) | Vadose zone soil microbial communities from Angelo Coast Range Reserve, California, USA - czobulk1.16 metaG | ecosystem: Environmental > Terrestrial > Soil > Vadose zone | place: USA... | reverse complement strand
TATGGCAATGAGCTTTACGCGTTTGAACTGGAAACCCGCAAACTCATCCGCCTCAACAATCCGAGCCCTCCGGCCCCGGGCGTAGGCTGCCCCGACGCTCTCTCCGATGGTGCGCCGAACGCGAGACATACTTACGGTGGCCTCGCCTATATCGCGCATGCCGATCGGATGTTTGCTTTCGGCGGAGCACCGGCCAATCGGGACGGCTGCACTTCTCAAAGTACCTGGACGCTGGATCTGAATAATCTCCGGTGGACTCGTATGGATCCCGCGCAAGGCGGACAACCCTCGGGCGGGTTGAATGGTTCGGTTGCTGCTTACGATCCGAATACAAGTCTAGTCATTTTGAATACGCGGGACTCCCTGTGGTCTTACAACTTTGCAACCAACACCTATGTGCAATTAAATCGGACTGCTGATCTCACGCTTCACACCAACGCAGTCATCGATCCCAAACGAAGGCTATTCCTCACCTTTGGAGATGGCGTTATTCGGTCTATTGGGATCGGTCCCGGTGCAAAGTATGCCGTGCAGGTGCTTTCCACTAGCGGTTGCGGCGAACTGGCGAAGTCAGCCTCTCCTGGCCTGGCCTACGATCCGGATCTTGAACGCATCGTGGGCTGGCCGAATTTTGGGAATACGGTTTACCTTTTCGACCCAACCACGAACTCATGCAGTTCCCGTACATTCTCTGGTGGACCCCCAGATTCTGCCCACGACGGCCAAGTCCCAAGCACAAATGGCACGTTTGGACGATTCCAGTACTTTCCCAGATCTAAGACTTTTGTCTTGGTGAATGATTGGAATGTCAACGTTCACTTGCTAGTGCTGTCTGACTAGTGTTGCGGTCTGCGGGTCGAATACATTATCTACCATTATGCAGCAAAGGAATCCACGCTTCACCAACGTTTTCAAGAGAATCCAATAATTAGTAGATTCCCGCTCAAAGTTGTGAACCAGTTTGCTCAATTCTGGAAATCCGTTTCCGGCTACCTCCGAAAGGGGGCGCTGATAGTCCATAAGGTCCTCTATATTCTAGATTTAACAAGAATACTCAATGGCAGCCGCATTGCTCACTCACGGGAGACAATCAATCTTGTCGGGATGAATTACTTCTCAGGAGTTTCAACCTTGTTGGCATGCAACTCTCAAAGAGTCAGTTTGTCGGGAATTCTTATCCTAGCGGGGCTATTTTGGGGTTCCGTGCTTTATGCCCAATCCAACCAGTCGGTTCCCCCGACCACTCAGGGCAACCAGATCACAGGTTCGAAGTCCGGAGAGCGCGCCCCGTCCTCTTCAAAAAAGCGTGGAAAAACCCACGCGGAGGATGGTAATTCCTCGAACGAGTCCGGAGCAGAAAAGACAGCGGCGACGGACGACACCTACAGGATTGGAATTGGTGACCAGCTTCAAATCTCTGTATGGCATGAGCGCGATCTCACTCTACCCGTCGCGGTACGTCCGGACGGCGTGATCACAATGCCGCTTCTCAACGATGTTTACGTGGTTGGCCAGACACCGAAGGAACTTGGTGCACTGCTGACGGAAAAACTTAAGCCCTTCGTCAACGAACCTCAAGTGACTGTGAGCGTCTCACAGATTCAGAGCCGGAAAGTTTATTTGGTCGGTCAGGTGGGCCGTCAGGGAGCCTATCCGCTAAACGATGGAAAGACTGTATTCGAACTAATCAGCGAGGCTGGAGGCCTAGGAGTTTTCGCAAAAAAGAAATCAATCTATGTCCTGCGGGTTGTAAACGGCAAACAGCAGAAAATGCCGTTTCATTACAACGAAGTGGTTTCCGGTCAAGGGGGAGATATTACCTTACTCCCGGGGGATCGCGTCGTGGTGCCTTAACCCTTTGCACCGGTGTTGGAGATTAGAATGTTCGTCTTATTGCGAAAACGGATCGCTCCTTGCGCTGCCATACTAGTGGCTGCCTTTGCCTTCGTATCCTATCAAGCGCAAGCTCAGCAGGAGCCCGAAACTCCTGCCCAAGATTCCGCGTCGGTATTACATCCAGCTGTTCTGGCTTCATCTACGCCAGAGATTCAGCAGGTCGGAAGGGCAGGAAATCTGCTCGATACCGTCAGTCCACTACGCTGGGGCTCTTTCTATATCGCTTCTGCTCAATACGCACAGGTTTTTGATCGAGGTTCTGCCTTCGCAGGACAAGGCTCATTCCAAAACGCTGCCAGCGTGTTTTCGTCGACATTGGTTTTTGATAAGAGATTCCGTTCCTCTCGCATCGCTCTTCAGTATGTTCCCCGAGTTACTGTCTTGAATGGAGTCGTGCTGAACAATTTCACAAATCAGGACACCAGTCTTGACACAGTGTTTGTGCTCGGCCCGCGGTGGACAATGAGTTTCAGCGATCATTTTATGTACTATAGGACGAAGAACGCGTTTGCTGATCTATACCTTGATGCGGACAGCGTCTCTGCAACAACCGTTCAGAAAAACTTTTTGGAAGGCCCTGTAAGTTGGCTGTTCAATTCCGTGGTGGCAACATTTCAATTCCGGCTGAGTTCGCGCACGCAGTTGTATGCTTCACCTTCCTACGTCTATTTCTTGACTAACCGTTCGGCTGTCGCGGCAGGGAACATGGCCGCGCAGGAATTTATCGGACGACTTGGTATCAAATACTCTTTAACTCCACGTAGCGCTATCCAGTTCTATTACAACGGTACCAAAGATATCTACCAGGGGAGTTCAGAATCCAGCCCCCTTTATCAGACGGTGGGAGTCGGGTATAGCCGTCAGTTGGGCGCTGGCTGGGGTATCGGATCCACATTCGGCGCTTCTACGGTAAATTTCGGAACCGGTCGCGAGTGGACCGCGACTGGCTCCTTCTCGATTGCGAAGTCTTTTCGACGATCTAATGCGGCGCTTGCCTATTCACGAGGACACGCCCTCTCGGGGTACATAAGTAGTGGCTATTCCGACCGCGCCGATTTGAGTGGGGGGATGATGTTAGGGCGACGCTGGAACGCTTCGGCCGGCATTGGCTATGAGCGAAACACGTCCGATGCCAGATCTTCCTCCCTCCCTAGTGTCTTGACAAGCGGCCTTTGGGGAAAATATGTGCTTGGGCAGGTGAGCTACCAACTTCTACCCTCTGTTTCAATTTTCAGCTCCTATGTCCGCAAGTCGCAAAAGGGTGATGACGTGCAGATTTTCTCCGGTAACCGTGATTACATCCAATTTGGAATCCGTTGGAGTCCCAACCGCACGCAATATTAGTCTCCAACGATGTTTCTCGGCGGGATCCGGCTTGGATCGTCGAACCCCTCAAAGCCATTGCTCACCAATCGATGAATGTGCAATCTTCTGCCGCCAGCCTGCGGTCCATTGAGGGAGGGCTGCGTCCCGAAGAATGTTCCGGGATTGCCTCCGGTAATGAAGGGTCCTGCTGGCAAACGGAAACGGATTTCCATTTCTAAGACTTTCCCAAGCATTAGGGTCGGGAGAAACGTCTGGCACAGATTCCCACTGTATTGATTATAAAAGACTTAGCTCACCTCTGAAGTGCCAAGTCAATGCTCGATTTGGTTTGACAGTTGCATCACTGCTAGGGAGATTGGAAAAATTTATAGCCATACGTGGCCCCAGCCGGAGGGGACTTTGAACGAATCGAGACCGCTGGACCTCCCCAATGACAACCCGCTGAAGGAACTCCAGTTGAGAGATTATCTCGACATCCTTTCGCGCAGAAAATTGTGGATCATACTTACATCGATGGGGCTATTCATTTTGACTGTAGTCGTGGCTTTCCGCCTTCCGGACGTCTATCATTCCGAAACCGTCATCCTAGTTGATCCCCAGCAGGTTCCCAACTCATATGTCCCTTCTACCGTCACCGAGACGGTTACGGACCGTCTTTCGGCAATCCGTCAATTGGTTCTGTCGCCCACACGAATTTCCGAACTCATTCAACGTCTCCGTCTTTTCCCGGAGCTGAGTGGAAAGCGTAACGAACAGACGCTCATAGCTCTTGTACAAAAATCTATAAGCATCGAAGTTGCAGACGCAGGGGGCCAACGCGTCAGCGCGTTCAAGATCGGCTATAGCAGCCGGAACCCCATGGAAGCAGCGCAAGTCGCTAACCAACTCGCCGCTACTGTCATTGAGGAGAGCCTTAAAGTGCGCGAGCACAAATTCTCAGGGACAGAGGAGTTTCTCACCAGCGAACTCGAACAAACCAAAAAACAACTCGAGGAAAAAGAAACTGAAGTAGGGCAGGTAAAAAGGCAATACATCATGGATCTCCCGGATTCAAAACAATTCCACTTGCAGGTCCTAGAAAACCTTCATAATCAGATGCGGAACAGCCAGGATCGAGTCAATCGGGCAGAGCAAGAGAAAGTATATCTGCAATCCGTGCTGGTGAATTCGAATCCTGGTGTTGACATGGATGCAAGCACCGATCAGCGTGGACCTTCGAGGGGGTCATCAGAGATCCAGAAACTAGAGTCGACCTTATCTGAATTGCAAGCACGATATGGGCCGGACTATCCCGACGTTCGCAAAGCGCGAAGCCAGCTTGATGCCTTGAAATCCAGAAAGGCTCAAGAGGACGCGGACGGGCCGGTAAGAGAAGTGGTGCCACGGCCGGCAAGACGAACCGCAAAGAATCCAGTTGTAGAGTCGCAGATTGCTAAGCTCGACCAGGAAATTGCGGATCAGATGAAATTGCAACCGCAGCTTCAGGAGCAAATCAATTTCCACGAATCGAAACTTGGACAAGTTCCCATCTTCGAAGGTCGCATCGTTGGTTTGATGCGCGATTATGACACTCTGCGTGGTCACTACAACAGTCTGCTTGAGAGAAAACTGTCCGCTGAAATGGCCAGTGCGTTGGAGAACCACCAGAGGGACGAGCACTTCGAGATCCTGGATCCGGCACCGATTCCCGACAGGCCCTCGGGACCGAAGCGCCTGCTTATCAGTCTGGCGGGTTTGGTCGGGGGGCTTCTCGGTGGATTCGGCCTGGCGATGATGATCGAACTGACTGACGAATCCGTCCGCAGCGAAAAAGAAGCCAGCCGGATCTTCGGCACGACGGTTTTTGCCAGCATTCCCTACATTTTGAGCCAGCGCCAGCGCTTTCTGAATCGACTGCGCATAGTCGGCGCTGTATGTGGAACAGTAGTCTGTTCTGTGGTGGTGGGCTTTCTAATCTCTTACGTCTCTCAATGGATCGCCTAGAATGTATCTCTCTTTCTATCAACTAAAAGCCGAACCATTTTGTTTGACACCAGACCCCCGGTTCTTGCACCTCGCCCAGACCCACCGGGACGCATTGACCGGTCTGATCCATGGTGTGTCCCAACGCAAAGGCTTCGTTGTGCTCACTGGTCCAATCGGAACTGGGAAAACCACGGTTGTGCGCGCAACCTTGCAGCTTCTAACCGATCAGATTTTCTCCAAGACTCCTCTTGCTTCAGCGTTTATTGTCAACCCTACTCTGACGCGTGAAGAGTTCCTCGAATTCCTACTTGAAGAATTCGAGATACCTTGTGAATCGACGAGCAAGCCGCGTCGTTTGATGGCGCTGCACAAGATGTTGCTGAGCACTCACGCGCGCGGGAGCACCTCAGTTCTCATCGTGGATGAAGCGCATCTTCTCACGGCTGAATTACTCGAAGAGATACGCCTTCTCAGCAATGCGGATACGGACCGGGAAAAGCTGCTGCAGGTGGTGCTGTCGGGCCAGCCGGAGCTCCTTTCTGTCCTCGAGCGGCGTGAACTCCAGGCCTTGCGCCAGAGGGTTGCCAGTTGGTGCAATCTCCGCCCGTTGAGCGTGCCGGAGACGAGCGTTTACATCGCCGAGCGCCTGCACGTAGCTGGTCTGCAAGGAGCCTCGCCTTTCTCAAGCCCCTCATTGCAGCAAATTCACAAATTTAGTCAGGGTGTACCCCGACTGATAAATCTTCTATGCGATCAATGTTTGATGAACGGGTTTTCAACGCGCAAACAACATATCGATGCTTCTATCGTCGAGGATGCGGCTGCCGAACTCGCTCTCACAACCTCGTTGGTCATGACGCCAGTGCTTCAACATAGGCCTGTCCTGTCCCAAGACGGGCCGCTTCAGTCGTCAATGGACATGCTGATCGCAGCGATGAAGCAGGGTCGAACCGCAGCGCGGGAGTAGATGATGAGCAAGTATTTTAACGACACACGAAAAGCTGAGGAATGGTATTCGCGAGAGGATGCGGCAAAGAAACCGTCATTGACGGAATTGCTCGAATCTCCTGCGAACACCGACACGCACAATCCGGAAACGTGTGAACAGCCAATCCAAGATCCGCGAATGATTCAAATCCTGTCCTCACCGGAAACGACCCACATTCTTGGGGTCAAAGACGAGCCTCATGACGCCACGGAATCCTACCGTGCCCTCCGTACACGGTTGATGCGCGTGCAATCAAGCAGGGACATTCGCTCAGTCGTTCTCAGCAGCGGCGCTCCGGGCGAGGGGAAAACGTTAACCACTCTCAATCTCGCGCTGTGCTGCGCGCGGCTCGAGACTCTCCGCGTCCTGGTAGTCGACGCGGACCTGCGGAGTCGCGGATTGACCCGGCTGATAGGTGACCCTCCCGCTCCCGGGCTGGCACAGGTTTTATCGGGCCAGTCGCAACTGCAAAACTCCATCCTGCCCACAAACCACCCGAATCTTGATGTGCTTGCAGCAGGCTCTCCCGTCGCCTCCCCACCGGAACTGTTCACGGGGAGCGCATGGAAGGATCTCATCGGATGGTGCAGCGGCAACTACAAACTGATTCTGGTGGATTCACCCCCAATAATTCCCCTGACTGATTTTGAGTTGATCGTGGGGGGATGCGATGCAATCTTGACTGTGGTGCGCGCTCACACAACCCAGCGAGAAGTATTGCGGCGCGTTGCCAGCCATGTAGATTCGAAAAAATTCCTTGGCATCGTATTTAATGGAGCCCAAAACCATTCGAAGGATGTCTACCACAAATACTATCAATAAAGCCTCAGCCAATCCTGAGGCGGACATGTAGTATGGGGATCGAAAGCTCGGCGTGCGGGACGAGGCGGGGAGGACGGAATGTATCCAAATCTGAAATTGGAAATCTTTAAACGCGGGATTCGCCAGAATCATCTCGCTAAGGAAGTCGGGATAAATGAGGTGGTTCTGAGCAAGATCATTCACGGTTTCCGGGATCCTTCTGCCTCTCAGCGGTCACTCCTAGCAGAATACCTCAAAGTGGACCAGAACTGGCTTTTTGAGGAATACGATGGTCGCGCCCTTGCTCGGCCCACAGCAGCCCTTGCGTCGCCGGGCGAAAAACAAGGGGAGTCCTAGCGTGGAACAAGTTCTTTCCAGTGCTGACCTGATTCCGCCAGCCGTGTCTTCCGTGCGCGTTCACGAACTTACACCCGCGCGCGAAAAGGAATGGGACCGCTTTGTAGGTGAACAGCCGAATGGCTCGTTCTTTCATCTGACGGGTTGGAAGCATGTTATCGAAAAGACGTTTGGCTACCAACCACGCTACTCGTATGCCGAACGCAACGGAACCATCACAGGCATTGCACCCTTGTTCTACGTCTCTAACTGGCTCGTTGGGCGTTGCTTGATTTCTGTGCCACTCGCTGCATACGGAGGAGTTTGCGAGGCGGATGAGGAATCCGGCTGCCGCTTGACGGAGAACCTCAGAGAACAAGCCACCTCCTCCGGGATCGACTACCTCGAACTGAGGCATCGCGGAGGCGGATTGTTGCCGGGATTTCACCAGAATCCTCTCTACGTCAATTTCACGACCACGCTGTCTGCGAATCCCGAAGAAAACTTCAAGCGATTGCCTCGCGATACTCGCTACATGATTCGCAAGGCCGAAAAAGCAGGTTTGCGCGCTAGTCACGGACTTGAGCAACTGGATGTTTTTTACGAGCTGTTTGCCCAAAGCATGCAACGCCATGGCACCCCCGTTTTCCCACGCACGCTATTTGAAAATCTTCGCGAAACGTTTGGCAATAAGCTGGATCTCCTAATGATTTACCGCGGCTCGCAAGCGGTTAGCGGAGTTCTTTCGTTTTTCTTTCGTGACGCCATTTTGCCTTACTATGCCGGGGCTGGCCCCGACGCGCCACGACTGGCTGCCAACAACTTCATGTACTGGGAGCTAATGAAGAAGGCGGCCCAGGATGGTTTTCGCACCTTCGATTTCGGCCGGAGCAAGAAGCACACCGGCTCGTATGCCTTCAAATCACAATGGAATATGAACGTTAATACCCTTGACTATCAGGTTTTCTTGGTCAAGCGGAAGACGGTACCCAATTTTTCACCTGCGAATCCAAAATTTGAATTCGCGACGCGCGCTTGGCGGCATTTGCCTCTATGGTTGACCAAGCAGTTGGGGCCTCGCGTCGTGCGCTGGATTCCTTGAAGAATTGATCAGGAAGAACCCGAAAACGCACTTCTGCCGCCCAAGTCAAATCGGCACTTAAAGGTGTTTCTCCGAACGTGAGTACGATGACAGCCAACTTGCCGGATACGCAATGTGCCCCACCTGCGGCTCCCGGGCAACTGCGAATCCTTCACATCGTCGATCGCCTCGACTTGGGCGGCACCGAGTACGGAATTCTCAAGGTCGTCGATGGCCTTGGTGGCGGCGTCTTCGAGCACCGCTTTTGTACTGCGCGCGGCTACAATGCGGATATGATTCGGCAACGAGGGTTGGAAGGGAAGCTTTTTGTTGCGGGGTCTCCGAAAACGCGTTTTCAATTATTGGTGCCTCGCTTCGCCCGCATCATGAAGCAATATCGTCCCCACATCGTTCATTCGCGCAACTGGGGCTCGATCGAAGCCACCTTCGCTGCTCGGCTCACTGGTGTTCCCGTGGTGATCCACAGTGAACACGGCTACGAACTGGAGATGCTGGACGGGCTACCATTGCGTCGTCGGCTGGTGCGCCAGGTTGCCTACGCACTGAGCGACGCCATCATGACAGTGACCAATGACCTTCGCGACTATCATGCGAAACAGATCTGGTTCCTCCGGGATCGCATCCGGGTATTGCCCAACGGAGTCGACACCGATCGCTTTGCCCCGCGCCTCACCCTCCGAGCGGATCTCCGGCGAAAATTCCGCGTACCGGGTCGCAGTCTCGTTCTTGGATCAGTGGGACGGTTGGTTGCCATCAAGAGTCACGGCACCCTGCTGAAGGCAGCGGCGATTCTTGCGGATCGCGGCGTTGAAGTTTGCGTGCTGATCGCTGGTGATGGCCCCGAGCTTGCGAGCCTCCAATCTGAGGCCGGTGCATTGCCGCAGCTCTCTGGTCGCGTTCAATTCTTGGGTGCTTTGCAAAATGTGCCTGAATTCCTAAACGCAATCGATGTTTTTGTCCTGCCCTCAATTTCCGAAGGGATGTCCAATACTTTGCTCGAAGCCATGTCCACGGGATTGCCAGTTGTAGCTACAAGAGTTGGCGGGAACTCGGAATTGGTGGAAGAAGGCCACTCAGGTTTTCTATTCACCGCGCGCGACGTCGCAAAATTGGCAACCTTGTTGGAAGGTCTCGCCAACGACCCTGAGGGCCGCGACAAAATGGGGGCATCAGCAAGGCAGCGGGTTCTTGAGCGGTTCCGTCTGGATCAAATGATTACTGGATACAGGAGCTTGTATCTGGAATTGGCCGCCAAGGGCAGAATTTTAGCTGCACAACCAGTCTAAACATCATGTGCGGAATCTGCGGCATCTTCGAATTTGAGCGTCGTGACCCGGTCCCCGAGGACTTGGTGCACCGTATGAATCAGACCATCGTTCATCGCGGTCCGGATGACGAAGGCATATACATCGGCCCGGGCGTGGGCCTAGGCTTTCGGCGGCTGAGCATCATTGATCTTTCGGGAGGACATCAACCGATTGCCAACGAAGATGAAAGTCTTTGGGTCACCCTTAACGGCGAGATCTACAACTATCCAGAGCTCCGGCATGAATTAGAGACCCGCGGGCATCGCTTCTCCACGCAC
>Ga0137394_10005091_pt1 | contig 9999 bp, 11 predicted proteins | sample czobulk116metaG_FD_108278 | JGI IMG/M metagenome (GOLD analysis project Ga0137394, IMG submission 108278) | Vadose zone soil microbial communities from Angelo Coast Range Reserve, California, USA - czobulk1.16 metaG | ecosystem: Environmental > Terrestrial > Soil > Vadose zone | place: USA... | reverse complement strand
GGTATGACTCATGATTGGGGTGAAGTCGTAACAAGGTAGCCGTAGGAGAACCTGCGGCTGGATCACCTCCTTTCTAAAGTAGTCGTGGCTCAACCCGCTATGGTGTGCGGGTCATGCCACGCATTGCATCTCTAAGCTCTCACGGGCCGCGGGGATGCACGCTTCGAGTTACTTCTCACTGCCCTTCTTTGGCTTCGGCTGGAGTCACGGTAGATTCGGGCAGATTCTGGCAGATCGTGTCGCGTCAAAGAGCAAGAAAATATTCTGAGTGTTCAGGGTCGAGCATGAAATTGTGCCCGACCCTTTTTCCTTTTCTGCTCCGATTTTTTCAATTTGAGGATGAAGCATGCGCACCGATTCCCGCGACCCCATACCAAATGATTCAGGACCATGTGAGCGGGAAATTCGGCCCCTCCGTTAAGACCTGTTCCATCGCATGAAACAGCACAGCGACTGCATCTCAGAAGTGCCCCCAATCGCAATCGCATCGATCTCCTGAAACGGAACTATCCTTGCCCAGATGAGCACAAGCCCCGATCCGTGGGGCCTTCATCCACTTCGGTCCAATCACACCGCAGCAAAGTTAGATTGCAATTCCGGTTGGATCGGTACGGGGAGCCGAGGAATCAGCGGCCTTTTTTTATTCTGCCGTGAGGTCTCACCGCAGACGAGTTAGAATTTCTGGCAATCGTATTTCCCTGATCCCGCCAATTGAGTTTGACGTATATCATCTTCTTCTTCGAGACTGTCACGATACCTACAATTAGTGATTCGCCACTCGTGGTTGCGTTTCGCGTTGACCGTATCTCTGGGCAAAACTAAAATTATTCTGTTACTCTCGTTTCTCTTCTCTGGGGGAAGAAAGGCCCAGCTCATGCATCGTTACACCCTTGCGTTTCTGTGCTTCGTCAGTCTGCTTGCGAGTGCCGCACATGGCCAGAGTCCGGCCGTTGCGCCGGTTCGAGTCGCCGCGGGGACGGTTCTGAATTTTCACTTGCAAACCCGTCTCAATCCAACGGCCGGAGATACGTTGGACGCCCTGCCCAAAGGAACGGTCCTGCAGGTAAGAATCCTGGACTCCATTGATTCTGGCGTGGATCGTGACGGCGCTGGGTTTCACGGCTCGCTGGTCGCTCCGCTCATTTTGGAGGGGGAGGTAATTGTCCGTTCCGAAGCCGAGGTTCGAGGCTTGCTGGTGCTTCTTAGAAGCCGAAGCCATCCCGACGGTTTCCGTTATGAACTCTTGGTCACAGGACTCACCGACCGCGGAAAATCGTTCGACCTGACGGCATCTCTCAATGCTTCTTTCCTCGATTCCGGCACTCAGGCCGCCCCGGGCTCAAAGTCCGCAACGAAATAAGCGTCGCGGCAACTCGAAGGCCATAGAAGCGGGGCGATATGCGATGCCTAAACTCACCACAAGTCCCAATCAAGTCTCCAAAGTGGCGCGAGCAGAAACGAGACAGAGGGGAACTCAATAATGAAGAGATTTCCCGTTCTAGTACTCGCACTGCCGTCCACTTGACATTGCAGGTTCTCCCCGTAAGTCCAATATTAGGCTGAGGTTATAGGATTTTTCAGGTCGCGTAACAGGAGTGGCAAATCCTCTGCAGAACATCTGTGCTCGGCCTAAATTCTGAGGAGGCTTCAAAAATGAAGAACGTTTGCCGAGTATTTTTACCCACGCTGGCCTGTCTAACTCTCATCGCGCCAGTCTGGGCCTTGCCAGCCACGACCGCCCCCGGCGCAGCGGTTCTGGGTCTCTCAAACACCCAGAACGCTCCACAGGAGCAATCCGTATCCGGCAAGATTGCTTCGGTGGAGAAGAATTCCTTCACTCTCACTGTGGGACAGTCGCAGACCTCCAGTGAGAGACACAACCTACAGCAGGACCCGGCTAGTCCCAAGACCATGACCTTCCAGCTCGACAAGAATACGACCATAGAGGGCAGCTTGAAAGTCGATGCCATCGCCGACGTTACGTATCGCCAGGAAAAAGGCGCCAACGTGGCCATCAGCGTCCGCGTCGCTCCGTAAATCGCCGACGCGCGAGTCCAGCCTGCCTTGAGCGCTTTTGCGCGAACGGCTTGGCGTGACGGTTCCGGCGAAGGGTGGTTTATTCACCACCCTTCCTCGGCGCCGGGCGCAATATCGCTCATAACGTCCGCCGCATTTATGCACTTTGCCGGTGGAAACTGTGTGAACTCTTGCCATAGCCGCTTCACCCCCGAACTTCCGGAAAGTAACTAAGCATGTCTTAGAGAGCAGAGTTCCCCCCGAATTTGACCATCGAAACCGGATAGAACAAGAACGCGCTCACCCTCCACAATTACTCGCGTACAGAGCTTGCAGGAAGCCGCTCTGAATCTGAACAAGGACGTGAGGAACAATTTCATGCTGCCCATTCGCATCGTAGCCATTCCGACCGAAGTGGCGGAAGCAGTCCGCGCCACCCTTCGTGCGCCAGCTTATGGATTTTCCGCGCACGCAGAACTGGCCACCGATCCTGCTCCATGTCGTCACTGCCTCCGCATATTCGTCGTGGGCAAGGACCGCAGAATTCTTTTTACCTATGACCGCTTCACCGGCGTTGAATCGCTTCCACAGCCTGGCCCTGTCTATGTTCACGCGGATGCTTGCCCGCGTTATTCGGAAGACGCCGGATTTCCCGAGGAGCTTCGCGGGAGCCCGCGCACGCTCGAGGCCTACACGCGCGGCCGCCGTCTTCTAGACCAGGAATACGTGGCGGATGGGAAGTTCGAGCCGGTTATCGAAAAACTGTTCGCTCATCCCAATGTCGACTATCTGCAGGTCAACAGCACTACGGCCGGCTGTTTCACCTTTCGCATCGAGCGTGCTTCGGCTCAATGAAAAAAGAAAGATGTACGGGGAGATTCAGCAAATCTCCCCTTTGCTCAATTTCCGTCGATTGCCGCAGTTCATCTGTTTTTACTGCAGGTTGGCGGCTGGGCCGTTATTGAGAGTGCTGTCGGGAGCTTCAGTGAATCGATTGCAAAGCAATCCCCTTGGGAGTACCCTCTGCGGTGCCTCACGCCTCCCGGTTTTTCTGCCCATCGTCCTGTGAGGCAGGTCCATCTCCGCGGTTTCTGGATCGCAAAGATCCGGAGGAGGAGGAACCCCATGTCAGCCGATAACAAGGCCATCGTTCGGCGCCTCTATGAAGAAGTCTGGAACAAACGGAAGCTCGAAGTCATTAATGAAATCATCTCCCCCAGCCACGCCCTCCAGGCCCCCAACATTTTCGGTTCCTCCGTTGGTCCTGAGGCGTACAAGCGCCAGGTTTTGCTATTCCTCGCAGGCTACCCTGATCTGCACTGGACCATCGAGGATACCATTGCCGAGAAGGACAAAGTAGTTGCCTGCTGGAGCATTTCCGGCACCCACAAAGGCGACTACATGGGCGTTCCAGCGACCAACAAAAAAGTATCCGTTGACGGAATGACCATCCACCACATCGCCAACGGAAAAATCATGGATTCCTACAGCAATTGGGACGCTCTGGGAATGTTGCAACAGCTTGGCGTTGTCCCTGCCCTTGGTGAGCCCAAAGGCGCCACCGCTCCCTAACCCCTGATTCCGAAGATCAGAGGAGTCGCAGGGCTGTGGCTCGCTCACGCCACATTCCCAAATTGAAACGATTTTCACTCCTCCCTCACTACTGGGCAGGAGGTAATACACGATGGCGGGACTAGTGTCCTTCCTTCTCGAGCCCGTCTACGACATCCTGATCGAGGATGCGGACGGCCGGCGCCTTTGGTTGGAATGTCTCCAGGATCTGGTGATTGCCCGGCAGCGCCTATCCGTCCTAGCCGTCCAATATCCCGGCACCCGGCTGGTCCTTTGGGATCATAAGACGCACGCCATCTTGGCGGAAACCGACGGTTACTAAATCCACCGCGCCTGTAGTTCTCTGGTCCGACTGCCCGCGTTCTTCACCACGGCTCATAAGGAGTTTGCGCCAGGACCAGCGCAATTGCCGCCGACAGTGGACTTTGTTGGCGGGAGCGCATTCTTTAGCCCTTCTTCAAGCGAGGCGCTCCTCGAGTTTTTCTCCCTTGCGGGCGGACCTCGTTTCTTCGATTCGGTGTATTGAATCTTTCGATTAGGCCCCCAATGAATTCTAAAGCGATGGCTTTCCACCAAAGGTAGAATAAAACAGCAATCGAAGGGAGAAGAGTATGCCCAAGACGAGGAAGCGTCCCTCGCCAACAGTGCGCATGCCGCGAGCAGGCCGGAGCAGTCCGACAACCGAGGAGATCGCACTGCGCGCCTACCATATCTATTTGGAGCGCGGTGGCGCGCCCGGGAATGCGCTCGAGGACTGGACCCGCGCCGAGCGCGAGCTTCAGGAAAAATCCAGCAAGCCTCGCCGCAAACCGGCGCCGAAATCGATCGCTGCTTAAGATCACGGGACTCCCAGCCCGCGTAGCCGCTTTTCAGCCATGGCGGCTTGCCCAAAACCTCTATGGACGCCACCTTTTTTTGCCACACCCAAGGTGCATCACGCAATTCTCCTCTCACTGAAAACATGAGTTGATGCCAGTTACGAATAGCTGGAAAAGTTACGACCGGTGCCGCATGTTTCGAATGTCCGTGTGTATACTTCGGTCTAGACACACCTCCGCCCCGCCCAGGCTCGTGGCTAACCGTAAGCAGGAAGCGGGATCTTTCATCTTCTTGAATTCATGAATTCATGCCAAAATTCACGTCGCGCTCGTCCCAGCCGGGCTATCATTTACCCCTTGAGGTATTTTCATGAAGTTCTCCCGTTTGGTTCCCCTGCTCCCATTGATCGCTTCTTGTGTTCTTGCCGTTTCAAGTCCGAGACCGGCGAAACCTGCGCATGATCCGCGCCGGCCGCAAGCTTTGAAAGCGTCTCCTTCCCATTCCATGGTCGTGTATGTCAGCGATTTCGACCTGGATGTGCTCCATGTCAGGGAGCCGAGACGCGCACCCTCCCGCAATTTTCCGAATACAACTCCCGGCAAGACATCAAGCGCCCCTTCAAGCACGCCGAAAGACGCTACTTCAGGTTCTTCATTGAAGAAACCCACGCCTGCCCTTACGGCCGATTCTCAGCCCGACGAGACTCCCGCCGAACAAGCCGGCAGGCTTGTGAACATCATGGCTGAAAATTTGGTGACCGCTCTGGAGAAGGCCGGTTACAGGGTGAGTCGTTTGCGGGCCGGACAAGCGCTCCCAGCTGCTGGCCTGCTTATCCGTGGCGTTTTCGCTGAGCCAGATGAGAAAAATCGCGTGCGGCGCCTTCTGGTCGGAAGCGACCCCACCACCCCGAAGATGCTGCTATACGTCGGCGTGAACAACCTCTCGCATCCACAACAGCCGCTCTATGAGCTTGCCAATCCTCTGAGCGACGACGGCAAGCACGGCCCCGTGATTACCGTGACTTCGTACTCCCCTGCGGCTCGCTTCGAGATGGACAAGAACGCTGTGGATGACGACTTCAAGAAAGTCGCTTCGGAAATCGTCGCGGGTCTAAACGTCCTCTTGATCGCCAATCCGATGATGGCGACTCACTAGAGGACTGCCGCGACCGCGCCTCGTGCTTCTTCACGCGCCGCTTACCCAAACAGAAGGGCATGTCCCTAAGTTCAGGTGTAACCGCAAAGGCAATTTGGCCTACGGATTCTGTGGTGTCCCCCCGTACGACTCTAGAATCGAGGAATGACACAGCCTTCCAAAGGCGCTGCCGTCTTCCTGACTCTCTTCGGACTTCCTTTCCTGGGAGGGGGCCTCGCCTTCATTTACGCGCAGTTGGTAAGCCGCAGAAATTTCGGTACGTTCGAACACGCCCTCGGTATCATGATCGCCTCGGTTTTTGTTTTCATCGGTGGTGGGCTCATCTATCTTGCGTTTCGCGGCTACGCACTCTTAAAGCAACAGGCTGCCCGCGAGGAAGCGAATCCACGCACTCCCTGGCTGTGGCGAACGGATTGGTCGTCGCGCCGTGCGGAAAGTCAAAACAAGAAGAGCTGGATCACTTTCTGGGTGCTCGCCATTTTCTGCAACCTGATTACGTTGCCGTTTCTCTTCCGCATTGTTCCGAATCTCTTGCGCAATGGCGATCCGCGTGCAATTCTACCTCTCTGCTTCAACCTGATTGGCGCGATTCTGATCGCTAACGCAGTGCGCGCCACGATTCGCCATCGGCGCTTCGGCGACGCGTACTTTGAGTTCGATACACTGCCTTTTTCTCCCGGCGAATGCCTGTGTGGAAAGATTCATCTAAAACTCGACACAAGCGTGGAACACGGCATCGACCTGCGGCTCTCCTGTGTGCGTAAAGTCGTTTCCGGTTCGGGTGACAGCCGCAGCACCAGCCAAATCGTCCTCTGGCAGGCGGACCAGAGTGTTCCAGCAGGGGCTGTGGGTTCCGGACCGCTGGGCCGCGCGATCCCCGTGGATTTTTCTCCGCCTGCGGGTAGCCTGATTACAAATCACGATAATCCGAGCGATCAAATTCTCTGGTTGCTTCACGCGCAGGCGGACGTGCCGGGAGTGGATTACTCGGACGATTTCGAAATTCCGGTTTTTCGCAGCGCGCCGTCATCTGCGTCGGCGACTGATTTCGCAACAAGAATTACCACAGGAGCTGACAACTTCGGCTTTGCCAAACCGGAGCCCAGCGACGCGAATTCCGGTACCGTCCCGCAGCCCGGGCATACGAAAGTGGTGGTTTCGATGGGCTCGGGCGGCACGGAATTTTATTTTCCTGCCTTTCGAAATCCCCGGCGCGCTCTGGCGCTGTTTCTGGCTAATTTGGTGTGGGCCGGCGTCGCCTACGTTCTGTACCAGCAGCACGCACCGATTTTGTTTTTCATATTCTTTGGGTTGAGCGATTTGATCTTGATCGTCGGATTTCTGCACGTGACATTGGGAAGCTCGCGCATCACCGTCCGCAGCGGCGAAATCATTTCGCGCTCGGGCGTTCTGAGAATGGGCCGCACGCGCCGGATTCAAGTTTCCGACATTGTCTCCATCGTGCCCGTTGTCAGTATGCAGCAAGGCACCAGTTCGGAAAACCAGCTCCATGCGATTCGAGTACGGTTGAAGGACGGGCACAAGGTCACGCTGGCGGACGAAATCGACAGCCGCCAGGAAGCGCGCTGGGTGGTATCGCAGATCGAAACGCTTGCAGGCTTGAAATTGGATACGCATGTGGAAGTGGAGTTACCTCTCGGCGTATCTACACAACCTCTCAGGCAAACGCCAGGCCAAGTATTCACTCCGTCGCGGTCACCTACGTCAGCAACGGCATCTGTGGCCGTGTTTTTTGTCATGGTGGCCGGGATGATTGGCTTCATGGCGTGGCGGATGACCTCGTTCACTTCCCGCGCAAAAAACTCCCGTACCGCAGCGGTGGCGCCTGTCAAGCCGCCGATGCGGCGCGTTTTTTCCACGCCTATGACGGATGCGGACGTGACGCGCGTACGCGAACTTCCCGCGCAGGCGCAGGCTGAAGAATTGCTCGAGCGCGTCATAGGCCACGACCCGCGCGCCCTGGAACTTTTCGGTCTGCAAGTCAAAGGCTGGGTCGGCCACATTCGAATGAGCGACGGCATGAAGCAATTGGAGCAGCGTTCGCGGTTCTCCAAGGACCTTCGCGTGCGCTACGCCAATGTGGACATCAATCTTGCGCTGGAAGGCTGGCAGAAGAATGAGCAGGCTGCCAATTTGTTAATCGAGCGGGCGCGCACTGACACGCGGTATCGTGCGGCGGCAGTCTATTATCTCGGCATGCTCGCGGGCCGCGGTGTGAACTACGAGCGCATCCACGGCGTCCTTTTGAATTATGCCCGGTACGATCAGGATGCCATTGTGCGCCAGTGGGCGGTCGAGGGGATGCGCTTTCTGCGCGAAGACGAGGTTCTCGATGAGTTGTTCACTTCCTTTACGGAGGATCCTGCCACCAGCGTACGGGATCGCGCGGGCTGCAATATTTCCGATTGTGGAATCTTCACGCGCCAGCAGCGTATGAAGATGGTTCCGAAGCTTATCGATCTGGCGATGAATCCCCGCATAACGGGGCAAATGCGGAGCTGGACTTTCCTCGCACTCAAAGAAATCACGGATGAAATTCTGCCCGCAGACGCACTGGCCTGGAGCCGTTGGTATCAGGAACATGGCTCCGAAAAGATGGCCGAATTCGAACGCCTCGATTGGTGGCAGGTCCGCGGCGACGAATAGCGCTGATACCTTCAAGGGCTTCCTCGATCGGGCGAAGACTTCAGAGACACTACCATGTACAGCGGAACGCGGCGGTGTAGACTACCTCCTCGCCGGAGGGAGGCTTGATCGATGCCGACCGCTCAAGAAAAGCAAGAGCACATTCGAATTGGCGTGGATCTCGGCGGCACCAAGATTGAGTTCGTGGCGCTCGAACGAGACGGCCGAGAACTGCACCGTCACCGCATCGCCACGCCGCGCTTTGACTATGAAGGTACATTGCGCGCGGTAGCGTACGCTGCGGAAGGAATCGAGAAAGAACTTGGCCGGACCGCTAGCGTGGGCATGGGAATCCCCGGAACCATTTCGACGAAGACCGGCTTGGTGAAAAACGCCAACTCAACATGGTTGAACGGGAAACCGTTCGATAAGGACCTGAGCCGTGCGCTGGGGCGCGAAGTGCGATGCGCGAATGACGCCAACTGTCTGGCCGTTTCGGAGGCGACGGACGGCGCGGGTGCTGGCAAACACGTCGTTTTCGCGGTCATATTGGGCACGGGTTGCGGTGGCGGAATTGCGGTTGATGGCCGCGTACACGGTGGTTCGAATGGAGTGGCTGGCGAATGGGGACACAACACATTGCCGTGGATGCGGCCCGAGGAGTTTCCCGGTCCGGCGTGTTACTGCGGGAGGAACGGCTGCATCGAAACGTGGATTTCCGGAACGGGCCTGGAAGCGGACTATAAGCGCGCAACGGGCGTTTCTCTCAAGGGCCCAGAGATTATCGCGCGAAGTGGCGCAGGCGAAACCGCCGCGCTTGCCGCGCTCGATCGATTCGAAGACCGGCTCACGCGCGGTCTGGCACAAGTCATCAATTTTCTAGATCCGGACGTGATAGTGATGGGCGGGGGAGCTTCGCAAGTTCCACGGCTTTACCAAAATGTTCCAGCCCGTCTGAAGGAATACGTCTTCGGTAAGGAAGCGGACACCCCGATTCTTCCGGCGAAGCACGGCGATGCCAGCGGAGTACGCGGCGCGGCTTGGCTTTGGCCGTTGTAGGAAAGCAGGGAATTGGCGTCCGTGGTTCGGTGTCTGCCTCTTCAAGAAAAGCTAAACGCAACAGCTATGGAGTTACCGCACGCGGATTTTCTCTGCTCCGCAAAAATGAAGGCCTCGCCGGCTGTTTCGCAGACGGCGAGGCCTTTTTTTGGTATGGCAATTTCAGCGTTCAGTTCTCGCCGGCAGCGGCGGTTTTGGCCCTTTTCGTCGCCCATTCTTCGGAGCGGCGCTTCATCTCCTCGGGAGCGACGTCTTCGACGTGCTGCGCAAGGCCCCACTGGTGGCCAAACGGGTCAGTGATTTTCCCGTAGCGGTCACCCCAAAACTGATCCATGAGCGGCATGTCCACCTAGGCACCCGCGGCAACAGCGCGGTTGAAGGTGGCATCCACATAGATATAAACGGGGTTCGTGGCGCCGGGCGTGGGCGCGCAGGACATGCCAGGGAACTCGTCAGACACAAAAATGACGGAGTCACCGATTCTAAGTTCGGCGTGCAGGATCTTGCCTTCCGGGCCAGGCATGCGCATGATTTCAGTGGCTCCAAGGACATTTTTGTAGTAATCGATAGCGCGGGCAGCGTCTTTGCACGTCAGCCCTGGCGTAATGGAATGGTACCCTTCGGGGATAGCACGGACAGCTTTTGGCATGGTGACCTCCTGATTGTCTTGGACGTGCGCGCGCCGAAAACGGGAGGGAGCAACAGCAGAGAGCGCGTAAGGGCGTAAATACT
>Ga0137394_10005090_pt1 | contig 10000 bp, 13 predicted proteins | sample czobulk116metaG_FD_108278 | JGI IMG/M metagenome (GOLD analysis project Ga0137394, IMG submission 108278) | Vadose zone soil microbial communities from Angelo Coast Range Reserve, California, USA - czobulk1.16 metaG | ecosystem: Environmental > Terrestrial > Soil > Vadose zone | place: USA... | reverse complement strand
GGATTTAGGCGGTAATCAGACGAATTTTGCGCTGCGATACGAATGCTTTGATTAAGCCGCTGCAATTTCGAGTTCAGCCCGAATTCGACAAAGAGTGTTTTGATAAATTCATCGGAATGGCTGACCTCGAGCGGTTGGAGCCCGATTGGCTCGCAATCTCGAGCGGCCTTTGAAAGCGTTCTATCAACTGCATCGGTGCTATCCGCTCTGGCGCAAATCGTCACGTGCGGCTCGAAAACAGGCCCATCGTACCGGCGCGCAAGATCATTAATCAAATCCTGAAAGAAGCGGTGCGCCGGCTCAGCCGGTATGAGCCAGTGAGCAATAACAATTCGTCTAGACACAGGCAGGGCGCAGAGCGATCTGCGGTTCAACTCCACTTCTGCAATTCAACAACATTTCCTTCCGGATCTCGCGCATACACGACGCGAAGGAAACCGACGCCATCTACTTCTGTGGTAACAATGTTGCCGACGGTGCTGCCGCCAGCCGCAATCACTGCCTGCAACGCCTCGTCGACATCGTCCACCGCAAATGCGATGTGACCGAACCCGCGCTGGTTCGCGGACGGCAGTTCGAGCTCGACCAATTCGTTATAGCTGAAAATCTCTAGCGTCGGACCATCATCGCCGTAGCCGGGCAATCGCAGATGAACGCCGCTAAGATGCGCGTTCTGAAGAGAAGTCAGCTGATCCAGCCAGGCGCCAGACATATCGCGATCCGGGGGGCTTGGGCCCGCATCCGAAGACCTCGGAATAGAATCGGACCAGTCCTCTACAATCTCTGGCAATCAGATTTGTGTGAACGTATTTGGCGGGGATTGGCATTATCGTCTCCTTCGGTAAAGTTTTTCAGATACTATTGCGTAATTTCCTTTATGCCGACGAATGTTCTTGGAACTGAATTGAAATGTTGTTGCCAGGATCCGATGACTGGATTTTACCGTGACGGATTTTGTCGAACGGGCCCGGAAGACATTGGCCTTCATACGGTCTGCGTGAAAGTCACGCAGGAATTTCTCGATTTCTCGATGCTCGATGGAAACGACCTTATCACGCCGCATCCGGAATGGGGCTTCCCCGGACTGAAGCCGGGTGACAAATGGTGCGTGTGCGTGACGCGCTGGAAAAGCGCGCTGGATCACCACCGCGCAGCTTCTGTTGATCTGGAAGCAACGCACGCCTCCGCACTAGAGTTCGTCACGTTAGAAGAACTGAAAGCGTACGCACTCTCCGAGTAACAGCATGCGGTTGAATTCGACCGAGTTTGCCGCCACGCTAATCCCGAATTGAAGCTGCCGTTTAGTCTTTTTCTGGCGCTGCGGTACTTGAAACCGAAGCGCACCTTTCTTTCGATCATCACACTGATCTCGATCCTTGGAGTGATGCTCGGCGTGACGGTCCTAATACTCGTGATCTCTGTCATGACCGGGTTCGATCGCGAGCTACGTCAGAAAGTGATCGATTTCGATGCGCACATTCTCGTGAGCACGGAGGACGTCCTTCGCGACTGGCGAACTCTCAAAACAAAGATCGACCAAACGCCAGGCGTGGTCGCGACGGCTCCCTACATTCAGGGACCGGTCATCGTCGAATTTCAAAACAAGCGAGTCGCCCCGCTGATTCGCGGTGTTGACCCCGCAGAGGAAGAGAAGGTCATCCCTCTGAGAAAATTCATCAAATACGGCAACCTCAATCTGGAAGGAGAGTCGACCGTACTCGGGATTGAGCTTGCTCGAAAACTGCAGGCAAACGTCGGTGACAAAATCACCGTCTATTCGCCGGGCAATCTTGGACAGATTCTCGATGGCATCAAAAAACTGGAAAGCGCCAAGGGAGACGAAGAAAAAAAGGCGATCGACCAATTGCGCGATGTCATCCTGCCGAAAGAATTGACTGTTACTGGTATTTTTGAGACCGGTCATTACCTGCACGATTCCGAGTTTCTGTTAGTGCCGGTCTATGTCGGACAGGAGTTATACGGACTAGGAGACGCGTTGCATGGCATTACTGTCAGGACCGACAATCCCTACGGTGCTGAGCGCGTGAAACAAGCAATCGAACAATTTCTTGAGCCACCCCAATACGCGCAGACCTGGATCGACATGAACAGCCAGTTTTTCGAAGCAGTGCGGCTCGAACGCACTGTGATGTTTTTCCTTTTGTTCTTCATCGTGGTCGTTGCGGCCTTCGGAATCATGAGCACGCTCATTACGGTAACGGTCCAAAAGCGGCGGGAGATCGGGATCGTGAAAGCGCTCGGGGCCAACATTGCCCAAATCATTTGGGTCTTTCTTGGCCAGGGAACAATCGTGGGGCTCTTTGGAACTCTGACAGGACTAGGACTTGGAATGACGTTAATCCGTTACCGCAACGAGTTCAGTCACTGGCTCGCATCGACATTGCACATCGAGATTTTCCCGCGCGAAGTCTATCAATTTTCGTCGATTCCCGCGGAAGTCATCCCAAGAGATGTCGCCATCATTTGTATCAGCGCGTTTTTTATTTGCTCAATTGCCGCGTTGATTCCGGCATATTTTGCCGCACGGCTCGATCCGGTGAAAGCGCTGCGCTACGAGTGATTTATTCCGCGGGTACAGGCTGCCGGCCTGTCTCTTTCCGGCCGCCTTCCGGAAAGCTATGCGCTTAGCCACGACAAAAGATATCTAAGACGCGATACGCGTAATCATATCCGTGCGGCCATTCACTTTGACGCGGGCCAGCCACGTTAAGGACATCAATCTTGTTCTTACGGACAAACTCGCCGATCAATCTGGCGGCGTCTTCACTGGAAACGCTGGACGCATCGACGAGCAAATGCGGGCGTTGTTGCCCAACGCAAAATTGGACCGTTTGCTCCGTGCCGCCAGTTAACTTGCCAGGATAAATGACGACGGTCCCATCGGAGTCTTTGACGTTCTGCAAGGTTCGCTCGGTGAAACCGGCGCTTTCCAACTCCCTTACTGGATAACGATCTGGAATCCTGCCGAATTCATCAAGACGTCCGGTTGGACACCAACCCCCGGACTCGATTCCATGTTTTGGCGCAACTTCCAGTGCTGCACGATCCACACCCGTCTGTCCGCCCGAAATGATTTTCACTGCCTTCGGCGCATTTAGTCGCCGGTAGGAACAATGTCCGCACGTTCCACCATTAAGATCACGGCGCCTTCAGGCGCGCGTGTGCGATGGCGCACACCTTTAGGCACAACGAAGCCTTGTCTCGGCGCAAGATCGACAACGCGATCTTCAAGATCGATCAGGAAGTGTCCGTCGAGGACAAAAAAGAATTCATCGATGTCTTTATGTTCGTGCCAATGATATTCGCCCTGGATCACCGCCAGCCTGACCACCGACTCGTTCACCTTGCAAAGCGTCTGGTTGTACCATTTGTCGGTGGAGACATCGGACAGTTTCTGCACATCGATTAGTTCAAGCGGCCCATGCAAAACGTTGAGGTAAGTCTTGTACGGAAAATCTTGCGATGGTTTATTGGATTCCATGATATGAACTTAAACGCAGAGACCAGACAGCGCACACGTGAAGCAGACAATCTGCGAGTTCTAAGGACTCAGACACGATTGTCTGCGTCACGACATCATTCTTCGCCGTCGAAGTAATCAGCTTCTTTTCCCATTAGGACGACGCGATCTGCCGCTGACGACTTGTTCACCTTCCACTTCCCGCTATCTGGGTAGTAGGTCGACTCGCCGATTGGGTTGTCTGCGATCACGTAATAAATGAAGTCTTCGTGGCCGGGATTGCTAAGTTGATGTGGTTCGTCTGGTCCGAAAATGAACGCGTCTCCAGGTACAACTTCAGTTGCACCGTCCTTGTGACGAACGCTTCCTTTTCCAGAGACGACTAAATAGAGCTCCCATTGCGCCGAATGTGCGTGATAGGGAAAAGCTCGTTTGCCGGGAGCCACTCGATTCCATTCCAGATCAAACGGATGACGCTTCGACAAATCGAGCGAGCTCGGTTCGCGCCCGAGCGCTTCGGAAATTCCCTTGAACGACACGGTGTATTTTCCGCCCGGCGACTGCCACGGTTCTTCCTTAATTTCGTTCAGATTTACTTTGCGCATAACTGCCTGAACCGTCATCGGTTCATTCTTCACCATCGAAATAATCAGTCTCCGTCCCTTTCACGACGACTTCTTCCCGGCCATCTGTTGTCACTGCCCACTTCCCGCTGTCGGGATAATAACAGGAATCACCCGTCGCGCTGCCGCTGCGCGGATTATCGGCGATCACGTAATAAACAAAGTCCTCGTCACCGCTATTCCAAAGCTGGTGTGCCTCCCCTGGCTGAAATAAGAATACATCGCCGGGTCCAATCTGGGTCGTCCCGTCCTTGTCGCGCACGCTGCCACGGCCAGAAAGGACCAGGTAGAGCTCCGATTCAGCCGCATGCGCGTGATAGGGACAAAGGAATTTTCCTTTGGGAATTCGCACCAAGGTCAGATCAAACGGATGGCGTTTGGACAGATCGAGCGACTCCGGCTCGCGCCCAAGCGCGATGGAAACATGTTTCATGAATCGCCCAAACTTTCCTTTCGGCGATTTTCTTTCCTGCTCCGGAATGTCTTTTAGATTGGCTTTGTGCATGTGGAAGATTTCCAATTTATCCTGACGAGAGTCGCCTTCTAGTCGCGATTGAAAAAATAGCTATCCCAGCCCAAATCACGTTCACAAAAGACGAAGGATAAGCCCGATAAAAGATCGTGTTCGCGACCAAGAAAACGCTGCCGATGATATTGAGGAGTTGGTAAGCAGTTGAGTCCACCTCCAATTTCTTAGAGGAAACCATGGCGTAAGCCGCCAAGAGCAGGGCGGCTCCCGTCCATCCGATCGCATCGAACCATATGTGATTGTTCATACTCGCTAAAAGTCATCTCATAAATGGCGCTGTCATGCTGAGCGAAGCGAAACGTCTTTATTTCAGCGGTGGATCGGGCGGGACTAATCCGCGATTCTTCGATTCGCTCAGAATGACATTGTGAGATGCCTTCTGCTCTTTCCGTACCGACTACATCATAGATTCCATTTCTTCGGCAGTTTTTGTTTCAGTTTCTCGACCGGCTCAAAGAGGTCGCCGAGTTTTTCGACGCGGGCGCCAACTTGATCGGCGCGGAATCTCAAAAGCTCTGCCTTTTTCTTTTTCAGACAATTTTCAACTTCAGTCCATCTGACGGGAGTTGAAACTGTCGGTTCTTCCCTGGCACGAAGGGAATAAACGCAGATCGTCGTTTTGTGTTCGTCGTTCTGGCTCCAATCCACGAAAACTTTGCCTTTCCGTACTGCCTTGGACATGTTGGAGGTGACTCGATCGCCATGTTCACGCTCAAGATACTGGGCGAGGGAGCGCGACAAATCCTTGGTTTGATCGTAGGTCACCGACGTATTCAGCGGCACGTAGACCTGCAATCCCTTCGATCCGCTCGTTTTGGCAAACGATTTCAGTTTCATTTGGCCTAACAAATCGCGAAGCCATAGCCCCACCTGGCAGCATTGGACGATGTCGGCCGGAGCGCCAGGGTCGAGGTCAAAAACCATCATCGTCGGACACGCTATATCGTGTTTGCGGGACAGCGATGTGTGCAGCTCGAGGTCGGCCAGGTTGGCGGCCCATACAAGCGTCGGCAAATCATTGGCGAGGCAATAATGCATGATCCGCTGGTTTCCCTCGCTCCAGACTTTCGCCGTCTGAACCCACTTAGGTCGATGCGATGGGCAATTCTTTTCGTAGAAAAATTGCCCATCAACGCCGTCAGGGTACCGCTTCATCGTGAGCGGACGATCCCTTAGATGTGGCAAAAGGACTGGCGCGATGCGGATGTAGTAGTCGATCACCTGCCCTTTTGCGAAGCCCGCTTTCGGATATAGCACCTTGTCGAGATTCGATACCTGAATCTTACGATCTTCGACAACTAGCTCGGCTTTTTGTGGCATGTTGAAAGGGCAACGTCCAACGCTCAACGCCCAACGTCCAACGCTGAATTGGCTTTCAGGCAAAGAACCGCTCAGGCGGGAGCACAGGCTGCGGTTTGCAAATGCGCGCCACACAATGCTCCCAGCTTTCGTGGCCGCTGAGGATCTCAATCTCCACTCGCAAGAAACAAATGGGCACCTTCATTACGGCCTCGGGCAAACGCGGCATGCGCACCGAATCCTTTTCTGTTGTTACAATCATCTCCAAGTCGCGCCGAATACAACGTTTGATGAAACTGGTTAGCTCCGCTTCGGAATAGTAATGATGATCGATGTAACGGGTGGCCAGATCGACATGCGCGCCGAGCTTTGCCAATGCGGCTTCAAAACTTCCCGGCGCTGCGATGGCACTGATTGAGCCGATGTAAGCATCACGCAAACGTTCCAGCGGAACTTTTTCGCCGTTGAAGACATTTTGCAGGTACAGCGGCTTATGCGCGCATTCGATAATCTCGGCGGTGCGATTGTAGCGGCGAATGCGCTTCACCAGGGCATCATTCGGTTCGCCGGTGTTTTTGGTGATAAAGATGTAGCTGGCACGCCTCAGATTTCGCGGCGCCTCGCGCAGCGTCCCTCGAGGAAGAAGGAATTCATTACCGAACGGGGCTTGCCGATCCACAAGGACGATATCCAGGCGATGTTTGAGATGGAGATACTGCAAACCGTCGTCCAGCAGGAGCGTATCAACCTTCCATTTGTCGATCGCGAGCAGACCACTTTTGACGCGGTCTTTGTCCACGAGGACAATCACGTTCTTCAAGTTATGCGCGAGCATGTAAGGCTCATCACCGGCCGTACGTGAATCCAGCAAAAGCGATGCACCGTCCGAAACAATGCGTGGAGGATCGGGATTTCTATTGTACAGCCGACTTAGCAAGCTTCGTTTGCGCGGCATGCTTTTGTAACCGCGACTCAGAATTGCCACTCGGCGCCCGCCTGTTTGCAGCGCGCGAGCAATTTTTTCGACGATTGGCGTCTTGCCCGTGCCTCCGACCGTCAGGTTGCCCACGCTGATCACCAGAACGCCAAGCGCCCGCTCGCGGAAAATTCTTTTCCGGTATAAATAGAGCCGTAGCTGCACGATCCGGTCGTAAGCGAAGGAGAGCGCGTAGAGGATTCCGCGTAAAATCGAGGCGCGAACGCCATGACGGCGTTCGAGCACAACGTCGATTCCAAACTGCTCTAGGTTTTCAAGCCGCCGGCCCATTGGGTGATCTTAAATTTTAGATTTCAGATTTAAAATTTGCCCGCCGCGATTATCGGCGCGGGTGACGATCGTCCGGGCAGGTCTCCCCCGCGTAGCGCGCTTCATAGCCACAGCGACCCGATCTGGATGTTGCAACGTAGTGGCGCAGATTGTCGAGCCACTGCCGCTAAGGAAGGCGCCAAGCGCGCCCGCTTTTTCGGCCGCAGTGATTACGCCGGGAAGAAAGGGTATCAGTTTTGCGCGAAACGGCTGATGAATGAAATCGCCGAATGCGCCCCGAAGGTTCTTGTAGTTTTTTGAAGCGAAGGCCGCAGTAATTGCACACGCGTTTCCACAATTCTCAACCGCTTCGGCATGCGAAATTTTGGATGGCAGGAGTTTTCGTGCTATCGAAGTTCGAATTTCAAGCTCCGGAACCAGTAAAACGAAATACAACTGCGACGAAACTTCAAAGCGCTGAAACGCAGGGACGCCGCGCTGCGCCAACCGGTCAGCGCGAAGCGCCGAACCTACCACCACCGTAAAACCGCCGAAGGTCGCCGGCGCAGCGTTATCAGGATGACCTTCCAACTCAGCGCATAATCGGAATAACGCGAATCGGTCGAGCGGATCGCCGCTGAGCCGGTTGAGCCCATGCAAAATGCCAAGGCGAATGGTTGCGCTGCCACCCAGACCTCGTGACCGGGGAATTTCTTCGACGATTGAAGAGGAAAACGGAAACACGCGGCGACGGGCCCGTTTGAAAAATCGCCCGGCCGCCTGTGAGACAATTTGCGGGTGGGGTTGTTCCGGCGATCGACCGCTAGTAACTGTTACGCTGTTATAAATGCGCAGCGCGACACCGAGGCAATCGAAACCAGGACCCAGATTTGAGGTGCTCGCCGGAACGCGGACGGTAACTTGCTGCATTCGGAGACGGAGTGTAGCGACGCCCAGCTCCAGCGGCAACCGGTCCCTTAGGCCATGCGGCATCGGAAGTATGCCCTTGGATACGGCTGACGGAAATGAATCCTGGCTGGATTGATGCAAGCTTGTTTCGGGACTTCCAAGCCGAGGGAACGGACGCGCACAGACTCTGCACGATGGAGGATGGCTGGGTAGAACGGTTCGGGCGCGACATCCTCATCTCGTTTAAGAGAGTCCTGGTCCGCGAGCGGCTCATTCAGGAATTGAGGGAGTGGGCAAGTAGCACCCTTTTCAACTTTGAACGCATTTTCGCTCGCTTCGTCCCTCGAAAAAGCGAACAACGCGAACCGCCGCGGCTGATATGTGGTGACCCGACTGAAAATCTACAGACGATCGCTACCGAGCGACGTTTGAAATTTGGGATCGACTTCGGAGCGGGCTTCTCTGTGGGCTTGTTTCCCGATCAGAGAGAAAATCGCAGCTATGTGCGTCGCATTGCACCCAAGCGGCTGTTGAACTGCTTCGCCTACACCTGCTCTTTTTCGGTGAGTGCGGCCTATGTGGGCGCAACGACCCTCAATATCGACCTTTCCAAGAAATCTCTGGCACGCGGACGGGAGAGTTTTGCATTGAACAAGCTTACGACAACGGGCCATCGCTTCATCGCTGATGACGTGATGACGGTATTGCCGCGGCTGGCACGCAAGGGTGAGAAGTTTGATGTCATTATTCTTGATCCGCCAACTTTTTCGCGTTCGCCAGGAGGAAAAACCTTTCACGTTGAAAACGATTTCGAAAAGTTGCTCGTCGCTTCCCTCGAACTAACAGAGCGAAACAGCCATGTTCTGGTGTCGACCAATTGCTCCACATTGGGTGAGCATGCGCTGGAAGTGATGGCTCGCTACGGATTCAAGGCAGCGCGCCGCGCCGGCTCGTTTCATCGATCGCCACCACTGCCTGATTTCCCACCGGGCACAGGCGCCAGCTCGATTTGGCTAACCTTGCGTTGACAGGTCGATGCGCGCAGGACAGGATCAAAATTCGAATCATTAACGAAATGAATCGCTCATCTGCCGAAGTTGCTGCCGAATTTCCGGAACGCGGACTGCATTGGGTGAAAGAACAGGTCGAGACAACTCTCAGCGAGACTGAGGATTACGTGCGCGAAAGACCGGCGCAGTCGCTTCTCTGTGCATTTGTGGCCGGGTACGTTTTGAACCGGCTGCCGTTGGGTCGAATTGTGGGCGGAGTCTTTCGTTTGCTCGTCGTGGCATTAAGGCCTGCGATTCTGATCTACGGCGCCGCGAAGCTCTATCAGGCGGCGCAGGAAGAAAAATGATGTCGTAGAAGCGCTGCTGAGACGGCTGACCGTCTCAGGGCCTGCGTCTTGAGACAAGCGCCAGTAAGGTTACTCCTCAAGCGTGAACCCAATCTTGAGCGTGACCTGCCAGTGCCCGACTTTGCCGTTCTCGACGTCCCCGCGGGTCTCGGTCACCTCAAACCAGCGCATGTTGTGGACGGTCTTTTCAGCGCGCGCCAGCGCGTTTTTTATCGCCTCCTCAAATCCGTTGGGTGAGGAACCAACCACCTCAATCTTTTTGTAAACATGATCAGACATGCGCCCATTATTTCCCGAGAGTGTCGAGGAAAACAATAAAAAGACGAATCTCGGGAGGTATCGGCATGGTGGCGTCGATGCTAACGCATCGCTAAATTTGCTTTACAAACGCATCGTAATTTCGGCAGCCTCGCCTCGTGGGAAAATTGCTGACAACCTCGGTGCTGCTCGTGACTGCGGCTTCCTGCCTCCGGGCTCAGGATCAAGAGCGGAAGCTAGTCGATCGTCTGCTGAGGCCCGACATGACTCTGCAAAGCACCGAGCAGAAGAAAAAATT
>Ga0137394_10005089_pt1 | contig 10001 bp, 22 predicted proteins | sample czobulk116metaG_FD_108278 | JGI IMG/M metagenome (GOLD analysis project Ga0137394, IMG submission 108278) | Vadose zone soil microbial communities from Angelo Coast Range Reserve, California, USA - czobulk1.16 metaG | ecosystem: Environmental > Terrestrial > Soil > Vadose zone | place: USA... | reverse complement strand
TGTATCGCCTCGTCCGCTACACCCGCCCGCACGGCTACGCCGCGATCACCGACGGCGCGCGCGAGTGGCTCGTCCACCCCGAGGCGCTCGCCGAGGCCGCCCGATCATGAGCGTCACCTTTTACCTCGGCACCGGCGGCGACGATCGCGACCTCAACGTGAGCAACGCCAATTTCCGCGCGATCATGCGGCTGCTCGACGTCGGCCTCGACGACCCCGACGACGACGCCGATCCGCTCGCCGGGTCGTTCACCGGCGCAACGCTCGACGCATTAGAGACGAGCGTCGCGTTCGTGCTCGACAGTCTGGCGGCCCTGCCGATGCTCGACGACGAGATCGCGGGCGAGGAAACGATCGGCACGGGAGGGGCGCGGCTGGTGGCGTGCGGCCGCCGGGCAGGCTACTTCACCGATCGACTGACGCGGCTCCGCGCGCTTATCGCCCGCGCGCGCGCCGCAAAGGAGCCGCTCCGCTATGCCTAACACCGATCCGATCATCGACCTCGACACGTCGTTCGCGCACGTGCAGCACGGCATTGCCCCGCCGATGCACAAGGCAATCACGATCCCGCTCCGCCTCGACGGTCGCGACGGGCACGGGGTCGCGCTGTACATCGCCGAGTCAGGGTTCAAGACGAAGCCGCTCAACGACAAAGAACTCCGCGCGATCAGCGACCGGATCGTCGCCGCGCTCCGCCGGGGCCTGGAGGCCGAACCGTGAGCGGCCCCGTCGTGACGTGGACGACCATGTACCGGGTGTATGAGGACCGCGCGACCGACAGGCTGGCGATCGCGCGCCTCGAAGTCTCGCCGAGCCGCCGGGTCCGCAATCCGGGGCAGACGACGCCCGGTTACAAGCACAGCGTCGACGTCCTCGCGCGCGATTTCGGCGACTCTCCGGCGGAGGCGATCGCGAAATACATTGCCCGCCTCGAAGCGGAGATCGCCGGGCGCAACGACGACAACGCGCGCGCGCGCCAGCGCATCGCGGAGGCGCGGCGCAAAGAGGGGGCCGCCGACCGTGGGTAGGGGCACCGTCCGCCGCGCCGACGATCGGCGCACGATCCGGCAGCCGCACGTGTTGACGGTTGAGCGGCTCACCGTCGCCTATCTCGCCACGGTGCCCGAGGCGCGCGCGCAAGACATCGTCACCGCGATCGAGGCGCATCCCGACCGGCCCGTGATCGACGCGTACCGGCTGGTGACCGCTGTCTACTCGACGCTGTCGCGGCTCGGGCGGCTCGGCCACGTCAGAATGCGGACCGGGCGGCTCCGGCCCGAGTTGCGCCAGTCGATGCTCTATCGCCGGGTGCCCGATGCCGAGTAAGCGGCCTGCGATCTGGTGTGCGTTCTGTCCGCGCCGTCGTCGGCGGCGCGCGACGGGATTCCTGTGCGGCTGGCCGCATTGTGGCCGGTGCCATCTGTGGAGGCGGCGATCATGAGCGGCCGCGGGTACTATCGGCTCGACGTGTGGTACGACCGGTCGCACGTCGACACGGCCGCCGACCGCGCGATCGCCCGAGTCGTCGGCCGGGAGCCGAACGGGTCCGGCGGCGGGTTCGGCCAACGCGTGCTGGAGTTCTATTTCGAGCAGCGACCCGCGCTCCGCCGCGCGGTCGAGCGGCTCCGCCGTCGTTGCCGCGGGGCCTCGTTCCAATGGGCGACGCAGCGGTTCGAGCGTGACGGCGTCTGAATGGCGCGCGCCGTGCTCACGTTCCTGGAGAGGAGTAGCGCAGAATGACCACTTTTTGCCGGATCGTGCTCACGTTGGTGTCCTGTAGCGTGGACCCGCAAACGCCGCGGCCGTCCCCCGCGGAGGCCGCCCAGGTGCTCACCGCGAGCGTCCCGCCCGCGGCTCCCGCGTGGCGCTTGGAGGCGCTCGACGTCGGCTGGGGCGCGGTCCCACCGCCACCGCGCGATCCGGCGTGGCCGTTCTCGGGCACGTTCCGCCCGACGTGGGCCCCCCCGCTGCGCACTGTGCCGGAGGTCGAGGTCTACCTCCCCCTCGGGTATGGGTTGCAGAACCGACGCCCTTTCTACTATAATGGACGCTATGACACCACGCGCCGAGCGGCTGATCAAGGGGCTTACGGACGACCGGGGCGAGCCCCCCTCGCGGATGTTCGAGGAGTGGATCGACACGATGTATACGGCGCTGGCCGCAGCGGCCGAGCCGTCGGGGCCGTGGGAGGATCGGTACCGGCGCGAGGCGTCCCGGCGTGGGCGCGCCCGGCTGACCCGGTTCGCGGAACTCCTCGCGCTCCTCGTTGAGGAGCTGACCGCCAACGGCGGGCGGGACGTGCTCGGCGCGATCGCCACCGACGATCGCGTGCGCGCTGTCAATCCCGCCGCTGGCCAGTTCTTTACGCCGCCCGACGTCGCGCGCATGATGGCGGCGATCACGTTCCACGACGCCGCGCACCTCCTCACGACCCAGCCCTATCTCACGATCGCCGAGCCCGCCTGCGGCGCGGGCGTGATGCTCCTCGAAACGCTCCGCGAGCTGAAAGACCGCGGCATCGACCCGCACCGGCAGGTGTGGATCGACGCGACTGACGTGTCCCGGACGTGCGTCGCCATGACCTACGTCCAACTGGCGCTGGTCGGCGCGGCGGGGGTCGTCCGCCATGGCGATACGCTTCGGCTCGACACGTGGGAGATCACCCGGCTCCCGTTGACCTATCTGTTCGAGGTCGCCCACGGCACGCCCGGCGGCCGGATCGAGATCGAGCCGCTCCTCCCCGAGGTCGAGCCTGCGCCCGCTCCGCCGCCGCCGGTGGCTGAGGCTCCGTTCGCGCTCACGGGCGAACCCGTGCGCCGCCGCGCGGTCCAGTCCCGGCTGTTCGGGGACTAGGGGACGTACCGTAAGGACTAGACAAAGGCCGTCGATTGTAGTAGAATGGTCGGCGTTGAGTTGATGGTACACTGAAAGGACCGAGAGTATGAGTCACGTCGGCACAGTCGATTGTTTTGTCACGGATCTCGCGGACGCGGCCGCGGGCGGCGAGGCGTGCGGATTCGAGCTACGGCAAAATCAGCGGTCGTACACGTGGTACGGCCAATACGTCGGCGACAGTCAACTCGCGCCTGGGCACGATCCGGCCACGTTCGGCACCTGCGAGCACGTCCTCCGGCTGAAAGATCACCGGGAGGGCGACTACGAGATCGGGCTCGTGCCGCGCGTCGACGGCGAGCCGGGCTGGGAACTCCTCTACGACAGTTGGGGACCTGGATCCCGGATCGAAGCGCGCGCCGGGCAACGGCTCGCGAAGCTGAAGGACGAGATCGCCGCGGCCGCGAGCGAACGCGTGCTCCGGCGGCAAGGCTACCGCGTGACGCGGACGGTCAACGCCGAAACGGGCGCGATTCAAGTGCGAGGCACGCGATGATCAGCGAAACGATCGTGATCGACATCGTCGACGGGCAGGCCGTCGTGACCTCGAAGGGATTCACCGGCGCGGCGTGTCTCAAGGCGACGGCCGACATCGAAAAGGCGCTCGGCCACAAGACGAGCGACACGCCGACGGCGGAGATGCGGACGACCGCCGCGACGGTCAAAACGGGAGCGGGGCAGTAATGGAGGAGATCACGATCAAGATCGGCGACGGCGGGCGGCTCGCGTTCATCTACTCGGACGCGGTCGCCGACCTGTTGACGCTCGGCCGGGCGACGGTCGCCCGCGCCAGCCATGTCGAACCGACGCCGTTCGGCGATGGGACGGTCGGCTGGGGCGCGGTCATGGTCGCCGACGGGGTGTTCCTCGGGCCGTTCCGGACGCGGGCCGAGGCGCTCGCCGCCGAGACGGCGCACCTCCAGCGCACGCAAGGGTTGTAGATCGTGGCGCACTCATGGCCATGGTCCGACGCGGTGAATAGCCGCTATCCGGACGAATCACCGGAGTGTCGTCCGTTACGAGGGCGGGCGGGGTGGCATCCTCGTCCGCCCTCGTCGTTTCCCAGGTGAGGCAGGTATGGATCCCATGCGATCGGCGGTAGCGTGTGCGCGGTGCGGGTCGACGCTGTTCGGGTCGACCTTGTCGCGCTTCAATACGCAGAATCTCTGCCGCCTGTGCGCGGCCGACGAGCGCGAGGCCCCCGGCTACGCGGCCGCCGAGGCCGCCGAGATCGCCGCGGTGCGCAGCGGGCAGTTCGGGTTCGTGGGCGTCGGGCTGAGCGCGGCTGATCAGGCGTTTCTCCTCGCGCGCCGGGCCGCGCGCCGCGAGGCGGCGTTCGCGCTCACCCCGGCCGACTGCCGCAGGCTCGCGATTCAGGCCGCCGAGCTGTATCGCCTGAGCCGGTGTCTGGCCGCGTGCGCGGCGATTGCCGCCGGAGACGCGCCGCCGACGGGCGCGATCGATAGCCGCGGGGCGGCGATCGAGGCCGTGTACCGGTGGATCGAGGATCTCAAAACGCTGGTCACGCGCGTCGTCGCGGGCGTCCCCGTCGAGGTCCCGGCGTCGCCGGAGGCCGCCCGGTGAGCGCGATCGCGACCGCCGCGCGGCGGCTCCAGTTCTGTGCCGGGCCGGGGACGCACACGTTCTACGCGTGCGCGGCCCCGGCGTGTCAAGCCGCGCTCGCGCGCGGGACCGTGTCCGGGCTGTTCCTGCCGATCGCCGACGAACTCGTGCGGCCGCTCGACGAGTCGGACGAGACCATCACGTGCGATCTCTGCCGGGAGGGCTGAATGCCGATGGACGCGGATACCCGACGACGGTTGCGCCGTCTCGTGCGCGGGCTCCTGCGGGAACAGCGCGAGGTACAGCGCCGCATGTTTGCGACGCAAGCGGCCGCACTCGGGAGCCTGCACGGGATCGCGGAACGCTTGACGGAAACGCTCGCCACGATCCAGCGCATGCACGAGGACATGCTCCCGCTCTATGAGACACTGCACGCGATCGACGACGTGATCGAGGAGCCGGACCCGGAGGGGTCATGACGACCGAGCCGGAGACGCTGGACGAGCTACGCATCGGCCTCGACGTGACGGCCGCGCGCCTGTTCGACGTCGCCCAACAACTTGATCAGCAGGGCAGCAACATCCACATCGTCAAAGGCGCAATCGGCTGGATGCGGTCGCGGGCCACGCTGATTCGCGAACTCCTCGCGCGGACCGCCGCCGCCGACACACAGACGGAGGCGCGCTTGCGCGACGTGCTCGCGGAGGTGCAGTGCTTCAGTTGCGGGACCAAGCTCGCCGCCCCGGTGTCGCTCTCGACCCGTGAGCAATCGCTGGACTATGCGCGGCGGTTCGACGCAGGCGAGATGGATCGCACGTGGCCGACCAACGTGATACGGCTCCCGTTCTGGCGGCGTGGCGTGTGCTTCATGTGCGATCCGCTCAAGGCCCTGCTCCGCACGCCGGATAGCGGCGCGCCGGTGGAGGCCGTGTACCGGTGGGTCGAGGGCCCGGCTGTGCCGGTCACGCCCGCTGCCGTCGCCGCCGCCGAGCAGCACATGCTCCTCGACCTCCTCGGCTCGATCGACACGTGGCTCGGCAACGGCGAGGGCCTACTCATCGAGGACGTCATCGCGTGGCGCGATCGACTGGCGGCCGCGCTCGGCAAAGGGCCGCGGACGTGAGGCTCCTCACGGCGTTCCGCGCGGCCAAGGCCGACGCGCGCGCGCAAGCCGCGACGCGCGGGCACCTGCTGATCCCGTTCACGACGATGTTAGAGAGCGACGTGCATCGGCTCGGGGTGTCGCGGTGCACCCGGTGCCGCATGCCGTGCCGCGTCCAGGTGCACTGTGCCACGGGGATCTGGCTCGGGGGTGAGGCGCTCACGCTCCCGTGCGCAAAACCGGAAATTCTGCCGAGCCCCGGCGACCTCCGCCGGGCGATCGTGGCCATGTGCGAGAGCGGAGAGGGGAGCCGGTGACGGATCCGATCGCGGCCCGGCAGCATATCCCGCCGTCCATCGACACCGGATCGACCGCCGAGACGGCGACCGCCGCCACGCTCACCGAGCTTCTGGCCGCCCCGTGGATCCGGCAGTGGACCGCGCTCCAGACGTTCGCCCGGTGGAGCGTCGCCGACGCGGACACCGGCCAGCCGCTCCTCATGGCGGAGATGACGGACGGCAAGTACTGGGTCGTCGCGTACCTGACGACCGACGCGCCGCTCGACCTCCCCGCGTGGACGCCGCCGCGCGTCTGACGTAGAATCTCCCCTTGCACGCTCGCACGCCGCGGCGATCTGTCGCTCCCTGATAAGAAGGCAGGTCGTCGCGGTCGGTCAGGTGAAACTCATGACACGCCGCACCTGTCTCGCGCTCCTCGCGGCCCTCGTCGTTCCGCGCCGGGTCTCGACGCACGCCGACGAGTCATACGTGCGCGGGATCCTGTACCAGACCGAGGTGCCGTTCACCGTCAACTACATCGCTGCCCCGGAGATCACGCACCCGTTTACCGCAGACGTCATCCTGAAGATCGCGCGGGCGACGGGCATCCCGCCGTCGGTGCTCGTCGCCGACGGGCGCGAGATGCGGGGCTCATCGTGAGCTGCCCGCCGTTGCACTAAATCGACTCACGCCACGTCCGCGCGCGGCCGACTGTAGTAGAATAGTCGGCATGACAACTCCGCTCCGCGACCCGTCCACGTTCCGCCGTCTCGTCGACACGCTCCGCGCGATCCGCCTCCGGCCCGCGAAAGCCGGGCTCCCCGTGGCCGACCCGATCGTCGAGGGCACCGGGCCGCTCCCCCAGGACGACGACGAGCCCGAGCGGTGCGACTACTGCGGCGCGCCCGCCGCCTGTTGCCAGCAGGACTGCCCGGAGTATCGGGACATGCTCGCCGACGAGTACCTCGACGCCGAGCGCCGATGGGACGACGAGCACTGATGGCCGCCCCTCCACCCCGATCTCCTCGCGGCCGCCCGGACATGGCTCGGGCAGTACGACGCCCTCCGGACGTGGACGATGACCGAGGGCCGCTGGTTAGAGACGCGGATGGGCGTCTCCGAGTGGCAGGCCCGCCGCCTCGCCCGCGTCATCCGCGCCGCGGAGAAAGCCGCGCGCCGGTTCGATTGTGCGTCAGGGTGTGCAACACTGTAGTATAATGGTGTTGACTAGAACAAAGCATTACACTACAATGGTTCTCATGATGAACAACGCACTCGACACCATTTCCGGCGCGCTCACCGACCTCCAAAACGCGATCGACGACGGCACCGGGGTCGCCGAGGCGCTCACCAATCTCAATACCGCGATCACCGCCGCCGACGGCGCGTTCGAGGACGAGGGCCAGGACGCGCTCGACGCGTTCGCCACCGCCGCCGCGGCGCTTACGCCCGCGAGCCCGCTCGACGCGGTCGAGGCGCTCGCGCACGAGTTCTCCCGGACGTTCGACGAAAACCGGGACGAGGCCGCGCGCGACGCGGCGATCGAGGCCGCGATTGACGCGCGCCGGAACGGGGACCGATGAGCGCCCGGTCCATCTGGAAAGGCGACCTCGCCGTCGGCCTCGTGACCGTCCCGGTCGCCGCCTACAAGGCGACCGACGACGCCGCCGAGACCAAAAAGACGTGGCTCCACGCGGACTGCTCGACGCCGATCAACTTGCACAAGGTGTGCACGTGCTGTGCGGCGAAAGAGAACGCCCCGGCCGCCGTGCATAACCTCCAGATGAGCGACATCGTCGACGGGGTGAAGGATGCCGACGGGACGTTCGTCGTGTTGACGAAAGAGGATCTCGCCTCGATCAAGGTGCCGTCATCGGACGCGATCGCGGTCGAGACGTTCGTCCCGGTCGCCACGATCGATCCGGTCTACATCGCGACGACCTACTATCTCGCGCCGACGCTCGGCAAGCAGAAGACGATCCCCGCCGGGTTCGCGCTCCTCCGCGACGCGATGCGCGCGTCCGGGGTGGCGATGACCGGCCGGGTCAGTCTCCACGGCCGCGAGCATCCGGTCGCGATCCGCCCGCACGGCGCTATTCTCGCGCTCGACCTGCTCCGCACGGCGAACGAGGTCCGCGCGCTCGCGACGCTCCCGACAGCCGAGGCCGCGGAACCGACGCTCGCCGCCGATCAACTCGCGCTGATGCAACAACTGATCGGGATGTATCCGGGGACGTTCGATCCGACCGCGTACGAGGATACGTACGCGACCGCGTTCCAGGCGCTCGTCACGCGCAAGCGGACGGGGACGGAGCCGGAACCCGTCGCCGCGCCGGTGGCGGCCGCCGCGCCGTCTGACTTCATGGCGGCGCTCAAACTGTCGCTGGCGGCCGCGCCCCACGCCCATCCGCGTAACAAGCGGCCCGCCGCGCCGAAACCGGCCAAGGTCGCCAAGCCGCGCCGGACGAAACCGGCAGCCGCCGCGATGGTTGTCGACGCGGCCGCGATGGCCGACCTCCCGCCCGCCGCCTAAGTCACACGCGCCCGGCGGCGGGGACCCGCCCCGCCGCCGCGCGACCACCTACGACTTTTTCTCCCGCTGGTCCTTCTCCTCCGGTGACTCGCGCCCGTCGGGCGGGTCCTCCTGGAGGCGCTCGGCCGTCATGCCGGGCCCGACGGGGTTCGGCGCGCGCGGGTCGGGCGGATGCGGTCCCGGCGGGATGGTGCCTACGGGAGTCTGCGGCGGAGTGGTCGCTTTCTGGTCGGCCATGCGTGGCTCCTTACACGCCAGCGGGGGAGCGGCGGCCACAGGCCGCGCCACCGGCGCAGATGCAGGAGGAGCATCGCACAACCCGCCGACGATGAACAGCCCGACGGATGCGCCCGGACCGTTGACAGCGTCGCACCATTGTAGTATAGTGGTCGTCATGAACGAACCAACTCCGGCCCGCCTGATCGCTCCGCTCGTGCACTTGAACGGCTCCGGCCGCCGGAGCCTCCTCGACGGCTACACCGCGGCGGCCCAGAAGGTGCGCGAGGCGCTCGACGCGCTCCGCGACACTGCGCCGAACGGCCGCGACTACTACCCGCGTGGCGCCTCGGCGCTGCCGCGGGCGATCGCCGAGCATGACGTGCGCATACAACGGCTCGACGCCGTGCTCGCCGACCTCGACGAACTCGCGATCGCGGTCGCGGATCAGGATTAACCCATGACTGAGGAGACAGCAATGACGCCCGCCGTACTCGACGCTCCGACCCCGACGACGCCCGCGGGGGCAGACGTCGGCGAAAAAGTGCTCGGCCTGATGCTGCACCGCGGCAAGTTCGGGCACAAAAAAAAGACCTCCACCGATCCGATCTCGATCCCGAAAGACGAGACAACCGGCAACGAGACGGACAAGACCTTGCTCGCGCTCTACAAGGTGATCTTGATTGCGCCGGAGATGAAAGCGATCCGGAGCGTCGACAGCCGGATCGACAAATTCCTCGCGCTCCACGTGCTCCCGACGCCGCTCGATCAGAACACGCTGGCCGCGCCGATGTCGCTCGTCCAGACCATCGAGGGCAAACTCCGCACGTTCCGCGCCGAGCGCGACGCGGCCGCGGAGGCACTCGCCGCCGTCTACCCGCAACGCGTCGCCGAGACGCGGGCCCGCCTCGCGATCATCGGCCACGAGGCCGACTATCCGAGCACCGCAGACTTTCGCGCGCGCTACTACATGGCGTGGGATTGGGTTCGCCGCGAAGCGCCCGACTCGCTCAAGATGGTCGACGCGAACCTCTACGAGGCCGAGCGGCAAAAGGTGGCCACCAAGCTCGCCGCCGTCGCCGTCGAGTGCCAGGACGCGATGCGCGCGGGGCTCAGCGAACTCGTCAACAAGCTCGTGGAATCGCTCACGCCGGGCCAGGACGGCAAGCCGCGCCGGTTCCATCCGTCGATCGTCAACAACCTCACGGCGTTCCTCGGCACGTTCGAGGCGCGCAACGTCACCGGCGACGTGCTCCTCGCCGGGCTCGCCGATCGCGCGAAAGCGATCCTCGCGGGGGTCGATCAATCGGTGCTCAAAGACGACGCGGCGACGCGCGCCCCGCTCGCCGCACAGTTCGGCGACGTGCTCGCGCAACTCCAGCCGCTCGTCGGCATGCGGCGTCTGTTCGGAGAGGAGG
>Ga0137394_10005088_pt1 | contig 10001 bp, 11 predicted proteins | sample czobulk116metaG_FD_108278 | JGI IMG/M metagenome (GOLD analysis project Ga0137394, IMG submission 108278) | Vadose zone soil microbial communities from Angelo Coast Range Reserve, California, USA - czobulk1.16 metaG | ecosystem: Environmental > Terrestrial > Soil > Vadose zone | place: USA... | reverse complement strand
TAGAACTAGAGAGATGCTATATAGTACTATGAAGTGCTATCAAAATGTTCACTTACTATGGCCAACTATAGACCTACTATGACACACTATACCACTATGGATGCTGACAAATACTATGAGTTATTATGAGGAAATTCTGGTTTTGCTGATGCATGTGTGCATTCATGTGTATGCAAAAACCATGTAAAAACCATCTGTATTTTGTTTAATGTATGACACTTGTACTCTACAAAACTTTGTTATGAGAAATACATTTGTTGTCTAATCTAACCTTATGCTATCATATTTCTCTTTGTGGAACTCACTAAGGTGCTTCTGAAGGTAGTAAGAACACACACCAGTCTAACTCAGTCCAAGTTATGCTGGTTATGCTGGTCACGTGCAGTCACACTTTATCAGATGATGTAATGGTTCACACAAAAAAGGCAATTTGATTATTAAAAGAATCAAATTGCATTCAGCAAAGAAATTGGCCCAAGAATCAATTCTTCTAAAGAATCAAAATTTCCAATTCTTATTGCCCAATGCACTTTAAAAGTATATCCTTACAAGGGGCATAACTAAGATATTTACTGAGATATTACCTTTATTGTTTTACTACAGTTCAAAGCAGACATTCTCAGCATGTGAGTAGGTGCCTTAATATTGGGTACCAGGCCAAGCAATTGAAATCTAGGAGGGAAAGTGGCTAAAAGATGCTGATTCTGCTATTTTCATATTTTCAGCACTTGTTTTAAATTTTGATCTCAAATATTTGTACCTAGGTGCCCATGTAAAAAGGGGTAAGGCTTGATTTAATTAATTAAAATTGATCTATTTTGTGAATTGGCACTGGCTAGGTAGCACATGAATGACAGTTCACAGCCTGGTAAGTACCATTTAGGCAATTTCCCCCTGGCTTGCCTGTATCTGCAGCATTTAGATGCACCCCTGACTGTGCCCCCTTATAACCCAAATAAATAACCTAGATATATTGTACATAGTCTTAATCACTCATTTCAGGTGTTTTTTAAACACACACAGTGTTTTTGCAAGCAGGAATATGATATTTTATGTTTTGTTTCAATTTTTGGTCAGAGAAATGAGCACTTATTAATTTTGAAAAATCTGATCTACAAGTCTTATTCTACTTCTAAATGTGGTCCTAATGCACTTTATTTTAAGTAATTTGGTGCAAATTTGATGGAGGAGTTGCACAAATAAAATTGTGCTCAGTCAGATGCTGGAAATCTCCACCTTGAACTGTAGTATCCTTCATCTTTGCCAAGGTTTAACCTTTTTTATAGTGAATTATATTTATATAAGCATATATAACATTGTTATCTAAAAAAGTAGTTAAGTAGAACCATATTTAATCTTAATATAGCATATGCTCAAGAATAATAGGTTAAAGCTTAAGTAGTGCCACATTAAAACCTATTTAAAACTTATGTAAAACTCTTTTATAAGATAAAATAGTAAACTTAGCAAATATAACAAAACTATTACAGATTATAGATAAATTCTATCAACTGAAGAGTAGAGTATTTTTTAAAAGGTAAAGAAAACTGCCTTATAATTATACTATGAATGCTAGATGCCTTATATTGAGAGTATGCCTTCTTTAAAGCCTTATCTCTAGTTGGTTTAGGATGTAAAGCATAAGAAAGGCATGCATGCTTAAGAATAAGAATTATAGCTATTTTAAATGTTAGCAATTGCAAAAGCAGATAGCAGAAATATTACCAATTAGTTTGTGATGAATATTATCATCACTAAAAGTTGAGAGGGGTGGCTAAAAGTGTGTTAGTGAAATAAAGATAGAACTGTAAACACTAGCACTACTTTGGTAAAAAATGATCTTAGCTTAGAAAATAACTTCTGCAAAGCAGAGAAAAAAGTTATAAAAATACAAAGAGCAAGCAAATATAAGAAAAGAACCCACATTCTGGTAAAGATATAAGGGAGAGATGCATTAACAATTAAAAGCTAGTGGTCAAGATACATACAGCCTAAAGAGTGCAAGGGAGAAGGTTAGAACAATAAAAGAAAGCAGAGGGGACTAACTCTCTGAAAAGCACAAATAGATAAAGGTGAACACCAAAGAAAGCAAGTGAGCACAGACACTCACTTTCTAAAGAGCAAAGAAGGGATAACTGAGCACATGTATAAGAAGAAACCAAGGGAGACTCACTCTCTATAGAGCAAAGAGGAAGGGACAAGTCAGAATTGAAAAGAAGTAAGTGAGCAAGTAGCACTCACCAGCTGGAGAGTGCAGAGTAAGGGACAAGTTAGGACATCAAGAAAGAGTGAGGGGCACTCACATCCTAGAGGGCATAAAGGGAGGGACAAGTTAGGACAGAAAAAGTGGTTGGGCAAGGGGCACTCACTAACTGGACAGCATAGAGAGAACAACAACAACTTAGGACATGAAGAAAAATCACATGGGCAAGGGGCACTCACAAACTGGAGAGCATGGAGGGAGGGTCATGTTAGGACACAAAAGAAAGCAACCAAATGAGGGGCACTCACATCCTGGAGAGCATAGAGAGGATCAAGTCAGAATATGGAAAGGGAGTGAATCAGTAAGGGCACTCACATCCTGGAGAGTGCAGAGGGAGGAACGAGTTAGGACGTGGAAATATAGCTAGCAAGTGTAGGGCATTCACTTCCTGGAGAACGCAGAGGGATGGATAAGTCAACACACGAAAAGCAAGCGAGTGTGCAAGGGGCACTCACGAACTGGAGAGAGCAGAGAGTACGACAAATCAGGACACGGAAAGAGAGCGAGCGAGGGTACTCACGAACTGGAAAGCGCACAGGGAGAAAGATGTCAGGACAAGCAAAGAAAGAAAGCGAACGAGCGACACTCACAAACTGAAGAGCGCCCAGGAGGGAAAAGTCAGGTCACGCGAAGGAGAGGAACGAACGAGGGGCACTCACCAACTGGACAGAGAGGGAGGGACAAGTCGGGACATTAAAAGAATGCGAGAGAGCGAGCGAGCACGAAGCGCTCACCAACTGGATAGGTACAGGGAATGGGCAAGTCATGACACGGAAACAAACCGAGCGAGTGACAGGCACGCACCAACTGGACAGTACGGACGGGGGGGACCAAGTCAGGACACGGAAAGCAAGCGAACGAGTAAGGAGTACCCACGTCCTGGAGAGCACAGGGGGAGGAAATTTTTCAGGACATGGCAAGAAAGCGAGCGGGCGAGGGTACTCACCAACTGGAGAGCGCAGTGAGAAATGGTCAGGATACCAAAGAATGCGAACGCGCGAGTGGCGCCCACCTTCTAAAAAGCGAGAAAGGGGGGAAGGTCAGTACACAAAAGGAAAGCGACCTTGTTCGGGGCACTCACATCCTGGAGGGCATAGAGGGAGAGGTCAGGACACAGAAAGAAAGCGAACAAGTGAGAATCACTCACGCTCTGGAGAGCGCAGACGGAGGGACAATTCAGGAAACGCAAAGGAAGGAAACAAGCGAGGGGTACTCACGAACTAGAGAGCGCGAGTGAGGGACATCAGGACATGGGCGGGAAGCGAGCGAGGGGCACTCACCAACTGGAGACCGAAGAGGGACAAGTCAAGACACAGAACGAAAGAGAGAGCGAGGGGACGCACGTCCTGTCGAACACAGAGGGTGAGACAAGTCAAGAAAGTGAAGGAAAGCGAGAGAGAGTACCCACCGACTGGAGAGCACAGAGTGAGGGACAAGTCAGGATACGGAAATAAAGCGAGCGAGCGAGCAACACTCACTCTCTGGAGAGTGAAGGAGGGATGAATTAGGTGGACAGAAAGCGAGCGAGCGATTGGCACTTACGCTCTGAAGAGCGTTGGGGAAGGGACAAGTCAGGACACGGTGGGGGGAAAGAGTGAGCAAGCTAGGGGTCACCCACATCCTGGGGAGCGCAGAGCGAGTGACAAGGCCCAACACGGAAAGAAAGCGTGCGAGTGAGCGGTGAGAACTAGAATAAGAATTCAGGACGTCATGAACGAATAAGGGTGGACTGACGAAAAACTAGGTAATGGTCTTCTTTTAGCTAGGGTCAATTCAGAAGATGGGAATACAAGTTACCCAGATCGACGGAAATGCCAGTATACATAACTTTATTGTTTTTTCCGTAAACCCATTCCCTCGTTCGAATTCAGAATGGGACCTGTAATGCGGCTAAGATCCCCTCATTTGTTGTCCCACTATACATAGGAACTCACCATTTAACAGCTTGATTTATGCTCAGCTCCAAATTATCCTTCTGTACAGCCAAGAGCATGAGGGAGAGGACGCCGCCAGAGAGTTGATTGGCAGTCTTTTCGATAAGTTCAGAGCACTGTTGGCCGGGCTCGTCCATTCCTACGGGACAAAGATTAGCGTAGCACACGCTAGCTGGTTAACAGAACCCTCACTCTCCAAGCGTACAAACGGTGAAGATCTCCTAAGGTTGTCCAGGTAGTGTTCTTTGAATATCCTGTTCACCTCGGCGTCGACTTCTGCTTGGTTACGGTGTGGATCCTCCGGCGTTATCTCGATGTCGATCTTGAACTGGTCATATTTCGTGAATACCGCTATCACGGGAACTTGAAGAAATTTCCATGTCGACTTCCGTTCATAAACGTTGCAGCTCGACGTACCTTTCTTATCTTGGCAGATAATTTCAAGATGCCTTAAATCCAGCTCCGGTCGACTATTGTCCATCGGGACGCAGTACCTGGATAGCCAAAGTTGTAAATTCGCAAATGTAGATACCTAAGGAACAAACCATATCACGTGCAATCTTTCCTCCAATCGCCTCTCCTGCGACCGACGACCGACGAAACTTTGCACAATCTTCAACTCGTCTTCACCGCCGGCCTCGAATCCACGAGAGTCGTGGAAGATATAACCGTTATAATTAGAGAAGATGAGTTCGTGCTCGATGTTGTGCTCGCCACGCTGCATAAGCAGATCAACCATGATCAGCCGTCACTAACTTGAAGAACAAGCCTTCCCAACCTGCATTGAAGGGTCGAGTTCAACCTAGCCAGACGATGAGATCGAAAGCATCACTAGGAACGAGGACGCACCGGCTGACGAATTCCCTGTTTGTCACGCCTGTAGATCACTGGACTCTCTGTTGTCTCACAAACTCTCTGCAAAATCGATGTCTTTCCCGCATTTGCTCTCCCAATAATGAGGACTCGGAACTTGACATCTGAGCCCCGCGGTGGATTCTGCTGTGCATCCATAAGGAAGTCGTAGTAAGATGGGATACTGGTAACGAAGTTGAACACGCGTGAGATTGCTGGCGATTGCGGCGTGAGAGCGAACCAGTAGGCAGCGCTCGCGAGAGCCAGCGTTCGGAGATCTCCTTACCTAAGCCTATATTTGAGTCGGAGTTTAGAAGCCAGTGAGAGGTATCCACACTGGATTGGCAGTTGTAAATACAGGGTCTTTCTACGAACGAATGTGTGCATCATTGATATGAAGGACCTTCCGATCCCGAAAGCAGCGGAAAAAATGAAATTGTCAAATAGCGAGGTATCGAATGCAGAAACGCAAACGATCGGATATGGGGTCGCATTTTTTTTGCGCGCAAATGGGATGTGCGAACTAAACATATTGTAAGAAAAAGGTGATCCCCATACATCGAACAAGATCATAAAGGGGTTCCAGAATGCTGAGCGAGGCACTACGAGGAGAGACACGGGCAGCGTATACGTCTGCGGGGTGGTCGGGTTGCCGGCCCTCGCGCGTGCTCGGGCTCGGGCTCGGGCTCTGGAACGGGCGTTGGTGCGGGCGTTGGTATGGACACCGGTGTGTGCACCGGTGAAGACATCGGTGCAGGCACGGGGGCGGGTCCGGGTGCTGGTCCGGGAGTTGGTGCGGCCACTCCAGTAACTTGACGCTCATCCTTCACCAACTCATAAAACATGTGATGAAAGCTATCGGAATCAAGGATCTGCTGATCATGCTGGAATATCGCGCAAATACGACGATGAATCTGTTGGCGAGAGCCCGAGCCTTCGTATGCTTCGAATGCTTCTTTTAGCTTCAACCACGTTGTCCTTTCCGACGACTGGGGTATCTGAATCACTATGATATTGAACAGTGATTTCAGCACTGCTGTGAGGTCAACGGTGTAGGTCGTTAAAAGACGCCGAACTTGGGGTCTTGATGCCTTTCCATCAGCGACTGGATTACAAATCCATATAAAAACGTACGCGTTATGCAAGACAGCATCCTTGAGCCAATCCGTAGGGATGCCCGTCATAGCAAAGGGTTGCGCAGTGGGAGCAGATACGGTGGTGATTAGGCTCAAGAACTGAAAAATCTTGTCAATCACCGGAGAGCTATTAAATAACTATCACATTCTGTTCAACTCTGTATATCGGCACATACGGTGTATAGTGGGATTCACTGTGACTCTGTGATTCTTGGACTTCTTGAGCAAGGTACAGCATCAACTGCCTGAACTCGCCGCTGATAAGAATCTGATAGGGTAGTAATGTGAACATTGTCAGGGTATTTATCATTACACCTCAGAGACATCTTACCTTCTCCTCGTCCCTGAAATTCCAACACGTGATGATATCTTGATGGACCTCTGCAAGGCAATCGCGCAGTGACACCCGCACAGAGCCAGGCATATCACCAGCGAGAGAACGTCCATAATCTGAGGAGTTGTGAAGCGACGGACGGAGAAACACCGTTTGGGATACATACAGACCATGCTGGTCCTTGTTAAGTTAAGGGGAGAGTACGGTAAGTGACTTGTATGACTCAGATGGGATGCGAGGGCTTACGCGGCACAGGCTTTGATTTTGACTGAGAGGCTCGCACGTTGTGCGATGGCCCACATCACCCATGCATCACCCTTGAGCTTCTCCTGGACAACATCACGAGTGACTTCAACGAGAGATGAGATATCAGCTTCATAGCCCTGAAAGACTACGGAGATATCAGCGCCGAGCCAAAAAAAAAGAAAGGAGAAAATATACTTGAGACATTCACGTAGCGTGGCATCTGGGTCTTCAATTTACTCATCGCTTGGTCAAGAGACCGCACGCAAATATCCAGTACTTTCTGTGCCTCCTCTTCGCTCTGCTTATTTAGAACCCCTGAATCCACTGGCAGGCCCTCGTTGGCCCGTTGCAATTTGACCCTCTTTGTCTTTACTAGTAAGTCATACTTAGTGAAGACGACGACAACAGGAGCTGATTTCGCGGATATGAAGTCATCATCCTCAGATGCATAACTAGAGAACGCACTTTGAGTTTGATAGGCAAGTTGAAGTAATTTCTCATCCCCTGTCTCAAATACACGCGCCCCCGCTCTCGGCGTCTCAATACACAACCTAATAACAGTGAGCGCAGCAAGATGCCTCAAAGAAAACCCTTACCACACAGCGTGGAGCCGATCTTTGAGGGGGAGGTTCTCATCCCGTCGCTGTTCGATGAATCTACGCACGCTATCAAAGTTTTCGGTATCCCCAGATTCGAACCTTTTTGAGTCATGTAAAACAAAGAATTGATTTTCTGCAGAAGTGTATTCTTTTTCTATGTCTGCTTTTCCTACTTTCCAGTTCGCAACGTTCTTATCAGCGCCAAACTCGGTCAGTGGCAGACAATCTCTGGTCATCGCTCCTTACCGCTGCCTGCACACCGAAGACGCGATTGATTACAGATGACTTCCCGACACCCGCCTGCGAGCGTAGATCAACGTTCGACGACCAGAGATACAATTTATCAGAGGATAGGATAGCAACCTACCCGACCCACACATAGGATACGGAAGCTGAGGAACGGGGTTGAGAAGGAACCGCTAGTTTCGGAGACTTTCTTCTCACCGCTCCACGGACTTCAGAATGTCTTCGACAGTTGACTCTGTTTGCATGACAGTCAAAATGAACGTTAGAGAAATAGTTCGCTGGGGCCCTTAAACCTGCTTCTAATCTTACAAAGCATTACTCACCGTCACGGTACACATGTCGTTGAGATCCTCGCTTCCGCCCACGACGCAGGGCTCCTTCTCCGAACCATCGACGACGAGAGTGGCGACGACGACGCGGGGTATGCAATTCAAAAGCGACGCCGGCCGCGTAGCCACGCATTAATTGCCCCGCGCTGCCGTCCGGCCCGCAGCGCCCTCCTCGAACTTCTCCGCGCTGCCGACGACTCACACGGCTTGTCGACCTTCGACGCTTTCGCGCGGGCACCAGCCCTTCGCACACCTCCGCACACCAGCAGGCGCTACCAGTGCGTGCTCGCAACGTCGTCGCTCTTGAACCCGCTCTCTAGGCCTCCGCCGTCGAGCACTCGTCATGGTCATCGTCGGCGTGCGCGCTCTCCGCGCTGCCCTCACGGACGCCGCCAGGTGGCGATGTGAGGAGGATATGGATATGGAGGCGGTGTTGACACAAATGATCGACACGACCGACGCCCGCTTCGCCTTCGCCCTTGTCCTCGTCGATGTTCATATCCAGGGCATCGACGCCGTCTCTGTCTTCCGCATCACCACCGTCATCGCCGTCACCGTCACCGTCCTCGTCCATGAGGTCGCTCTCTGGGTTCCGGATTTCAGTTCTGGAGGAGACAGCGGGGTCTATACCGCATGGCGGTGAGATCGTCGTGTCGACTTGAAGTCAGTGCTTGAAGACGCACTCCGGACGCGGAAGGACCCTCAAGAACGACCGGCAGTGGGCGCCTCCTCGCTGGACGCTGCCGTGGCCGTTCGACATCATCAGAGACTGGATATGGTAGCTGCCAAGCGGATGCGGCCGCACCCGCTCTGCCAAGCGAATGTGATATCCTGGATACCTGTGCGTGCGACAATCCTTTCTGAGGGAAGTGGACGACCCATCATTTCAGATATCTATCGGATGTCCCCGTTGGCCTATAATTTGTTGTATTCTGAACAACTAGCCTTCCGATTGTCTCTCCCACTGTGTCTTTGGAATATGCGATGTAGCACTTTGGAACCGCGATCCTACAACGAGGAACCCTACTGGGGAATTTGTAGAGAAAGAGGCTCATCAACAGCGGCCAAAGTCACCGATGGCGTCGACGGTACTCGAAGCCCACTCTCAACTTCGTCAATGCTTTCCCGCTTTCCTTGGCCATCTCGTCCAAGCTAAGCCCTGCCATTATCATTTCCTTGCCTCTAGCAAGCTCGGTGACTTGTCCTGGGTCCAACCGCTGTAGCTAAACTTTATGCACATTGTTATACGAATGTAATAATATATATATAGGAATCACAATACGCTCAGCTGCTCTAAAACCGAGGGGATACGAATCTGAGAACCAAATCTAAGAGGTATCATCACTATCATGATCAAGAGAGCTTCACGGCAATGCCAGAGGACCAGTTTCGGGAGATTAAGCCAAACGGCGAGGCATCAAACGCAAATGAACGATATGATGTACTGGACATGAGATAATGGGGTCGCATATAGGAATGAACCATGAACAAAGAATGGATCAATGCAAGAACTATGCATCAGATTCGAAAAGATAGTCCCAAACAGATTGAACAAGATCACCAAGGGGCTCATGAATGTTCAAGGGTACGGGAGGCGTATGCATCGACAACAGGGTGGTGCAGGAACTGGTGCAGCTCGCGCCTCGCGCTGGAGCATGCACATTAAGCGTGCGGTACTTGTCTCAGAACCCCTCATGCCTGTTCCATCTGATTCCCAATCTTTCCCACCAGCAAACCCCTTGGCCCGGGCAGTTTCCGCTACACACCCTCAGCGCTTCGCGGCCTTCCTTTTTCGTCGCCTTCTCTCATGCAGGTAGCAGCCATCGACCACCCCAAAATTGAAGCCCTGTCGGCGATAAGCTAGGTTTCAGTATTGGGTATAGGATTGGCCACGAATTGTTTGTGAAGAGATATCTGGCCTATTAGATCCACGCCCCTGCATCAGGAAAACCTTGTATTTACTTTTTGTACTTTTTCATTGCTTTTTGTGCTTTTTTGCGGAAAAGTAGAAAAAGTAATCCCTCCTACTTGTCAGAGTGCTTGGCTGGTTGACCAAAAAAGT
>Ga0137394_10005087_pt1 | contig 10003 bp, 7 predicted proteins | sample czobulk116metaG_FD_108278 | JGI IMG/M metagenome (GOLD analysis project Ga0137394, IMG submission 108278) | Vadose zone soil microbial communities from Angelo Coast Range Reserve, California, USA - czobulk1.16 metaG | ecosystem: Environmental > Terrestrial > Soil > Vadose zone | place: USA... | reverse complement strand
GCTTCGCCGCCCGTATACCATCGCGGTCCTCTGCTCCCTGATCGCCATCTTCGGGGTGCTCTGCGCCAGCCGGATGAAGACCGACATCCTGCCGGCCATCGACATCCCGGTGGTGATCGTGGTTTGGAACTACCCCGGCCTCTCCGCCGACGACATGGAGCGCCGCGTGGTGTTCATCAGCGAGCGCGCGATGTCCACCACGGTGAGCGGCATCACCCGCATCGACTCGCAGTCGATGAACAGCCTGGGCATCCTCAAGGTCTACTTCGAGGCGGGCAGCGACATCGGCGGGGCGATCGCGCAGATCGTCTCCGTCTCGCTCACCGCCAGCCGGATCATGCCGCCGGGCATCACGCCGCCCAGCATCATCCGCTACAACGCCTCGAACGTGCCGGTAGCGCAGATGACCATTGGCTCGAAGACGCTCTCCGAGCAGGAGCTGTTCGACTACGGGCTGAACTTCATCCGGCTGCGCCTCTTCACCATTCCCGGCCTCGCCACCCCCGCTCCCTTCGGTGGCAAGCAGCGCCAGATCATGGTGGACATCGACCCGGCCCGCGTCGCCGCCAAGGGCCTCTCGCCCAACGACGTGGTCAATGCGGTGCTGCAGAGCAACGTGCTGGTGCCGGCCGGGTCCGCGCAGATCGGCGGAACCCGCTACGACGTCCAGCTCAACTCCAGCCCCGACTCCATCCAGGGGTTCAACGACCTGCCGGTGAAGGCTGTGGACGGCGCCACCGTCCTGCTCGGAGACGTGGCCCGCGTCCGCGACGGCTACGCGGTGCAGGAGAATATCGTCCGGCTCAACGGCCGGCGCGCCACCTACCTGGCCATCCTCAAGAAGGCCGACGCCTCCACGCTGGCGGTGGTGGACGGCGCGCGCGATCAGCTCCCGATCATCCAGGCCGCGGCGCCGCAGGGCATGGAGCTGAAGATCGACTTCGACCAGTCGGTGTTCGTGCGCGCCGCCGTCCAGAACGTGCTCCACGAGGCGGCGCTCGCCTCGATCCTCGTCTCGCTGATGATCCTCTTCTTCCTCGGGAGCTGGCGCGGCGCGGTGCTGGTGATGACCAGCATTCCGCTCGCCATCCTGGTGGGCCTGGTCGGCCTCTTCTTCTTCGGCGAGACGCTCAACCTCATGACCATGGGAGGGCTGGCGCTCGCCATCGGCATGCTGGTCGACGACGCCACCGTGGAGGTGGAGAACATCCACCGCAACCGCCACCTGGGCAAACCGCTGACCGTCGCCATCCTGGACGGCGCGCAACAGATCGCGGTGCCGGCGCTGGCTGCCACGCTCACCATCTGCGTGGTCTTCTTCCCGGTGGTGCTGCTGGAGGGTCCGGCGCGCTTCCTCTTCACGCCGCTCGCCCTGGGCGTGGTGATCTCGATGCTCGCTTCCTACCTGCTCTCCCGGACGCTGGTGCCGACCCTGGCACGCATCCTGATGGAGAAGGAGGCGCTGCACCCCGAGGGAGAGAGCTTCCCCGCCCGCTTCAACCGCTGGCGCGACCGCGTCTTCGGCTCCTTCCAGGAGGCGTACGGGCGCACGCTGGCCGCGGTGCTGCACCACCGCGCGCTGGTGCTGGTCAGCGCGGGGCTGGTGCTGCTGTGCACGGCATTCTTGCCGTTCGCGGTCGGCCTCGACTTCTTCCCGACGGTGGATGCGGGGCAGATGCGGCTCCACTACCGGGCCCCGATCGGCACGCGGCTGGAGGAGACCGAGCGGCTGGTGGCGCGGCTCGAGCAGCGCATCCAGGACATCGTGCCGCCGGGCGAGCTGGAGACGATCAACTCGAACATCGGCATGCCGATCTCGTACAACCACGCGTTCGTCCAGACCGACAACACCGGCAGCCAGGACGCGGACATCCTGATCGCGCTCAAGCCGAAGCATGCGCCGACCGAGACGTACATGGAACGGATCCGGCGTGAGCTGCCCGACGAGTTCCCCGGCTCCACCATGTACTTCCAGCCGGCGGACATCGTCTCGCAGGTTTTGAACTTCGGGCTCACCGCCCCGATCGACGTGCAGATCGACGGGCCCGACGTGGAGGCCAGCTACGCGGTCGCGCGCGAGCTGGCGGCGAAGATCCGCGCCATCCCGGGAGCGAAGGACGTGCGCATCCCCCAGGTCCTCTCCTATCCGATGTTGCGCATCGAGGTGGATCGCGCCCGGGCGGCCCAGGTCGGCATCACGCAGCGCGACGTGGCCAACAACCTCCTGGTCTCGCTGGCCTCCAGCTCCTTGGTGGCGCCCTCGTTCTGGATCAACCCGAAGAACAACGTGAACTATTTCGTGGTGGTGCAGACGCCGCTGCGCCAGATCGACTCGATCCCGGCGCTCTTGGGCATGCCGCTCGGGCAGGCGACGAGCCTGGCCTCCTCATCGCTCCCGACCACTCCGGGAGAGATGCCTCCGGGCGGCGGATCCTACCTGGGCGCCGTGGCGCGGCTGCGTCCCACCACCGGGTTGTCGATGATCAACCACGTCTCGGTGCAACGGGTCGTGGACGTCCAGGCCAGCGCCGGCGGTCGGGATCTCGGGGGCGTCACCCGCGACATCCAGAAGGCCATCGCCAGCATCAAGGAGCTCCCGCGGGCGACGCGCGTCTCCATGCGCGGCCAGAGCCAGAGCATGTTCGCCGCCTTCGGGCGGCTGGGCCTGGGCCTGATCCTCGCGATCGCGCTCGTCTACCTGCTGCTGGTGGTGCTCTTCCAGTCGTTCCTCGATCCGTTCATCATCCTGGTGGCGGTCCCGGGCGCGATGATCGGCGTCCTCTGGATGCTCGCCGCCACCGGGACTACGCTGAACGTCGAGTCGTTCATGGGCGCGATCATGGCCGTCGGCATCGCCACCTCGAACTCGATCCTGCTGGTGAGCTCGGCGAACGACGCCCGGGTGCAACGAGGCCTCCCGGCGATCGAGGGGGCCATCGAGGCGGGCAAGACGCGGCTGCGGCCGGTGCTCATGACCGCCCTGGCCATGCTGCTTGGCATGGTTCCAATGGCGCTGGCGCTCGGCGAGGGTGGTGAGCAGAATGCGCCGCTGGGTCGCGCGGTCATCGGAGGGCTCCTGGTGGCGACGTTCGTGACGCTGTTCCTCGTTCCTGCCGTCTACACGCTGCTGCGCAAGGCGCCGCCCAGCGCCCACCAGCTCGACGAGCAGTTCGCGGCCGAGAGCCGCGGCGCATCGGAGGCTTCCCGTGCCTGAGACGCCGTCGGGAAAGAGCCGCCTGGTCGCCGCCGGCAGCATCGTCGCGGTGATCGCCGCGGCGGCAGGGACCGTGGCGCTGTTCGCGCGCGAGCGGTCGGCGCAGGCGCGGCAGGAAGAGCAGCTCAAGAAGGAGCTGGAGCAGGGCCCGTTGGTGCGGGTGGCCCGCGTCGCGGTCGCGCCCGCCGACCGCGTCGTCTCGCTTCCGGGCGAGGTCCGCGCCGAGCTGCACGCGACCCTCTACGCGAAGGTCAGCGGGTACGTGAAGAAGGTCACGGTCGAGCGCGGCGACCGCGTGAAGAAGGAGCAGGAGCTGGCGGTCCTCGAGTCGCCCGACCTCGACGCCCAGGTCGCCTCCGCCCAGGCGGAGCTGACCTTCCGCAAGCAGCAGCTCGCCCGGGTCCAGCGGCTGGCGTCCTCGGGCCGGGTCTCGGTCCAGGATCGGGAGGCGGCGGTCCAAGGCGTGAAGGTCGCCCGCGCCGTCCTGGCCCGGGCGGAGGTGCAGAAGGGATACCAGGTGCTGCGGGCCCCTTTCGACGGCACCATCACCGCCCGCTACGCCGACCCCGGCGCGCTCCTTCCTGCGGCCACGGGCAGCACTTCATCTGCACAGCCGCTCCTGGAAATCGCGCAGCTCGACCGGCTCCGCGTCGCGCTCTACCTGGGCCAGGACGACGCCGCGCGCGTGCGCGTGGCGGACAAGGTGCTGCTGCAGGCGTCTCCGGATCAGCCGGTGTTCGAGGCGCGCATCTCGCGCATCTCGCAGAGCCTGGAGCTGCGCACGCGGACCATGCGCTGCGAGATCGACCTCGCCGATCCGCCCGCGGGCCTGTACCCGGGCGCCTTCATGCAGACCCGCCTTCCGCTGCATGGACCGCCCCGGCCGCTGATCCCCACCGAGGCGCTGGTCGGTCAGGGGGGCCAGATCTTCGCCGCCATCGTGGAGGAGGGAAAGGTCCACTTCCAGCGGCTGCGGCTGGGAATCGACGACGGCGCCAACGTCGAGGTGCTCGAGGGACTGCGGGGCGGCGAGACCGTCGCGCTGAATCTCGGCCCGGAAGTCCAGGATGGCTCGCCGGTCCGGGTACAGCAGGAAGTGCGGCGCGAGGGGCGCTAGTCGGGGTTCGCGTTCTGGGATCGGGTGCGGGAGGCGCGGGGGCCGGTTCGCAGACGTGCTTGAGCTCAGTCCTCCACCTCGACCGACGACCCACCCGACGTCGACACCCGCGTCCGCGCCCCTCCCCGGACGTGCACTTCCGACCCTCCCGACAGGCTCCCCCGCAAATTCCCGCTCGCGCGCAGCTCCGCCTCGGACCCTCCGCTCGCCTGCACGTCCACGTCCTTCACCGACAGGTCCCGCCCGTGCAGCTGCGTGCCGCCCGACATCTGAAGACCGAGCGAATCCGCCCGTCCTTGCACGTCCAGCACCGATCCACCCGAGCCCTGCAGCGACAGCTGCCGGGCGTCCACGCCGCTCGCGCGCACCTGGCTCCCGCCGCTCGCCTCGATCGCGCTCTGGTCCGCGCGGGTGAACGTCGCGCGGACGATCGATCCACCGCTCGCCCCGATCGCGCGCAGCTGCGGCGTCTGGATCGTCACCGAGACGCGCCGTTCGCCCGACCCGCTTCGATGCGGCTTGAATCCGATGTTCAGCGCGCCGTCTTCCACGCGCGTCTCCACCAGTTGCAAGATGTCGTCGTCCGCCTCGATCCGGACCCGTTTGCGCGACCCGATCTCCACGTTCGCCCGGATGCCCGACGCGACGTTCACGGCATTGAAATCGGGCACGTCGCGATCCTCGGTCCGCGCGGCGGCGGCGGAAGCGATCGACAGGATGGCAAGGGCGATAGCGCAGCGCGGCATGGGCAGGCCTCCGGGGTTTCGATCATGGTGACCGGCCGGCCCCTCCGGTTTCAAGGCTGGCACCGGCGCGGCCTTTCGGGCCAGACTGCGCCCTCGAACGGGGGCTCCGGATGGTGAAGAAGATCGGTCTCGTAATCGGCGCTGTCGTCGCCCTGCTGGCCATCGTGATCGCGACCCGCCCGGCCACCTACCGCATCTCTCGCTCCGAGACCGCCCAGGCGCCGCCGGCGACCGTCTATGCCCAGGTCGCCGACTTCCACCGCTGGCGCGCATGGTCCCCCTGGGAGCGCCTCGATCCGAACATGCAGATCGCTTACGCCGGCGCGGACGGAGCTCCGGGAGCGACCTACGCCTGGAAAGGGAACGACAGCGTGGGCGAGGGCCGCATGACGCTGCTGGAGGTGAAGCCCGCCGAGCGCATCGGGATCCGCCTCGAGTTCCTCAAGCCGTTCGCCTCGGTCGCCACCACCCGCTTCGATTTCGCTCCGCAGGGCGCCGCCACCCGGATCACCTGGACGATGGAAGGCCGCAACGACTTCGCCGGCAAGGCGTTCGCGATGGTGATGAACATGGACAAGATGGTGGGTGGCGACTTCGAGCGCGGACTCGCCCAGCTCAAATCCGTGGCGGAGGCCGAGGCGCGCGCGGCCGGCGCGTCGCGCTGAAAACGATGCGGGGGCCCGCCACCCCGGCGAACCCCCGCACCTTGAAGCCGTTCCTTCGCTGAGGCTTAGAACCCGGCGAAGGTGTAGCCCACGCCTGCGGTCATCATCAGCGAGTCGCCGAAGTGGCCGATGTCGTGCGAGTGCAGGCTGACGCGCGCGTTCCACTCCTTCATCGCGTAGCCGATGCCGACGCCGGTGCCGAACTTGATGTCGTTCGAGCTGGCCGAGGCGCCGCCGCTGGACACGCCGGTCATCAGGTCGAACATGCCGAGCTCGAGCGCGCCGAAGAGGCCCTGGCGGTCGCCATGGCTCATCAGGTAGTACTTCGCGCCGAGCAGCACGGGGATCGAGTGCACGTGCGCGTCAGCGCCGAGCACGTTCTTGTCAGCGTGGTACTGGAAGCCGATGCGGGCCGTCGCGCTCAGCTCCGGCATCACCGGGTACTCGCCGACCACGAGCAGGCTGCCGCCCACGCCGTTCACGTCGGCGTAGCTGCCGATCGGGAGGGCGAAGTCGCCGTCCACGCCGACCCAGAACTTCTCGTGCGAGCCGCTCGAGATCGTCGTGCTGCGAGCGCGATCGGCGCGCGCAGCGCTGGACAGACAGAACAGAACGGCCACCGCAGTCATCGTCAGTTTCTTCATTTCGATCTTCTCCTGGAGCGAGACGCGGCGCACCGTGCGCCTGTGCGATCGCTCGGTTGGTTGCTTCGACAATACGGGCACATGCAATGCGCCCTCAACGCGCGGAAGTGCTCAGCAAACCGCCCGGCGCGCCTGCTCTCGCACCCTGCGTTCGCGCGCGCTATCGTGCGCGCGTGACCGTCGCGTTCGTCACCCATCCGGACTGCTTTCTGCACGAGATGGGAGAGGATCACCCGGAGCGCCCGGAGCGCCTTTCTGCGATCGAGGACCGGCTGATCTCGTCGCGGCTGGATTACGTCACCTCGCGGTACGACGCGCCGCTGGCCACGCGCGAGCAGCTGCTGCGCGTGCACGATCCGGATTACGTCGACGCGCTCGAGCGCATGACGCCGGCCTCCGGGTTGCGACAGATCGATCCCGACACCGCGATGAACCCGCACACGCTCCGCGCCGCGCTCCGGGCCGCCGGCGCCGCGGTGCTGGCCACCGATCTGGTGATCGCGGGCAAGGCGAGCGCAGCTTTCTGCTCGGTCCGGCCCCCGGGACACCACGCCGAGCGCGCCCGGGCCATGGGCTTCTGCTTCTTCAACAACGTCGCGGTCGGCGCAGCCCACGCGCTCGCCCACCACGGGCTTGCCCGCGTGGCCGTCGTCGACTTCGACGTCCACCACGGCAACGGGACCGAGGACATGTTCCGCGACGACGTGCGCGTGCTGATGGTCTCGACCTTCGAGCACCCCTTCTATCCGGGCAGCGGAGTCGAAGGCCGCTCCGAGCGGATGGTGAACGTCCCGCTCTCCGCAGGCGCCGGCAGCCGCGAGTTCCGCGAGGCGGTGGAGCAGGAGTGGATCCCCGCGCTCGAGAGATTCCGGCCGCAGATGCTGTTCTTCTCCGCGGGCTTCGACGCGCACCGGGACGACGGGATGGCGTTCTTGCGCTTCGCGGACGCCGACTATCCCTGGGTGACCGCCCGCATGCGCGAGGTGGCCGCGAAGCACGCGGGCGGCAGGATCGTCTCGCTGCTGGAGGGCGGCTACAACCTCGACGTGCTGGGCCGCTGCGTCGCGGGTCACCTGGGCGAGCTGGCCGCATAGAGCGCTCTAGGGGTCACTTGCTGCCCACCACCTGGCGGACGGGCGGGCACTCCTTGTCGGCGACGCAGTCGAACTTCTCCACGTCGACGAACTGACCCTGCACGCGGAAGCGGGCGAGCTGCGCGACGATGTCGCCGCGGGCGTCGAAATCGCAGGGCCCGGAAGCGCCCTGGTAGTCGACGGGCTTGCCATCGTGGATCAGCTGCGCCGCCCGGGCGAACCCCGCGATGCCCGCGTCCACCGGCTCCCCGGCGCGGTCGTTGATCGCGCGCATGGAGTCCCGGATCATCGCGCCGGTCACCTGCTCGGCGTCCTTCAGCTTGTTGTGCTTCACCGCGTGCAGGGTGGCGAGCATCACCGTCATCGCCGCGTCGTAGGCCGCGGCGTCGCGGAACGCAGGGGCCTGGCTGGTGAGCGCCTTGAGGTCCTCTGCGAAGACGCGCGCCGAATTGCCGTCGGCGAGCACCGCCTGCGACGTGCCCTCCTGGCCCTCCACAGCCGCGGAAAGCGCCTCCAGCACGCGCGCGGCGCGGAAGTTGTGCGTGTGCACCAGCCGGACGCGCGTCTTCGAGTCGAGGTACGCCTTGGTGAAGTTGATCTCGAACTTGGGGAAGGAGATGGCGACCACCGCGTCGGGAACGCCGTCGGACTTTCCCGAGCCCTCGTTTCGCTTGTCGGTCAGGCGCGCGACGTCCGCCGCCCAGTGGTACTCGTTGGGCACCGCCTTCACGTCGTGGAACACCTGCTCCACCGTCGCCTCGGAAGCGAGGCGCAGCACGTCCTTCTTCAGCGTGTCCGAGAAGCCGTGGCCGTACGGGTCGTCGCTTGCGTAGATGACCAGCTTGAAGTGCCCGTCGCCGTTCACGTCGCCCTTGTTGCCGGTGCTCGCGAGCATGTGCGCCAGCACCCGCGCCTGGTAGGCGTCGCTCATGGTGGTGCGGAAGTTCCAGCCCTTTCCGTTGCGTAGCGCGGCCTCCTTGACCTTGTCGGAGTCGGTCGCCGCGGCGTTGTTGATGTTCGGAGAGGTGCAGGCCATGCAGACCACCGGGACCTCCAGCGCGTGCTCGGGATCGCCGTCGTAGGCGAGCATGTGGATCCCGATGTCGTCCTGGCTGGAGTCGGTGATCACCGCCTTCGCGCCCTGCTTCTTCACCACCTGCAGCGCGCCCGCCCGCGCCAGGTCCGGAGCGTTCCCCGAGTTCGCGTCCACCAGCGCGAAGCGGATCTCGTTCCGTCCCGCTTGCTTCAGCGCCTGGTTCGCGGTGCCCACCGCAAGCCGGATGGAGTCCGCCCAGCTCGGCGTCGCGATCGACCCGGTGCGGTCGATCACCTGTCCGATGTTCACCGTCGCCGTTTTCGCGGATTCCTGCTTGCAGGCGCTGACGCAGACGAGCGCCAGGGCCACCACTCCGAGGATTCTCTTCATTCGATCTCCGAGCTGCGAAAGATTCCGCAACAGATCGACTGTGAGTCGCGCCCGGACGAGCGTCAAAAAAACGTCAGTGGAATGTCGCCGCGACCGCGGGTCGGGATTTCTGCTCGGCGGTAGGCGCGGCGATCAGCGCCGCGGTGGTCAGCGCGATCAACGCCAGCGCGATGGCGAGCGCCCACGGGCTGCGAGCGTGCGCTTCCTCTTCCTGCGCGAGCCTCCAGGCTTCATCGCGCGAATCGAATTCCATGAGGAGCCCCCTGACGTGTGCCCTGCGATCGGTACTTGAAGGTCGGGGTGCGGCCGCAAGCGGCAGGGCTGGGAGGATCGGGGAGCGAGGCGCACCGGGTGCGCCGGAAGGCGCGAATAGGCCACCCTTGCCCGTCCGTGGCAGAATCCGGCGCATGGGGACGGATCGCACCATCACGCAGACGCGAAAGCCGCGGCGCGACGCGGCGACGGGGCAGCCCCACCTGTTCGTGGTGTTCCGCTGCGATCGCCCGCTGGAGGGCGGAGCGCGCATCTCGCTCTCCGGCGCGGACGCGGTGGCGATCGGCCGCGCGCAGCGGCTCGAGCTGGAGCGCCTGCGCGAGGACGGCGCGACCACGCTGCGGATCGGCGTGCCGGATCCGCGCATGTCCATGCAGCACGCCCGGCTGCAGCGCGTGCTCGGCGCCTGGGTGGTTGCGGACGCGGGCTCCAAGAACGGCACCTTCTGCGACGGCCGCCGGGTCGAGCGCCAGCAGGTCCCCGACGGGGCGCTCCTGGAGCTCGGGCATACCTTCTTCCTCTTCCGCGAGGCGGTGGCCGCGAGCCCCGGCGACGTGCTCGAGCCTCCGTCCGCCGGCGCGACCCCGCGCGGATTCGCCACGCTGGTGCCGGCGTTCGAGGCCGAGCTCGCGCGGATCGAACGGATCGCGCGCTCCACCGTGCCGGTCCTGCTCAGCGGCGAGACGGGGACGGGCAAAGAGGTGATCGCGCGCGCGATCCACAAGCTCTCCGACCGGCCCGGTCAGTTCCAGGCCGTCAACTGCGCGGCGATCGCGCCGAACCTGGTCGAGTCCGAGCTCTTCGGCCACAAGAAGGGCGCGTTC
>Ga0137394_10005084_pt1 | contig 10006 bp, 4 predicted proteins | sample czobulk116metaG_FD_108278 | JGI IMG/M metagenome (GOLD analysis project Ga0137394, IMG submission 108278) | Vadose zone soil microbial communities from Angelo Coast Range Reserve, California, USA - czobulk1.16 metaG | ecosystem: Environmental > Terrestrial > Soil > Vadose zone | place: USA... | reverse complement strand
TGTGCGAGAATTTGCCGGGCCACCGGTTTTGAACCTGAGTGAGTTGTCTTTTTCGACGTCCGCATAACGCACGACCTGCAGCGGATATTTGTTTTCGACTTCAGCGGAACACTCAACCAGGTCGACTGAAGTGGCAGTCTTAATCTCAACCTCGCTGTCGCGTGGGATATAGATTGAATCGAACTGCTTAAGCTCATTGGTCTTACCATCCGCGGTTAAAGTGCATTCGCCGGAGAGACAGATGAGCCCTGTCTCAAGCGGGCCGGTCGAGAATTTCGCGCTCGATTCCTCTTGATCGAGGATGATCCTGCCATAGATCAAGTGTTTCATTGCGCTGTTTTCGGGGGTTATAGATATGCTGCGTCCCTTCTTCGAATTAGTGCCACGGAAAATCAATCGATCCTTTGTCTCTTGAAGTTGTGCGCTCATTTGTTTAGCCCTTCCTTTGTTGTCAGACCAATCGTAATTATCGGCCTCTCTTTGGCTGACCTATTTAGGTCGAGTATATTTAACCAATTGCGTCAGAACCGCAAGTCGAAGCCGGCTATCTGCGGGCATATCCTATTTGTGATCTTCAAGCCAGAGCAGATCCTCGAGCAGGTAATAGTTGCCATAGATCAGGGCCACGTCGCTGGGCCGAGTGCTCGATCCGTGGCGCAAGACACCCGCGGGCGTCTTATCATCGGCGCCGACCGGCGTCAGATATCGATCGATTAACGACTGTACGACCTCTTCCGCTTTTTGCCGGTACGCGTGCGCGCGCTTTTGATCCGCAGTGAGTTCTGAAAGTCGCAACAGTCCGCCGGCAATCAGCGCGGCCGCCGACGTATCGCGATTGCGAAAGTGCACGCCTTCATCAACAAAGTCATACCAGGGCACATTGTCTTCAGGCAGGTGAGCGTCGACGTACGCGGCAATTTTCTCAGCCGTCTCCAGCAGGCGTGCATCTTTAGTTTCGGCGTAAGCTACCGTGAAACCATAGAGCGCCCAGGCCGCGCCGCGTGACCAGGTAGTGTCGGCGGCAAAGCCCTGGTGCGTGTGCGTGAAGACTCTTTCTCCGGGGCGCGCGGTATTCGGGAGTTTCAGGTTGCTATTTGCGCCCTGCGAAGAGAAAAACTCCTGTCGATTGTCACCGGGATTGTAGTGAACTGATTGCGCGACTGAACCATCTTCGCGCACCTGCCATGCAGCCGACTTCAACGCGTGCTTCAAACCCAGCGCGCGCCATTGCGGGTCGTTAGCTTCGCGCGAGGCCCACCACCAAATCTGCAAATTCATCATCGTGTCGATGATCGTGTCGTCGCCGTTTACGGCCCACGCAGCCACCAGTTCCGTGGTCGGATTGTAGAGTTGCTTCAAACGCTCGGCCGCCCGCAATCCGCCTTCTCGATACCTGGGATCTTTGGTCTGACGGTAACCGAGCACCGACGAGTAATAGTTGAGGAAGCCCGTATCATGATTTTCCGTCATTTCTTTTCCGAGCAAACGCGCGTTCCACAGTTCGGCCCAACGACGGAAGCGCTCGTCTTTGGTCTTTCCGTAAAGCAGCCACAACTCGCCTACCCAGAAATTGCCGGTCCAGAAAAAGCCCTTCTGCTCTTTCCATTCGCCGGTTTGGTTATCGCCCTCGGTAAAAAAGCCCAGGCCTTTATCGCGGCTCGCTGCTTCAGGCGGAGTCTGGGAAATGATGGGCTCCCCCTTGGTCGCGGTGCGCTCGGCCGACTGCCTTAACAGATCGATCGCCTCGGCATAGGCTCTTTTTCGCGCCGGTTGCAGAGTGTCGGGTGGCGCGGACTGTGGCGAGGCGCTGGAAGAAAGAAGCGAGACGCGTGCAGGTTGAGTGAGCCGGCGACCAGACTCGCGAACTCGTTCAATAAATGCGTCGAATGTTTTTGGCGTTGTAACAGGCCGGACGATCGTGCCATAGCGATTTCTTTCGGCGGCGCTGTTTGCGGCCACGTCGATCGCGTCGGTATTTTCCTGGTCCCAAATCCCCATGACGTACCAACTCGCCGAGCCATTTACCACCTGCGGCTTGATCAGCAGATTGACTGCATCGTCATCCGCCACCTTGCTGTCCGCCCCGTTGGCGATGATCGCCAGCCCCAGATTCTGGTCGGGAAGATTGTGTATGGCGGTTGCCGGTGGTCCTTCTTCCTCGACTTGAGGTCCCCACCACGCGCGCACCAGCGCCGGTTCGGCCGCAGTTGGCTGGAAAACTTTTTCCTGCAAGCCAGGATGACGCACAATTCCGGTTACCAGGGTCAAACCATCCGCGCCTTCGGTGGTGATGCGGTGCTCGAAGCCGTGCTTGCCGGCCCACTGCGTCATGCGGCTGGTGAGATTTATTTCGCGGCCTCCGACTTTCCAACCTTTGTAAGTAAGCTCCACGATCACACGCACCGGGCCCGCGCTGATGATCCGCCACTTGCGTTCGGCGACGTCGGAGACCTTTACGACCTTACCGTCGACCAGTGCGGCGACCGCGCCGATTCCGATCGCGTCGCCAATCCGGTAAATATCACGTCCCAGCGGCGACTCCCAATGATAGACGTACTCCGGCGCGCCAAACATTTCCAGATACAGACCGGGCCGGCGTTTCCCGTAGATATCGATCGCGTTGCGCTTGTCAAAATAGATGCGCCACGCGTTTGCTTCTGACTCCCACGCGAGGCCGTCAAACTTCATGGTGAACTTCGCCGCAGTACGCTTCGGATAATCACTGCGTAGTCGCTGCATCGTCGCCGTTTCGCCATAAGCTATGGTCACGATGCGCGTCTGTTTTGGTTTGAGTTCGATCTGAAAAGAGAGCTCGTCGAACTTGTTGTCTCCATCCAGATCGTCGGCCTGCGAAGGCAGTTCCGTGGTTTGGAGCATCCGCGCATCTTCCTCGATGGTGGATGCATCACTGGTGGTCACGATGGCGTCGCCGGCTTTAAAGTCGGGCGCGATGCGCTTCAAGTCCGCGATGTTAACGACGATGTTCTCGTGCAGACGAAGTTCGTCCGTGGGATTAGTCACAGCCAGCTTGACGACTCTGATACGTGGCGTTGCTACAGCCGCCCCGGCGCCCCCCAGCAAGAGTCCGAACAGGAGCAAGATCGGCAGAATGTTTTGGCGCATCTTTTCGATCAGAAGTAAGTGGCTTGGCGTCATTTCGATCGTCCGGCGCAAGCGAAAAACGGCCTGCCCACGCGCGGCTACAATATCAGATGGTACCGGTAACATCAATGAAAACGTCTCGATTTCGCAGTCTTAGGCAACTTCACGTCGGAGCATCATTGATTTCTGAAGGTCCAGGTTGAAAGCCAACATTCGCGCAGCTCGGCTAATACTCTCGCCAGCGCCTTCGGCGCTTTTGGTCGGCATTACTTCTCGAAACTTTCTCGTAGTTCCTGATAGTATTTCTGCATTACGTAGAACGCCTTTTTCTTCTCTCCCCGATCAGAGATCAATCCCTTTCGGTTATGGAAGTCCTGAATGCCCGGCAGAGGCCGGCGTGGGGAGCGAAAATCCATCAGCAGCCAGGGACAGGTGCCGCGCAGGAAAGAGATTCTCTTCAACATGCTTACCGTGTGCTGGTAAAAGTTCTCCTGGTATTCCTCGGTCCATCGCGTCAACGGATCGCCATGATGTCCGTAGGGCGCTTCGGCGCCAAATTCGCTCATGATCAGCGGTTTCTGATACTTCGATTTCCATTCCAGACGATCTGTCTTTTCAGGCAGACCATCGTACCAGCCTACATACTCGTTGCAGCCCAGCACGTCGAGGTATTCTCCCAACGGGTCGTCGATCATCTGCGTTTTATCATCGACATAGTGACGCTCCATCGCGGCCGATATCAATCGGCTGGCGTCCATGCTTCTGGCGTGATCGATCAGTTTCTTCAGAAACGACAGCCGCGCATCGCCCACAGGCGTCTCGTTGGCCATCGACCAGACAATTACCGCAGCGCGGTTTTTGTCGCGCGAGATCATCTCGCTCAGTTGATTCCGGGCGTTCTCGAGGGTCGCGGGGTTTTCCCAGAGGATGGTCCAGTAGACGGGGATCTCTGACCAGACCATGATGCCCAGTCTGTCGGCCTCCCTGACCATGAATTCATTGTGCGGATAATGCGCCAGGCGGACAAAGTTGACTCCCAACTCTTTGGCCCAGTTCAGTAGAGTGAGAGCGTCCTCCCGGCTATAGGCACGCCCTCCGCGGAAAGGCGCCTCCTCGTGTATGCAGATGCCGCGCAGGAAGATGGGCCGGCCGTTCAAGAGAATGTCCGTGCCCCTGGTTTCAATGCTGCGGAAGCCGATCTGATCCTGGACCCGATCGGTTTCCGCGTCGATCAATACATCGTAGAGTTTCGGATTGTTCGGCGACCATAAGGTCAGATTGGCGTTAAAGCTAATCTCCGCGTATCCATTCGCGTCCGTGGTGAAGGATTTACTAACCCCGGCTTCAGGGATGCGAACTGTTACTCTTTGACTGAGCTTCTGTCCGTTTAGTCTCACCCAGCCGTTGATCTGATTGTGTGAACCCTTCCGCAGTTGGACAAAATAATCCTGCACGAAGCTAGCCGGCGTCTCCACCAGCTTGACCTGGCGAGTGAGCCCGCCATAGTTCCACCAATCGGTAATCAATGTCGGAACTGCGTCGCGGCGGCGCTGGTTGTCTACTTTCACAATCAGCGAATTCGATTTGTCCCGCACCAGATTGGTTACTTCAAAATTGAACGGCGTGAATCCGCCCTCATGCCGCCCGATCTTTTCCCCATTGAGATAAACATCAGCCAGATAGTTGGCAGCACCGAAATAGACGAAGAGACGAGTGTTCTCCTTGCGTTGGTAATCAAAAGATTTCTTGTACCAGATGGTGCCTTCGTAGAAGAGCAGCCGCTCTCGTTGGGTGTTCCAATCTCCCGGCACACTTAGTGATTCAGAAGTGTCGAAGTCGTATTCGATCAAATCACTTTTGGTCCTGGGCTTGGCGTCTTTGAAGTAACCATTGGCACTGGGCTGATAACGATAATCATAATAGCCGGCTTCGTAAGGATCGATGATCGTCTGCCATTGGCCATCAAGGCTGATGGTCCTTCGGCCATCGGTGTTTGCGATCAGACCGGGTGGCTGAGCGCGTGTACCGGCGAAGACTGCGAGCAGAAAAAAACAGACAAAAAAAGACCTCATCTTGTGGCGGCTCCAAATGATTTTGGCTTTCCTCTCGCTACGGGTTTGGCTGGCGAAGTTGCCGCCCGGGTCGGTCATGCTCTTCGTCGTCCGTTGCCGAACGACGAAGAGCACAAGCGAGCGAGAGCGGTCACGAGGACTCGCAAAGAGGTCAGAAGTTGAGTTTCAGACCGAATTGAATGTTACGGCCGGGTCCGGCGGTTGAAATCTTGCCGAAGGCCGTGTTCGAAGGACCGCCAGTTGCCAAAAGAGTCCCGAAAGCCAGATCAGGCGATCTGAAGTTGGCCCGGTTGAAGGCGTTGAACATGTCCGCCTGAAACCGCAACCTGAATCTCTCTGACAGATTAAACTGCTTGCGCATCGAGAAATCCCAGGTTTGCAGATTAGGGCCCTGGACAATCCCCACAGGTGCATTGCCGCGACGCCCCAGAGGCGCCGGCGCGAATGCCGCCTGGTTGATCCAGCCGTCAGGACCTTTATTGGAAAGCAGGACGGGGCCGCCAAGGTAGTCTGCCCGGCGGGTGCCGATGGCGGTGCTGCCTGTTGGGGTAAAATACTGGCCGCTTTGGAACCGCGTAATGCCACTAACTTCCCACCCGGACAGAAGCACGCCACCAATACCTTTCATGGTGCGGAGGAACGGAATGTGATAGTCGTAAGTGGTGACGAAGACGTGCCGTCGATCAAAAGATGCCGGACCATAGTTGTAGTGACGATTGAAAGGATCCTCACCCACGTCTAAGCCGTCACCGTTGCCGCTGGTATCCGTCAGGACCCTGGACCATGTATAGGCTGCGGTCAGTTCCAGGTCTCCCTTGCGTTTGGCGGCGTATAGCTGTAGTCCGTTGTAAGTTGAGGTGGCGTCTGAGAGACGAAATGAGATTCCGGTGAAACCCTTGTAGCGGCGCAAAGCATTCAGATTGACGTTGGGCCCTGGCGGTACGTTCGCCACCAGTGCATCGAACGGAATCGCGTTTAGATCCGGTTGCCGGATCAGGTGCCTTCCCTGGTTGCCGACGTAGGTCGCCTCCACGAAAAATCCGCGCGGCAACTCCCTTTGGACCCCGATGCTGTAGTTCATTGAGTAAGAAATATCGAGGTTCGGGCTGATCGCATTGATCGTAGCGAATGGAGCGAGCGCCGAAGGAGTGCCGCCCGAAACACTCGATAGATTCCCGTTTTCAAACTGGGGATTGGCGATAAACGGTGCGACATTCAGTTGTGAAAAGATCAGGTTGCCCTCAACCTTGTCGTAGAACATGCCAAAACCCCCGCGAATCGAGGTCTTACCGTTAGCCCATGGATCATATGAAAAACCAAACCGCGGGGCTAACTTGTTGGCTGGCTGATAGAAACCACGTGGCGCTCCCGTGGGAACCTGCGCCAAAACGGCTGCGCTGGCGCTGACTCGCCCTACTTCACTTGCCGGAATGCCATTCCCGGCGCGGATTAATCCGTTGAACCGGTTACCGGGCTTACTCGGGTCGATATTGCCGTTGGCGAGGATGGTCACTGCCTGCGAAGCATCGTAACGACTGGGATCAAAATTCGCCATGTTGTTTGCCTGTGTATAGGTTGGCCCGCAGTGATAGAAGCGGGCGCCGAATTCAAGACTGAGATTGCGCGTTACCTTCCAGCTATCGGTGGCGTAAGCCTCGTACTGATTGAAGCGGAAGAATCCGATGGGATCGTTGTCGGCTTCGCTGTAGGTGCGAAAGTTTCCCAGCAACGCATCGGCAAAAGTGTTGCCCGTCGACCTGCTGCTGTTGGTGTTAAAGGCAAGGTTGCCGGTGTATATCGATCGCCCGTTCTGGTCTTTACGATTACGAACGATGACCGCTCCCACCTTTAAGGAGTGCTTGCCATGAATGACGGTCAGGTTGTCGCTGACAGCAATGTCGGTTGTGGGCGACAGCAGCGAGGCCGATGGGCCGCTGAAACCGGAATAAGTCGCGCCGCCGCTGAAAGAAGTGTTAGGGATGCCATTGTCGAAGCGCCCGCCGGAGAAGAGTTGCGGGTAGGCAAAACCGAAGGTCTCGCGTTTCCAAAATTCGCCGAAGGGTGGAATTCGCTGGCCATTCCAGGTCGAGTTGATCTTTGCTTCGTTAATCAACGTGGGTTTAATGAGCCAGGTATACGACATCTGCACGCTATATCCGGGACGCAGGCGATTGGTGGGAATCGTGGGCAGTTGCGAAGTGATGAAGGTGCCGTAGGGATCAATCAAATTGTAATAGTCATGGAAGTAGCGGCCATACATGGTGTGCTTTTCGTTGAAGCGGTAATCAATGCGCGCGTTATCCTCGCGCCAGTCGAATGGATTCGGCTGCTGGAAGGTGGCATTGTTGGCAGTGGTCGTGTCTGCATAAGCCACCGCCAGCTTCTCCATGGCGCTGTAAAGCGAACCAAACGCCTTTCCATCCGCACTGAGAACCACCGGCGCCCCACTCAGCCTCAGGTTAGCCAGGTTGCGGCCTGGGATTGGTTGACCGGCGGCAACCGAAGCGCCGGTGGCCGGATTGATTGCGGTGTACCCGGTCGGGACGTTAAGCGTTCCGCTGCGGGCACTGAAGTCTCCAGTCCTTTCCGCCCGGGTCGGCAGACTCCGTCTCACTGGAGCGGAATCCTGCCGGATACGCTTGTATTCCTGGCCCACAAAAAAGAAGAGCTTGTCTTTCTTAATCGGTCCGTTGAAGTTCCAGCCGAAATTGTTGAAGCGCAGCTTGGCCCTTACCGGTGAGAAAAAGTTGCGCGCGTCAAGCTTGTCATTACGAAGGAACTCAAAGGCGCTGCCGTGATAAGAGTTGCCACCGCCGCGGGTAACGATGTTGACCGACGCGCCCGCATTGCGCCCATACTCTGCCGAAAAGTTGGAGGTTTGAATCTTGACTTCCTCGATAAAGTCGATGCCCACGTTATTGACCTGGCTGTTGTTACTGCCGGAGTCCATATTGAACCCGCCATCGACCGAGAGGCTGTTGTAGTTGGGGCGACTTCCATTGATGGCCGCCTGACTGATGCTCAAGCTGGTAGTCAGCGCCAGCTGATCTTCGTCGAGTATGACCGACCCGGGGATCAGGGTAACCAGTTGCATGTAATTGCGTCCGTTAAGCGCCAGGTTTTGCACCTGCCGCTGGTCAACCACGCGCGCCACTTCACCTGACGTGGTGTTGACCGTTTCGCCGGCGATGGTTGAAATTTGCACGGTCTCTGTTACCTGTCCCGGTTCCAGAGTGACGTCCACCGTAAGGCGGGCATCGGCTGTCACTGAGACCCCTGACTGCGTGGCGTGTTTGAAACCGGCCCGCTCTGCCGCCACGCTGTAGGTGCCGACGGGCAAATTGGTCGCGGTGTAAAATCCCTCGTCGTCGGTTGTGGCCGTGCGCACGAGATTGGTGGCCAGGTTGGTTATGGTGACGTTGGCGTTGGGAACTGCCGCGCCATTTGAGTCCTTTACCGAGCCGGAGATTCGTCCGAAATTTGTTTGTCCCTGTATGGTGAGAGTGCCACAGACCATTAAGAGGAGCAGTGCTGCAATCCTCTTGACGGAAAAGTTTTTAACCGCTGAGTTGTTTACGCTGTGCATTTCGATTACCTCCAAAGGAAGAATTCTGAGCTTAAGCAACTCATCGGTCCGCAAGGGCGATCGGTTGCTCCACAAAGTCAGGCTGAAACCTTGTTCTCTTACTGCTTGAAAAACTAAAAGCGAGCAATGCTCGTCAGGAATCTAGGCCACGCGTGGCGCCGCGAAGGTTGGCGCTGCGATTAGCGCCGCGGCCCCTCGCAGACGCGGATGCTCTTGCGCTGAAGTGACCCGCAGCGGCGTGCGCGCGGCGGCTTCGGTCAAAGCGCGCTCGGTGATCGCCTGACGCACGGTGTCCTGGATCAGGTCCCAGGCGCTCGTGATCTCTCCCGCCAGGTAAATACAATCCGGGTTGACGACGTTGATGATGGTGGCGATGCCCAGACCTAAATAACGGCCGGTGGCCAGCACCGCCGCCAGGGCTTTGGAATCGCCGCTGCGAGCTCGGGCGACAAGATCGGGAACCGTGAAAGAGCTTCGTTCCGCGTCTTTGAGGAGTTTTGGACTGCGTTTGGACAAATTCCAGCCAAAATAACGCGACAGGGTTGCGAGATTGGAAGTGTAGGCTTCCCAGCAGCCTTTGGAGCCGCACATGCAGAGCGGGCCCTCGAGGTTGATTGGCATATGGCCAAACTCGCCCGCGATGTGGTCCCGCCCACGAAGCAACTCGCCGTTGATCACTATGCCCAGACCAACACCGTCCGAAACCCCGATATAGACAAAGTTGTGACCGCCGGTCGGCTCTCCGCGTTCCAACCAGAGTTGCGCGAGTGCAGACGCCCGTCCCGTATTCTCGATGTGCACGGACAGACCGGTGGCGCCGGAGAGCTTGGTACGAATGTCCACCTCTTTCCATCCCAGCGCCGGCGCGTTCAGAATCTTTCCCGTGCGCTGGTCTACCATCCCGGGAACCACCAGCCCGATGCCCTCACAGGTAAACCCTTGCCCCTGTCGTTTCAATAGCTTGCGAATGCGAGCAGCGAGGTCTTTGACGAATTCCGGGATCGAAAAGACGGTGTCGTAGCTCTCAATAGCCAGCTGTCGTCCCGAAAAGTCGCACAGCATCAGATAAGTCTTGGTGAAGCGAACATCAACCGCAACGACCAGGCGATCGTGCGTTCTGATATGAAGAAACGTCGGCTTGCGTCCGCGCGCTGCTTCGCCGGTGGCGCCTTCGTAAATCAACCCCTGGGCGATCAGTTCCTGCACCAGCACGCTAACCACTCCGCGGGTCATGGTCATGCGGCGC
>Ga0137394_10005083_pt1 | contig 10006 bp, 9 predicted proteins | sample czobulk116metaG_FD_108278 | JGI IMG/M metagenome (GOLD analysis project Ga0137394, IMG submission 108278) | Vadose zone soil microbial communities from Angelo Coast Range Reserve, California, USA - czobulk1.16 metaG | ecosystem: Environmental > Terrestrial > Soil > Vadose zone | place: USA... | reverse complement strand
TGGTGAAGAAGCCAGAAAGGAAAGGTAGAGGAGGTCCCATTTGGCGAACGCGACAAAACCCCCGGTGCGGCATTCCATGGTCGGATGGTACGACCCGTTCCAACTGCTGCGGACTGGGAAAGACGTCCTCGTCTCGGCGTTGCTCGGCACAAGAGGTGACTATCGACTCCTTGAGAGTCTCGACGCCCAACAGGGAGTCTTCGATGATTGTGCCGAGGAACCGGAGATTTGGATCGACTACGTAGCTGATGTCGGCGACGGCTGGAATTCAACCTATGCGATTGCGAGTCTCCTGGCTGTGCCGACACTCGCAGCGAGCACAATTGACGGGAGCGCTCCCGCACTGAATACCGAACGCGGCAGGATTCTTGTGATGGGAGGTGACGAGGTCTATCCGACAGCGGGGAAGAAAGGGTATCAGGAGCGGACTGTGGGCCCGTATGCGTGCGCACTTCGCGAGTCGAGTCCCCCGCATCCCGCGTTGTTTGCGATTCCCGGAAACCACGACTGGTACGACGGCCTCGTGAGCTTCTCGCGACTGTTTTGCCAGGAGAGATGGATCGGAGGCTGGAAGACTCGACAGAGACGCAGTTATTTTGCGATCCGGCTGCCGCACCGTTGGTGGCTCTGGGGAGTCGACATCCAGCTGGAATCAGACATCGATCAACCACAACTCGACTACTTCAGACGCGTCGCCGACCACGACATGCAGGAGGGTGATCGCGTGATCTTGGCGACCGCAGAACCCCATTGGGTGTATGGAAACATCTACGGTCAGGAGTTACAGAGCAACCTTGCGTTCCTTGAAGAAAAAGTCATTGCCAGGGCCAAGGCGAAGGTACTCCTCATGCTTGCCGGCGACCTGCACCATTACCGGCGCCATGAAGCCACTGACGGGAGCCAGAAACAACTCATTACCTCAGGTGGCGGTGGTGCCTTCTTGCATCCGACTTTTGGTCCTTCCGTTGACCAGGTGCGTGTCGGTCGCCCACCAGGGGTTAGTTACTCGCTCAAGTCCGAGTTTCCTGATCGCCGGATCTCAAAGCGCCTGCTCAGCTACGACCTCCTCTTTCCACTCCTCAACCCCCGGTTCGGTCTGCTCACCGGCTTGCTCTATCTGGCGCTAGGGCGATTGCTGCTCGTGGCCCTCCAGGGTCAGTTGGTGATCGCAGCTCAGCTCACGCTGGGTGGTCTTTGGAGAGCTGTCGTGATAGGTCTTCTGGCTGCTCTCGGATCTCCCGGTCCTCTCTTGCTCGTTCTCGCTGTCATCGGAGGATTCGTCCTCTTCACGGATACCCACAACAAAGCGTATCGCTGGATTGCAGGCGCGTTGCATGGCCTCGCGCATCTTGTTGCAGTTGTCATCGTAAGCTGGATGGCGGCTCACAGCACTTTCAAACTCTTCGGCTCTGTCGAAGGCTCGCTTGGTGCTCTATGGGCGTGCATGGCAAGCCTTTTCCTTGGGGGATACTTCGCGGGAGCTGTCCTCATGGGGATCTACCTTTATGTTTCCCTTCGATTTTTTCGGCGGCATTCGAACGAGGCGTTCTCGGCTCTGCACATTGCTGACTACAAGAACTTTGTCCGTCTTCATATCGACAGTCGGGGGGAGCTCACCATCTTTCCCATCGGGGTACAAAGAGTTCCTCGAACATGGGAGCCGTCCGGTGGTGCAGGTGACGCCGGGCCGTGCCTGGTCCCGGCGGGGGGAGCGCGGATTGAGGCAAGTCTTATCGAGCGGCCCATTACGATAGGGGTCTGAGGCCGCCAAGGTTCTGCCGAGGGGAGCATCAGTTCAGCCTTCGGGCGCTTGGTGTTCCTGGTCGTGGTATTTGGTTGCAGGACGGTTGTATCTTCACGGAAAACCGGCTGTTCCGATTTGGAACGATCTTTGAAACTGCCGATGATAGGAGTTCACAGGGAAGGCTACGGAAGTAAAGCGCGATGAAAAGGAGAACAAAATGGCGGACGATAAATCAACTAGTTGGGCTCCGACCGCCAAGGTCGGTGTCGGCGTCCTTGCTGGAGCAATCACACTTCTAGCCATCAGGATCATTCAGCACTATGCACGCGTGGATGTTTCTGCGGAAACTAGCAGCGCTCTCACGAGCGTCTTGACCTTTGTCATCCAATACATGACGCCTGAAAGAAAATAGCCGAGTAGCTTGGCGAATACTAGAGCTTCAACACAAACACTCTACTATTTTCTTTGCGTTCCTGAGGTCCCAGGCTTTACAAAAGCAGCCGCGCGGACTCAGCCCCACTAGGTCGGCGCTAATCGGTGTCGTTAGATTCCTATTCAGCCGATAGAAGAACAGAATTAAATCAGACAAACATAGAACCATTTGGTATCCGCCGAGTACAGGGCAAATTCCCGATCGCTATCGCGAGGTCGCAAATGCGGCATCTTCTCAACAGGCATCACGCTTCGAGTAGCGAGAGCTTACGTCCAAATCTTTATATCTATGGTGCGTTTAATTTGCTGGACAGTAACACAATCGTGGACTATATTCAGTACCTTTTTCAGTCAGAGCACTTGTGCCCGCAGCGCTGCCCGATTGAGTAAAGGGTCCGCTTAGGTGTTCCTAAATGCGGCGGGAGGATTAGAAATGGAGCATAGAGATCACATTCCCGTGATTGGAACGAGTGGATCCATTTGTCGGCGAGGCTCGCTGCGTCCGGCATTGAGCGCAGTGTTTTTTGCAGGATTGTTGCAAATCATGGGTGGCTGTGCTACGGCCCGGCTGACACAGTTTCACAATTTCGCGCAAGCAGGGACCGCCTATGTAAAGGCGAGTCAAGCCGTTCTCGATGAAGCTGGAACCGCCGCGATTGAGGCCGACTCATTGATTGCCCAGAAGGGAAGAGACGGGCTCAGAACGGTGGATGAGCGTCGCGAGTTCATTGTTGGAGAAAACCAAGAGCTACGCAAGCGACTACTCCTGCTGCGGGAGATCGGACGCCATGGGAGGCTGCTGCAATCGTATTTTGAGACGCTCGCGGCGCTTGCCGATCCGAAGGCCCCCGCGACGCTGGGGACGGCGGCCCAGGGCATATTCGATTCCATCGGCAGACTCAGTCCAGCAATCAAGAACGCGAGCCTGGGCGGCGTGAAAATACAAGATCACATCCCACAGGCGGCGAATTTCGTGGTTCAAGCTTTCAAAGTCAAGGCGCTCGAGAACGAACTGAAGGCGCGATCGAGCGACATCGAGCGTGAGATTGCCTTGCAGGAGGCAGCCTTTAGCGTCATTTCCAGCACACTAGAAACGGATCTCATCGTCAAACTGCAGCTTGAAGAAACTGAAGAAGTGATCGAGCCTTTTTCCACCGCGAAGGATTTGCCCAGAAGCTGGGCGGTGCGGAGAGAAGAGATTCTCCGCGCCCGAGTAGCTGCAGCTTCTGCGAGAGCTGGTCAGGAAGCCGCCTCCAAGCTCAGGGAGAGCTTCGTTGCGCTGGTAGAGAACCGCCTCAGTGAGCCATCAATCGCCGGCATAATTGCTGCGATTAATTCAATGCTGGATTTGACCGAGGAAATCAAGAAGGCGACGACTTCGAAATAATAGGGAAAAAGAGAGGTCGGTTCTTATGGATTCAGCGCAAATCTATTCTTCAACGCTGGAGCAATTGAACAAGACATTAGTGAGGCTGACGTCACCGGAGTGGGATGCAAAAGTACAAGGAGCACCACCCGAACAGAGGCAGAAGGCGCTCGCGGAGCTGCTGCGTGTGCAGCATGCGCGTTTGGTTCTGGCCAACGCGGCGCTGCAAGAGATCGCGGACCAATTGAAGGCGAACGAGCAGAACCTGCTAGACGGTCAAAAATCTCTCCAGGGAGAACTCGATAAGCTGGCCACGGTCGAAGCGGTCCTCAAGGCGGTCAGCTCGTTCGTCAACGTTGTGGCTCGCATTGTTCCGCTCATTTGACAGTAGAGGGAATTCCGTGCACCCGCTCGGCAAGGTACAGAAACAGGAGGAGGAATCATGGCCCTTGATTTCGAGGTGATCGTGATTGGTTCGGGATTCGGTGCGGCCGTATCGGCAATCGACCAGTCCACAAAAGGGAAGACCGTGCTAATTCTCGAACGAGGTGTCTGGTGGTCGACGCCCGAGTTGACTGCCGAAAATCCGATGAACCCTTTTCTGAAGGCTCGCGCAAAGACTCAGCCCGTCCAGTATTGGCCCCGGCCCGATCATCGCCGGGGCTTGGTCGATTTTCTCGCCATTGTCCAAGCGAACGGAGTGCTTGGCGACCTGCAGGAGTTTGCAAATGGCGTGGCGGACTTCTTTACTGGGAAGAGCCGCCCGCAACCCCTGTACCGGTATCACATGTTCGATGAGGTCGATGTCGTGAGTGCCAGCGGTGTCGGCGGCGGCTCATTGATCTATTCCAACGTCACGATTGAGCCGTTCTTCGATGTGGTGCTAAATCAATATCCGGCCATGGAAAGTTGGCCTGCGGCGGCACGGCTCAAGCAGGCCGACTATGTCAATGGTTTGAACTGGATGACGACGAAACGGGGTACGCCGAATCAGGTTGTGACCAAGTATCCTCAAGCGATATCCCAGAGTCAGCTAAATACGGTCAACAGTAGTGATCCAAGGCTGCTAGGTCGTTCTCGATTACTGAGAGATGCGTCAACGAGTCCAGGCCTCGCGGCGCCGCTGGCGGGGCAGATCGTGGAGCCTTGGGCACCTTTGAAGCTCCAGGTCGCCGAGGCGGACCCAGCCAATTCCGCCACCAACAAAAACTTTTGTGAACGTCAGGGGCGCTGTTTCCTCGGTTGTTTGCCAGGTGCGCGTCACACCCTGAACAAGAGCATGTTGAAGCTACTCCCCTTGGCGGCGGAAGATCGCGTATTCATTCGTCCGCTCGCCAATGTCGAATTTATTGAGCCAATCGCGGGTGGTTACAAAGTTCATTACACTGGTCTGGAAGACGGGACTGAATACCACCCTACCGCGAAGGTTGTCATCGTGGCGGCCGGATCATTGGGCAGCACGGGAATCCTGTTGCGCTCTCGCGACAAGAACAACGGAAAGCTTGTCCTGAGCGACAAACTCGGCTCCGGCTTTTCGACGAATGGGGACTTCTCCGGTTTCATAACGATTGACCGGGACAAGCTGCCTTATCCGATCTATGCGACCCGTGGTCCGATAAACACGTCCCACGTCACGTTCCGGGATGGGAAGTTGCTGGTAAACGTGGAAGATGCTGGCATACCCGCCATGTTCGCCTCGCTGGTGCAAAATACGCTGGACATGCTGTCCCGAGACAATGGACAGGCGGACCTCATCGACATGTTGGGACTGTTATGGAATAACGCTCAACTACCGGATTACAGCGACCCCGGCAGCATGCAAACTGAGCATGAAATGTTGATGAACACCTGCTGGTTCAACTGTATGGGAGTCGACGATGCATCCGGAAAATTCGATCTGGACAACGGCCGCCTACGGCTGACGTTTAATAACAGAATCTCCAAACATCCAACGTTTCAGAAGGCAGAAACCATCCTGCGTGAAATGGCCAAAGCCATGGGCGGAACCTATCGCTCCTTTCCCCTGTGGGAGGGCTTGGAGCCGATTGTGTCGCGCAAGGTGGTGGTCGTGCATCCTCTCGGAGGTTGCGCGATCGGTGGAAGCTCGACCGACGGAGTCGTCAATAGCAACGGCCAGGTGTACGACACAAGAAACGGAGGGCAGTCGGTCCATACAGGCCTCTACGTGCTTGACGCTTCGATCGTTCCAGGAGCCGTAGCAGTGAATCCAACCCTAACAATCGTGTCCATGGCAGCGAGAGCCACTGCTTCCATTGCCTGATTCCGAAGAAGAACACACTAGTATTGTGGCTGGCTATGATATTAGACATACAAATTAAATTCATGCTAAAGAACCTGTACCATTCCAGCGCTAAGTTACCTCCAGACTGAAGACGCCAGAGCAGGTTAAGGAGAAGCCATGAAAACGCAAGGTCAGAATTTCACAACCGGGCTCGCACATCGCAGATTGAGATGCCTCCTTTGTCTGTTGTTCTCCGTTTGTCTGGCACCACTCCTGTGCCACGCGCAAACGGATGTCGAGGTCACTCTCAAAAACTCCTTCATCGAGAAATATAAGGACCGCGCAACGATTGAAGGTAGCTTTGTCGTAGATCGTGCCCACGCGCATCCCAATCCACCTAGTAAGGACGGGGATATGCACATCGCCGGGAGGTCCGATCAGGAGATTCGACTGCCGATCGTTGCCGAAATCATGAACGCGAGGTTTGAGAAGACTGCAGTGCAGCTAGTCCACCAAGTCGAGGGAAGCGGGAATGCGATTGGCGTGGCTGGTGCCTGGAGAATCTGGTGTGAACATGGGGGACTTTCTCCACAGGTGCAAGGCGTGCCGTTAAGTCCCTTCACCACCACTAATCCGGATCACGTTTTCGAGATTCACCCACTGACAAAGATTCAGGATCAATCTCTTCTGGATTCATTCATGCCGATTGAAGGGTACACGACGAAGGACGCGACGGAAGCTTTCATGAACTACGAAAACAGGAGAAGCCAGATCACGGTGAGTCCGAGCGCCGGTACGACGACGATCGCGACTAGCATGGGCGGATTCAACTATGTCGAATTTGTTATGGAAATCACCAGTGAGCCGAAGGTTGTGGGAGATGGTGAGTTCGTGTTCGCGTCCGTCCACGATCTAAACGGTGAGCTATTGGTGAAACACCGGCGCATGGTCTTCGTAAAGGATACGCCTCCGGAGCAAGTACTGAAGCGATCCAAAGTAGGCCAGAAGTTACATGTCTTGGGTGTGCCACGAGTTGATCTTGCCGTTATTTCCTGGCGCGTGCAGCATCGGAGCGACAGACCAGAAGCCCTGACGTGGGGTCTGCCATACGAGATCATCGTAGTAGCATCGTACGAACCTGAGGAATAATGAGTAGCAAATCGCGAAAGTCATCTCAGCATCGGGGTCGGCAAACTGTTCGGAGGAAAAGCAGAGAACAGCCAACAGAGAAGGCGGGTATTTCGATGAACGACGATGTTAACCGTAGCTCGGTTATCGCGAACTTCTGGGATGTGAAGCGCCGGATGATTGCCGACGAGTTCAAAATCACTTTCTATAATGAGCGCGTAAGGGACTTGAGCCAGCGCTTTGTCGTGAAATCCCCGGGTCAGCCCATTACGCTGCAAGGAGTGCCCGCGTTTCCTGTGGGTTTGGCGGAGGCGTTTATTAATCCGTCGAAATATCGCTACAAGAGCATCTTTATCAATGTTCCTGCCGGCGCGGCGGGTGAGATTGAAGAAACGTTCTTTGTCGATCCTGCGAAAGTAAAGCCGACCTTTCCGGAGTTTGCCCAGATCCGGTCCGGCAACGAATGGAGCGAACTCTGGCGTGTTCTGCAAGCATCGGGGATAGGAACTGAAGCCGCTTGGGACGGGCTGGATGACCTGCAGAAGGCTGGCTTGTTTAATCTGTATGCCAAAATGCAAAGGGAAGTAGTGGAGGGAGGAAGACCCGTAGTCCAGTTTATAGATCGCATCACGAAATTTCTTTCTGCCCGGATATTCGCGGCTGTGCAAACGCCTTTGCACGACTTGGTCTCCCAGTTTTCAAAGGGCTTTCACTCTGTTTCGGGAGCGCTTCACGACTTAGGCGAGGGCTGGAATCTTGTGGATAGTTACAAGACGTATGATTCCGCGGGAAACCTGCAACTAACTTTCGGGAAAAACGACGCGGGAGTGTTCATGGCTGATATTGACATAGATGACCACCAGGGTATCGAGCACGCTGCAGACGTCCTGAAGCACACGATTACGGGCAAGGATACGCATCCTTACGATATTCATGAGATCTTGATCTACTTTCAGCATCTTGACCCGGGGTATCAACTCGACTGAGCTATGCACGGACAAGATCGACTCTCGAACCTTACGAGCGGAGTGCCCGACATTCTCAAGGGTTTCGCTGCTGCAGATGTATCGGTGATCTCTTCGACCCTGGTCGTAAAGAATCTACCCCACGCCTCTGAAGCACTAGGATCTCAGCTGGGCCCGACTCGACCACGCTACAAACCTTGCATCGGTTATCGGGCATAGAAGCCCGGGGGAGTGTCGCAATGCCTAAAGCAACTCATTACACAGTCGTTGTGATCGGGACCGGCTTTGGCGGAACGATGACTGCTCTCCCGATTGCGCGCGAGATCGTCCGAAGGAACAAAGGCGAAAAGATTCTCATGCTTGAGCGTGGCACCTGGTGGACAACCCCGGTAGGTACTGTCCAGGACAAAGAAGTCAAGACCTACGATTACCTAGTCCAGAAAGGGCAGCCCGTTCAGTTCTGGTCCACTTTGAATAATTTCCGCGGCTTCGTGGACATCTTCACTCGATGCCTGCGCCGGAAAAAGAACGAAGATGGCCTTTATGAGTTCTCTCTGATGGGGCGGCGCGGACTGCTGAGCTTTCTCGGTCGGCAGAATGATGGCGTCAACGTCGTCCGCGCCTGCGGCGTGGGCGGAGGTTCTCTCGTCTATTCCAACATCACGATTCGGCCTCCCAATTTCATCTTCGATGATCCGCGTTGGCCCCTCACCTGGACCGGCGCCGACCGCGACGCCTTCTACGAGCTCGCGCGCAACGCCATCGGAAAAGGTTTGTTGTGGGCTTTGAACCAGTCCGGCCAGAATCTCATTCCGCCAATGCCTCCGCCCGCGGTCGCAGCCGCAAACCCCGTCAACACGGGATTGAGCAACATTGTCACGCGCACGGCAGGCATCGATCCGCACTGGCGTCCAACCAGCGCGGGGGGACTGAAGCAGATCAATTTCAATCCGCCATCGGGCCAAAAGGACCCGAACAACGATCTCTGGATCGATCGTGCCCGTCTTTTCCAGACCGCCATTTCTCAGCTGACGCCGGAATTCGGCAGCGTGGACCTGGCGATCAACGACTTTGACCCCTCCATCGCGACCAATCAGCACGACGCGAAGAATTATTGCGAACGGCAAGGGCGCTGCAATGTCGGTTGCTTGCCGGGAGCGCGCCATACACTGAACAAGCAATTGATGGCTGCTGTGTTGGGATCGCCCTTGCCGTTACCAAACGGCACACCGCCAATCTTTCAGAACAACGAGTTGGAGATCCAGCCCTTGGCCGAAGTGGATGTCATCGTCGCGCGGCCCGGAGGGGGATACGAGATTCGCTACGTGCAGCGCGAGAAGGAAAAACCGTGGCGCATAACTCCTCAAGTCGTCACGGCGGAAAAGGTTGTCGTCGCCGCAGGTTGTCTCGGTACGAACGAACTCCTTCTCCGCTCGAAACAATGTGGCACCCTACCCAACCTCAGCGAAAAAACCGGATTCGGGTTCTCCACCAACGGAGACTACCTCGGCTTTATCAAGCGTACGAAGAGTCGCATGCGCCTCACGCGAGGCCCCGTCACCACCTCCTTCGGCCACTTCAACACGGGGACGCCGCAGACCGGTGCCGACACAAGCAAATTCCACAACGTCGAAGACCAGGGGATTCCGCCGGCCCTCGCCTCCATCGTCGGAAGTGGCGTTCCCTTTATCCGGAGGTTATCGGGTTCCCACCACAGCCGATTCTTCATCGTCTGGACAGCAATCCGGTGGGGATGGAAGACCCTCCTGCACTTCATCACTGCTTTCTTCAAGAACTTTGCCGTCCGGCAGGACATTTTCGAAACCGATGATGAAATCCTCGCCAAAATGCTTTGTGTGGTCGCCCAGGGGCGTGAAGCCGCTGTCGGCCAATTCCGCTTGGGCGCAAGCGGACGCGATACTCCCTTGCGTGTGAAAAGAACCGATGGAAAGGAGTTTTGGCAGGATCCAATCTACCAAGAAATTGACGCTACCCTAGCGCGTTTGGCACCTATCGTTGCCGCCGATACCAACCAGAGATTTGAGAATCCGTTTGTGAACCTGCTTACCGGGGAATTGAAAGCAAGCGCAATTCCCGTGGCCCATCCCTTGGGCGGCTGTCGTATGGCA
>Ga0137394_10005082_pt1 | contig 10006 bp, 5 predicted proteins | sample czobulk116metaG_FD_108278 | JGI IMG/M metagenome (GOLD analysis project Ga0137394, IMG submission 108278) | Vadose zone soil microbial communities from Angelo Coast Range Reserve, California, USA - czobulk1.16 metaG | ecosystem: Environmental > Terrestrial > Soil > Vadose zone | place: USA... | reverse complement strand
GGCCATTCGTCGCACGCGCGGGTCGCGCAGTATTCGCTGCGTTTGCGCCGAAAGGACCTCCGGGTCATGCAATTTTGAAGCCGCCTGGCGTAACTCAGCGTCCGGCAGTGACGACCAGAGAAAGTAACTCAACCGAGTTGCGAGCTGCCAATCACTGACCGGCGACGGCTTCATGCCGGGTCCGGGCTTTTCTGCTTTATAGAGAAACGCGGGAGACACCAGGACGCGCGCCAGAGTCAGACGAAAGGCTTCGTCGTGTGGCAACTCCTGTTGGCGCAATTTGCGATACAGGCCCCGCAATTCATTCTTCTCAGCGTCGCTCAGCGGATGGCGGTAAGCGCGGTCGGCAAAGTCGAGAATTGCCTCGACGTGCTTCGGCTCCGTATCAGTGAGCAACTGCCGAAATGCCTCGGCTCGCTGTTTGTAGGGCTCGCGCAGCGGCGCGAAGACCTTCGGGTCCGCGTCCTGGGTCGCATATTGGTAGAGCTGCTCCAGCACGTCCACGAGCATGAACGCATCCTGGCTGACGTAATGAAGTTGGTCCCAAAGCCTGTCGAGCTTCGCCTTTTGCGCATCGTCGAGCATGAGCCGGGCGAGTTGGTGGTCCTCGCGGTAATAGAGCGTCAGCGTGACGACTTCGTCCACGGGGACAATTTTCGTGTAACAGAGAGCTGCCGGGAAAATTTGCCGAAATGCATCAAGCGCAGTTTCAATTCGCTTGCGCGCCATGCTTCCTTCATTCACGAGGATGGGCGTGGCGTGAGATACCTTGCGATTGTCCGATGTCCATTGACCATTGGCGTCGGTTACGGTCACGCCGCTCGGCACAAGGCCGGAGTTGCCCGGTTTGGTCGTCGAGACTTGAACTTGAACGCTGCCTTCGGCCCCGGCGTCCTGGTCGAGTACGGCCGTGGTCACGAATTCGCACCCGGAGACGAGATCCGCGGGCAAACGAACTTCTATGACTGATGGCGCGCGCGCGCAGAGACTGGCGGCGTCCAGCTTTTGGCCATTTGGATGTTTGCCAAATTGGGCCGGATCGAGACCCCAGTCAGTTTGGGGCCCGGGCGAAGCGGACGCAGTTGGAGTTTTGGACGCGCCCTTCCCCCTCTCCCCAGCCCTCTCCCTTGGGGAGAGGGAGTCAGTCTGGCCGCGTGAGTTTGGGATAGTATCGCTACTACGGAGGATCCCGCTGAGCAACGGTCCGCCCAGGGAAGCGAGTTGTTGATACAGTTTCGCGTCGGGACTGTCTTTGCCGGCAGGCGGCCCGGATGTGAGCAGTTTCTGTACATCGTCGGCTATTTTCTGCTTCTCTTCGGCACTGGATGCCGATTGCCACTTGGCCAACAGAGAGCCGGCCGGAATGACAGGCCCGGTCTCGCTGCCGCCTTTGTCTGGTTCGGTGTAGAAATGCCATACACCCTCATGGCCAAATCGGTCTGCGTGCGGATTGCCAGCCAACACATCGGGCGAGACATCCTTTGCCAGATTCCACTCCTGGCCGGCTTCACCGAGGCTGGTGAGCATGAGATCAACTGCTGTCAGGTCGCACGAATGGTTTCCATCCCGTGGACCGATCAGCATCGACACAAGGTCGCCCTGCTGGACAGACAGTTTCTCGATAGCTGGCACCTTGACTTCCTTGCCTCCCTGCGCCGTTCCGGTCGCAAGGCGTTGTCGGGAGCCCCCACGCCGCAATTCCAATGACCATGTGACCCCGTTTCCGCATTCGGGATGCGCATGTTGCACAGCCGCGGCCACTCGGAAGGTGCCGGTGATCGGACTGCGCCACCCGACCGCCGCTTGCAGCTTCGGCGATGGATGGACCGCCACACCGTGCGGTTTCATGTTGCCCGGAATGCGAACGTGTTGGTCGGAGGAGTTGGCGACGAGAAGCGGCGTCTCGTTGCTGCCCCAGCCTTGGATGAAATCGTAACCAGAAGAGTTCTTAATAGTATTCGTGAAGTAGCCCTCAATTTTCAACGCCCCCGCCGAACCAATCCCAAAATACTCGAGCCAGGCACTCAGCGTATCAGCATCGAGTCCGTGCTTTTGCGCTAATTCGGCGACATCGAGCTTTCCCTGTTTCGCGCTTGCTTCAGCCGCAGCAGCCAGTGACTTTGATGCCGTTGCGAAAATCAGCTCGCGACGCTGGGCTAACTCGCGGCTGACCTGACGCAGGTCGCGAAGCAACAGGTTTGGCCGGCCCGGCGCAACCAGGCGCGGCTGTTGCCAAAGAACGAAATCATTTTCGTTCCCGTCGCCGGCGTCGCCAGCCAGCAAGTAAAGTGTGACATCCTTGCCGTCGGCCGCTGGGATTTTAAAACGTACCTCTTGCTTAGTCGTGAGGGGGCTGATCGGCTCGAGCCACGCCTTCGGGCCACCGACTTTTCCGATGTGTCCCACGCTGTTGAATTTCCAAAGCGCCTTTTGCCATTGTGCAATGTCGGCTGCGAGCGCCGCAGCCTCGCTGGAAGCGGCTTTGCGCCAGCGTGCGCGGAGAGGGTCGAGCAGAAGCGACTGGTCTTTGGCCTGGAGCACCTGTAGCAGCGCATTAAGGTATTTGGCGTTCAACCCACGCTCGCGAGCGATCGCTTCGAGACTGGCGCTGTTTGCATCGCGCAATTGGAGGGTTGCTGCCAAATATCTTTCTAAAGGCAGCCGGCCGCCCTCATTAGTCTCAAAAACGATTCCCTGAAGATTTACTTTCTCCCCGCCGCGGGGATCGGTGAAGCCGCGATAGAAATTGCGAATCTCGGCTAAAATCTCCTCCGTCCAGTCTCGGCGCGTGGTCTTGGCGGAAAAGCGAATTCCATCCGGCAACAGCACCGCGTGGCTGGCGACTCCCTTGCCCGCATCAAGATATTTGGTAATGAGTGACGGCGACATCACAAGCGAGTTGCCGACATTCATGAACCCTTCGCCGGCTGCGCCATCCGCCGGAAATTCCCGCACCGGGTCGAGCGACTCGACTCCCGTGAGGTCGCGAACGGTGTAGGTATATTCGGCATTGGAAAGCCGCCGCAGGACGACAGGTCCAGGGTCGCCTGCGCTCGCGAGCGCAATCTCATTCAGCACGCCGTTTACCCACGTCAGCAATTGTTTGCGCTGTGCCGCCGATGGCTGGGGCTTTTCCTTTGGCGGCATTTCGTTCGTTGCGAGCTGCTCGACGACCATTTGCCAGACCTTCGGATGCTTCTTCACTTCTGAGAGCGACGAAAATCGTTCCAGATCGAGGTCCCCCTTGTGCTTTTCCGTCGAGTGGCACTTTAGGCAGTATTCTTTAAGGAGCGGCCGGATCTCCTTTTCGAAGACTTTCGAGCTAATGGTAGGCGTCTGCGCGCCACCGGAGGTGGAACATAGGAATGTCCCTGCCAGTAGCAGTGTTCTCAGGGCATGCTGGATGACCGGTCTCATTCTAGACTACAGTGTCTAAAGCATATCCTGCAACATTAGATCGTGTCGAGCATTGCAAAGGATTGACCATGGGGTTTTAATGAGGCTTCAAATGTTCCATCAAATCGGGCTCGCTCACGCCTCAACACAGCTTGGAGCCTTTTAATGAACGCACCGGCAATGTTCGATCTGAGCGGACGTCTCGCGCTGGTTTCTGGAGCGGCCAGCGGGTTGGGTCGCGCTATGTCGCTGGCTTTGGCCGAAGCCGGTGCCGACGTGGTCTTGGCCGATATCAATACCGACGGCGCACGGCAGACTGCAGAAGCAATCATCACAAAGTCTCATCATCGCGCGGTTCCAGTGACGTGCGACGTTTCAGACCCGAAGCAGATTCGTGCGATGTTCGCCCAGGTCGATCGCGACTTCGGGCGCATTGATTTTCTTGGTAATGTCGCTGGCGATGGGATTCTCGGACGGCCCGAGGAAATTTCTCTCGACGACATCGAGCGGACCTGGCGGAACCTGGTCTATGGCCGGTTCTGCTGCTGCCAGGAAGCGGGACGCCGCATGTTGGCGGCGGGACGGGGAAGCATCGTGAACATCGGATCACTCGCAAGCATCACAGCACTTGGTCGCGGCCATATTGCCTACAGCATGGCGATGGGAGCGGTCGCCCAAATGACGCGGGAACTCAGCACCGAATGGGCGGGCCGCGGGGTGAGAGTCAACGCGATCCTTCCAGCGCAAGTCATTAACCCGAGTTTGGAGAAGCGCATTTCCACAGACCCGGCACTTAAAGAGAAATTTCTAAGCGGCATTCCGAGCGGGCGCCTCGGCCAACCCGATGACATTAAAGGCCTGGCCGTCTTTCTGGCATCGGACGCATCGGTATGGATCACCGGAGCGCTGATTCCAATGGACGGCGGAAACCTTGCCGCAAACGCTGGAGCGACCATCACGCGATGACTCGATCGACCAGCAAACCTGACCTTCTCGCGTTCTATCGTGGAATGCAGATGATTCGCATTTGCGAAGAGCGATTGGCGAAGTCGCATCAGCGTGGACTGATCCATGGAGCGTGCCATACCTACGTTGGGCAGGAGGCCATCGCCGTCGGTGTCTGTGCGCACTTACGCCAGGATGATGTCGTATTCAGTACGCATCGCGGTCACGGCCACGCGTTGGCGAAGGGACTGCATCCGAATCAACTGTTTGCCGAGCTTTACGGGCGGGAGTCTGGCTGCTCGCGTGGGCGAGGGGGAAGCATGCATCTGTTCGCGCCGGAGGTCGGGCTCATGGGCACGAGCGGAATCGTCGGGCCATCAATTCTTCAGGCTGCTGGCGCAGGTTACAGCTTTAAACTGCTCAAGTCGGACCGAGTCGCGGTAGCGTTCTTCGGTGACGGCGCTGTCAACAATGGCGCGTTTCATGAAGGCCTCAACATGGCCAGTATTTGGAAGCTGCCGGTCCTCTTTGTTTGCGAGAACAACCAGTTCGCCACCGAAGTTCCGTTTGAGTATGCCTCGGGCAACCCGGCAGTCGCCAAACGCGGCGTGGCTTACGGATTGCCAGGCATCGAAGTCGACGGCAACGATGTGCTCGCGATCCAGGCTGCTGCCGAGGAAGCCATACGCCGCGCTCGCGCGGATGGCGGTCCCACGCTGCTCGAGTGCAAAACCTATCGCACTCGCCCGCACGCCGAAGGCATGGGCGATTTTACTTATCGCACGCGCGAAGAAGTCCACCACTGGAAGACCCGTTGCCCGATTCTCCGCCTGAAGCAGCACTTGCTCGATAAAAAGCTCGCCAAGAGCGCCGAACTCGACGCCATTGACGGCGAAGTCTCGAGTGTAGCGGAAGCGGCGCACCAGTTTGCCGAAAAAAGCGACTGGCCCGACCCGTCTTCGGCGACGCGGCACATTTTTGCTGAGAGCGTCGCCCCCGCTTCACCGAAGGTTGAACCAACCTCGGCCAAACCGCGTGAACTCAGCTTCATGAAGGCCACTCTCGAAGCTCTCTCGGAGGAAATGGCTAAGAATCCTGCCATCTTCGTATTGGGGGAAGGGATCGGGAAGCGTGGCGGCAATTTCAACACCACCGCTGGTCTGTTCGAGCTCTATGGCCCCGAACGGCTTCGGGACACGCCGATCTCCGAGCGCGGCTTTGTCGGCCTGGCTTGCGGGGCCGCGATGACCGGCACCCGTCCTGTGGCCGACTTCATGTTCGTTGATTTCGTCCTGGATGGGGTGGGCGAAATCGTCAATCAAATCGCCAAGATGCAGTATATGAGCAGCGGGCGATTGAAGATGCCTTTATTACTGCGCGGGTGTATCGGCATCGGCCACTCGGCAGCGACACATCATTCGGGCAGCTATTATTCGATGTTTGCCCAATTCCCCGGCCTTCGCGTGGTTGTGCCATCCAATCCCGCCGATGCCAAAGGCTTGCTCAAGACAGCGCTTAACTCTGACGACCCGGTGCTCTTTCTGGAGCATAGGGAACTGCTCGGCACGAAAGGTCCCATGCCTGCAGGTGAATATTTCGTCGAGTTCGGAAAAGCTGCCGTAGTCCGTGAAGGTAACGATGTGACTGTGGTCGCTCTCGCTTTGATGGTCGTGAAAAGTCTTCAAGCCGCCGAGACACTCGCCAACGAAGGCATCTCGGTAGAAGTGATCGACCCACGAACGGTCGCGCCATTGGATATCGACACCATTACACATTCCGTATCAAAAACTGGCCGACTGCTCATTGTAGACGAAGCGTTCTCTCCCTGCAGTGTCGGCGCCGAAATCGCCGCCCAGCTCGCCGACCGCGGCTTCGATGATCTCGACGCCCCGATTCGACGGCTGAATGGGGCGCACACGCCGACGCCATATAGTCCACCGCTCGAAGCGGCCATCGTCCCGAATGGTGAAGTGATTATGCAGGCGATCCGGGAACTATGCGATGAGTGAACTCCGCTACAACCGATTCGATCGTTAGCCGCCGGCTTTGAGGGAGCTCACCTGGACTTCGATAGTCATTTGCAACCCCGAATCAGGCAGCGACTGCTTCTCCGTTGCTCTTCACCTGGGCCTCGATTTCGCCCTGAAGATATCGGATCCGTTTGTTGACATCGGTATTCGGCGAGTGATACGGCTGAGTGAGATTGCCCGACGCGAACAAAGTCTGGCGCACATGTTCCATGTCATCTTCCCCAATGGCATGAGTGAAGATCGGAAGCAGGTATTCGATTCCGGTGCGTGACGGTTTCATCAAGTGTGGATCGTAGAATGAAGGATGCATGTAACGGGCATGGATGTGGCCCCAGCGATCATGAAACCGATTCGCTCCGAAGCTGCTCACATGAAAGCCGCGGCTCCGGCTCCATTGCAATGTGGCCACGACATTGTTCTGGCCTTCTAAAAGTAGCTCAACGGCTTTGCCCCCTAGCTGTGCGGCGTGGAAGCGATCGAACAGGATCGGCCGGCCGCCCCGTTGCGTATGCCCCACTTTGCGGATGAAGATGGCTTCGCGGGCCGATTGGGCGCGGCGATAGTTCTGAAATAGCTTGTCACCCATCATCTGGATCAATTTTCGGCCCAAAGCTTCCGAAGCGCCGCTCAGGATTTTGTTGCCCGACGGATCAGTCGAACGAGTCTCTGCGCCCAATTCATTTCCCTGCGCGTCCACCATTCCTTCTGCGCAGACGATGACGACATTTTTTTGCAGATCGTAAATTTCTTTGACCCGGTCCACGAGAAGTTCCATATCGAGCGGATGCTCCGGGACGAGAATAATGTCCGGCCGGCCGTAGGCAGAGCCGAGCGCGATGTAGCCCGAATGCCGGCCCATCACTTCAATAATCGCAATGCGACGATGACTTTCGGCCGTGGTGCGGATGCGCTCGACGCCCGCCGCCGAGACAAACACAGAAGTGGCATAGCCCGGCGTCACGTAATTGATCATTTGATCGAGATCAAAAACGGTGCGGGCATCGCCGCGCTTGTAGCGAAAGCCTTCGTCTTTTCCGGCTTCGCGGCGCCATTCGTCGGCTTCGCTCGGATAATTCAGGCCGAGATCGTTGTCGATGGTCTTTGGGGCCAGGACGGTGGGGAGCCGCTCAGCCAGGGGTTGGAGACCATTGAGCGTGCCATCCCCACCGACGCAGATCAGTCCCTCGATTTTTAATTTTGCGAGACGCCCGGCGATTGTATCGAGCGCCTCATGATCATTCGGATCGACGTAATCGCGCGAAGCACCGATCAGAGTGCCTCCACGCGTGGGATCAATTTCGGGAATTTCCTGGAACAGGGGGTTGAGGTGCACATGCGGCACGCGCGGATTGAACAGGCTGTTGAATCCTTTGATCAGCCCGTAAATTTCCACTTTCAATTGGTTGGCGCGAGTCACCGCGCCTTGAATGGTCGCGTTTAATGCCGGCGTGTCCCCGCCTGCCGTTAGGATGCCAATGCGCTTCATATGCTGATTTTCCCACCCATGCACAGTGCAGGGATAGCAAGTCCGTGCACCAAATGTGCCAAGTGGGCGTTCGTGGCCGAAACGTCGCTCCTTTGCCCTCTAAGCCGTTGAGACTAAACAGCGGACGACGTTCTGCACGCAGCCACAGGCGCTGCCACTTCTTTGCCTTCTTTTGAACAGACTGGGCAGATTGCTTCTGCATCTACCTCAATGATGCGCGTGCTCGACACCGGTCGCATGCTGCCAGGCATGGAGGATATGCTCGGTAATTTCGCCGACGCTGACGCCGTTCTTCGCTTGCGCAAAGACAACGGGGCCTGAGCCGCGCATTTTTTTCGCATCGCGCGCCATGACACCGAGGTCCGCACCCACTGCTGTGGCGAGATCGGTTTTGTTAATTACCAGGAGGTCACTTTGTGTAATGCCGGGGCCACCTTTGCGGGGGATTTTGTCACCTCCGGCGACATCGATAACTTGTATCGTGTAGTCGGCCAATTCGCGGCTGTAACAAGCCGCCAGGTTGTCACCGCCCGACTCAATGAGGAGCAGTTGCGTATTGAACTGGCGATGGAGTTCTTCCAGTGCGAGGAGATTGGCGGAAATGTCTTCGCGGATGGCCGCGTGCGGACAGCCGCCGGTTTCAACGGCGCGGATGCGCTCAGCCGGCAAGGCGTGGTGTCGCACGAGGAATTCGCCATCTTCTTTGGTGAAAATATCGTTTGTCACAGCGGCGATGCTCAACCGGTCGCGCAGACGCAGGCAGAGCGCCAACATGAGCGCAGTTTTCCCACTCCCTACCGGCCCGCCAATGCCGACGGTAAAAGCCCGCTCGGCAAAGTTCCGGTCGAGCGGCCGCTCGCGGTCGTGAAAGTGCCCTGGGTGATCCAGGTGTTCGTGCGCGTGGCCGTGATCATGATGGTGGTGATGGTTCATAGGCATTTCAGGTTTGAAACAGTCGGGAATAGAGTCGGTCCTGCGCGCCTTGCCACAGGTCAAGCAGTGGCGCCGTCTGCGAGAGATCGTTAAGACCGAGCTGTGCGCTATTTTGAGCTACCGATTCGGCTTCCTCAGAAAATTGGAATTGAATGGCTTGGCCTTCCATGGGTCCTACGATATTCAGACGGACCGACGCAGCGACAACGCTGCGCAGATGCATAAAGACAAAGAGTCGTGTGGACTGCTCATTCGGCAGGGCGAGACTGCGAGTGGTCGCACCATACACGGGTGCAAAATGACAGTATGGCGGTTGCAGAGACTCACCACGAACAGAGACACCAAAGGTTCGCTCGACCGCCGCAACCAAAGCCTTGCCGAGCACGCGGCTTGCCCGGTTAGCAACATGATTCGTAGTGAAGGCCTCGCAGACTCGATCAAACTCGGCGACGCGTCCGGGTTCACTATGGGCTGCGTTAACGAATGGCAAGACAGCGTGTGTGAGCTGTCGCAAGCTCGTCAACACCCACTCTCGCAATTCGAGGCCATTGCGCACTTCTCCATGCTGCCATGCAGCTTCGAGTCCGGAGGAGTGCGCGAATCCGCCGGTAGGGAAAGCGGAGTCAGCGAGTTGCCAAACGAGCCAGTCAGAAGGTGGCTGGGAGCATAGCATGGAACGTCGCGCCATTCCGCTCGATCGGTTCACTTTGGTTCTGTCGTTCAAAATAAAAAATACCTTTGCGCCAGGGGAAGCTCAGTTGCCGCCTCGCACAGAAGCGGCACACCATCTGCCGTCACTTCGTAAGTCTCCGGGTCGACAGTAATGCGGGGGCAAGCATCATTGTGCTTCATGTCCTTCTTGCCAATGCGCCGGCAGTCTCGGACGGCTTCCACACGTTTGGTGAGTCCATATCCGGCACCGACACCTTTCGCAGCGCATAGCGGGCTCACAAAAGCGATGGAGTTGCTTCCGGGCGCGCGGCCGAACGCGCCAAACATTGGGCGCATGAAGACCGGCTGTGGCGTCGGGATGCTTGCGTTGGGGTCGCCCATTTGTGCCCACGCGATCACCCCGCCTTTGACGACCATCTCGGGTTTCGCGCCGAAAAACGCCGGCTTCCAGAGAACGAGGTCCGCCAGTTTCCCGAGTTCGACTGAGCCGATGATGTGACTCATCCCGTGAGCGATGGCAGGGTTGATCGTGTATTTGGAGATG
>Ga0137394_10005077_pt1 | contig 10013 bp, 8 predicted proteins | sample czobulk116metaG_FD_108278 | JGI IMG/M metagenome (GOLD analysis project Ga0137394, IMG submission 108278) | Vadose zone soil microbial communities from Angelo Coast Range Reserve, California, USA - czobulk1.16 metaG | ecosystem: Environmental > Terrestrial > Soil > Vadose zone | place: USA... | reverse complement strand
GGATTCGGTCAGCGCCACCTCGACGAAGATCAGGGGCTCATCGATCAAAGCGGGATGGAAGAACGCGTAACAGCGCCGGTCGGCCGGATCGATGCGGCGGCGCAGATCGTCCCAGTCGCGGATCTCGTGTACCGCCTCATAGCGAATGATCTGTTCCAGGATGTTGGCGGGCGTCGACCAGTCTATCCTGCGCAGCACGAGAAATCCCCTGTTGAACCATGAAGACAGCAGATGCACGACGTCGCGGTCGAGCGCGGCAAGGTCCTTGTGGCCATTCATGGCGCCCAGCAGATCGGCGCGCATGGCGACCAGCGCGCTGGTGCCGCCCGGCGCGCGGTTCAGCCGGCGGATCAGTTCCTGCCGCCGCGGCTCGGACGCGAAATGAAGATCGCTGGCATCTTCGTCGGTCGGCTGCGCGCGCCAGCTCTCGATCGCCTGTGAAAGCTTTTCCCGGTCCGGACCGTAGGCCTTGGCGAGCGTTTCGAAGAACGACAGCCGGCCGGCCTCGTCGAGATGCCGATAGCGGTCGAGCACTTCGCGCGCCATTGCGGTGCCTGAGGCCTCGCCCCGGCCCGACAACAGCGCCTCGCATAATTCGACCAGGCCGGAGGCGTCCTGTTTGGTATCGGATGGCCCGGCGCGGCGAAGCAAGGTGCGGCCGCGCTCGGAAATCGAGGCGAGAAGATCGGAGAAGAAGGCGTTGTTGCTCATAGGGGGCGGGTCGAATCCAAACCGGAAGAGGATTGTTACATGGATTTAAGGCAGGTCGCATCACAATCAAGCGGGCATGTGGCGCAAAAAACCGTCATGGTTCGAAGCACAGACCGTCATTGCCGGGCTTGACCCGGCAATCCATCCACGTTCGAAACGACTTTTGATGAAGAGTACGCGGGTCAAGCCCGCGTATGACAGCTTCTTGCGGAACGGCGAGTCGCTTGTCTTCCTCAGTTCATCTCTGAAAACTCCGTCGGCGTCTTGCCGGTGACCTGTCGGAATGCGTGCGAAAACGCTGGCACACTCGCGTAACCAAGGTCGGAGGCGAGCTGTTTGACCGAGACATTCGCCTCCACGGACAGCCTTTCGATCGCCGCCGCAATGCGCGCGCGCTGGCACCAGCTCTTAAAGCTCAGTTGCGTTTCCGATGCGAACAACCGCGACAGCGTCCGCGCCGACGTTCCGACCGCGCGCGCCAGCGCCTCGATCTCATGCGCGCCGGTGGGATCGCCCAGCACAATGTCCGCCGCGCGCCGGCAGCGCGGCTCATGCGGCAGCGGAATGAACGTCGCGGAGTCTTCGGCCTGATGCAGTTCGAGCATGGCCAATTTCACCAGAAGCCCGGTGCGGCCGGGGTCGTCGCGGCCATCGAACAGAGCGAGGATCGCCTGGTGCAGCAGTTGCGAGACCCGCACCACGAATTCCGCGTCCAGGCTGGCGCTGGGGTGCTCGCGCGCCAGCCACGCCAGATCGAAATACAGCGTGCGCATGTCGATGTCCGCCAGCACGTCGATGGCATGTTCAAGCCGCGCCGGCACCCATACCGCGCGATCGGGCGGCACCAGCCAGCGTCCCTTCGGGGTCGTCACCTGCATCGTGCCCCTGGCCGCATAGACCAACTGCGCCTCGCGGTGCATGTGGGTGTCGAGCCGGACCCCCTTCCGGTAATGCCGCGCCACCAGATGGACGCCATCCCCGGTCGCGCGGTGGCTCCCTCCCTGGATCGCAGTGATTGGCGTTTCGGCGATATTCATTGGCCACATCCCGTCAGGACAAGACCATATAACCTATTTCAAAGGATTAGAGGATTCGACCCATGAACAGCCCGGCCCGGGTGATCGGTTTCGTTAACGCCGCCCATTTTATCGACCATTATTCGATGCTGATCTTCGCCGCCGCCGTCATCGTCATGGGGCCGGCGCTCGGCATGGCCTATTCCGAACTGTTGCCCTATGCGACGCCGGGCTTCGTCGCCTTTGGTGCGGGATCGCTGCTGACCGGCTGGCTCGGCGACCGCTGGAGCCGCCGCCATATGATGGCGATCTTCTTTGCCGGCATCGGCGTATCGATGATCGCGGTTGGCCTGGTGCAGACGCCGCTGCAGCTCGGCGCGGCCTTGCTGTCGATCGGCCTGTTCGCCTCGATCTACCATCCCGTAGGCACCGCCATGATCGTGTCCTATGCCGACAGGCTCGGCCGCGAGATGGGTCTCAACGGCGTCTGGGGCAATCTCGGCGTGGCGTCGTCGGCGCTGGTCACCGGCGTGGTCGGCCAATATCTCGGCTGGCGCTGGGCCTTCATCGTTCCCGGCATCGTCACCGTCCTGATCGGCGTCGCCTTCATGCGTTCGGTGGTTCATGAAGACCGTTCTGGTTTCAAGCAGGCGGCGGCGCAGGCGCGGGTGGCCAAGAAAGACATGTGGCGGGTGATCCTGGCGCTCTTGATCGTGGTGATCGCGATATCGACCACTTTCAATGCGGTCACCGTGGCGCTGCCGAAACTGTTCGCGGAGCGGCTGGCGGATCTCACCAAGAGCCCGGCGCTGCTCGGGGTGATCGCGGCCTGTGTCTACGTGTTCGGCGCGATGACTCAATATACCATCGGCAAGCTGATCGATCGCTATTCGCTCAAAGCCGTCTCCTTGCCGCTGTCGTTCATGCTGGCGCCATTCCTGTATCTGGCGGCGACGCTCTCCAATCTGCCGCTGATCCTGGCTTCGATCGGCATCGTGATGGGCGCGTTCGGCCAGGTCACCGTCAACGATGCCATGGTCGGCAAATACACCAGCGAGGAATGGCGCTCGCGCGCCTATTCGATCCGCTATTTCATCGGCTTCACCGCGGCGGGCGCATCCGTCGGCCTGGTGGCGTGGCTGTACGAGCAGGGCGGCTTTGTCACGATGTTGCACGCCTTCGGCGCGCTGTGCCTGCTGGTGATCGCAGCGGCGATCATCCTGCCGACCGAAATCAGGGTGCCCGCGGCGGCGAACTGATCGCGGCGATTTTTTGTCGCAGACACTCGCAGTGTGAACTGCCTCACATCCGCCTGCGCCGTCCGGACCTAGAAAAGGCGATCGGGCTTTTGCCGTAACCCCGCCGGTTGACGTCAAGTTCTGGCGAACAATTTCCTTTGCTCGTTTGGGTGCGGGAAGGCACGTGGTCGATCATCTGGCTTTGCGATTGATTGCTCGTTTTTAGGATTAAGCGTTGGACCGCTTCGTGAGGTGTGGCGATGCGTCTAAACCATCCGACAATACCGATTGGGCTGCTCTTCGCCGGCGTGCTTGTTTTGGGTCTCGCAGGCCGGATCGAAAGTGCCCCCGCCGCGAGCGGCTGTCCGTGCATCAAGGGCAGCGCCGGAACTTGTGTTCCCGATCTTGCCTGTGAAGCGCGCGAACGCCAGAGGCGCGATCGCCTGATGCATGGACTTCAGGTCCGCCCTGCGCCGTACAGCTATAGGCGGGAGTGGGTGCGGCCTTCGACAACGGCTCCGGCTCCGACGGTGGATCGGGCTCCGACGCCCGCGGCCCCATCCCGACCGACTGTGGCTCCCGTCCCGCGCAACAACACGGCGCTGGACTACCGGCGGCCGACGGCGGCTCCTGTCGTTCCGCGTCCTGCTCCGCCTCCGACCGGAGGTCGCGCTCCACCCCCAACCGCCGCGCCAGCCCTTCCAGCCGATATCGCCACGCGCGCCCGGATTCAGCATCCGGCGTCGGACACTACCGCCGCAGCCTCGGCTCCGCCGGGGCCGAGGTCGAGCGGCGGCCGGTTACGCATTCTCGAAACCGGCTACAGCCATCTGTCCGAACTCGGCAAAGAGGACGACGGCTATGGCTTGTATTCGTATGCGATCCTGCCATCGGAATCGCGACGTGCCGCGGTCTTCCTTTCACAATTGTTCAAGGAAATCCCGTCGATCGGTGACACCAGTGCTCAGCGCTCGCAGTTGAATATCTTCTACGTGCCTCTCAAGAAGGACAGGGAAGACGAATTCGCCGCGCTGCTTCAGGCATCAGGCGCAAACTCGGAAAAGAAGGGCGCGGAGTATTCGAGGTCGTTCTACGATTACAGGATCGCGCGCGCGTTGCTGAATCACGTGTGCAATCCACCCGCCGACAGTATCCGGCAGTTATGTGACGGCGACCTGTCGAGAGGGCCCTACATTTTCACCTATGCATCGCCCGCCAGCAGCATGGATTCGGTGCCGCCGCCTTTCCTGTTTGTCGACCTCAGCGATGTCCACGAACAGGCGTTCGGCGAATTGATCGCGGCATTCCGGTCGCAGGTGAAGCGCGATGACATTTCCGACCAGGCCAGGATCCGGACGCTGCGCTTGACCATTCTTGAAATCGCATTGACGGCGGCGGATTGGGTGAATCCGGTCGAAAAGGCGATCGCCGATATCGTGCATTCGCCGTCTGCCGATGAGAATAAGTAGTCAGTCATGAAGTACAGCCCGACAGTGTTAGCCTTCGCAGCGTTGCTCGCCATCGTCTATGGCGTGCTGTTTTCCATGTCCTATCCGTTCGTCGAAATCAGCGGCGGGATCGTGGCGTTGTGCGTGTTGTTAGGCGTCGTTACTTGCCTCGTCGCCGCCGCGATCTGGAAAATGCTCGCGCGCCCGAAGGCGGCCTCCGCCGACACGGCTGCCCCCGTGCATCCAGCCAGCGCCAATCCGCCTGCGCGTCCTCCACGCCGCCGCAAGCGCTGACGATGCCCGTGTGCCCGGCCTGACCAATTTGACGGTTCGGTCTGGAAATTTCGGTTTCAACCCATCCGGCAATCGACCACAATGGCGGGTGTGAAGGCTCGACCATAACGAGCCAAAGTGGAGGAAGTCCGATGTCCAATCCATCCCTGCCGCGCCTCGCCGGCCTTGTTCTGGGAGTCTCACTGATGATGGCTGGCCCCGTAAGCGCCGATGCTCTCAAGGACGAAATCGCGCCGACCGGCAAGCTGCGGGTGGCGATTGCGATCAGCCCGGCCGGCGGCGCGTTCTGGTCTACCAAGAATGAAGCCGGCGGCTATGCCGGGGTGCCGGTCGATCTCGGCAAGGAGATGGCGGCGCAGCTTGGCGTACCGGTCGAATATGTCGCGCACCAGAACTCCGGACAGATCGTTGACGCCGTCTCCAAAGGTACCTGGGATGTCACCTTCCTGCCGAAGGACCCGGAGCGTGAGGCGAAGATGTCGTTCGGGCCGAACTATGAAGTGGCTGACGCGACCTACATCGTCAAGGCGGGCTCGCCGGCGACGAATTTCCAGACGCTGGATCAGCCAGGCGTCAAGGTCGCGGCCGTCAATAACACCACGACCATGCGCGGCGCGATCGCGCATCTGAAGAATGCCAAGGTCACGGGCTATCAGACCTATGACGAGATCTTCGGGCTGTTGACGAGCGGCGAGGTCGATGCGTTCGCGCTGTCGCGAGACCAGCTCAACGCCATGGCGAAGAAGATCCCGGGCACCAAGGTGCTGGACGAAACCTTCAAGCAGACCGTCACCGCGGTCGCGGTGCCGCCAAACCATCCGCTCGCTCTGGCGTTCGCGGCCAAGTTCATGACGGAGGCGACGACGAACGGCACCCTGCGCAAGGCCTATGACAATAACGGCCTCAAGGACACGCCGATCCGAACGCAGACGAAGTAGCGCAGCGCAATCAATTCGTCGCGCTCGCCGGGATCGGCTCCATGCCGCTCTTGACGATCGCGGCGCTTGCCGTGCGCTACATCTGTGCAACTGCACAAATAGATGGCATTTCCATTTTCGCTCGGCACGCGAATATGTGCCGATATCCCCGTCATTCCCACAGATTTCGAAATCTCCGCCGAGTCCGTTGTTGGCGCAAAAATTGCTTCAATCTTTGTTGGTCAATGAAGACTGCCGTCCTCCGGATTTGCTGAAGCCAGAGCTGGCTGAGGCGTTAGGGATCGAAGCGACCTCGCCGAGGAGCTTCGCGCAGTCATCGAGACGCTACCCAAGATAGCTTGCTCATCCCTGTTTCCGATCGGTCGCGACCGCGCAATCCAACGCGCCGAAGCAGAAACGCGTCGTTTCTGTAGCGGCCTGGATTCCGGCACGTGTCGAGAACGGCCGAACCTGTCTCTACATCAGCGTCGCAACTGCATGACGGCCGGCGCTTTTTTAACTTTGCCGCGAAACAAAGGGGAACATTAATGGCGTATCTCGTGCCGTCGGAATTCGTCACCAAAATGGTGGATGCCGGCGAATCCAAAATCTTCATGTCCACCAGGGATACGATCATCCGCGCCTATATGGCCGGTGCGATCCTCGCCTTGGCGGCTGCGTTCGCGATCATGGTCAATGTTCAGACCGGCTTTCCAATCATCGGCGCCATCCTGTTCCCGGTCGGATTTTGCATGCTCTATCTGCTGGGCTTCGATCTGTTGACCGGCGTTTTCGTCCTGACGCCGCTGGCGCTGATCGACAAGCGCCCGGGCGTTACGCTTGGCGGCGTGTTGAGAAATTGGGGCCTTGTTTTTGTCGGAAATTTTCTCGGTGCGGGCACCGTCGCCGTGATGATGGCGGTTGTCTACACCTTCGGTTTCTCGACGCCACCGGACAAGGTCGGCGCTGTTATTGCCGGCATCGGTGAGGCCCGGACGCTCGGCTACGCGAAGTACGGCGCGGCCGGCATGCTGACACTCTTTATCCGCGGCATGCTTTGCAACTGGATGGTGTCCACCGGCGTCGTCGGTGCCATGATCTCCACGACAGTCAGCGGCAAGGTGATCGCGATGTGGATGCCGATCATGCTGTTCTTTGCCATGACCTTCGAGCATTCGATCGTGAACATGTTCCTATTCCCGTCGGGGCTATTGATGGGCGGGCACTATACGTTCGTCGATTATCTGGTGTGGAACGAAATTCCGACGGTCGTCGGCAATCTTGTCGGCGGTTTGGCATTCACCGGCCTGACCCTGTACACCACCCATATCAGGACCGCGCCGAAGCGTGCGGCGACTTGATCGCGATTGACTTAAGGGGGCCTCGACCGTCACAAGTTGAGGCCCTTTTCATTTGGCCCCCGCTGATGCCGCGCGAACTGAAAATTTCGGTCGGACAATATTCTGATAAGGGTCGCAAAGAGACCAATCAGGATTTTCATGGCGTTTTGATTCCGGAAGAGCCGCTGCTGAGCCTGAAGGGCATCGCCGTCGTCCTCGCGGATGGTATCAGCAGCAGCGCCGTCAGCCGGATTGCCAGCGAGTCGGCGGTCAAAGGATTTCTGACCGATTACTACTGCACATCGGAATCCTGGTCGGTGAAGACGTCGGCGCAACGCGTCCTGGCTGCGACGAATTCCTGGCTCCATTCGCAAACCCGGCGAAGCCAATTCCCGTACGAGAAGGACAGGGGTTACGTCTGTACCTTGAGTGCGATCGTCATCAAGTCGACCTCCGCGCATATTTTCCATGTCGGCGACGCCCGCGTCTATCGGGTCGACAGACATGGTCTGGAGCAATTAACCAACGATCATCGCGTGATTGTTTCGTCGGAGCAGAGCTACCTCGGCCGCGCATTGGGGGTGAACCCCCAAATCGAAATCGACTACCAGATGCTCCAGGTCGAAAAAGGCGACGTCTTCCTGCTCGCGACCGACGGCGTCTACGAACATGTCAGCGCCCGCTCGATCGCCAAGGCGGTCAATGACAATGCGGAAGACCTGGACAAGGCAGCCAGAATGATCGTCGATGAGGCCTATCAGCAGGGTAGCCCGGACAACCTCACCGTCCAGATCGTCCGGATCGAAGATTTGCCGGAAGGCGAGGCCAGCGAAGTCTTCGGCCATGTGTCGGAATTGCCGCTTCCGCCGCTGCTCGAAGCCAGAATGCTGTTCGACGGATACAGAATTGTCAGGGAGCTGCACGGCAGCAGCCGCAGTCACATCTACCTGGCGGTCGATACCGAAAGCGATGACCTCGTCGCCATCAAGCTTCCATCGATCGACCTGCGCAACGATCCTGCCTATCTCAGGCGATTTATGATGGAGGAGTGGGTCGCCCGGCGCATCAACAGCGCCCATGTGTTGAAGCCATGCGCACAATCCAGGCGCCGCAATTACCTGTATGTGGTCATGGAATTCATCGACGGGCAAACGCTCGCTCAATGGATGATCGACAATCCAAAGCCGGATCTCGAGACCATACGTGGAATAGCCGAACAGATCGCCAAGGGATTGCGGGCCTTTCACCGTAAGGAGATGCTGCACCAGGATATCAGGCCGGACAACATCATGATCGACAAGACCGGAACGGTGAAGATCATCGATTTCGGGTCTACCAAAATCACCGGCGTCGCCGAAGCCAGGCCCGCCGCAGATCGCAGCGACATTCTCGGCACCGCCCAGTACACGGCGCCGGAATATTTCGTCGGAGAGAGCGGCACGCCGAGCTCCGATCTTTTTTCGCTGGGAGTCATCACCTATCAGATGCTGACGGGAAGATTGCCTTACGGCGCCGAGATGGCCAAGGCACGAACGAAATCACAACAGCGGCAATTGAGATATGACAGCGTGCTCGATGATAACCGCGAAATTCCGGCATGGATCGACGGAGTCCTTAAAAGGGCGGTGCATCCGGCTCCCTTCAAGCGCCACGAGGCGCTGTCTGAATTCACGCATGATCTTCGCCAACCCAATGAAAGATATGTTGCGCCTACGGCGCTGATCGAACGCAATCCGTTGCTGTTCTGGAAATCTGTGACCGTTATGCTCGCGCTCATGGTCATATGGCTGCTCGCAAGCCTGCACGGCGCTCGCCATTAAAAAGCGCGAAGTGCCCTAATTCGTCGCGCCTGAGGGTATCGGCTCCATGCCGCTCTTGACGATCGTGTCGCGGGCGGCGGGCGAGGCGAGAAACTTGATCAGGGCTCGGCCGGCGTCGGGTTCTTTCGAGACCGTGGCGATCCCGGCTGAAAACACCGTGAACTTCTGCAGCGCGTCCGGCAGCGGACCCACGATATCGATGCCAGCCACGGGCCGCAGCTCGCTGATCTGCTGGAAGCCGATTTCGGCGTCGCCCCGCGCCACGATTTCACCGACCGGCGTGGCCGGAATCTTCTTCGCCTTGTCTTTCATCTCATCGGCAATGCCGAGCTTGGCGAACATCTCGGTCGAGACGTAGACGCCGCTGGCAGAGTCGGAATAGGCGATCGATTTCGCCGCCAGCAGCGCGCGCTTGATGGATTCCGCCGAGCTGATATCCGGTCTCAGCGCGCCCGATTTCACCGCGATGCCGATCGGCGATTTCACGAGATCGACACGGCTGTCGGCGATGACCTTGCCCTTGGTGACGAGGTCGCCCAGCGCATAGCCCACCATGATCAGCACATCGGCGGGCTCGCCGCGCTCCAGCCGGATCGGGATCGCATTTGCGGTGGTGCCCATCGATGGGCCATAGGCGGTGAGCACCTTGTGACCGGTTGAACGCTCAAACTCCGGAACCAGCGCGTTGTAGGCGGCGGTCAGCCCGCCCGAGATCATGACCCGGACCTCGGCGGCGCTCGCCGAGCCTGCGAGCAACAGGGCGGCGGCGAAGCCGAGTGCGAGCGCGCGGAGATTTGCGGACATCAGTTTCATGATCATTCCTCCCGGGACGACTCTTGAGCGGTCGTCCTTGACGATGGAGGCGATGGTATCGCGCAAACCGAGGTTAGCCTAGGGCTCCTCCGTCATTCCGGACGGTCCGCGTCGCGGACCGATCCGGAATCTCAAGTGAGGGATCTTGTTTCCGCGAGATTCCGGGTTCGCGCGTTTCACGCGCGCCCTCAAACGCGCCAATCGGCGCGTCGGGGAATGACGGAGCCGCTCACGAATTGATATGCACGAAATCCCGCAGCAGCGGATAGATCTCGTTGTTCCAGCGCTTGCCGCTGAACACGCCGTAATGGCCGACGCCGGCCTGCATGTGATGCACCTTGCGATAGGCGCGCACGCCGGTGCAGAGGTCTTGCGCGGCCAGCGTCTGGCCGATCGAGCAGATATCATCCTTTTCG
>Ga0137394_10005076_pt1 | contig 10013 bp, 6 predicted proteins | sample czobulk116metaG_FD_108278 | JGI IMG/M metagenome (GOLD analysis project Ga0137394, IMG submission 108278) | Vadose zone soil microbial communities from Angelo Coast Range Reserve, California, USA - czobulk1.16 metaG | ecosystem: Environmental > Terrestrial > Soil > Vadose zone | place: USA... | reverse complement strand
CGGGTTCACCAGCACGGGCAGCGCGTCCGCGTAGGTGCCCTTGAGCTTCGACAGCGTGCGGTGCTCGAGCACCTTGCCCGGCAGCGGATGGGCCAGCGACAGCTCGGTGAGGACGTCGGCGTCCGTGGAGTACCCGGTCTTGGTCCGGCGGCCGCCGCGCAGCGCGAGCTTCTCGAACAGGATGGTCGCGAGCTGCTTGGGCGAGGCGATCGTGAACTCCTCGCCGGCCAGCGCGTAGATCTCGTGCGTGAGGTTGTCGATGGTGCGCTCGAGCTCCTTGGCGAAGGCCTCCAGCCGCTCGGGCTCGACGCGGATGCCGATCTGCTCCATGTCGGCCAGCACCGGCACCAGCGGCCGCTCGATCTCGTCGTAGATGCGCCGGAGCGCGCGCTCCTCCAGCTCGCCGGCCGCGTACTTCCAGAAGCGCACGGCCCAGCGCGCGCGCTCGCCCAGCACGGCGCCGAGCCCGTCGTCGACCACGAGACCCGTGGGCGCGACGGCCGGCAGCGTCGGCGGGCACTCCCCGAGCGCCTCCATGCAGACCTCGTCGAGCTTGTACGTGGCCCGCGCGGGGTTCAGCAGGTAGGCGGCGAGCGCGGTGTCCTCGACCACCGGCAGCGAGGGCTGCGAGGGCAGCCAGGCCTCCAGCAGCGGCTTGCCGTCGTGCACGATCAGCGGGCGCTCGCCGAGCGACGGCGCGCCGGCCGTCCACGCCGCGCCCACGGCCGGATGGAACAGGCCGATCGCGTCGATGCGCGGCAGCGGCGGGCGCGCCTCGCCCGCCCATTCCACGCCGAGCGGCGCCCCGGCGGGCACGCGCGCGAGATAGTCGGCGAGCGCGGCGTCGCCGTCGAGCCGCGCGACGGGCTCGGCGCTCACGGCCACCTGCGTGGCCGGCAGCTCCTTCACCAGCCGCGTGAACTCCATCTCCATCCAGAGCCCGCGCAGCTTCACCCAGTCGGGGTCCACGCGGCGGAACGCCTCCACGTCGAGCGTGACCGGCGCGCTGTGGGACAGCGTGGCCAGCTCGCGCGAGAGCAGCGCCTGCTTGCGGCTGGTGGCCAGCGTCTCGCGCAGCTTGCCGCCCACCAGCGTGATGTTCTCGTACATCTTGTCGACCGAGCCGAACTGGCCGATGAGCTTCACGGCCGTCTTCTCGCCCACGCCCTTGACGCCGGGGATGTTGTCGATGGAGTCGCCCATCAGGGCCAGCACGTCGGCGATCTGCCCGGGCTCGACCCCCCAGCGCTCGCGCACCTTGGCCTCGTCGTAGACGATCTTCTCGCCGGTGCGCCCGAGCACGGAGAGCACGCGCACGCGCGGGCCGACGAGCTGGAGCAGGTCCTTGTCGCCGCTCACCACCACGATGTCGAGGTCGGGCGTGCGCAGCGCCTGCTCGACCAGCGTGGCCAGCACGTCGTCGGCCTCGTAGCCGGGCACCTCGATCACCGGCGTGCGCAGCGCCTCGAAGAGCCGGCGCACGTACGGGAGCTGGCGGGCGAGGTCGTCGGGCATGGCCGTGCGCGTGGCCTTGTACTCGCTGTAGAGCTTGTCGCGGAAGGTCGGGCCCGGCGGATCGAGCGTGATGCCGAGGTAATCCGGCTGCTCCTCGCGGATCAGCTTCCACAGCATCGTGCTCAGGATCAGCACGGCGTGGCTCGGAATGCCCTTCGAGGTGGAGAGGTAGCCCACCGCGTGGTAGGCGCGGAAGATGTGCGAGTGGCCGTCGACGATGTAGAGCGAGCTCATGCGGTGATCCAGGGCCGGCCGTCACGATACACGGCCGCCGCCCAGCCGTCACGCCGTACGGAGGTGACGTTGGCCCGCAGCGTGTCCTCGGCCCAGCAGCCGCACTCGCCGCGTCCCCAGGCCTCGCGCGGCGGCAAGATCACCCAGCCGTCCTCGGCGCCGACGGCGACGAACCGGCCGACCGCCACGCCGAGCGCGGCCAGCGCGCAGGCGAGCGCGGCGCGGTCGTCGTGATCCGTCACTGACGTCCACGCGGCGTCCAGCCGGCGGCCGGGCAGCAGGCGGCGCAGGAGAGCGTCGAGGCGCCCATCGGCCGCGAGCGCCGGATAGAAGGCATCCGTCCACTGCCGGGGCTTTCGGGGCACCGGGTACGGCGCCGCCGCGCAGGCGTCGCATAGCACGCCGAGAAAGAGGTTGGGGAACGCCTCGACGACGGCGCGCGCGTGGATCGCGGGCCGGTGGCGGGCGCGCGCCACCGGATGCTCGAGCGCGAGATCGGCGAGGACCACGGCCTCCTGGTGGAGCCGGAAGCCGCTGCGCGAGCTGGTCGCGCCCACCTTGCCGCGCCGAGCGAAGAGCCCGCGGCACAGCAGCGCATCGGCGCCCCGATACGTCTCGCGGCACTCGAGATCGGGCCGCAGCGGGCCGTCCACGGCCACCGCCTCGATCGGGCCGCTCGCGCGCGCCAGCAACGCCGCGAGCCGCCGGCGCCGCTCGTCCTTGTCGATCCCCGCTCGATCGAGATGCCAGGTGACGGACGTGTCGTCCCAGGCCAGGACGGCGAGGCCGGTCGTCGCCCGGCTCGCGCTCCAGCCCACGTCGATGCCGACGACCTTGCCCGCGCTCACACGAACACCTCGGCGTACGCCGCGCGGACCGCTTCCGTGCGCTCACGGTACGCGGTCAGGAACGCCTCGCGTGAGCCGAGGCCGAGCGCGCTGGCCACGCGCGCCGGCATGGGCCCGGCCAGCTCGAGCGTGTCGGTGGGCCGCGCGCCCAGCAGGCGCAGCGCCGCCGACACGCGGCGCAGGAAGCGATAGTGGTCGATGAGGGCGGCCGCGGTGCCGGCGGGGAGCGCGCCGGCGCGTCCAAGCGCGCGAAGGGCCGAGGCCGTGGACGGCCGTCGCACGTCGGGCCGCTGGGCGCCGTGCACGAGCTGCAGCGCCTGGGCCAGGAATTCCACGTCCACGAGACCGCCGCGGCCGAGCTTGACGTGGCGGCGCCCCGGCGTCTCCTTGCCCAGCTCCACCTCCATGCGCGTGCGCACCTCGCCGATCTCCTTCAGGGCGCTCGCCGGGAGCGGCGCGCCGTACACGAGCCGCCGCAGCGTGGCGCGCACGCGCCGGCCGAGCGCGCGATCGCCGAGCACGAGGCGCGCGCGCGTGAGCGTCTGGCGCTCCCAGAGATCCCCGTGCTCCTCATAGTACCGTCCCAGCGCATCGACCGAGGCCGCGAAGCCGCTGCCCTTGCTGCCGGGACGCAGGCGCAGGTCCACCGCGAACGCGACGCCGGCCTGCGTGATGTCGCCGAGCGCTCCGGCCAGCCGCTCGACGGCGCCGCTGTAGAACGTGTGGACGTCGACCGGCTGCTCGCCGTCGGTCGTGCCCTGGCTGTCGCCCGTCGAGTCGAAGACGACGAACACGTCGAGGTCGGAGCCGGTGGTGAGCTCGCGGCCGCCGAGCTTGCCGACGCCGACGATGACCGCGGGCACGAAGCGCCCGTCCGCCGCGCGCGGCACGCCGTGACGCTCCACCTGCGCCTCCAGCGCCAGCAGCCAACCGGCCTGCAGCGTGGCCTCGGCGAGATGGGTCATCTCGCGCGAGTAGCCCTCGATCGCGGTGGCGCCGAGCAGATAACGCCACACGATCGTGAGCTCCTGGGCCTGCTTGAGCTGGCGCAGCCGGTCGCGCCGGTCCGCCGTCGTCTGCCCCGGCGCGAAGACGGGCGCCAGCGCCGCGCGCAGGCTCATCCGCGTGCGCCGTCGCGCGAGCGCGGTGGGGTCGGCCAGCGAGGCGAGCAGCTCGGGCTGCGTGATGAGGAGCTGCGTCAGGAGATCGCCGCCCGCGCAGAGCCGCACCAGGCCGTCGAGCAAGCCCGGATTGTCGGCGAGCAGCTCGATGTAGCCCGCGCGCGGGCCGGCCGCCGAGAGAAAGCGCTCGAACTGGTTGAGCGCCTCGTCGGGATCCGGGCTCTTCCACAGCGTGTCGAGCAGCGCGGGAAACAGGCGCTCGATCGCCTCCCGCAGCGCGCCGGCGTACGGCACCAGCGGACGGCCCTCGAGGATCAGCTTGAGATTCTGGCGCGCGCGCTCTGGATCGGCGAAGCCGGTCGCGCGCAGGGCCAGCAGGCTCGGCATCCGCAGCCGCTTGCGCGCCGGAGCCGGCCGCTCGCTGAAGAAGTCCGCGAACGCGCGGTGGACCGCGGCGGTGACCGCCTTGTGCCGCGCGCGAAAGATCCGCGCGGCTGCGGCGGGCGGCGCCTCGATGCCGAGCCGCCGGGCCAGCCGGCCGAGCTCGGCGGGCTCGGTGGGCAGCGTGTGGGTCTGGAACTCGTGCAGGAGCTGCAGGCGATGCTCGACCGTGCGCAGGTGCACGAGCGCGTGCGAGAGCGCGCGGCCGAGGTCGGGCGCGAGGTAGCCGCGCTCGGTGAGGCGGAAGAGCGCCTTCAGCGAGTTGCGCTCGCGCAGCCAGGCGTCGTCACCGCCGTAGAGCAGCTCGAGCGCCTGCACGATGAACTCGATCTCGCGGATGCCGCCGCGCCCGAGCTTCACATTGGTGGTCATCGACTCGCCGCGCCGGCCGAGCTCCTCGTCGATCTGCTTTTTCATCGCGCGGATCGAGGGCACGATGCGCGCGTCGAGGCCGGGACGGTAGACGACGTCGCGCGCCCAATCCATGAAGCGCGCGCCGACCTTGGGATCGCCCGCCGCCACGCGCGCCTTGAGCAGCGCCTGGCGCTCCCACAGCTCGGCGCGCTCCTGGTGGTAGGTCTCGTACGCGGCCAGCGAATGGGCGACGGCGCCCGAGCGGCCCTCCGGCCGCAGGCGCAGGTCGACGCGGAAGACGTAGCCTTCCTCGGTGACTGACTCGATGAGGCCGACCACGTCGCGGCAGACGCGCGCGAAGTACTCGCCGTTGCTCACGCGGCCCTCGGCGCCGCCGGCCGTCTCGCCCTCGGCGCCGTACACGAACATGAGGTCGATGTCGGAGGAGTAGTTCAGCTCCTCGCCGCCGAGCTTGCCCATGCCGATGACGGCCAGCCCGGTCTCGTGGCCGTCGGCGTCGAGCGGCGCGCCGAGCCGCGCGCGCGCGTCCGCCTCGGCCATGCGGCAGGCCTCGCCGAGACAGACATCCGCCAGGCGGGCCAGCTCGTCGGTGGTGACGCTGAGGTCGGCGTCGCCCAGGAGGTCGCGCGCGCCGATGCGCAGCACGTGGCGGTACTTGAACCGGCGCAGCGCGTTCATGCGCGCCTCGCGGCCGGTGAACGCTTGCAGCGAGAGCGCGAGGTCGGCGGTGAGGTCGTCGGCCAGCCACACGCGCATCGTGCGCGGCTCCAGCAGCCACGCCAGGCTGTTGGGCCGCCGGCGCAGCGCGTCGGCCAGGAACTGGCTGGCCCCGCCCAGCCGCGCCAGCAGCGGGATCGCCCCGGGGTGATCGGTCAGCGTGCGGAAGAACACCGTGCGGTCGACGGTGGCCGTGTAGCGCTCGAGGTTGTTGAGCGCCATGTCGGGATCGGCGGCGGCGGCGAGCTCGGCCATCAGCCGCGGCAGCACCGGCGCCAGCAGCTCGGCGTCGCGCGGCGTGGGCGTCAGCGCTTCGAGGTTCGCGCCGGCCGCGCGGGGGTTCGAGAATCCCAGGGTCCGGAGCGCGCGCTCGCGGACCCGGGGCGGAGCGGTCAGCAGGTCGGATGCAGCCGTCGCGAAGCTCCTAAACCGCGGACTCGCCCTTCTCACCCGTGCGGATGCGGACCGACTCGTCGATCGGCAGCACGAAGACCTTCCCATCGCCGATCGAGCCGGTCTTGGCCGCGCCGACGATGACCGAGACCACCTTGTCGACCATGCCGTCGCCGATCACCACCTCGATCTTCACCTTGGGCAGGAAGTCCACGGTGTACTCCGAGCCGCGGTAGAGCTCGGTGTGGCCTTTCTGGCGGCCGAAGCCGCGCACCTCGGTCACCGTCATGCCGATGACGCCGATCTCGGTGAGCGCCTCCTTGACGTCGTCGAGCTTGAACGGCTTGATGATGGCTTCGATCTTCTTCATGGGCTCACACCTCGTCGAGGATGGGGAACATCAGCGCCGATACGTGAGAGCTGACGCGCTTGAGGTTCGTGAGGATGTCCAGGTGGATCTCCGAGGTCTCCAGCGACTCGGCCAGCCCGGCCCGCAGCCGCCCCAGGTGCGATTCGCGCAGCTCCCGCTCCTTGGCCCGCATGAACGGCCGCTGGTCCAGGACCTCCTGGGCCAGGGTCCGGTCGGTGGCCGCGAAAGCGGCGATGGCCAGGTCCAGGTTCTTGGCGACCAGGGCGTGGAACTCCTGGATCTCGGCCCAGCCGGCCTCCGAGAAGCGCCGGCCCTGATAGTACTTCTTGCGGGCCAGCTCCATCAGGTTCTTGTCGATGATGTCCCCGATGTTCTCGAGGTTGCCGATGAAGGAGACCATGCCGATCTCCTTGCGCGAGAGCTCGGAGCCCATGGCGTCGCGGCCGAGGCGGGCCAGGAAGAGCTTGATCTCGCGCTCGAGGAAATCGACCTGGTCGTCGCGCTTCTCGATCTCCTCGATGAGCGCGAGGTTGTCGACGCGGAAGGCGGGCAGCGCGTCGCGCAGCATCCCCTGCACCACGTCGGCGGTGCGCAGCGCCTCGCGGTGCGCCTGGCCGAGGGCCAGCGAGGGCTGGTCGTGCGCACGCTCGTCGAGGTACTTGACGCGGAACGGCGTCTCCTCGGTCGGCGCCTGCGGCACCAGCGCCTCGATGACGCGCGCCGCCCACGGCGTGAAGAGCAGGAACACCAGGCTGATGCCGAGGTTGAAGAACGTGTGGGCGTTGGCCACCTGGCGCGCCGGATCGTCCGTGCTGCCGGCCACCAGCGCCGTGAAGGGCCCGATCAGCGGGAACAGCATCGCGGCGCCAAGCACCTTGAAGGCGATGTGCGCCACGGCCACGCGCTTGGCCTCGGCGGTGGCCCCGACGGAGGCGGCCAGCGCCGTCGCGCAGGTCCCGACGTTGGCGCCGATGACGATGGCCACGGCGCCGGGCAGCGCGATCAGCCCCTGGCTGGCCAGGGCCAGCGCCACGCCGATGGTGGCGGCGGACGAGGTCACCAGCGCGCTGAAGACCGCCGCGACGAGTACCGCGATGATCGGCGTCTCGGTCGCCACGCGCAGCAGGTCGCGCGCGAGGTCGTTGGACCGGAGCGGCGCCACGCCGTCGAGGATCAGCTTGAGGCCGAGGAACATCAGGCCCAGGCCGAGCACGGCCTGGCCGACGTCGCGCGGCGGGCTGCGGCGCGCGACGAACGTCATCACGAAGCCGATGCCGATCAGCAGCGGCGCGTAGTCGGTCACGCGGAAGGCGATGAGCTGCACGGTGAGCGTGGTGCCGATGTCGGCGCCCAGGATGATGCCGAGCGTCTGGCGGAACGTCATGAGGCCGGCCGAGACGAAGCCGATCAGCATGAGCGTGGTCGCCGCCGAGGACTGGATGATGCCGGTCACCGCCGCGCCCGACAGCACGGCGATCACGCGGTTGCGCGACATGCCGGTGAGGAGCTGCCGCAGACGTCCGCCCACCGCGCGCTGCAGGCTGTCGCCGCTCAGGCGAATGCCGTAGAGCAGCAGCGCCAGGCCGCCGAAGAGCGCCAGCAGCACGCTCACGGCGCGGCCTCCCCGCGCGCGGCGATGGCGCCGCGCTGCAGGTGCGTGGGAGCGAGGTCACCGGCCAGGTGCGCGGTGTCGTTCAGCGAGACCAGGCGGGGCGGCCGCGCCACGGTGAGCGAGGCGTTGTCCACGCGCAGCTTCCAGAGCTGGTTGAAGGAGCACCCCAGCAGCGCGCAGGCGTAGACGCTGATCACGCCGCCGTGGCTCACGACCAGCACGTCCTCGCCGTTGGGATGGGCGGCGGCGATGCGGTCCACGGCGGCGCGCACGCGCTCGCTCACCACCGGCAGCGGCTCGCCGTTGGGCGGCGGGCAGTCGTGCGGCGCCCGCAGCCACGCGCGATAGGGATCGCCCTCGCGGGCGCGCACCTCGTCCACCGTGCAGCCTTCCCAGTCGCCCAGCGACAGCTCGCGCAGCTCCTCGATGATCGTCGGCGAGATGCCGCTCTCGCGCAGCGCCAGCTCGGCCGTCTCGCGCGCGCGGTGGAACGGGCTCACGTAGGCGGCGGCCACGTGGTAGCCGCGCAGCGCCCGGCCGAGCGCCTCGGCCTGGGCGCGCCCGCGGTCGGAGAGCGCGATGTCGGTGTGGCCCTGGAACCGCTTCTCGGCGTTCCACACCGACTCGCCGTGCCGCGCCAAGAGCAGCCTCATGGCTTGATCGCCGCCTTCGCCGCGCGCAGGCGCTCCAGCGTCTCGTCGCGGCCGAGCAGCGCCAGCACCTGGAAGATCGGCGGCGAGGCGGTGCGTCCGGTGACGGCCAGGCGCGCGAGCTGGGCGAGGTCGACCAGCTTGAGCTCGAGCTGCGCGGCCAGCTCCCGCACGGCCGCCTCGATCGCCTCGGCGGTGAAAGCCTCCAGCGCGTCCAGCCGCTTGCTGAGCAGGTCGATCCGCCGGGCGCCGTCGGCGGTCAGGAACTTCTCGGCGGCCTTGGCCTCGTACTCGCGCGGCCGCTCGAAGTAGAACCGCCCCGCCTCCACCAGCTCCATCAGCGTCTTGGCGCGCTCGCGCAGCGTCTCCAGCATGGCGCTCAGCCGGGCGCGGTCCGCGGGCATCGGAAGCCCGGCCTTCTCGATGAAGGGCGCGGCCATCTCCACCAGCCGCGCGCCGGGCGTGGCCTTGAGGTATTCCTGCGAGAGCCACTCGAGCTTGGTGCGGTCGAAGATCGCCCCCGAGGCCGCCACGTCCTTGATGTCGAAGCGCTCGATCAGCTCCTGCCGCGTGAAGATCTCCTGGTCGCCGTGCGACCACCCGAGCCGCGCCAGATAGTTGACCATCGCGTCCGGCAGGATCCCCTCGTCGCGGAAGGCCTGCACCGCGGTGGCACCGTGGCGCTTGCTGAGCCGGCTGCGGTCGGCGCCGAGGATCATCGAGACGTGGGCGAACTGCGGCACCGGGAAGTCGAGCGCCTCGTAGCAGAGCACCTGCTTGGGCGTGTTCGAGAGATGGTCGTTGCCGCGGATGACGTGGCTGATGCGCATGTCCACGTCGTCCACCACCACGCAGAAGTTGTAGGTCGGCGTGCCGTCGGTGCGCACCAGGATCCAGTCGTCGAGCTGGCGGTGCTCGAACACGACGGGGCCGTTGATCAGGTCGTTCACGACGGTGCTGCCCTCGTCTGGAATCCGCAGCCGCAGCGCGCCGGCCGTCAGGCCGCGGTCGCGGCAGCGGCCCGAGTACCGGAAGGTCTCCTTGCGCGCCTCGGCGGCCTTGCGCTCGGCGTCGAGCTGCGCGGGCGGGCAGTCGCAGTAGTACGCGCGGCCGGCGGCCCGCAGGCGCTCGGCGTGGGCGCGATAGAGGTCGAAGCGCTCCGTTTGGCGATAGCCGGGCGCCGGCGGGCCCTCGTTCCAATCCAGGCCGAGCCATGTGAGTGCGTCGAGGATAAAGCCGATGTTCTCCTCGGTCGAGCGCGAGCGGTCGGTGTCCTCGATGCGCAGGATGAAGGCGCCGCCGTGGTGGCGCGCGAAGAGCCAGTTGAAGAGCGCGGTGCGGGCGCCGCCGACGTGCAGGTGGCCGGTCGGGCTCGGCGCGAAACGAACTCTGACCGCGTCGGTCATCTCAGTACTTCTCGAACAGGCGGCCCCACGGCGTGGCTGCGAACTCGCGGATGCGCGCGCGGCCCACCGTCGGGTACCAGAGGAAGTCGTGATAGACGTTCGAGGCGAACGGCGCCCACACCACCAGCGGGGAGTGCAGCAGCAGGCGCTTGAGCGGCCGCAGCGGGCCGCGGCGGATGAGCTGGTCGCCCCAGATCACCAGGCTGCGGCTGGTCTTGAAGCCCATGTTCAGCGCGGCCGCGTCGGCGTCGCCCACGATCTCGATCTCGCGCGGGTCGGCCACGCCGAGGCCGCGCTCGTGGCACATCTTCAAGTACGGGATCGAGAACGG
>Ga0137394_10005075_pt1 | contig 10014 bp, 10 predicted proteins | sample czobulk116metaG_FD_108278 | JGI IMG/M metagenome (GOLD analysis project Ga0137394, IMG submission 108278) | Vadose zone soil microbial communities from Angelo Coast Range Reserve, California, USA - czobulk1.16 metaG | ecosystem: Environmental > Terrestrial > Soil > Vadose zone | place: USA... | reverse complement strand
GCGGCCGGGTCACCGGTCGAGTCGGGGCCGTTACCGTGGGTGCGCTGCAGATCTTCACCGACCGGGCTACCACGCAGGGGGCGATGTCGTACTCGGTGCTGCGGTTCCAGCACGAGCTCGCCGCCCGCTCCCGCATCGGCGTGATCGCCATCCAGCGCATGGCCACCGCGAAATCGGGAGACTGGAATCGCGTCGCCGGCGTCGACGGCCGGATCGGCATTCATGACGCGTGGACGATCGACTGGTGGGGGGCGGCGTCAGCCACACCCGGTCGCGACAGAGACGCGTCCGCCTACAGCGCGCGGCTCGCGTACCAGACTGGCTCGTGGAACAACCTGGCGCGGATCATCCAGGTCGGGCGGGACTTCGATCCTGAGGTCGGGTTCTTGAACCGCCCCGGCGGGTATCGTTTTTATGAGGCTACCGTGATGTGGATCAAGCGGTATCCCGGCAGCACGTGGCTCAAAGAATGGCATCCGCACGTCGGCTACCGGGGCTATTACGGGCTCGACGGTTTTCGGCAGGAAGATCGCATCCACCTCGACATCACCGAGTGGGCCACGTCGAGTGGCGCCAACCTCGGTCCCGAGGTGAATGTCGAGCACCAGGGACTGCAGCAGCCATTCGCGATCGCCCGCAACGTGACATTGCCGGTCGGCGCGTACGACTACACATCTGTGGGATTCGACGCCGCGACAAATCCGAGCGCCCCGCTCTCGCTGAACCTGCGCGCCGATGTCGGCGGGTTCTACAACGGGACGCGTCGCGGCGGAAGTGTGACGCTCACGGCGCGTCGTGGGAGCTCGCTATCGGCCTCGCTGCTCACGGAGTACAACGACGTGCGACTGGACCAGGGCAACTTCACCCGCGTGGTGATCGCGCCGCGCGTCGCGTACTTCTTCACGCCCCGCATCATGTTCCAAACACTCGTGCAATACAGCAATCAGGTGGGCGCGTGGACGGCGAATGCGCGCTTCAGCTGGCTCGGCACCGCCGGCACGGGACTGTTCGTCGTCTTCAACGAAGGACAGGAAGCGGATGGATTCTTCCGGTGGAACCGGCCGCGGTCGAGATCGTTGATCGTGAAGTACACGCGGCAATTCGGACGGAGCGGCTAAGGCGAGATCAATTTCCCGGGTCGAAGCGATACTGATGGGTGGCTGCTGTTACGAGAACGGTCGGCGCGGTGACAGACGCCGTGAACGCGCTCGGGTTACGCGAGTCGGCGAGATCTATGGTGTCGGGCTTGGCGCTGAAGGTCCCGGAAGAAACCACAATGGTATCGGTCGTGGACGAGCCACCCGCGTGGTCGAGCCGGCGGATCACGATCAGTGCATACGCGCCCCGATCGCAGGGGAGCAGCAGGTAACGCGTGCTGTCCGGGAGGGTAACGGTGTGAGTGAAGGTGTTGACGTTTGCGCCATTGGGCACCCCGTGCACACACGCCCGAGACGCCGGCCCCGCCGGCGTGAACACGGTGTCCCGATAGCCGGCCGGACCGTGAAACGTGAGCGCTCCACCTACAACGGTGATGTGCAGGCCGGCGCTGTCGACGGCGCAGCACGGCGGCGGGTTGCCATCCTCGGCCGTCAACGTGTAGCGCGCGACGACGGGTCCGATGCCTTCCTTCGGATCGCTCGGCGACGTCAGCGAGCACCCTGCCGAAAACAGGAGTGGGGTTAGCAGCAAGATCGTAGGTTTCATCGTCATTCACCCCTTAATACCCGCGTCGCCCCGGTATTCGTCACAGCAGGTTTTATGACCCCTGCATCGTGATCGTGGCGGCGATGCAACACTTAGCGGGACGACTTCCCCGTTGTTTTCGAATACCCGCCTCTGCGTTTGACAATCCGTCAAAGCGAGCCGAGTATCGCCGGGATGATACGAAGCGGCAAGGATGCCTATCAGCCCACGCCGGAGCACCATTTCACCTTCGGGCTCTGGACCGTCGGCAACCCCGGGCGCGACCCGTTCGGCGAGCCGGTGCGGGCGCCGCTTTCCCCCGTCGCGATCGTACGGAAGCTGGCGGAGCTCGGAGCGTTCGGCGTCAACCTGCACGACAACGATCTCGTACCCTCGGGTGCCAGCGCCGCCGAGCGCGACAAGATCGTGCGCGAATTCAAACAGGTGCTCGCCGACACGGGCATGAAGGTGCCGATGGCGACGACCAATCTGTTTTCGGATCCCGCCTTCAAAGACGGTGCATTCACGAGCCACGACTCGCGCGTGCGAGCCTACGCGCTCCAAAAGACGCTTGCGGCGATCGATCTCGGCGTGGAGCTCGGCGCCACCACATACGTCTGCTGGGGCGGCCGAGAAGGCGTCGAAACCAATGCCGCCAAGGACCCGCGGACCGCCCTCGGCTGGTATGGCGACGCGATCAATTACTTGTGCGACTATGTGCGGTCACAGCGGTACGATCTGCGTTTCGCGCTCGAGGCGAAGCCGAACGAGCCGCGCGGCGACATCTTCCTGCCGACCACCGGCCACATGCTCGCCTTCATCTATACGCTCGATCATCCGGAGATGGTGGGCGTCAATCCGGAGCTCGCCCATGAACGCATGGCGGGGCTCGACTTCTCCCACGCGGTCGCGCAGGCGCTCGAGGCCGGCAAGCTGTTCCACATCGATCTGAACGGCCAGCAGGTTGGCCGGTTCGATCAGGATCTGCGCTTTGGGAGCGACGATCCCAAGGGCGCGTTCTTTCTCATCAAGCTGCTCGAGGACTCGAACTGGCCCGGCATGCGCCACTTCGACAGCCACGCGTACCGAACCGAGGATGAATCGGGTGTCTGGGACTTTGCCGCCGGCAGCATGCGCACCTATCTGATCCTCAAAGAGAAGGTCGCGCGCTTCAATGCGGACCCCGAAATCCAGCAGCTGCTCGCCGAGCTCGACGGAGGGAAAAGCGTGCGCGTCGCGTTCAACGAGCTTCGCAACACCACGTTCGACCTCGCGGCGCTGCGCTCGCGCGGGTACGCGTACGAGCGGCTCGATCAGCTCACCATGGAGCTCTTGTTGGGAGTCCGCTAGGCGTGGCGGCTGATGTGTTTCTCGGCCTCGACATCGGTACGAGCAGCGTCAAATCCATTCTCATCAGTACGGACGGCAGCGTCGAGGGCGTGGCAACCGCTCCGCTCTCACTCGAGACGCCGCAACCGGGCTGGGCGGAGCAGGATCCCGAGGCCTGGTGGGATGCCGCCCGCGCGGCGATGCGGGATGTGCTGGCGCAGCGCGCCGGGAGGCGGGTCGCTGCGATTGGCATCTCCGGCCAGATGCACTCGTCCGTCTTTCTCGATCGGAGCGGTGCGGTGATCCGGCCGGCGCTGCTGTGGTGCGACGGCAGAACGACGGCCGAGTGCCGAGAGATCGAGACGCGCGCCGGCGGCGAGACGCAGCTGCGCGAATGGGTGTGCAATCCGGCGCTGGAAGGCTTCACGCTGCCGAAAGTGCTTTGGCTGCGCAATCACGAACCCGCCGCGTTCGCGCGACTTGCCACCGTAGTGCTCGCCAAGGATTTCGTGCGACTGCGCCTCACGGGCACAGTCGCCACCGAGCCGTCCGACGCGTCCGGTACGCTGATGTTCGATCCTGCCCGCATGCGCTGGAGCCGGGAGATGCTCTCGGCGGTCGAGCTTGCGCCGTCGCTGCTCCCCGACGTGGGCGGATCAGCGCAGGTGCTGGGCCGCGTCACCCAAGCTGCTGCCGCCCTCACGGGGCTTGCGGCAGGCACGCCCGTAGTCGGCGGCGGCGCCGATAACGCGTGCAGCGCCGCCGGCGTGGGCGCGATCACTCCCGGTGAAGCCGTATCGAGCTGGGGCACATCCGGGACGGTGTTGGCGCCCACCGCGCGCCCGCGCGTGGATCCCCAACTGCGAGCGCACACGTTCTGTCACGTCGCGCCCGATGTGTGGTACGTGATCGGCGTCGTGTTGTCGGCCGGCGGCGCGTTTGCCTGGTATCGCGATCAGTGCGCGCGCGAGCTGCCCGAGGAGCGGCGCGACGAACTCCTGGTCGCTGAAGCGGCATCGGTCCCGCCTGGCGCGGACGGCGTGACATTTCTTCCCTACCTGCAGGGAGAGCGTACGCCGCATCGGGACGCGTCGCTGCGGGCTGTGTTTACCGGACTCAGTCTCGCGCACTCACGCGCGCACATGACGCGGGCCGTGCTCGAGGGCGTGTGTTTTGCGCTGCGTGACTCACTCGAGATTCTCAAGGAGCTCGGCCTGATGCCTGGTCATCTCTTGCTGACGGGCGGCGGTGCGAAGAGCGCGTTCATCAGGCAGTTGCAGGCCGACATCTTCGGCCTCCCCGTGACGACGGTGAATCGCGAGGAGGGCGGGGCGTACGGCGCGGCTTTGCTGGCCGCCGTCGGAGCGGGCGCGTTCCCCGATCTGAAGACTGCCGCGCAACGCACACTGACGCGTCAGGCGTTGTCGCCGCCGAACCCGGAGATGCACCGGACGTACGACCCTGTCTATCACCGGTTCCACAGGAGGGCTGCTATCTTAACCGCGGAAGCGGAGGGGCTCGCGCCCGCCACTGTTCGCATCGAGCGGAGGTAGGTACCAACCATGAACCAGAGATCGCTCGGAGACACCGGATACCGCATCAGCGAAGTCGGCTTCGGCGCGTGGGGCATCGGCGGCGAGATGTGGCGCGGCGTGGACGACAGTGAAGGTCGCACGGCGCTGCACGAGGCGGTCGGGCAGGGCATCACCTTCTTCGATACCGCGCTGGCATACGGCGCCGGCCATTCCGAGCGCGTGATCGGTGAAGAGCTGAAGCACGAGATCCGCTCCGGCCGCGTGACCGTCGCGACGAAGGTCCCGCCGATGAATCGCCAGTGGCCCGGCAAGTCGAGTTACAAGCTGGCCGACGTATTTCCTGCCAAGTACATCGCCACCAGCACGGAGCAATCGCTCAAGAATCTCCGCATGGAAGCGCTGCACGTGCAGCAGCTGCACGTGTGGAACGATGCGTGGCTGTCGGATCCAGAATGGGAAGCATCGTACCGCGAGATCACGCGCCTTAAAGAAGAAGGCAAGGTCCTGCACTGGGGCATCTCGATCAACGATCACGCGCCCGAGACGGCGTTGCGCATTCTCGGCGATCCAATCTTCGAAACCGCGCAGGTGATCTACAACATCTACGATCGCTCACCGGAAAGGGCGTTGTTCGCGCTCGCCAAAAAGAAGCCGCTCGGCATCATCGTCCGCGTCCCGTTCGACGAGGGCGCGCTCACCGGGCAGATCAAAGCGAGCACCGTCTTTCCGGCCGGTGACTGGCGCGCCGAGTATTTTGCCGGCGATCGCAAGGCGGAGGCGGAGCGGCGAGGGAACGCACTGACGCAAGTGCTGGATGACCAGGTCGCGACGTTGCCGGAGCTGGCGCTGCGATTCTGCCTGTCGGCGCCCGAGGTCTCGACGGTGATTGCGGGAATGCGCCGGCCGGCGCACGTGCGTCAGAACGCGATGGCGTCTACCAAAGGGGCGCTACCGGCGGGAATGCTCTCCAAGCTCAAGCCCTACGCGTGGGAGAAGAACTGGTACGGGGACTAGATGCCGTTTCCCAGCCGAAAGCTTGCCACGATGGCGTATGTCGTCCGTCCCGCGTTGCCCAGCGGCCAGCTGACCGCAGGTATCAGCGTTATCTCGTCGCTGAATCCCAAGCCGACGCCGAGACTGAGCAACGTGAACGACTGGGATCCACAGCAGAAATCCTGATACGCCGCCAGGCTGCCGCCGCGAGTCGTGAGCTTGGGATTGCCTGTCGCGACCGTAATGCGGGCCGTGGGCGCGACGTCCCAGAGTCTCGTCCGTGCCGCCAGGACGCCCACGCTCAAGCCCGCTGAGTATGATTTCTCGTCGAATCTCCAGACCGAGCCGTTGATCGCGTCTGGGCCCGCGAGCGACCGGTAGGATACGAACGGGCACACATCGAACGTCGATTTGGCGTGCTGCGTGCTGAGACCCACCGTCACGGCGAACGCGCGTGAACTGCCGTTGAGGGTTGTGACTTCCCACGACTTGAGTCCGTACTCCAAGCCGGCGAAGAAATGCTGATACCGATACCTGAACTCGGCGGTGTAGAGATGCGCGAGGTTGTCGACATCGACATCAACTGACGAGTGGAAGTGCGAGAGTGAGAAGTTGCTGTTGCCGACGCAGAGCTGCGCCGCGGCAAGCGTGGGTCCACCGAGCAGAAGCAGAGTAAAAATGCCGGCGCGCATGGACTACGGTCCTTTCCCCAGCCGCAGTGCCGCTCTGAGCGCATACGTGGTCTCGCCATGTGCGCCGAGCGGGAAGCCGACGGACGGGATCAACGTCACCTGCTGTGTGAACCCGAGCCCGACCGCGAGCGACATCATCGAGAACGTCTCGCGTTCGCAACAGAAACGCGCCCAATACGGCGGTAGCGGGAAGCTCGGATCCCTTCCCTTCAGCCAAGGATTACGACTTCCCACCGAAAGGGCAACCACCGGGACGATGCCCCAGGCTTTATGGCTGAGAACTCGATAGCCCGCGCTCAGTCCGGCGGTGTAGTCCTTCTCCACGTAGTTCTGTGGACCGGAAAGGGACGTCCAGGAGAGCAGCGGACAGATTGAAAGCCTGGAGACGGGAAGCGGCAGCTCTACACCGGCGACCAGCGCGATCACGTTGGATTCGTCATGCAGGCTCGTGACGTCCCAGGTCTTCAATCCTGCTTCGGCCGCTCCAAACACCCCGCGAGTCCCAAAGCGAAATTCGCCGGCGTACCGCATCGCGAGTTTGTCCGCGGCGACATTCGCGGCCAGGTGGAAGCGACCAAACGAAAACGGCAGGTTGCCGGTACATGTTTGGGCGGCCGCGCCCCGGCTCCCCGCCGCCACCAGCAGGACCACGAGGTATTTGCGCATTGTTTCAACCTACGACACGGTCGGATAGCGGCTAGTCGCCCCGCCCCAAACGTCATAATCCAAGCTCCTTCAACCGGCGCTCGATGAGCCGGCGCTCCGGCTCCTCGACGGCCAGCGCCAACGCGCGCTCGTAAGCCGATCGCGCTTCGGCTTTGCGGCCCAGCCGCCGAAACAGATCCGCGCGGGCGGCGTGGGCGAGGTGATACTCCTGCAGCTCACCGCGCGCGAGAATCGCGTCGATCAGCGTCAGGCCGTGCTCCGGACCGTCACGCATGGCGATCGCGGCGGCGCGGTTCAGCTCGATCACCGGTGAGGGGTTGGCCCGGAGCAGTACGTCGTACAGTCCGACGATCTGCGCCCAGTCGGTCGCCTGTGAGCTCGGCGCCTCGGCGTGCAGCGCCGCGATGGCGGCCTGCAGCGTGTACGGCCCGAAGCCGCGGGACGTCAGGGCGCGTTCGACCAGCCGCACTCCTTCCTTAATCTGGTCCTGATTCCATTGTGACCGGTCCTGCTCCTCGAGTGGGATCAGCTCGCCGGCGGTGGTTATACGCGTGGCGCGACGCGCGTCGTGCAGCAGCATCAGGGCGAGCAAGCCGACCGCCTCGGCCTCGGGCAACAGGTTGACGAGCAGGCCGCCCAGCCGGATCGCCTCGGTCGCGAGATCGGCGCGCGTGAAATAGCCCTGGTTGAAGACGAGATAGATGACGTGCAGCACGCTCGCGAGACGCTCGGGAAGGGCGGCGCGCTCCGGAATTTCGTAGGGGATCTTCGCGTCGCGAATCTTCGTCTTGGCGCGCACGATCCGCTGCGCCAGGGTCGGCGCGGTCGTGAGGAACGCCGCGGCGACTTGCTCGGTCGTCAGGCCGCAGATCTCGCGCAGCGTCATGGCGACTTGGGCGTCGGGATGCAATGCCGGGTGACAGCACGTGAAAATCAGACGCAGACGGTCATCCACGACGTCGTAGTTCTCGCTTTCGGCGGTCTCCTGCGCGATGTCGTGCTCTCCGGGGACTTCGCGGCGACGCTTGCGCAACCGATCGATCGCGCGGAAGCGGCCCGTGGAAATCAGCCACGACCGCGGGCTGGCCGGCACGCCCTCGACCGGCCAACGCTCGACCGCCGCCGCGAATGCATCCTGAAGCGCCTCCTCGGCGAGATCGAAGTCGCCGAGCAGACGGATCAGGGTGGCGAGAACGCGGCGGGATTCAGCGCGATAGATCGACTCGATCGTGTCTACGGCTGGTTAAACTCCATGATCGGCCGCACTTCGATCGTGCCGTGCTTCGCGCCGGGAATTCGCGACGCCACCTGCACGGCGTCATTCAGGTCCTTCGCATTGATGAGGTAGTAGCCACCGAGCTGTTCTTTCGTCTCGACATAGGGTCCGTCCGTGGTCGAGACCTTGCCGTTCCGAACCCGAACGGACTTCGCCGTCGGGGTGGGCTGCAGCGCCTCGCCGCCGACGTAGTTGCCGTTCTTCTTGATGCTCTCCGTGAACGCGTTGTACTCGGCCATGCCCTTCTGCATGTCCGCTTCCGACGCCTTTTCCCACCACTTCTCGTCTTCGTAGATCAAGCACAGGTATTTCATGGCTTCCTCCACTACGGTGAACAGTTATCCCCAGATGGGGCGGACTTCGATGGATCCCCACTTGGCGGATGGAATGCGCGCCGCCACCTGGATGGCGTCGTTCAGATCCTTGGCCTCGATGAGGAAGTAGCCGCCGAGCTGCTCCTTGGTCTCGGCGAACGGGCCGTCGGTGGTCGAAACCTTGCCGTTGCGAACCCGCACGGTGGTGGCGGCGTCGGTGTGCTTGAGCCCGTTACTCCCGATATAGTGGCCGCTCTTCTTGATGTCTTCCGCAAATGCCCAATAATCCTTCTTGGCCTGCTCGACCTGCTCTGCCGGAACGTTCACTTCCTGCTTCTCTTCCTGGTAAACCAGGCACAGGTATTTCATGGCGTCCTCCGAGCTGGTGAAATATGCTTAGGCACCATGTAGTCGTCTGGGGAATCGCGAAATCGACAATCGACCACCAGGAGGCGGGGCCCGATGATTCGGAGGGTACTGGTCGGACTCGGTGCGGCTGTCGTGCTCATTCTCGCGATTCTCGCCATTACTATCGGCGTGCGCTGGGACAGGCGCTTCGAGGCGCCGTATCCCAAACTGGCGGCCTCGCGCGATCCCGCCGTCCTGGCCCGCGGCCGTTACCTGGCTTATGGCCCGGCGCACTGCTCGGATTGCCACACCGCCCCCGCCGACTATGCGTCGCTGGAAACAGGCAGCTCGCCGAGCCTGAGCGGGGGAGTGGAGTTCCCGATTCCCCTGGGAACGATCCGCGTGCCGAATCTGACGCCCGACAGCGCGACCGGAATTGGGCGCCGCAGCGATGGCGACATCACGCGGCTGCTGCGTTACGGCGTGCGAGCTGACGGCCGCGCCGCGATTCCGTTCATGGAGTATCACGAGCTGAGCGACGCCGACATCGTCGCAGTGGTTTCGTTCCTGCGCTCCCAGCCGCCGGTGCGCCATGCGGTGCCGGATCATGCTCTCAACTTGCTGGGCAAGGCGGTGATGGCGTTCGCGATCAAGCCCATCGGGCCGAGCGGGACTCCGCCTGCCGCGAGCCCGCCCTCAGGTCCGACGTTCGAGCGCGGTGCGTATCTGGTTACGGCCGTCGCCGCCTGCGCGGGATGCCATACGCAGCGCAGCATGGTCACCGGGGCGTACACGGGACCGCGGCTCGCCGGCGGCGCTCCGATGGAAGCCGGCGACAACGCGCACACGAAGCTCGTGCCGCCCGATGTCACCGGGAATCCGGGAACGGGCCGAGCCGCTACGTGGACGGAAGACGAATTCATCGCGCGGTTTCGCGCGGGAGTGCGGATCCCCGGTAGTCCGATGCCGTGGCAGGCATACCGGCGCATCACGGACGACGACTTGCGCGCCATTTACCGGTACCTGCGGTCGGTGCGTGGGTCTTGATCGCGATGCCTCGCTATGCGGCGTTTCTGCGCGGCGTCATGCCGATGAACTGCAAGATGCCGGCGCTCAAGGCGGCGTTCGAAGCAGCGGGATTCACCGATGTGAGGACCGTGCTCGGGAGTGGCAACGTC
>Ga0137394_10005073_pt1 | contig 10015 bp, 7 predicted proteins | sample czobulk116metaG_FD_108278 | JGI IMG/M metagenome (GOLD analysis project Ga0137394, IMG submission 108278) | Vadose zone soil microbial communities from Angelo Coast Range Reserve, California, USA - czobulk1.16 metaG | ecosystem: Environmental > Terrestrial > Soil > Vadose zone | place: USA... | reverse complement strand
AGGGTTGCCATCCTTCATCTTGAGGCCAGCACATTCCCGAACCAGGTCGGAACCGATCAAAAACGAACTATCACCTCTCTCACGGCGGACGAACTGAAGTACAGTAGCCCTGCTTCGATGTCTGGTATCCAAGTCCATCAAGTCTGGAAGCGAGCCGAGTAGGCGTCGCGTAGAAGGCTTCCACCCGCAAATTGCCTCGCTTGGCTTTTGTTGGTGCGGTCTCGATCCCGCGCGCCGTGAAGAACCGCCGGCCACTCCCCTGTTGCAAAGTTCGGTATCTGAGGGAGGCGCTCTTAACAGAAAGGCTCGCCCATGTTCACCGCCGAGCAATATCGCGAGAAAGCGGCCGAATACAGCGAATTGGCCAAACAAGCAAATGGTCCCAACGAAGTGCGTGAGTTTCAGAAGCGCGAACAGAGCCTCACCATGCTCGCCGACAACGAACAATGGCTCGCCGATAATCACGACAACCTCGCCATTAATCTCGACAAGCTAGTGCCTTTGCCGGAGCCCCAGTGAAATCAGCGAAGCGACTTTGGCGGCGGAAGGGGAGCATATCCTGCGATGCCTGGGGGCGGCGTTGATCATGCAGTGGAACACGTTGCCGACAGAGCTGCAAAGGGAACTTTTCGATAACGCCGGCTCCATGGGCGAGCTGCTGGACAGCAATACCCTGAGAGGTCAAATCGCGCGCTTCCTGCGATGGCCGCGAAATTGATCAGGGTTAATTGCCGGCCGGGCCGCCAGCGATGTCATCGTGTTGCAGGACGAGTGATCCCAGGCTCGGCGCCATCGTCCTGCGGTGGTGCTGGGCGCACGATTGGGCACGAAAATGGAGAACACGATGTGGAAAAAAACGACTGAGGAACGGTACAACGCAGGGCTGGATCACATGATACCAACTGCAATGACCGACTGTGGGTTTCTGGTTGGCGAGCCGGATGATCATGCAGAGCGCCAGCCACGATATGCGGCCTTCGTCAAAATCAACGGCGAGTTTTTCGAATCGACTGCTCCCATCTCCATCAACGAGTTCGATTCGCTGAAAATATGCGACGTCAAGGCCGACGCTGACCCTGACGCACGCGGGCTTACTGTCTGAATATCCCGGCTGGGCCGGAAAATTGGACCCGCTGGAATTTTTGGAACCCTGGCGCATCCCGGGCTGCTGCGCATTCCGCTCCGGGCTGCCTTCCCGGCGGACTGTTTGAAAACAGACAGTGCCGGTTCCCCGTGAAAAATATCTCAATTGTGAGCAATTTTGCACATACGGCCAGCGCCAGATCGCATTCAATCAATCCGGCCTTGACGCACCAGCCGTCGGGCCAGCCCCAGCCCGCGGGCCAAGGGGTGCCCATGCGCAATTTTCTGAGGGCGGTCACCGATTCTTGAGGACCGGATAGCTGCGCTTGAGAAGTCAGCCGCGCTCGGCCATTCGCTCGCCGGTTAGGGGCGGCCTCAACGGTGTGCCCACACTGGTCGTCACCATGAGACCGGGTGTCCAATGACCGGCGATAAGTTCCGAGCGCCCCGCCCAGATCTGCGGATGCGCCGTCGGGACCATCAAGAGCGGGTGAACCGCGCAAGAGGCCGGCTCGTCGAAATTCTCTCCATCGAAGACGCCAGCGATCTCGGCGCCGACCGCGCCACTCGCACGGTGGTCAATTCCAGCCTGTCGGGCTGGTGCCGCCCCTGATTTCTCCGGCGCAACGCTACCTGGTATTTTTCTCTAGTCCGGAATCAATCCGCACTGCCCGCGCTATTTTGCTAAGTGAAGATGACATATGATCGAGACGCACGATTGTCGAAACGTGACGTGCAGTGTTTGGGCTTGAAATCGATGGTATTCATCCTACATTGAAGGAGCCATGCGAAAAAATTGAGAGGCTCTGGGACGGTAACTTCCGCCCCCAGGGATGATTTTTAAGTCCATTTCTTCAGTCGCTCATCTCGACCTCTCGCGACTGCTACCCCGGCGCCCTATCCAAGTCCGACCAATTCGCGCAGTCGGCTCTGATGGTTCAGAAGACTTAGCGGCTGCGCTATGTCCAAAATACGTTGTCTCGGTCGAATATGAGGTCAAGGCTTTGGCGATTGAACATGCGCGCGCTCGTACCGTACCAAAGCCGTGGGGTATCGTAGATCTACGTCCGTGGAGCAACGCACGCCCTGACGGCAGTGCGATAGGCGAAATCCGGTACGAGCGACCTGGTAGCGAGGCTGCAGATACTTCGCTATTGCTCAAGTTGCTGTTCACGAGCCAGCCGCTCTCTATTCAGGTTCACCCGGACGATGCGTATGCGCAATCGATCGGACTGCAGAACGGCAAGACCGAAGCCTGGTACGTCCTGAGCGCTACTCCTGAAGCCAAGGTCGCCTTGGGCCTGAAACGGCGTCTGACTTCGCAGCAACTGCGCCAGGCCGGCGAGGACGGATCGATCACGAATCTTGTTGTGTGGCAGGCGGTCTCGCAGGGCGACAGCATTTTCGTCCCCGCCGGGACCATCCACGCAATCGGCGCGGGACTTGTCATCGCAGAGATTCAGCAACGCAGCGACGCAACATTCCGCCTATTCGATCATGGCCGACAGCGCGAACTCCATATCGAGAACGCAATTGCGGTGGCGGACGCCGGACCTGCCGGATTTCGGGTCATACCAACCCGGCTAACCGACACGCGGACGCTTCTGATCTCAAACGCGCACTTCATGTTCGAGCGAATTGATCTGGCGCCGAATTCCGAGTGGTGTCTAGAAGCGAAACAAGAGACCTGGCTTCTCATTGTCGATGGTAGCGCTCGGACCGTATCATCCGACGTTGCCAAAGGCGACGCCGTTTTCGCGCAATCGGATCGCATCAACATCCACGTCGGCGCAATCGGCATGGTCGGCCTCGTGGCCTACACGGGGGGCCTCGTATCGGACCTGCTGCAGCACTCCGGACTGCCGGCGGAAATGGCTGCGCGGCGGTTACAGGAGGTGCATGGGCCAACTTCCTTCACCGGAGCAACGGCGCCCCAACGGACGGATGCATGGAGACTATTCAATGAGTCAGTTCCAGCGCGTTGCATTCATTGGCAATCACCTTCCGCGTCGTTGCGGAATCGCTACCTTTACCCATGATCTTCATCGGGCGATCTCGATGACGCGCCCGGACCTGGAAACCTGCGTCGTCGCCATGACGAACCCCGGTTGTAGCTATGATTATCCGGCGGCGGTACGCTTTCAGATTCGCGAAGAGGTGATCGACGAATATGCTCAGGGTGCCGAGCTTTTGAACAATGCAGGTTTCGACGTTGTCTCCCTTCAACACGAATACGGAATTTTCGGCGGGCAGGCCGGCGGCAATATCGTTGATCTCCTATCGCGCCTCGAGATGCCTGTTGTCACGACGCTTCATACGGTGCTCGCCAAGCCGACACCGATCCAGCACGACGTAACGCGTCGGATCATAGATGCCTCGGCGAAAATCGTCATCATGTCAGAAACGGCTCGCGAACTTCTCCGCTCCGTTCATGACGTGCCGGCACACAAGATTGACGTCATCCCGCACGGAATACCAGATTTTCCATTTCTTGAGCCGCATCATGCCAAAGTGGAGTTTGGCTTCGAGGAAAAGAAAATAATTCTGACGTTTGGCCTGCTGTCGCCCAATAAAGGCATCGAGATAATGCTCGATGCCATGCCAAGCATTGTTAAATCATGCCCCAACGCCGTCTACGTCATTCTCGGCGCCACCCATCCGAACCTTGTGCGAGACCAGGGCGAGGCTTATCGCGATAGCTTAATTGCAAGAGTGCGGGAGCTGGGTATTGGGGATTGCGTCGTCTTCTTCAACCAGTTCGTAGATCAGGCCACACTCTTAAACTTCATTTCGATGTGCGACGTCTACGTGACGCCCTATCTCAACGAAGCCCAAATGACATCGGGTACACTCGCCTACAGCTTTGGCTTGGGAAAGGCAGTCGTCTCAACGCCTTATTGGCACGCCAAGGAACTGCTAAGTGACGGGCGCGGGATTCTGGTCCCTTTTGGCGATGCCAAAGCCCTGAGCACCGAAATCTCCGGCCTTCTGACAAACGACGTACGTCGTCAGGCCATGCGCAAGCGCGCATACGCGGCGAGCCGATCGATGACTTGGGTGCAAACAGCCAAGCGTTATCTTACGGTTCTCGAAATCGCACGCGAAAATGTCCGCCGCGGAATTGCGCCTTCGGTCGATGCGATCGTTTTCGGGAGCAAAGGCCCTATCATCCCGGAAATGCGGGTGGGGCATTTCCTCTCGCTCTGCGATAGTACGGGCGTGATCCAGCATTCCGTCCATTCAGTGCCAGATCGCTCTCATGGCTACTGTGTCGACGACAACGCGCGCGCCCTTCTGTTCTCTTGTACGCTTTCGAAATTTGGCGAAATGCAGCTATCGGAAACGACGACCGCACGCTTTGCAGGGTTCATCCAGCACTCCTGGAATCCAGACACGCGTCGATTCCGAAATTTCATGAGCTACGACCGACGATGGTTGGAGGAGGCGGGCTCGGAAGATAGTCACGGCAGAACGCTTTGGGCATTGGCCGAATGCGCGTGCGAGGACGCTGATCCGTCGCGCCGGAGATGGGCTGCGGCGCTCTTCAAGACCGCGCTTCCGGCCGTCGAAACATTCTCGTCTCCGCGGGCCTGGGCCTTCTCGCTCCTCGCGTTAGACGCTTATTGCGCGCTGGTCGGTGGAGATCTCTTCGCAAACCGCTTACGCAGAATATTAGCCGACAGGTTGATGTCCCTGTTTTCCGCGACGGAAACGAACGATTGGGTCTGGTTTGAAGATATGCTCGCCTATGACAATGCGCGCCTTCCCCAGGCGTTGATTCAAACGGGCTTGACGACTCGGACGCCACCATATGTCGAAGCCGGCCTCCGCTCGCTTCGTTGGCTCATGTCGCTTCAAACGGCTTCATCGGGATGCTTCAGGCCGATTGGGACCAAAAGTTTCGGCCGGATCCGCCAGAAACCCGAAGCATTTGATCAACAGCCAATCGAGGCGTCAGCAACGATTTCTGCGAGCCTTGCGGCGGGACGTGCGGAGGACGGCGCAGAGTGGCCGGCAGCGGCCATGCGCGCGTTCGGTTGGTTCCTGGGCGAAAATGACCTGCAGACCCTCCTGACTGATCCCGATACAGGCCGCTGTTCGGATGGGCTCCATCCGGATCGACCCAATGAGAACAAAGGTGCAGAATCATCGTTATCCTATCTTCTCGGTCTTGCGGAGATTCGTCGATTCAAGCGCACTACTGCGATAGACCAGATGAAACCCCTGTCCAAATTGGATTCCAGCGCCGTTCGCACAATCGCATCTTGAACAACCCCAGGTGTCTCTTGTCGCAATCCCGGTTCATGAACCGCCAGAGCTTATATCTGCGCCCAGATCCGGCCCGAGTCGTCGTCAGACCTTTCAAACCGGCGACTGAACCCAGAGACCTCAACGCAACCGACAAAATTCGTGCCAACCATATTGTCGGAAAAGTTCTTCGTCTTGATACCGAAGCTGCCGCGCATCTACTGAGTGACGTGCTCGAAAATTTTCAAGGCCGTCACAGAAATCTGCTCAATATCTTCGAGACGCGCGCCGAAGAGATGGAAGAGGCGTTCGCACCGCATGCTGAATTGACTAAGACGCAACGCCGATTGATCGGGGCGTATTTTCTCAACGAGTACTCCTTCGAGGCGTCCGCCTTGTTCAATCCGAGCATTGTCCGACACCCAGACCAGTCCGGCACCACGGAGAATAGCTGCCGATTCATCTTGAGCCTTCGCGCCGTCGGAGAGGGGCATATTTCATCGCTGACGTTCCGGTCCGGCACCATATCTTCTGACGGAAGCGTAGCGGTGGATCCAACCACGCGTCTCGCGTCCGTCCCAAAAGTGAAAAGCCGGATGTCGACGCCCAACGGCGACGTGGTCGAGGTGCTTTTTCAGCAAGACGAAGAGCTTAGCGAGCGAGTGATCTTTCCGATCACGGAGGCCCAATCTAACGGCATCGAGGACGCTCGCTTCGTCGAATTCAAAGATGGTGGAAAAACGGTGTTCTGCGCGACCTACACCGCTTACAGCGGAAGGGCGATTCGCTCTGAATTGCTCGAAACGACGGATTTTCGATTCTTTCGGATGATACCGCTCGGCGGATCGGCAGTGCGTAACAAGGGTATGGCTTTGTTCCCGCGAAAAATTGATGGCCGCTATGCGATGATCGGTCGGCAGGACAACGAAAACCTCTATTTGATCTACTCAGATGACCTTTATACCTGGGACGGCGGTCAATCGATCCTTCAGCCCGAGTATCCTTGGGAGTTTGTTCAGATTGGCAATTGTGGCTCACCGATTGAATTGGACGACTGCTGGCTGCTGCTGACGCACGGAGTGGGCCCGGTAAGAAAATATTCAATCGGTGCCGTTCTGCTGGATAAAAATGATCCCTCAAAAGTTCTCGGGCGATCGCGCGAACCTCTTGTCCGTCCCGAGCCAACCGAACGCGAAGGCTATGTGCCCAATGTTGTCTATACCTGCGGCGCAATGCGTCACGGCAACCAAATCATCCTGCCCTACGCGATATCTGACACCTTCTCCAATTTCGCTACAATAGAGATCGCGGCGCTGAAGCAGGCGGTCGCGGGATGACGGCTACACTATGACGGTCTTTGGCGACGCCCGCCGGGTTCCTGCAGATATTGGAGGCGGCAAAGCACCTAACTTTTCTGGCCGATCGGATGCCGGCGGGCCACGAGAAGCATGGCCGTTACGGCCCTTATTTGCATTGGACTTTGCCAGACAGCGGGCGCAAGTCCACATAGGATCAGTTTGCAGAGGTACGCCCATGGAGGAGTCAATGCCTTTGACGCGCAGCAATGAGAAAATCCTGACTACGATGTTGGGGGTAAAGTTTCTAATGCGCGACGGGAAGACGGAAGTAGCTTGCCGAGCCGCGCGCGAGTTGCTGCGCTATAGGTTCGGCAGCAGTGACCGTGGTGGCGATGGAGAGACATTCAAGCTCCATCGAGAGGCAATCGAGAAAGCTGCAAGCGACAAATATGACGCCGGGATGGTCGAACCCCACACCGATGCGACCGTTGTTGTCAGAGAGATAGATATGGCGTCCCCGCTCAGTCGGAAGATGTAAGCCGGGGGCCACGCACTGCAACAATTGATGAAAAGCGCTTAACGCGTGATCGACTGCAACTGCTTATTCGCCGCAGCAATCGGCGCAGCGGACCAGCAGGAGATATCGCGCCACTTTGATCTTGCTCAAGCTGCGGGGCGTGTCCGCCGCTCCGATTGGGGCGTTGCTGTCATTCCGTGGCATAAGGCGAAATTCCCGGCGTCGTGGCGAACGGCGAGGCAAATCTTGCCGGCTGTATCACCCACATGAACAAGGCCCTGTTGGCATGACCGCGCTCTGGTGGCAGACGGGCGTGATCTACCAGATCTACGCGCGCTCCTTTCAGGACACGAACGGCGACGGCATAGGCGACCTCAAGGGGATCGAGCGGCGGCTCGACTATCTGGTCAGCCTCGGTATCGACGCCATCTGGATCTCGCCCATCTACCCCTCGCCGATGGCTGATTTCGGCTATGACGTCGCCGATTATTGCGGCATCGATTCTCGCTTCGGCGCGCTCGACGATTTCGACGAGTTGCTTGCGCAAGCCCACGCGCACGGGCTTAAGGTCTTGCTCGACTTCGTACCCAACCACACCTCCGACCGCCACCCCTGGTTCGTCGAGAGTCGTTCCTCGCGCGCCAATCCGAAACGGGATTGGTACATCTGGCGCGATCCCGCCCCCGATGGCGGGCCGCCCAACAACTGGATCAGCGATTTCGGCGGCTCGGCTTGGGAGTGGGACGAGGCCACCGGCCAATATTACTACCACGCCTTCCTAAAGGAGCAGGCGGACCTCAACTGGCGGAATCCGCCCGTGCAGGCGGCAATGTACGACGTGATGCGCTTCTGGTTCGACCGCGGCGTGGACGGCTTCCGCATCGACGTGCTGTGGCACATGGTCAAGGCAGCAGACTTCTTGGACAACCCGCCCAACCCCACCTATCAGCCAGCGATGGGCGATATGTTCCGCGTGCTCCAGCTCCATTCAGCAGACCAGCCCGAGGTGCACGGGATCGCCGCCGACATGCGCGCCATCGCCGATAATTATGGCGCCAAGGGACGGGGCGAACGCCTGCTAATCGGCGAGATCTACCTGCCGCTCGATCGGCTGCAGCGCTATTACGGCCAGGAACGGGCAGAGGTGCACCTTCCCTTCAACTTCCAACTCGTCGATGCGTCGTGGGAGGCGCGCTCGCTCGCAACGCTGATCGCCAACTATGAGGCAGCGCTTCCGCCGGGCGGTTGGCCGAATTGGGTGCTCGGCAACCATGACCGGCCACGCGTCGCCGCCAAGCGTGGGCAGGCCCAGGCCCGCGTCGCGGCGATGCTGCTGCTGACGCTCCGCGGCACCCCCACCCTCTACTACGGCGACGAGTTGGGCTTGAGCGACGTCGCGATACCGCCTGCACAGGTTCAGGACCCGCGCGGGCTGCGCGAGCCCGGGCTCTCCTTGGGCCGCGATCCGGTCCGCACACCGATGCCGTGGGACGGGAGCGAGAATGCCGGCTTCACTGCGGCCGCGGCCAGGCCGTGGCTGCCGCTCAATGCCGATTGGCCGACGCGCAACGTCGCGCGGATGGCGGAGGAGCCTCATTCGATTCTGACGCTCTATCGCCAGTTGCTGGCTGCTAGGCGCGCGCATCTGGCGCTGTCGATCGGCGACTTCGCGCTGCTGGACGTGAAGGGCGACGTGCTCGCCTACGAGCGTCGGCACGGCGCGGAGCGACTGATAGTGGCGCTCAATCTCGGGGGACGCTCGCATCGCCTGGAGTTGCCGGACTGGGCGAGCGATTGCCGGCTGCTCTTGTCCACTGTCGCCGACGCGGCGTTGGCCGGAGACGGCGCCCTGCTGCTGCGGGCGGACGAGGGCGTGATCCTTACGGCCGATTAACGAAAAGCAAGGGAAGGACAATCGATTGCATATCGCCATGCTAGCGCCGATCTCCTGGCGCACCCCGCCGCGCCACTATGGTCCATGGGAGTTAGTGACGAGCCTTTTGACCGAGGCGCTGGTGGCGCGCGGCGTCGACGTTACCCTGTTCGCCACGAAGGATAGCTGGACGGCGGGCAAGCTGGCCGGCGTCTGCCCGACGCCCTATTCCGAGGACCCCGCCATCGATGCCAAAGTGTGGGAGATGCTTCACGTCGCCCATGTCTTCGAGCGCGCGGGCGAGTTCGACCTCATTCACAATCAGGCCGACTTCGTGCCGCTCGCCTTCTCGCGGCTAGTGGAAACGCCGGTTGTGACGACGATCCATGGCTTCTCCTCGGAACGCATCTTGCCGGTCTTCAAGGCGTACGACGATCGCGTTCACTATGTCGCGATCAGCGACGCCGACCGCCATTCGGACCTGCGCTATGCGGCGACGATCCACCACGGTATCCGGCTGGAGGACTTTCCCTTCGACCCGCACGGCAGCGAAGACCTGCTCTTCTTCGGCCGCATCCACCCGGACAAGGGGGCGGCCGAGGCGATTGCGGCGGCACGTCGAACGGGTCGGCGGCTGGTCATGGCCGGCATCGTCCAGAATCAGGACTATCATAACGAGCACGTCGCACCCGCGCTCGACAACCGTTCCGTGGTCTATCGCGGCCCGGTGGGCGGGACGGCACGCACAAAAGCCCTGGGTTCCGCGCGCGCGCTGCTACACCTCATCAACTTCGACGAACCGTTCGGACTATCGGTCGTGGAGGCGCTCGCTTGCGGCACGCCGGTCATCGCCTCCAACCGCGGATCGATGCCCGAGCTGATCGACCCTGGCGTGACCGGCTTCCTGGTCGACAGCGTGGATGCAGCCGTGGATGCGATCGGCCGTATCGGCGAAATCGATCGCGCCGCCTGCCGGGCGGCAGTGTCCGAGCGCTT
>Ga0137394_10005072_pt1 | contig 10015 bp, 4 predicted proteins | sample czobulk116metaG_FD_108278 | JGI IMG/M metagenome (GOLD analysis project Ga0137394, IMG submission 108278) | Vadose zone soil microbial communities from Angelo Coast Range Reserve, California, USA - czobulk1.16 metaG | ecosystem: Environmental > Terrestrial > Soil > Vadose zone | place: USA... | reverse complement strand
TATCGCCTTCCTCGACCGGAGCGGTGGGCGGCCCGGGATGATCCAGAACTGGACACTGGACATCCAGCGGCAGTTGACTAAAGACATCCTGTTCGACATCGGGTATGTGGCATCGAAGGGCGACCACCTCACGTCTACACTGCAGCACCCGAACCAGGCGGACCCGAAATACTTGAGCTATGGCTCGTGCCTGGCCGTCATTATCACGGAACAAGCGACCGATCCTCGCTGCGCCGGCAAGGATCCCGTCCCACTGCCGTTCTCGAGCTTCGTCAGCCTCTGGGGAACTAAGGCCAATGGCGCGACCGTGGGCCGCGCTCTGCGTCCGTATCCGCAAGTGGGGCACTTCGACTTGAATGATTACTCGTTTACACCGGACAAGTCGGGATCGTTCACCTATCATTCGCTGCAAACCAAGCTCGAAAAGCGCTTCTCGGCGGGCCTGACTTTCCTGGTCAGCTACACGTGGTCCAAGAATCTCACCAACTCAGAGACGGATGCTTTGGGCGGTTCGGGGTTCTTCGGCAGCGGTAACTTCCTCGGTCAGGATCATTACAACCGAAAGGTCGAGAAGACACTGAGCCAGCTCGATACTCCGCATGCGTTGGTGCTCAGCTATACGTATGAGCTGCCAATTGGTAAGGGAAAGCGACTGCTGAATTCGGGTGGGCCGGCGAATTTGCTTTTCGGCGGCTGGAGCGTTGCCGCTGTCCAGCGTTACCAGAGCGGAATCCCCGTGGGCGCTGTCTCCTGCGGCGTCAACACCGGCCTGTATGGCAAGGACGACTGGTACGATTGCCTCCGCCCGAATCTTGTTCCCGGCCAGCGGCTAAAGGGATTCAGCGGGCATTTTGACCCCAGTGCGGATCGCTACCTGAATCCTGATGCTTTCGCGACGCCGCCCAACTTCAGCTTCGGCACCGCCCCCATTGCGCTTCCCGGAGTTCGCAGCCCCATGCGCAACGATGAAAGTATCACGCTGCAAAAGCGGACGACCATTCATGAGCGTGTGGGCTTAGTGGTGAGGGCCGAATTCTTCAATTTGTTCAACCACACTACGTTCTCGATTTATCCCGCGGCCGACACTGCCAACCGCGCCAGTTTCGGGGTGATCGGCAGCACGTATTATCCGCCGCGTCATATACAACTCGGAGCCAAGGTCGAGTTCTAGAAGTATTTCCAAAAAGATGGGGCGGGGTAAAAACCTCGCTCCTCTTTTACTTAGAATAGATTGGTGATGCACGAAAGCATCTGGCGCGTCGTGGGCCTGAGCATGGCGGCAACCTGCTGCTGCTTTCTAGCCGCGCAGCAGCTGGACATTGACTCACAAATCCAGCAGCACTTCCTGGCCGCAGAGAACGCAAAGCGCTCGGACAACCTGGACACCGCGGCGCGCGAATACCAGGCCATTATCGATCTGAAGCCCGACTTTGCCGAAATCCACATGAATCTCGGCCTGGTATTGCACGCCCAGAACAAGTTTGACCAGTCGGCTACCGCACTCGGCAAGAGCCTGCAGCTGAAGCCCGGCGTGTTCGCGGCGATGCTGTTTCAGGGAATCAATCACTGCAAGCTAGGCCGTCCCGCGCAAGCCGTTCCGCTATTGACCAAGGCTGCCGCCGAGCAACCCGCTAACAAGCAAGCCCGTTTCTGGCTGGCCTCCGCGCTCAGCGACTCCGGTAAGCCGGTTGAGGCGGTAATCGAGCTGGAGAAAGCGTCCGCGAGCCTGCGCGACGACGTAGATATCTTGCAGTTGCTGGGTGAGACATACCAGAAGGCATCGCGCGAAGAATCCGAGCAGGCAAAGGATATGGCGCCTGCTTCGGTGGAACGGCGTCTGTTGCTCGCGGAAAGCTTTCTCGCACAGCAGGAGTTTATGGCCTCCGAGATCTACTACCGGAAGCTGCTCGAGGCGGGCTCGCCGCCGGCTGGCGCGCACCTCGGTCTTGGAACGAACCTGTTGCGCCACGGAAAGATCGAAGAGGCGCTTCAGCAGTTTGAGGCTGAACTACTCATTGATCCTTACTCCGTGGAAAGTTACTGCGGGCTTGCCGAAGGCTTCGTTCTCGATGGCAAGTTGGCGAAGGCAGTCGAGAGTCTGCATAGCGCCCTGAAGATTCGGCCGGATCAGGCGTTTAACTTGGTGGAAACTGCCGATGCTCCCGGGGAATACACACCGGATTCGCTCCGCATCCGCTATCAGTCGGCATTGGACGAATGGAGCAAGCCAAGCGCCGGTTCGGATCCCGGCGTGACGCTCGGGCTGGCACTGGTTTACGCCAGGCTGGGCAGGGCTGACGAGGGACGGAGACAGATACAGTCGATGCCATCACTCTCTCCGGTACCGGTGTCTGAGCCTGCCTCGCGGGCCGAATCCCTCGACTGTGTACGGAAGCGCCAGTACGAAGCGGCCATCGGCGGCCTGCGTCGCCAGCTCAAGGCCCATCCACAGGACATCGAAGCCCGGTTCGCCTTGGCAAGAAGTTATCTGGAAACCCGCCAACCGGACCAGGCAGCGCGAGAGCTGCGGCTTCTGCTCAAGGTCAACCCGAAGCACGTTTCCGCGCATCTCTTGCTGGCAAAGTCTTATCGGGATTTGTCGCTGGCGACGTTTGAGCGGATTATCGCGCTCCAACCCGATTCCTATCGCGCCCACCAGCTACTTGCGGAAGCCTATGAGGCGAAGGATCAAGATGACAAGGCGATTGCCGAATATCGCGCGGCGCTGGCGGCACGGTCCACGCTGCCAGGCTTGCATTTGGCGATCGGGCGCGTGTATCTGAAAAATCTGCGACTGGACGAAGCGGCGCTCGAGTTTCAAAAGGAGCTGAAGATCAATCCGTTCGATCCCGATGCCAACACCGATCTGGGCGGCATTTACGTCAATCAGGATCAACCGGAGAAGGCGGTTCCGCTGCTGGAGCGTGCATTGAAGGTGCAACCCCGCCTCACAGAGGCGCGCCGGCGCCTTGGCAAAGCCTATTACGGCATCGGACAGTACGAATTGGCTGAAGCGGAACTGCAGAAAGCGGTCGCCGCGGATGATGACGGCTCGACGCATTACCTACTGGCCCGGACCTACCGGCAGCTTGGGCGCACGCGCGAAGCCGACGAAGCGCTCGCCATGGTCACGCGAATCAAGGCGGCCAAGCTGAAGCAGGCCCAGGAGAGGGCAGAACGGGTGCGGCAGCTTGACCGTTAGAATTGTCTGCCTGCTGCTTGCTCTGAGTGCCGCCCCGGCTGCCGAGGACGGGCGCGTGGCGCTCGCGCGAGGCATCGAGCTTCTCCGCCAGGAACACTATCGAGAAGCTCTGGATGCGCTCGAAGCGGCAAAACGCGCATTGCCCGCGCAGGCGCAGATGCATAATCTCCTCGGCATCACGCTGACCAAGCTTGGCCGCGTCCCGGAAGCCAACGATGAGTTCCGGAAGGCCATCGAGCTGAATTCGAAATTTGCCGATGCGCACAAGAATCTTGGATTCAATTACCACACATCGGGCCAGGATTCGGCGGCTCAACAGTCGTTTCTAGCCGCTCTGCATCTGAATCCGGCGGATGAGTTCACGCACTACGGGCTCGGAACGATCTATCTGAGGCAAGGACGTCCAGCTGATGCTATTACGCATCTGGAAAAAGCCCGGTCGCTCGTGGATCGCGATGTTCCGGTATCACTCGGGCTAGCGCGCGCGTACTTAGCTTCACGGCAATTCCCCAAGGCCGTGGAACTGCTCGAATCCATCACCCACCAGCGGCCAACCGATGCGGATGCCGCCGGCCTGCTGGCGGCGGGCTACGAGTCTTCTGGCAACCTCCCGCGCGCGCTGGAACACTACGAACGAGCCGTGCAGCTGGATCCCGGCAACCAGGACCGTTACCTGGATTACACGCGCCTGCTGTTGGACCTGGATCGTTTCGACGATTCCATCAAGGTGGTTCAACAGGGGTTGCAGAAGGCGCAAGACAGTTACGCGCTATATCTCCGGCTGGGAGCGACCGAGCTGATGAAGGGCAGCCCCGAAAAGGCAGAGGGCTCGTTCCGCGAAGCTATTGCCATGCATCCCGAGGTGCCGTTGGCCTACGTCGCGCTCGCCAAAGCGTTCCTGAAAGGCGGCCGCGGCGCTGAAGCGGTCGCCGTCCTGGATGAAGCCCGCGGAAAACTGGAAGCAGACTTCGTGCTGGAGTACTTCTATGGCCTGGCCCTGGAGAGTCTGGATCGAGATTCCGAAGCGGCGGAAGCATTCTCCCGCGCCAGCCGGCTAAGTCCGGCCGTGCCGGAACCGCATTTTCATTCAGGGAAGTTGCTGTTCAAGCTGGGGCGTGTCGGGGACGCAAGAGCAGAACTGCAGCGCGCCATCGAGCTGGATCCGAAACACGCGGGCGCTCATTTTCAGCTCAGCCGGGTTTACGCTAAGCTGGGCGATGCATCGAGCGCGAAAAAATTCGCGGCCCGAGCTGCCGATTTGCGGAAACAGCAGATCGAACTGTCGCGGCAACAGCAATCCATCCTCATGTTTGAATCTGGTGAGAAACGCGGACCGGCGCGCGAGTAGACACCTGTCGGTCAGCAAAACTCAGTCCGCACCCAGATGGGTGGCCGGTCTGCTGTGCTAAGGGCTTCGGCGCCTGCCTTAAGGGCTCTCCTTCCAGGTAGAGTATAGGAGAGATAAGCTATGCGACTGATTCGGACTGGCACTCTCGTCTTACTTTCTGCACTCCTTAACTCGCCGTCGAGTCTGCGCGCGCAAGCAGCAGACGCGGCATCCGCTAAGGCCGACTTCCTCAAACAGATTCAGCCAATTCTTGAAGGCTCGTGTTACGGCTGTCACGGACCGAAAAAGCAAATGGCCGGACTGCGTCTCGACGAAAAATCCGCGGCACTCGCGGGTGGGCAGTCCGGCGCTGTCATCATTCCGGGTAAATCCGTGGACAGTCCGCTTTATCGGCGCGTAGCCGGTTTGGGTGACCAGCCACGCATGCCCATGGGAGGAAAACCGCTGGACGCGTCCCAGATTGCGCTCATTCGCGCATGGATCGATCAGGGCGCCGACTGGCCGGACAGTGCCACCAAGGAGGTCGTCCAAGTCCAGAAACATTGGGCGTACATTCCGCCGAAGCGACCGGCGGTGCCGAAGGTCGTGAACGCTAGCTGGCCCAAGAATGCCATCGACAACTTTCTGCTCGCCCGCCTTGAACGAGAAAAACTTGCGCCATCGCCGGAAGCCGATCGTGTCACGCTGCTGCGGCGCTTGAGCCTGGATTTGACGGGCTTACCGCCCAGCGTTGAAGAGGTCGACGCATTCCTGAAGGACCAGAGCCATAACGCCTACGAGAAGCAGGTTGACCGGCTGCTGAACTCGCCGCACTACGGCGAGCGGTGGGGGCGGCTATGGCTGGACGCCGCGCGCTATGCCGATTCCGACGGCTATGAAAAAGACAAGCAGCGCTGGGTGTGGTTTTATCGCGACTGGGTGATCAACGCGCTCAATCGCGATCTGCCCTACGACCAGTTCATCATCGATCAGATTGCCGGCGACGAACTGCCGAACGCCACGCAGGATCAGATCGTCGCGACCGGCTTTCTGCGCAACTCCATGATTAACGAAGAAGGCGGCATAGATCCGGAGCAATTCCGAATGGAAGCGATGTTCGACCGCATGGACGCAATCGGTAAAAGCGTTCTGGGCGTCACCATCCAGTGCGCGCAATGCCATAACCACAAGTTCGATCCGCTCAAGCAGGAGGAGTATTACCGGATGTTCGCGTTTCTGAACAATTCGCACGAAGCGAACGTCGCCGTCTATACGCCGCAAGAGGAGATGAAACGCGCCCGCATTTTCCGGAGCATGCGGGAGATCGAAGCCGGTATGGAGCACCGCAATCCGGCCTGGGAACAGCGCATAGCGGCGTGGGAAGAGAAAGTAAAAAACGATCAGCCGGAATGGACCGTAGTACGGCCCGAGGTCGATGACATTTCAACGGGTGGCCAGAGATATTTGCCCATGAAGGACGGGTCTTTGCTGGCGCAGGGCTATGCGCCCACCAAACATCGCGTGAAGCTCACGGTAAAAACGGAGATCCAGAACATCACCGCGTTCCGGCTCGAGCTGCTGAACGATGCGAACCTGCCCCTCGGAGGACCGGGCCGTTCCGTCAAAGGAACCGGCGCACTGACGGAGTTCGAAGTGGAAGCAGCGCCGGCGGACGCGCCCGACAAGGTCACGAAGATCAAGATTGCCAAAGCCACGGCGGACGTCAATCCTCCGGAAACGCCGTTGGAAGCGATCTTCGACGACAAGAACGGGAAGCCGCGCGTCACGGGCCCAGTGGAATTCGCGATCGACGGTAACGAGGACACGGCCTGGGGCATCGATGCTGGTCCCGGCCTTCGCAATCAACCGCGCAAAGCGGTGTTCACGGCCCAAGCGCCCATAGCCAATCCGGGTGGCACGATCCTTACTTTCTATCTGGACCAGAAGCATGGCGGGTGGAATAGCGACGACAATCAGAATCAGAACCTCGGGCGTTTCCAGCTATCAATCACCACCGCTCCCGGCGCAGTTGCCGATCCGCTGCCGCGGAGAGTGCGCGAAATACTCGCCACTCCGCGAGCGCAGCGCACGCCGGCGCAGATGGCCGCGGTCTTCAGCTACTGGCGAACCAGTGTCCCGGAATGGCGTGAAGCCAACGAAAAAATCGAGGACCTGTGGCGCGAACATCCCGAAGGATCCTCGCAACTGGCGCTGACAGCACGCGACGAGCCGCGGGAGACGCACATTCTCACTCGCGGCGATTTTCTGAAGCCGACGAAGGTGGTTGGTCCGGGCGTACCGGCCTTCTTGCATCCATTGCCGAAGGACGCGCCGCCGACGCGGTTGACCTTTGCGCGATGGCTCGTCGACCGGAACTCGCCCACCACGGCACGCGCCTTCGTCAATCGAATGTGGCAAGCCTATTTCGCAATCGGCCTGGTCGCGAGCAGCGAGGATTTGGGCAAGCAAAGCGAGGCGCCGTCTAACCCCGAGCTGCTCGATTGGCTGGCGGTTGAATTCATGGATGCGAACTGGAGCATGAAAGCCGTGCACCGGCTGATTGTGACCTCGGCGACGTACCGTCAGTCTTCACGCGTGACACCGGAGCTTTACGAACGCGATCCTTACAATCGGCTGCTCGCCCGTGGACCGCGGTTTCGAGTGGATGCCGAGATCGTTCGCGACATCGCGCTTGCCGCCAGCGGCTTGCTGAACGCAAAAATCGGCGGTCCGAGCGTGTACGCTCCCGCGCCCGAGATCTTATTCGTCCCGCCGGCCAGTTACGGGCCGAAGATTTGGAAGGAAGAGACCGGGGCGGATCGCTACCGCCGCGCGCTTTACACGTTCCGCTATCGCAGCGTGCCGTATCCGATGCTGCAGATTTTCGATGCACCGAACGGTGATATCTCCTGCGTTCGGCGTGCCCGGGCCAACACGCCGCTGCAAGCTCTAACCACGTTAAACGAAGCGCTGTTCATTGAATCCGCGCAGGCGCTGGCGCTTAAAACATTGCGCGAGGGCGGCGCGACCGATGCGCAGCGGTTGACCTACGCGTTTCGCCGGTGTCTCGCGCGCAAGCCCACGGCGCCGGAGTCTGGTGAGCTGCTAAAGCTGTTGAACAAGCAGAAACGGCGGTTGACCGATGGCTGGCTGAGCGCGCTGGACCTGGCGGGAGTGGACGCGGCACACCCGCCCGCGCTACCGGCGGGCGCTACGCCTGTGCAGCTTGCGGCATGGACGGCCGTCTCTCGCGTGCTGTTGAATCTGGATGAAACTATCACGAAGGAATAGGCCATGAGCTGTCACGATCGTTTTTATCGGAATTTACATCCGCGACTTGTCAGCCGTCGCTGGTTCTTCGAACAGTGCGGCGTCGGTTTGGGAGCTATGGCGTTGGGCAACTTGCTCGCGCAGTCGGGCTTTGCGGCGGAGACTACTCCGGACGACCCGCTCGCGCCCAAAAAGCCGCATTTCGCACCCAAGGCCAAGAACGTAATTTTTCTGTTCATGGCCGGAGCGCCGAGTCACCTGGAGCTATTCGATTACAAGCCGCAACTTGCGAAGTATGACGGCACGCTGCCCCCCGCCGAGCTGCTCAAAGGGTACCGCGCGGCGTTCATTAATCCGAGCTCGAAGCTGCTTGGACCGAAGTTCAAATTCGCGAAGTATGGGAAAAACGGCGCCGAATTGTCGGAGCTGCTGCCGCGCCTTGCGACCGTTGTGGATGACGTCGCGATTGTGAAATCCATGGTGACGGACGCGTTCAACCACGCGCCTGGACAACTCCTCATGAATACCGGCACGCAACAGTTCGGCCGCCCGAGCATGGGGGCGTGGGTACTGTATGGGCTGGGCAGCGAGTCGCGCGATCTGCCGGCCTTCGTGGTGTTCAGTTCCGGTGCCAAGGGGCCGAGTGGCGGAAATTCGTGCTGGGGGAGCGGCTTTCTGCCGACTGTCTACCAAGGCGTGCAGTTCCGATCGAGTGGCGACCCCGTGCTCTATCTCTCGAATCCGCGCGGCGTCGATACGGAACTGGAGCGCGATTCACTCGATTCCATACGCCGCCTGAATCAAATGCGTCTCGGCGTCACGGGCGATCCTGAAATTGCGACGCGCATCAGCTCGTTCGAGATGGCCTTTCGGATGCAATCGAGCGCGCCCGAGCTGATGGACGTCTCGCGCGAACCGAAAAAAGTGCTTGAAATGTACGGCGCCGAGCCCGGAAAACCATCGTTTGCGAATAATTGTTTACTCGCCCGCCGGCTGGTGGAGCGTGGGGTGCGATTCGTGCAGCTCTACCACGAAGCCTGGGACCAGCACGGAAACCTGGTGAAGGACATCAAGAAGAACTGTCAGGATACCGACCAAGCCTGCGCGGCGCTTGTTCAGGATCTCAAGCAACGCGGCATGCTCGACTCGACCCTGGTGGTGTGGGGCGGCGAATTCGGCCGGACGCCCATGAGCCAAGGCGGAACCGATGGCCGCGACCATCATCCCAATGCTTTCACAATGTGGCTGGCCGGCGGCGGCATTAAGCACGGCATCACGCTAGGGGAAAGCGACGAGCTGGGTTTCAACGCCGTAAAGGACAAGGTTCACGTGCATGATCTGCAGGCCACTATCCTGCATCTGCTCGGATTCGATCACACGAAGCTGACGTATCGCTTCCAGGGGCGGGATTTCCGGCTCACGGATGTGCACGGGGGAGTAGTGAAGGAGTTGCTGGCGTAGGGCGTATTACGACCCAGTGGACCGCCGAGCGGCGGACACAATCGCACCGGCCGCCCTCCTTCTCACTCGAGACACCCGGTTCGAAGTTTAGACGATCGATTCGGGCACGACGGCCGAGGGCCAGGCGAGGCGCTTGGATTGGAGGATCCAATCGGTTGGCCGAGACTACCCCGACTGTTGCTGTGACGGTAGGATAGGATTAGTGATCCGAACGCGAAGGCAATGGTTGCAGGCCGCGACGATGTTGCCGGCATGTCTCGTCCTGCGGGCTGCGCGGAATGAATTCTGGAACAGTAAAGACCCCGCCAGTTGGAGCAACGATGAGAAGCAGCTTCTGCTCGGCCAATCGCCATGGGCGCAGGAAGGTTGGGTGCGCATGGAGGAGGGAAAAAACCGGCGCACCACACCAGGTTACGGGAACAACGGGAGGCCGGGTGTCGACATGCCGGACACTAGACCCGGCGTACCGCCCGGGGGCGTGCGGAGTGTACCGATCGGCGAAGCGCCGCCACCGCCGCCTCCGAACCCTGATCCAGGCCATCCGGTGCAGTTCCGCGTGCTGGTGCGATGGGAGAGCGCGAAGCCAGTGCGCCTGGCGGGCGGGCCGGAACTGCCGGAATTGACCGGGCAGTTTTACGTGATCCGGCTGCGCGGGCTGCCGTTGATGCCACCGCCGAAGACCAAGCCGGAAGCGGCTGCGCCGAATCCGAACGAGGGCATGCTGCAGGCGATTGAGCAGGGCAGCCGGCTGGAGC
>Ga0137394_10005071_pt1 | contig 10016 bp, 9 predicted proteins | sample czobulk116metaG_FD_108278 | JGI IMG/M metagenome (GOLD analysis project Ga0137394, IMG submission 108278) | Vadose zone soil microbial communities from Angelo Coast Range Reserve, California, USA - czobulk1.16 metaG | ecosystem: Environmental > Terrestrial > Soil > Vadose zone | place: USA... | reverse complement strand
TCATCGGCAAGATCGCGATGAAAGTCGGAGAGGGAATTACCGGCTGGGTTGCGCAGGAGGTTCAGACAGTCGCCATTCCGCGGCACGCGAGCAAGGACACCCGGTTCAAGGTTTTTCATACGCTACCCGAAGACAAGTACGAAGCATTCCTGTCGGTTCCGATCGTGGCGCCACCGACGGACAGGGTGATCGGGGTTATCAATGTTCAACACCGCAAGGCGCATAAACACAGCGACAACGAAAGGACGCTGTTGTCGATCATCGGGCATCAGGTGGGAGGCGCAATCGAGAATGCGCGCCTCTATCAGGAAACGATCCTTCGCTCAAACCAGATTTCCACGCTGGCTCAGGTCGGCCAGATCATCGCTTCCGGGCGGTACCTGGAAGAAGTGCTTCAGCTGATCGTCAACATCATTGCCAACATGATGCACGCGCGCGTCTGCTCGATCATGCTTGTCGATGCACAAAAGAATGAGCTGGTGATCAAGGCGGCCAAAGCTTCGAGCGAAGAGTATTGGCGCAAGCCCAACCTCAAAATCGGGAATAGTCTCATCAGCCGCGTCATCAAAGAAAAAGCACCACTCATGGTGCGTGATGTCACCAAGCAGGAAGGCTATCAGTATCCGGAGCTGGCGACGAAAGAGGGCATCCGATCGCTGCTTTCCGTGCCGATGATCCTGAAGGATCACGCCATCGGGGTGCTCAATGTCTATTCCGCCGACGAGCGATCCTTCTCCAATGAAGATCTGCGGCTGCTGTCGACCGTGGCCGACCAGGTGTCACTCGCATTCGAAAATACAAAGTTGAATGTGGCCGTTCAGGAAACCCAGGAGGCCTTGCAAACACGCAAGCTCGTCGAACGGGCCAAAAGCATTCTCCAGAAACAGGCCAGCCTTACCGAAGAAGAAGCCTACAAGCGTCTGCAGCAGCAAAGCATGAAAACGCGCCGGTCGATGCGGGAAATTGCGGAAGCGGTGATTCTTTCCAGCGAACTGTAACCGGAATAGAAAATGTCGCGAAGCATCCGATCGAAACTCCCCTCCTAACTTAGGAGGGGAGTTGCTGGCCTTATGCTACGTCGCGGACCTCCTCGGTCCAGTCCTGCTTGAAATAAAGGTTCTTGATCAGCACCATTGCAACAACCATAAGCGGTGTCCCGAACGCAACGCCGAGGGTTCCCGTGAAGATTTCCAGCAGGAATTGTGTCGCCAGGATCATCGCCGGCGGCAGATATACCAGGCGATGCTGAATCAGCGGGACGACGATATAACCTTCGACCACATGCGCAATGAGGTACACGAGCATGACGTAAACGACCATATTGCCGCCTTTGGTCAGGGCCAGCAAAATCGCAGGAATAGCCGAAACCAAGGCGCCCACGTACGGCACAAAGGTCAGGAGTGCCGCCACCACGCCGAGAGGTATGGCCATCGGCGCTCCGATGATGAGCAGACCAATCATGGTGATCAGGCCGACGATACCCATGGCGATCAATTGGGCCAGGAGCCACCACCTCAAAGCCGAGGCCGTTTCTTCGAGGAGCTTTGCAACGCGTGCGTGCAGACGCCCGTCAAAAAAGCTGAGAAAGAGCTCTGTATAAAGCTCCGGATCGGTCGAGAGGTACAGTCCGAGAAAAAGAATCAGGACAATGGAAGCGATGACCCACAAGAGTCCCGATGCTGCAGCTTTTGCGGAGGGGATGAGATTCACCGTACTGGCCTCCGGTAACAGAAGACCTGCAACCCGGTACTGCTGCATTTTCTGCTGGAACTCGCTGAAGGCCTGCGACAGGGCGGCAAATAACTGGTCGGCCTGATTCGCGATCTGAACGCCGAACAGCCACAATGAGCCGAACAAAATCGTCGCGAAACCGGTCAGAACAATAGCCATGGACCACTTGATCGACACCCGGCTGTGAGCCGTCAGCCAGGTGCCGGCGGCGCGAAGCAAAACTGCCAGAAGAATCCCGGCGAAAACGAGCAGGATCAGGTCTATCGCGTAGATCACCGCGGCAATGAGCGCGACGATCAATACGGCAGCCAACGCTTGTCGCGCAAACCGCTTCAATTCGGGGGTCACATAGATTTCACTGCATGTAGAATGCCGCCGGCTTTCGGCAGAGCGAAGTCGTTCTATTCGATGAGATTCCGCATTTCCTCTTCGTAATATTTACGATAGAGGATTTCCCATTCGCCGCTGCCTTCGGGAATCGTGCGCTTCTGGGTTTCGATTTTATGGCGGGCGGCTTTATCGACTTCTTCTTCCTTTTTGAGCCACTGAGTGAGGATATCCACAATGGCCAGACGGATCGTGTTGCGATCCTCAATAAATTCCACTTCATCGATGGTGGCGAGTTTTTCTGTGATCTGGTGAGACAGCAGGTTGACCTTTTCGCGGGTTAATCGCATGACTACAGGACCAGCTTTCGCTCCTTGACCAGCTTATTCTTGATGAGCTTGAACATTTCCTGGTAGGACGCCCCGCTCTGGCGCATTTGATCTTGATACTGATTCAGAAGTGTGCGGACTTCTTCATTGATCTTGTCTTCCAGGTTGATCTCGGCGTCCATAATCTGGAAAAGCTGCGCGGACAGATCCAGGTCCTCAGGCACCTCGATCATTTCTTGTTTTTTCAAATCCTCTGCGACTTTGCCCGAGAGCAGCCGCACATATTCTCGTCGTAACCCCATCGCAACTTCTTATCCTACCATACCAAATTCCTGGCCGGGCCGGGGAGCGTTTATAATGCCGTAATGCAGACCAGCGGCATAAAACACGACTGGACCAGAGACGAAGTCCGCACCATCTACCACCGGCCCCTGCTCGATGTTCTATTCGCGGCACAAGCGGCGCACCGTCAATATTTTGAGTCCTGTGAAGTGCAACTGTGCCAGTTGCTGTCGATCAAAACCGGTGGTTGTCCTGAGGATTGCGCTTACTGCCCGCAAAGCGCGCACTATGAAACAGGCCTGGACCGGCAACCGTTGCTCTCCATCGATCACGTCATGAAAACAGCGCGTGAAGCGCGCGACCAGGGGGTCAGCCGATTCTGCATGGGCGCCGCATGGCGTCAGGTCAGCGATGGGCCTGAATTCGATGCGGTGCTGGAAATGGTCCGCGGCGTGTCGTCGCTTGGGATGGAAGTCTGTTGCACGCTCGGTATGTTGAACGAATCTCAAGCCCGCCGTCTGGCTGGAGCCGGACTGCATGCCTACAACCACAATCTGGACACATCCGCCGAGTTTTACGGCGAGATCATTACGACGCGCAATTATGAAGATCGGCTGCGGACGCTCGAACATGTTCGCAGAGCCGGAATTACAGTCTGCTGCGGCGGAATCATCGGCATGGGAGAATCCGATGACGATCGCATTGGATTGCTTTGTCAGCTTGCGACTTTGAACCCTCATCCTGAAAGCGTTCCCATCAACATGCTTGTCCGTGTCGAAGGCACTCCGCTGGGCGGCTCAAACCCCGTCGATCCCCTCCTTCTGGTTCGAACCATCGCCACAGCACGGCTCCTCATGCCGGCCTCGCGAGTGCGCCTGAGCGCCGGCCGCCGCTCGCTAAGCCGTGAAGCCGCAGCGTTATGTTTTATGGCGGGAGCAAATTCGATTTTTGTCGGCGACAAGCTGCTGACGACGCCGAATCCTGGACGCGACGAAGACGAAGCGCTCCTGACGGATCTTGCCCTCAGGCCCATGCATCATGCTTGACCGGATGGCCAGAGATCTCGCGGCGATGCGCGCCGCCGGTCAACATCGGGATCTGGCAATTCCTGCCGGCATTCAGTTGAATTCGAATGACTATCTCGGCTTATCGACACATCCAAGGTTAAAAAGTGCCATCCAGCGCGCTCTCGAAGAGGATGATCGGGTTTGTTCGACCGGATCCCGGCTGCTGTCCGGGAATCATGAACGGTGGGAGTTAGTCGAAGCGGAGTTTGCGAAGCTCGTCGGAGCAGAGGCAGCGCTGCATTTCCCGTCGGGATACGCCGCCAATATCGGATTGCTGAGCTCCGTTCTCAGATCCGGCGATACGGTGTTCTCCGATGCCGCCGGCCATGCAAGCCTCATCGACGGCATCCGGCTGTCGCGGGCGAGAAAAGTGATCTTCCCGCACCTGGATCTGAACTATCTGGAAGATGCAATGCGGCGCGAGAATTCAACGGCCGAAAAATTTGTCGTTGTCGAGAGCATATTCAGCATGGAAGGCGACAGAGCCCCGATTGACGACCTTCTCGACTTGTGCGACCGGCACAGTGCCTGGCTTATTGTGGACGAGGCTCATAGCACCGGCGTGGGCGATCCCATCCGGAGACCGGATCGGCTGCTTGCAACCGTTCACACGTGCGGGAAAGCGCTGGCCTCCATGGGCGCTTTCGTTGCAGGTTCGTATACCTTGCGCGACTTCCTGATCAATCGCGCGCGCACGTTCATATTCACCACCGCCCTGGCGCCGTATTGCGCGGCGCATATCCGGGAAGCGATGATCCTGGCCGCCGCTGCCGGGTCCGCCCGGAACCATCTGCTGCAACTGAGCCAGTATTTGCGTGAGCGCGTGCGCGCCGCCGGATTCAGCACGGGCCGAAGCGATTCGCAAATCATTCCGGTGGTGCTCGGATCGAACGAAACAGCGCTGCGATATGCAAGCGCGCTGTCGTTGTCGGGATTTGCCGTACGCGCCATTCGGCCGCCCACCGTGCCGGTGGGTACCTCGCGAATACGCATATCCCTTACAGCAAAACTGTCGAAAGCGGACATGGATTCTTTCCTTCTCGCGCTGGTTGCAGCTCGTGAAACCGAGGTGGTGCTGGGATGAGTTCGGATCTGTTCATAACGGGCACGGACACGGGAGTGGGAAAGACACTGCTTTCGTCAATCCTTGTCGCGGCGTTGAACCGTAAATATTGGAAACCGGTTCAGACCGGAGCTTGCGAAGGAACTGATCGCGAAACCGTCATCAAATGGACAGAGATTCCGGTTGAGGATGCGTATCCGGAATCTTATATCTTCGATCCACCCGTCTCGCCACACCTCGCCGCAAAAGAGCAGCAAACGACCATCGACCTCCAGCGGATTCGCCGGCCGGCCTCAGCGGATCCAATCGTGATCGAAGGTGCCGGTGGTGTTTTTGTGCCGGTCAACGATGGTGCATTCATGCTGGATGTGATGAGGCATTTAGCGGCACCTGTCGTTGTCGCCGCTCGTACGGCGTTAGGGACCATCAATCACACCCTGCTCACCGTTTTTGCTATTCGCCGGACGAGCCTCGCATTGCGAGGTGTGGTGATGATCGGAAAAGAGAACATCGAGAATCGTCGTGCTGTAGAACGCTACGGCGAGGTGCCTGTGATCGGCTCGGTTCCATGGTTGGATATGATTGACCGCAAGACGCTGCGATCGGTTTTCGAGCATCGATTCGACAAGCACGCTTTTTAAGGGAGAGAAATAGCCACAAAAGGCACAAGATTCACAAAAAATTCTTTTGAGTCTTTTGTGCCTTTTTGTGGCTAATTCTTAACTTCGTATGAAGATCTGGCATCCATACACCCAGGAGGCGTGCGAACTTCCACCAATCGCAATCGATCGCGGTGAAGGCGCCTACTTATACACACGTGACGGTCGGCGCTTGATCGATGGAATATCGTCCTGGTGGGTTAATCTTCATGGCCATGCGCATCCGCTCATTGCCGAAGCGATTGCGGCTCAGGCCCGCAAGCTCGAGCAGGTGATATTTGCGGGATTTACCCACGAAGCTGCTGAAGAGCTGGCGCTCCGGCTGGGCCGAGTTCTGCCAACTGCGCTTGATAGGCTGTTCTACTCCGATAATGGCTCAACCGCGGTTGAAGTAGCCCTGAAGATCGCAGTGCAGTATTGGTACAACCGGGAAAGGAGAGAAAAGCACGAGATCGTAGCGCTCCAGCATGCCTATCACGGCGATACCATCGGCGCAATGTCGGTCAGCGCGGACTCACCATTCACCGCGGCATTTGATGCCTTGCGTCTGCCCGTTCTGCGGGTGCGCGACTCAAATGATTTAGAACAGCTCCTCGCCGCCAGAAAGGACGAAATCGCGGCCATGATCGTTGAGCCGCTCATCCAGGGTGCGGGCGGCATGATTGTGTACCCGGCCGGCGAACTCAAGCGATTTCACCAGCTGTGCGCGGCCCACGAGGTGTTGCTCATTGCCGATGAAGTCTTCACAGGTCTGGGCCGTACAGGCCGCATGTTTGCATGCGAGCATGCTGGAATAACGCCGGATCTGATGTGCCTGTCGAAGGGACTGACCGGAGGGTTCCTGCCCCTCGCAGTCACCGTATGCCGCAGAGAGATCTACGACGTTTTCTATAGTACGGATCGTGCGCGCACGTTCTTCCACGGCCATTCGTATTCAGGAAATCCACTGGGTTGTGCCGCCGCTATTGCCAGTCTGAAGGTTTTTGAAACCGAGCCGGTCCTCGGCCGTATCGAGGTAATCGAGTGCATCCACCGCGAACGCCTGGCCGCGTTTCGAAATCATCCCAGTGTTGTGGATGTACGCATGCTCGGGACGATCGCTGCAATAGAACTTCGAGCGGACGATGCTGGCTACCTGTCCAAGCTTCGTTCCCGCCTGTACAACTTCTTCATCGAACACGGCGTCTTGCTCCGTCCCCTTGGTAACGTGATTTACACGGTCCCGCCGTATGTCATCGCGTCCGATGACCTGCATTACATTTATGATGCCATTGGGAAGGCGCTGCAAACGGTGTGATTATACTCAGTGATCCGTACCGCCCTGGACTTTCATTGCGATCGACTGTCTTGCGAACACCTCGAGGATGTGCTGACCCTCCTTACAGTAAAATTCAGGGGAGGGTGTACACCGGCGCGTTAGGTATCGGGTTGTCGTAATCCCGCCCATATTTATTCTTGTGGAGTTGCGAAAAGTTACGTTGTTCGGTCAGGTGAAGAATTCCGAGGGAATTGGAAATCGCCGAGACCGCGATTCTCCGTTTAAGACTGTTTAAACTTTCCGGCAATGCACGTTCGTGCCAGACTTCCAAATCGTACGTCCCTGCGGGCACCTTTGTAATCGCGATGAGACCGTCCTGATCCGAAATCGCATAGTATGGCGTCTTCAGCGTAACCACGACAGCACTCATTTCGGGGTGAATGTTGCAAAAGATGTAGCTGACCCCCGGACGGTTGAAAACCACCGACCGGCTCGTTCCTGCTTCATACAGCCCAAGGTCGAATCGTCTTCCTTCAAAGAGCGAAAATACGTTGTGAAAGAATGGATCCTGGTTTGGAAACTCGACCGGAGATCCCACTTGAATCACGACCATATGGGGGGAAAAGCTCTTTTTCTTTTGGAGCAATTGCACGCGCGGTTGGGCCGGGGGCGGTTGGGCCGGCGCGGATTGAATACGGGCCGAATCTCCGGCCGGAGTTAGCCAGACGACAGCGCCGGACGGATCCACGGATTGCTTCGCCGAGTTCCTGGACAACTCGATGCGTCCTGTAACGGTAATCTGCTGTCCGAAGCAGAGCGGACAGATGGCAAGGACAATCGAAGCAAACAGGACTGTTTTTTTCAAAAGAGCACTCCCATGCTCAAATTAATGTGATTTGCTTTCTGAGAATCTCCCTGAAACATGAATGTCCGAAAGCGTCGATATTCCAGCGACAACATGAGGTCGGATCGCGGCCTGTAAATGAAATTGATCAGTGAGCTCTGGTTGCGCGCGATCGAAGGATCGTAATAGCCCTGCTGGATGAGAGGAAAAAGGCGCAAGTCGCCGGCAGGAACGCTGTCTTCACCGTATGCGCCGTTCCATTCGAGCTTGTCGGTCTGCCGGAATTTCAGTTGAGCCCAACCCCCCGTGGCATTCAAGCCTTTCACTCGTGTAGACGTGTAGACGGCCGCTCCGCTGAACAAAGCGCTACGTCCTATTCCACCGCCGAGTCCGCCCAGCGCGCGCCCGCGGTAGAATTCACCCGAAAGTTCCCATCGGCCGCCAAACGGTATCATCCAGTCCGCGGTGGCGGCCCACGCGTCTACAGTGTGGCCGGAGCCCCAATAATGACGGGCGTAGTATGTGCCGGCTCCAACAGTCAGTTCCCGGTCAAACGTGCGGCGGTTCCAGGCTACACGCGTAGCATAGGCCGGCTGCCGCGATGCTTCTCCCGCTTGCGGCGTGCGGACAAATTGGGAGGCAGGAGGCTGTCCGGTAAGCGGATCCAGGATGCCCCCTTGCAAGAGCACGTTCGAGCCTTCCGTCACATCCAGCCGGTGTTCGACACGCACTTGCGGTATCCATGTCCATAAATTCCCGGCATACGAAAGGGCCGGAACAGCAACCGATGCAATCGAACTCGGTGACAGCGGCGAGAAGAAAGGAGCATCCTGTCCAGCAACCACTGAGGTCCTAGGCCAATCGAGCCGTAGAGTGCCTGTGCGCAGCCTGGGCAAACCAAAGGTCACTCCGTCGGGCGCATTCGGGAAACCACCTGCGAAATCGAACTGGAGATCGCCCCTGACATGCGCCCCTTTTATTTGAGGCCCAAACACTTCCAGACCCACCAACGATTGCCTGAGGGTGCCCCCAATGCTGCGTCTGGAATAAATGGAACTACTTTCCAGAGCCAGACTCGGAAAGTCCAGATTGTCGACTGCGCCCGAGTTGCGAAACAGATTCATAAGCACAGTCCCGGAAAGTCGCACACGATACTTGGAGGCACTTTCGACCTTCGTCTGATATTGCTCATCGACCTTCGCATTGAGCAACTGCTGCTCTTCTGCGAGCGTCTGAAGGGGCCCGGTGTACTGGTCGTTTACGTTATCCCGGCTTGCCTCTAACATTTGCCGCAATTCCTGTGCTTCGGCACGAGTCCGGACGATTTCGGTTTTCATTTCCTCCATCATCGCTTTCATCTCACCAATCTGCTTTTGGAGGGCCTGCATGCCGTCCTGTAAAGACGCGTCCGCTTGCGGTTGGGCGTCTGCCTGAACCGAAGCCATGAACACAACTGCCGTGATTGCCATGAAAGACACGCGCATGCAAACCTCCTTAAGGAAATTCCGGACAGGAGGAATTCGCCACGAAAAGGCACAAGATTCAGAAAGAATTTTTCTGAGTCTTTTGTGCCTTTTTGTGGCTAATTTCCCCTCCCTGAATTTCCGTCCTCGGAAACCAGAATAGGCAGAGTTAGTTTGAATACGGTTCTTCCGGGCCCGGTGCTCTCCAGGGAAGCATCTCCACCATGGTCTTGAAGAATTTTCTGACCGATCGCTAAACCTAACCCGATACCATTCTGCTTACCATAACTAACAAACGGTTGAAAAAGCTTATCGCGAATCGCCTCCGGGATCCCCGGTCCATTGTCTGCGATGCGGATTTCAATACCCGCCTTCTCCTCGCGAACATCGATTTCGATTTTGGCGGAATCTCGCGGCGCAACCTGGCAAGCGTTCAACAGGAGGTTTACGAGAGCGCGCTCCATCTTTTTTTGATCGAACCACGTTTCGCAACGTCCTTCACGACAAATGGTGATGTGCACGCGATGAAATTGAGGATGCGCCTGCACTGTACGGCGGGCCCGTTCGATTGTCTCTTCCAGAGGACCAAAGACCCTGCGCAGGGATTCCCGGGCGTGGGAAAATTCCAGCAATGAATCAACCAGGTCCGTCATCTGATTCACTGCCGTATGGATTTCCCCAAACAACTCTTCGCGCTGTTCGGAGTCGAGATTTTGATCGCGTAGAAATTCGGCATTCGCCAGTACCGCCGTCAGGGGATGACGAAGGTCGTGGGAGATCGATCGAGCTGTGCGGCCGATAGTAGCGAGCTGTTCGGCAGCAAGGAGTTGTTGCTGGGTTCTTTCCAGGTTGGTCCGCATTCGACCGAAAGCGGTCGTCAATTCTGCAACTTCATCGCCTGTACGCTTTATGAGCGGATAAGCGAAATCACCCTCTTCAAGAGCGCGGAAGCCGGCGAGAAGATTCGCGAGAGGCTTCGTGAATGTGTAGGAG
>Ga0137394_10005070_pt1 | contig 10017 bp, 8 predicted proteins | sample czobulk116metaG_FD_108278 | JGI IMG/M metagenome (GOLD analysis project Ga0137394, IMG submission 108278) | Vadose zone soil microbial communities from Angelo Coast Range Reserve, California, USA - czobulk1.16 metaG | ecosystem: Environmental > Terrestrial > Soil > Vadose zone | place: USA... | reverse complement strand
CGGCTTCTACGTCGCCAAGGCCGATGCGAAGCTGTTCAACCAGGCCTCGCAGGTGGTGCTGGTCCGTCACGACGACAAGACCGTCCTCACCATGGCCAACGACTTCAAGGGCGACCTCAAGGAGTTCGCCATCGTGGTGCCGGTGCCGACCGTCCTCGAGAAGGGGCAGGTCCGCGTGAGCGACCGTGCGCTCATCGAGCACCTCGACGCGTACTCCGCGCCGCGGCTCGTCGAGTACTTCGACGACGACCCGTGCTCGCCGAGGTATCCCGCCGCGCTGCAGGCGACCACGGGAATAGCCACCGCGCGTCGCGACATGGCGCTCGATCGCGCCAACAGCCTGGGCGTCACCATCGAGGCGCGCTACACCGTCGGGGAGTACGACATCCTCATCCTCTCCGCACGCGAGAGCGGCGGGCTCGAGACGTGGCTGCTGGACAACGGCTATCGCCTGCCCGCGGGCGCCTCCCCGATCCTCGGCAGCTATCTCAAGCAGGGGATGAAGTTCTTCGTGGCGCGCGTCAATCTCAAGGAACAGGGCCGGCTCGGCTTCACGTACCTGCGCCCCCTGCAGATGGCGTTCGAGTCGCCGAAGTTCATGCTCCCGATCCGCCTCGGCACCCTGAACGCCGACGGGGCTCAAGAGCTGTTCGTCTACGCGCTGACCCGGAAGGGCCGCGTGGAGACGACGAACTACCGCACGGTGCGGCTGCCGACCGGTATGGAGCTGCCCGCCTACGTGAAGGAGGAGTTCCCGCAGTTCTACCGCGCGATGTTCACGCAGCAGGTGAAGCGCGAGGACATGCGCGCGGTGTTTCTCGAGTACGCGTGGGACATGGCCTGGTGCGACCCGTGCGCCGCCCAACCGCTGTCGGCCGAAGAGCTGCGCAAGCTCGGCGTGTTCTGGCTGGACGAGGGCGGCGCCGGGGTCCGCATGGGACGCCGGCCGTTCGGAGGGCCCGTGGACGTCTTCATGACGCGCCTTCACGTCCGCTACGACGCCGCGCACTTCCCCGAGGACCTCGTCTTCCAGGAGACCGCCGACCGCGCCAATTTCCAGGGCCGCTACGTGCTGCGGCACCCGTGGAAGGGCGAGGCGAAGTGCGAGGCGGCCCAGCGCTATCGCGAATCGCTCCGAGCCCGTGCCGAGCAGGAGGCCGGCGCTCTGGCGTCGCTCACCGGCTGGCCCATCGACGAGATCCGGCGCAAGGCCGGCGGCGTCCCCGGCGACGACGGCCGCACGTGGTGGCAGCGGCTCTATGGGCAGTGACGATGTCAGGCGCGCCGGCGCGTCGAGATCAGGAATCCGGTGATCGACAGCACGGGCAGCGCCAGCCCGACCACCGCGTAGACGAGCCGCGAGGGCCAGCCGGCGAAGGCGCCGCCGTGCAGGCCTCGAACGACGTCCCACGGGTCGCGCGCTGACTCGCCCCGTGCGCCCACGATCTCTCCGGTGTCGCGATCGACGACGGTCGCGACCCTGCGCCCGTTCGGCAAGCGCTCGTGCAGGCGCACGCGATGACCCGCCTCCGCGACGAGCGCGATGAGGCGCCCGTGCGTCTGCGTCCGCGCGGCGGCGAAATCGAGCCGGGCCAGACCGGCGGCCGACACGGGAGGCGACGCGACGGCCACCGCCGCCTCGAGCGCGAGCAGCGCGCCCGTGAGTCCGACGATCGCGCCGACGGCGAGCGAGCACGCACCGACCACTCGATGGACCGCGCGGCCCGGCACCCGCGGGCGCCGCGTGACGGACGCGCCGTAGAGCCAGAGTCCCGTCGCGCCCTCCACGACGAGCCACACACCGAGCAGCGCGACGAGCACGGCGCCCGCGCGGCCCGCGTGGAACGCGGCGTGGAGCGAGCGCACGGCGACGAGGAGCGAGCGCTCGGGGGCGCGGGCGCCGACGACGCGCAGCGTGGATGGGTCCACCGCCACGTCGAGGCGCCGCCCGCCGACCGCGAGCTCGACACGATAGGGCTGCTCGGGCCGCGCGGGGAGTCGGAGCGCGCGGGGCTCGGCGCCCGGATGACCGACGACGGCGGCGGCGACGACCGCGTCGAGCGACGGCGAGGGCGTTGCCGCGGTCGTGATCGCCGGCGGACCGTCGAGCGCCTGCTCGATCTCCGGTCCGAACACCAGCGCGCTGCCGCTCAGCCCGAGGACGAGCAGGAGCGGGCCCGTCACCAGTCCGCCCCAGAGATGCACTCGCGCAGCCACCCGGCGCATGGTGTAGCCTAAACCGCGTTTTCGCCGGAGGCCCCGATGAAGCGAAGCGAGTCCCGGATCTTGACCACCCACACCGGCAGCCTGCCGCGTCCGCCCGCGCTTCGCGATCTGTTGGTACGCCTGGACCGCGGAGAGGCGGTCGACGCGGCGGCGCTCGCGCGCGAGGCGGAGGCGGCGGTGCGCCACGTGGTCGCCCGCCAGCTCGAGTCCGGCATCGACGTCGGCAACGACGGCGAGCAGCCGCGCGTCGGCTTCTCCACCTACCCGGCGCGCCGGATGCGCGGCTTCGGCGGCGCCAGCAAGCGGCGGCCCGCGCGCGACATCGCCGAGCATCCGGACTATGCCTCGCGGCTGTCGCGCCAGCGCGCCGGCGCCGCGCGCATCAACGACGCGCCGCAGGCGGTCGCGGAGGTCGCCTATACCGACCTGGGCGAGGCCACGGCCGAGTGCGAGCTGTTCCGGCGCGCGGCCGGCGCCGAGAAGTTCGCCGAGGCGTTCATGACGGCGGCCTCGCCCGGCGTCATCGCCACCATCATGCTCGACGCGTACTACGGCTCGCACGAACGCTACGTGAAGGCGCTGGCGCGCGAGATGCGCCGGGAATACGAGCTGATCGTGGCGCGCGGCTTCGTGCTGCAGCTCGACTGCCCGGACCTGGCCATGGAGCGCGCGCGCTTCTTCCAGGACGAGTCCCTCGACGGATTCTTGAAGGCGGTCGCGCTCCACGTCGACGCCATCAACGAGGCGATCGCGGGGCTCCCTGCCGATCGCGTCCGCCTGCATCTCTGCTGGGGCAACTACGACGGGCCGCACACCCACGACGTGCCGCTGGAGCCGCTGCTGCCGATCGTCTATCGCGCAAAGGTCGGCGCCCTCTCACTGCCGCTGGCGAGCCCGCGGCACCAGCACGAGCTGAAGGCGTTCCGCCGCCATCCGCTGCCCGCCGGCATGCTGTTCGTCCCCGGCGTGATCGACTCCACGACGAATGTCGTCGAGCATCCCGAGGTCGTCGCCGACCGCATCGTCGCCGTCGCCGAGGCGATCGGCGATCGCACACGCGTGCTCGCCGGCGTGGACTGCGGCTTCGGCACCTTCGCGGGCAGCCAGCTGGTGGAGGAGAGCATCGTGTGGACCAAGCTGCGCGCGCTCCGCGAGGGCGCCGATCTCGCCACCCAGCGTCTGTGGCACTGAGGAGGAACCATGGCCAGGCTGACGCCCATCACCGGCAAGAACCAGGTCCCGGCGAAGGACCACGCGATCGTGGACGGCATCGTCAAGAGCCGCGGCGCGCTGCAGGGCCCGTTCACGATGTTCCTGCACAGCCCGGAGCTGGCCGGCCGCCTCGCGCATCTGGGCGCGTTCGTCCGCTTCGAGGGCTCGCTCGACATGCGCGTGCGCGTGCTGGCCGCGATGACGGTGGCGCGCGAGCTCGAGGCGGTCTATGTCTGGGGAGCGCAGACGGGCCAGGCGCGCAAGCTGGGCATGCCGGAATCGACCATCGCAGCCGTCCGCGAAGGACACACGCGCGTCCTGCCGCCCGACGACGCGCAGATCGTCGAGTTCACGCGCGACCTCCTGCGCAAGCATCGCGTCGACGACGCGACGGTCAAGGCGCTGCGCGCACGCTTCGGCGACGACGGCTTCATCCAGCTCACCGGCGCCATCGGCTACTACAGCATGCTGGCCATGACCGTGAACGCGTGCGAGCTCGAGGCCGGGCCCGGCGCGGAGATCCTGAAGCCAGGAGGCGCATCATGACGCGACTGTCCCTCGTCCTCGTCTTCTCGCTCCTGGCGGCGGCGCGCGCCGGCGCGGCCGACCTGCCGACGGCCAAGCCGGAGCAGGTCGGGCTGTCTTCCGAGCGCCTGGACCGCATGACGCAGGTCCTGCGCGTCGACGTGGAGCGCGGGCGGATCCCCGGCGCCGTCGTCCTCGTCGCGCGCAAGGGCCGCGTCGCCTATCTGGAGTCCGTGGGCTTTCGCGACAAGACCGCGGGCACGCCGATGACGCCGGACGCGATCTTCCGGATCGCGTCGATGACCAAGCCGCTCGTCACCGTGGCCGCGCTGTCGCTCTACGAGGAAGGCCGGCTCTTCCTCTCGGATCCCGTGTCGAAGTACATTCCCGCGTTCAAGGGCCTGAAGGTCGGCGTGGAGCGTGTGCCGGCCAAGCGCGAGATGACGATCCAGGACCTGATGCGCCACACCTCCGGGCTCACGTACGGCAACCGCGGGACGACCGAGGTCTACAAGATGTACCCCGAGTCCTCCAACGTGTCCTCGCTGACGCTGACGATGGACGAGTTCATCGACCGCCTGAGCAAGGCGCCTCTCCTCTACCAGCCCGGCACGCGATGGGAGTACAGCCTGTCGACCGACGTCCTCGGCCGCGTCGTCGAGATCGTCTCCGGCAAGCCGCTCGGCGAGTTCCTCGCGGAGCGCATCTACCGGCCGCTGAAGATGACCGACACGACGTTCCTCGTGCCCGGCGACAAGCGCGCCCGTCTCGCCCAGCCGCTGCCCACCCATCCCGACACGGGCGCAGAATACAAGGTCGCGGATCCCACGGTCCCGCGGAAGTTCGACTGCGGCGGAGGCTGCGCCGTCTCCACGGCCGGCGACTACGCGCGCTTCGCCCAGATGCTCCTGAACCGCGGCGCCCTCGACGGCGCGCGCGTGCTCGCCCCGAAGACCGTCGAGCTCATGACGGCCGACCACCTCGGCGCGATCGCGCGCGGCACGGAGTACTACGCGGGCCCCGGCTACACCTGGGGCCTGGGCCTGGCGGTGCGGCAGAGCAACGGCCTCGCGCCGATGGCCGGCTCGGCCGGCGACTACTTCTGGCCGGGCGCCTTCGCCACGTACTGGTGGGCCGACCCCAAGGAGCAGATGGTCGTCGTCTCGATGATGCAGTCCCCGCTGGGCCGCCATTACCAGCAAGCCCTGAGAGCGCTCGTGCTCCAGGCGATCACGGAGTGACCATGCGGATCGTCGACGCGCAGGTCCACATCTGGTCGGGCGGCAAGCCGGCGAATCTTCGTCACCGCCAGGTTCCGGCCTTCACCAAGGACGAGCTGCTGAAGGAGATGCAGGCGGCGGGCGTGGACGCCGCCGTCATCCATCCGCCGACGTCGTGGGATCCGAACGCCAACGAGCTGGCCGTCGAGGCGGCGCGCCAGCATCCCGATCGCTTCGCGATCCTCGGCAACTTCCCGCTCGACAAGCCGGAGAGCCGCGCGCTGCTCGACGGCTGGAAGAAGCGGCCCGGCATGCTCGGCCTGCGCTTCACGTTTCTGCAGCCGCACCAGCAGACGTGGCCGACGGACGGCACCATCGACTGGCTCTGGCCCGCCGCCGAGCGTGCCGGGCTCCCGGTGGCGCTGCTCGCGGCGAACTTCTTTCCGAAGGTCGCCCAGGTGGCCGAGCGGCATCCGGGGCTCAAGCTGATCGTCGATCACCTCGGGCGGCGCTCGCCCGCGGAAACGGGCGAAGCAGCCTGGGACAATCTGCCGGCCATGCTCGCGCTCGCGAAGCATCCCAACGTCGCCATCAAGGCCACCGGCGCGCCGAGCTACTCGGGCGAGGCCTATCCCTTCCGCAACATCCACGACAAGCTGCGGCGGATCTTCGACGCCTTCGGCCCCGAGCGGATGTTCTGGGGCACCGACATCACGCGCATGCCGTGCCCGTACCGCCAGTGCGTGACGATGTTCACCGAGGAGCTGCCGTGGCTGAAGGGCCGCGACCAGGAGCTGGTCATGGGCCGCGCCGTCTGCGACTGGCTCGGCTGGACTCAGCCGCGATGAGGAGATCGGCATGCAGATGAAGGCCGCGATCTTTCGCAAGCCGCACGAGCCGCTGACCATCGAGTCCGTCGAGATCGACAAGCCGTCGGGCCGCGAGGTCCTCGTCCGCACTGCGGCCACGGGCGTCTGCCACAGCGACCTGCACGTCGTCGACGGCCAGGGCCGCTGGCCGCTCGATCGCCCCATCGTGCTCGGCCACGAGGGCGCCGGCGTCGTGGAATCCGTCGGCGCCGACGTGACCACGCTCTCGCCCGGCGATCACGTGGTCGCGTGCCTGTCGGGGTTCTGCGGCAGCTGCGCGCAGTGCCTGGCCGGCCATCCGAACCTCTGCGTCGGCGGCCTCGTCACGCGCCCGGACGCGGCGCCGCCGCGGCTGTCGCAGAAGGGCGAGCCGCTGCGGCAGTTCATCGGGATCTCGAGCTACGCGGAGCGCATGCTGCTGCACGAGAACTCCGTCGTGAAGATCGATTCCGATCTGCCGCTCGACCGCGCCGCGCTCGTCGGCTGCGGCGTCCTCACCGGGGTCGGCGCGGCGCTGCGCACCTCGGGGCTCGAGGCGGGCCAGACGGTGGCCGTGTTCGGCTGCGGCGGTGTCGGGCTGGCGATCGTGCAAGGCGCGCGCATCGGCGGCGCGCGCCAGATCATCGGCGTCGACGTGTTCGATGGGAAGCTGGAGATGGCCAAGCGCGTCGGAGCCACCCACGTGGTGAACAGCGCGCAGGACGATCCGGTCAAGGCCGTCCGCGCGCTCACGAAGGGCGCCGGCGTGGATCACGCCTTCGAGGCCGTCGGCAACGCCACGCTCGTCCGGCAGGCCATCGAGAGCCTGGCCATCCGCGGCACGGCCACCATCGTCGGCGTCCTGCCGCCGGAGGCGACGATCGAGTTCCCGTGGATGGCCATCCGGCCGGAGTGCCGGGTGCAGACCTCACGGATGGGCAGCAACCGCTTCCGCCTCGACATCCCGCTCTACCTGGAGTTCTACCGTCAGGGTCGCCTCCTGCTCGACGAGATGGTCACGCGCCGCGGCCGGCTCGAGGACATCAACGACGCCTTCCGCGCGATGAAGGCCGGCGAGGTCGCCCGGACGGTGCTGACGTTCAATTGATGCGACGTTGCAGCTGACATGAAGCAGGTGCTGATCGACCGCTACGGCGCGCCGGAAGACGTGGCCCGCTGCGCCGACGTCCCCGACGTCGGCGCGCCCGCCGCCGGCGAGGTGGTGTTCGACGTCCTCGCGTTCCCGATCAACCCAGCCGACGTCTCGTTCTGCCGCGGCACCTACCGGCTGAAGCCGTCGGCGCCGGCGTGTCGCACGTGAAGCCGGGTGATCTCGTCATCAATCTCCAGCGTGAGAACTGGACCCAGAGGCGGCGCGTGAAGGCCGACGTCGTCATCGCGGTGCCGCCGCGCATGGATGTCCGCCAGGCGGCAATGCTGCGCATCAACCCGCCGACGGCCCTCCTCCTGCTCATCGATTTCGTCGCGCTGAAGCCGGGCGACTGGGTGATCCAGAACGTGGCCAACTCGGCGGTCGGGCGCCTCGTGGTCGGCCTCGCCCGGGCGCGCGGGGTGAAGACGCTGAACGTCGTGCGGCGCGACTCGCTGTTCGCCGACCTGAAAGGGCTCGGCGCCGACGCGTGCGTCGTCGATGGCGACGACCTCGCCGAGAGGGTGAAGGCGCAGACAGCTGGCGCGCCGATCCGGCTCGGCCTCGACGCCGTCGCGGGCCGGGCGACGGCGCGGCTGTCGGCGTGCGTCGCCGAGGGCGGTGTCGTGTGCAATTACGGCTCGATGAGCGGCGAGGATCCCGTGATGTCGCGCGGCGCCCGTCGAGAAGGTGTACGCCATCGACGAGATCAAGGCCGCGCTGGCGCACGCCCAGCGCGGCGAGCGCGGCGGCAAGATCCTGGTCGCGCCGAACGGGGCGATCTGATGCCAAGGAGGACGGCATGGCGAGCTTCACGCTGCGCGTGAACGGCGAGAGCAAGACCGTCGCGGTCGAGCCGGACACCCCCCTCCTCTATATATTGCGCAACGACCTCGAGCTGAACGGCCCGAAGTTCGGCTGCGGGCTGGCGCAGTGCGGCGCCTGTACGGTGCTGGTGGACGGCAAGCCCGTGCGCTCGTGCGTGGCCACGGTGGCCAGCGTGGCGAAGGGCCGCATCACGACCATCGAGGGGCTCGGCACGCTCGAGCGCCTCCACCCGCTGCAGCGCGCGTTCATCGAGGAGCAGGCCTGCCAGTGCGGCTACTGCGGCAACGGCATGGTGATGTCGGCCAAGGCGCTGCTCGACCGCAATCCGCGGCCGAGCGATCGCGACGTCAAGGCCGCGCTGAACGGCCACCTCTGCCGCTGCGCCTCGCACAACCGCATCGTCCGCGCCGTGCAGCGCGCGGCGGCGGTGATGCGGTCGTGAGCGCGACCCGGCCGCGCGGCGTGTCGCGCCGCGAGTTCCTCGAGACGGGCGCGCTCGTCGTCGGCTTCGCGCTGGCGCCTCGCCTGGCGCTCGGACAGGACCGGCTGCCCGGCAGCCTCAACGGCAACCGCCGTCTCGACGCCTGGCTCCGCATCGATCCGAGCGGCACGCTGACGATCTTCACGGGCAAGATCGAGCTGGGCCAGGGCATCGGCACCGCGCTGTCGCAGATCGCCGCCGACGAGCTGGACCTCGATCTGAAACGGGTGGATGTCGTGCACGGCGACACGGCGCGCACGCCCGACGAGGGTCAGACGGCCGGCAGTCTGTCCGTGGAGCAGAGCGGCACCGCGCTGCGCTACGCCTGCGCGGAGGCGCGCGAGATCTTGCTGACGGCGGCGGCGGCGAAGCTCGGCGTGCCGGCCGCCGATCTCACCGTCAGCGACGGGACCATTGGCGCGCCCGGCGGAGCGCGTGTGACGTACTGGGACCTCGCCGGCGACGCGGATCTCACGCGCGAGGCCACCGCGAAGGCGACGCCGAAGCCGCCGTCGGAGCACGCGTGGGTCGGCAAGAGCATACGCCGCCGCGACATCCCGAAAAAGTTCACGGGCGGCGCGGTCTACGTGCAGGACGTGCGCCTGCCCGGCATGGTGTTCGGGCGTGTGGTGCGGCCGCCCTCCCCCGGCGCGGAGCTCTCGTCGGTGGACGAGGCGCGCGCGCGCAGCCTGCCGGGCGTCGTCGCCGTCGTGCGCGACGGCAGCTTCCTGGCCGTCGCCGCCGCGCGCGAGGAGCAGGCGATCCGGGCCCGGGAGGCGCTGAAGCAGAGCGCCCGGTGGAAGGAGACCGAGTCGCTGCCGCCGTCCGGCGACGCGCTGTACCAGGATCTGATGGCGCGCCCGGCGCCCGCGCAGACGGTGAGCGAGAAGGCGGCGCCGGCGGCCGCGGCGGCCGTGAAGACGCTCGACGCGCTCTACACGCGCCCCTACCAGTGTCACGGCTCGATCGGTCCGTCGTGCGCCGTCGCGCAGTGGCAGGACGGCCGGCTGACCGTGTGGACGCACAGCCAGGGCGTGTTCCCGCTGCGCGGGGATCTCGCCAAGGCGTTCGGCGTCGAGGCGAAGGACATCCGATGCATCCACGCGGAGGGCGCGGGCTGCTACGGTCACAACGGCGCCGACGACGTCGCCCTCGACGCCGCGCTGCTCGCGCGCGCCACCGGCGGCCGGCCGGTGAAGCTACAGTGGATGCGCGACGACGAGTTCATGTGGGAGCCGTACGGCTCGGCCATGGTGATGAAGCTCTCGGGCGGCATCGACGCGCAGGGCAACGTCGTCGCGTGGTCGCACGAGGTGTGGAGCCATCCGCACAGCACGCGGCCCGGCTCCTCGTCGGGCGTCAATCTCCTGGCGGCGCGGCATCTGGCCCGGCCGTCGGCCCCCGTGCTCCCCGCCGACGTCCCGCAGCCGGCGGGGGGCTCGGACCGTAACGCGATCCCGCTCTACGACTTCGGCAGCGTGAAGGTCGTCAAGCACTACGTGGCGGAGGCGCCGCTGCGCACCTCCG
>Ga0137394_10005069_pt1 | contig 10018 bp, 10 predicted proteins | sample czobulk116metaG_FD_108278 | JGI IMG/M metagenome (GOLD analysis project Ga0137394, IMG submission 108278) | Vadose zone soil microbial communities from Angelo Coast Range Reserve, California, USA - czobulk1.16 metaG | ecosystem: Environmental > Terrestrial > Soil > Vadose zone | place: USA... | reverse complement strand
GGAAACGCCGGCGCCAAGACTGATTGACGCGATTCTGAATCAGGCTCCCGTGCCGCCGCGGGCGTTGAACGCACGCGTTTCGCAGGAACTTGAGCAGATCATCCTGAAATGCCTGGACAAGGACCCGGAGCTCCGGTATCAGTCCGCGCGCGAGGTGCGCGTGGACCTGGAACGGCAGCCAGCCACTGGACCGACTGCATTCCCGCAGCGTCACAAGATGCATGCACGCCGGTGGCAACTTGGCATGGGCGCGATTCTGGCAGTGGCACTCGCTGCTGGCGGCTATGCGGTGTATCGCCGGCACACGCAGCAAACTGGGCAAGCAACGCTCGAAGCGACGGCGCTGGTGGTCCTGCCGTTCCAAGTGCTCGCGGGCGGCGAGGACGTGAGCTTTCTCGGAGTCGGCGTCGCGGATGCACTGATCACACGGCTGGCAAACGTCAGGGAGATCCGCGTGCGTCCGACGAGCGCCGTTCTGGGGTACGAGAGCCGGACTGCCAACGTGCAAGAAATCGGAAGCGCGCTGAAAGCAAGCAACGTGCTCAGCGGGACGATTCAGAAGGCTGGCGAGCGCTTTCGCGTTCGGGTGCAGTTGGTGCGGGTGACCGACGGCGCGCCGATCTGGGGCGAAGAATATGACCTGGCCCGCGCGGATCTGTTCAGTCTCCAAGACGCTATCGCCGAACGCGTGACCGCCGCACTCAGAGTCCGCGTAACTGCCGAGGAGCAGGCGCGGCTCTACCGGCGCTACACGGAGAACGCGCTGGCGCACGAAGCTTACTTGAAGGGGCGCACACACCTGGCACGCTATACGAAGGAGTCGACACTTGCGGCCGTTGCGGACTTCGAGGATGCATTAAGGCTCGATCAGAGCTACGCCCCGGCGCATGCGGGCCTGGCCATGGCCAGCGCGCAGATGCGCATCCGCTTCTCTCCGCAGGCGGAGTTGCAGAACTGGACCGACCGCGCCGAACGTGAGGCTGGTCTAGCCCTGAAACTGGAACCGCGTCTGGCGGAGGCGCACGAGGCTCTTGCGGCGGTCTATCGCAATGTCGAGTTCGACTGGGGTCTCACGATCGAAGAAAGCGGGCGTGCGCTCGAACTGAACGCAAACCTGGACATGCCTCACTACTATCGTGCCGCAGCGTTCTACCACTTGGGCCTCATGGAGCTTGTGAAACCGGAAGTGGAGGCGGCGCTGGCGGTGAACCCCTCCAATCTGCTCGAGGCGGCACGCTTGCGCGGGGCTACGGCCCTATTCAGCGGCCAGTTTCAAGAAGGGGTAACTTGGCTGGAAGAGGCAGATCGCTTGAGCGCGAGCCCGGTCTCGGGCGGGTATCTGGCGCAAGCGTACTACTATCTGGGCCAGCAGAGCCGCGGAGAAAAAATGCTCGCGGCTCTGCGCGGGAGCGCGCAGGCAGAGCGCCGGGCACAGGCTACACTAGCGAGCTTTCTGGCGGCGCGCGGCGAAAAGTCGCAGGCCGAAGGTCTCGTGCGGCCTGCATTGGCGGAAGGCTACATGGACCACCACGTCGCTTACAGCTTGGGCGTAGCTCACACGCAACTAGGGCAACGGGAGGAAGCGCTTCGCTGGCTTCGCCGAGCCGCCGAAATCGGGTTCCCGTGCCACCCGTGGTTTACCGTCGATCCGCTGCTTCAGCCTCTTCGCAACGACACAGAGTTCATAGCGCTCTTGGAGGAATTGAGAGCAAGAGAGGAAATTGCCCGACGCCGCTATGGTGGCGACGCGCACGGCCACTGAGATCTTCCGCTGCGTTCCTCTCTTGGATAGATCAGGTTGAAACCTTCGCCCCACTCCGGGCGATCCAACGTTGCCTAACTCCTTCCATGAGAAGGCCGGTATGAGTCAAGTGTGTTTTTCTCTTTTTCTTCCTGTGGATTACCGGAGATGTGAAGCGCCTGGGCATGGCAACTGTCATCGTCTGGCACAATGGCGATCACTACGGCCAGATGACACTTTATCTGCGCGAGAACGGCATCGTGCCGCCCTCCAGTCGGGCGCACCCACCGGAGTTGAAGGACAAATATTGAGAGATTGCGCAGTTTTCAACACTTGTACGTATTTGTACAAATACTAGAATTTGTACGTTTTCGTACAAGAATAAACACTTGCACATTTTCGTACAAATGGGTATCCTTGGCAGGGTTATCTTATGCCTTCCACAATCTACGGCGTATTGATCGCCGACGTCCTGGAATCCCGTGCCAGGACAGATATTCGCGGCCTGCTGGGAACAAAGCTTGCTGCCGTCTCAAAACGCCAGCTGCGAAAGAAACTCATCCAGCTGCCGTATTCCGTTACCGCCGGCGATGAATTTCAGACCGTGGCCCGCGACTTGCCGTCGATCCCCGCCGTCATTCTGGACCTCCGCAGGGCGCTGCGGCCTCTGTCGCTCCGGATCGGTGTCGGCTTCGGCCGCATTTCCGACCGCATTCAGTCGCCGGTTAACAGGCTTGGCGGCGAGGCCTTTCAATGCGCCCGCGAGGCCATCGAAAACATAAAGACCGGCAGCCTCTTCAAATTCGACGTTTTAACCGCCTTTGCGTCTCGCAGCGCGGGCTTCAACAGCACCATCAATCTGATCTATGGCTTGCACGACACGCTGGTTCTCAAGATCACCGAGAAACAGTGGGAGACCATCGAAGAATTCCTTAATACCCCGACGCTCGAGCAAACCGCCAAACGCCTCAAACTCGACGCTTCCACTGTTTCCAGAAATCTCAAGAGGGGATATTATTGGCAATTATTGGAGACGGTCAAGGTAGCTGGATCGTTAATCGAGCGTACTTTTTGCTAGTTGTACGGAAACGTACAAGAACGGAAACTTGTACAGAATCATGCAAATCCTCTTCCGAGCCTTTCTGGCCATTTACCTGGCCCATTTGCTGACCGATTTTGTTTTTCAGACGGCACGCCTCGTCGAGCAAAAGCGGCGCGGAAAGGCCGCGGGCTATTTGCTTCACGGGCTCATTTACTATCTCTCCGCCGTCATTATCACGGGCTTTGCCCTCCGGGGCTCCATTCTCTTGCCGCGAACCCACTTCGTGATTCTCGGCTTGACGCTCGTTCACCTGCTGATCGATCTTGCCAAAATGCAACTAGCCAGAAAGTATCCATTCTGCGACGGATCCTGGGCCTATGTAGGCGATCAGCTCCTGCATTTCCTGACCGTCGGGATCGCCGCATGGCTGCTGTCGCCTGCCGTGCCGTTCGGCGAACTCAGCACTGTCATTCAGAATTCCCGGGCCATACCCAACAAGTTTCTTGCCGTGCCGGTGGTCTACGTGGGCGTGGTCTTCGGCGGCGGATATTTGATCCGCTTACTGGTTCATTCCCTGGCCGAGGGCATTAAAAGCCATTCGCCGGAAAGAGCCAGCGAGCAATTGCAAAACGCCGGGCTGTACATCGGCTGGCTGGAACGCTTTCTGGTTGTTACCGCGTTGCTTCTGCAATCCCCGGCAACGGTCGGCCTGATCTTGACGGCAAAATCCATCGCCCGCTATCCGGAGTTCAAATCCGAGCGCTTTGCGGAATATTTCCTGATCGGCACGCTCCTGAGCATCTCGATCGCTCTCGTTGGCGGCGCGCTACTGGCAAAGCTCATTTACGGCCAGGTGCGCTTCTCGGGATGAGGCATGTCACCCTCTCCAGCTGAGAGCCATCACCTGTTGCTTCGCCTCTGCTAAAATCTCAGCATGGCTTCATCCCCTGTTTCACCGCGCCTGGCGTTCATTCAACTTCATCCGATTAAGGCGCTGGATGCAGTTCACGTGAAAGAAGCCCGCATCGGCCCGGGCGGCGGCCTCGAGCTCGACCGCGCCTGGGCGCTGTACTCCGTGGACGGACAGTGGGTGAACGGCAAACGCACTCCCGCCGTCCACTTGATTCGTGCCACGTACGCTCCGGATCTCACAGCCGTGACGCTCTCGGTTCCGGGGGACCGGCGCGGTGTTCCCACAAGTACGTTTGTGTTTCCGGGCGATACGGCTGGCGCCGCCGAGTGGTTCAGCGCGTACTTCGAGCAGCAGATCAACATCCGTTTTTCTCTCGAAGGCTTCCCGGACGACTCCATCGCCAACGGCCCAACCATCGTCTCTGCTGCTTCGCTTGACGTGGTTTCCACGTGGTTCCCTGGCTTGACCGCAGGCGACGTGCGGCTCCGCTTTCGCACCACTTTAGAAATCGATGACGTCCCGGCGTTCTGGGAAGATCAGCTCTTCAGTGAAGAAGAACGCAGCGCCGTGCGCTTCCGCATCGGTGAAGCGAATTTCGAGGGAAGCAATCCCTGCGCGCGCTGCGCGGTTCCGCCACGCAATCCGCACACGGGCGGAGATATCACCGGGTTTCAGAAGCGCTTTAGCGAACTACGCCGGGCGAATCTGCCACCCTGGTCTCCAAAGGAGCGCTTCGACCATTTTTACCGGCTCGCCACAAACACCCGCGTCGCTCCCAGCGAATCAGGTAAAATCCTGTGCGTCGGCGATCCTCTTCTTCTGAGCTAGACTTCGCCGCATAGCGGGACCTTTCCCATGACCATTGGCCTGCGCGGCGTCGCCAACGCGAAAAAACTGCGCCTTCTCCGGCGCTGGTTCAAGCGCAATGTTCTGCGGCAGCCGTGGATGCTGGAGGGGTTCGCGAGCCCTTTTGTCCACGAGCCGATGCTGCTGGACAAAATTCGCTGCGACGCCTACCGCGAAGCCATTCAGCGCACGGTGAAACCTGGCGATGTGGTCGTGGACCTCGGCGCAGGCACGGGGTTGCTGTCGTTTTTCGCGCTGCAAGCCGGCGCGCGCCATGTCTATGCGATTGAAATGACCGGCATCGCCGACGCAGCCACCGAACTTATCGAGGCTAACGGCTTTCGCGATCGCGTCACGCTCGTTCGCAAAAGTTCAAAGAAGGCGCGCCTGCCCGAACGTTGCGACGTCCTCGTCACCGAAACGCTCAGCACCTTTTGTTTCGACACGGAAAACATCATCGAGTTCGTCGCCGAGGCGCGCGAGCGCTTTCTCAAGCCCGGCGGCCGCATCATTCCTGAATCCGCGGACACATTTCTCCTGCCTTTTTCCTCGGAAGCTTTCGGCATCGGCCAGCTGCCGCCACGCTTTTACGATCTGGATTATCGCCCGTTGATCAAAAGGCTTTCCGCTGAATATCGCCACGTGCGCGCTTCCGGCAAGCCCTTTCTTGCGCTCAGCGAGCCGGCGCTCTGCTATCATGTGGATTTTCGCAGAGACACGCAGAGTCCCGGACGGACCTTCGCTCCGTTCCGCATTATCGCCGATGGGCGTCTCGACGGCTTTCTCGGCTGGTTTGAAGCGCGACTTTCTGAAGAAGTCACGCTCAGCAATTCGCCGTATTTGCCGCTGACGAGTTGGTGGCAACTCTATCTTCCCGTGGCCAAGCAGCCGCACTACCGCGCTGGCCAGACCATGCTTCTCTACCTCGACCCCAGCATCACCGACGGCCAAGCGGAATGGAAATACGCGGAGCAAACAGCTACGCCAGATGGCTCGCCTGCTTCTTCGCAGGAATGAAATCCTGCAACTTCAGGATGGCACCACGTATTGGCAGCTTTGCATCCAACGGGTAGACTTCCCTGCTGGAGGCCCTATGTCGATTCGACCTGTGAAGCGGCTCATTAAATCCAAGCCGACGATGGAAGGTGCGGGCGTACACCTGCGCCGCGCGTTCGGCTTCGGCAACACCACGGACTTTGATCCTTTCCTCCTGCTCGACGATTTTCGCAACGATGTTCCGGAAGATTATTTGGCGGGCTTTCCGTGGCATCCGCACCGCGGCATCGAGACGATCACCTATGTGCTTGCCGGGACCGTCGAGCACGGTGACAGCATGGGGAATAGCGGCGCTATCGCCGCCGGCGACGTCCAGTGGATGACCGCCGGCCGCGGCATCATCCATCAGGAGATGCCCAAGGGCGACCCGGCCGGTCGCATGCACGGCTTCCAGTTATGGGCCAACTTGCCGTCATCGCTGAAAATGACCGCGCCGCGCTACCAGGAAGTGAAGGCGCTGGACATCCCAGAGGTAAAAGACGACGACGGAACACACGTGCGTGTTGTCTGTGGAAACTTCTGGGGCAAGACCGGCCCTGTCGACGGCATCGCTGCCGAGCCCATCTATCTCGACGTCTCCGTGCCTCCGGGGCGCAGGAAGACACTTCCTGTCGAGATCACGCGTCATGCCTTCGCGTATGTCTTCGCGGGCGCCGGGAAATTTTGCAACGCGTCAGAGCCACTGGAAGTGCCGACCGAGCCGGTCAGTTGGGCGGACACCAATCCTCCCGCGGAAGCGGACAATCGCTCGCTCGTCCTCTTCGACCGCGGCGACGAGCTCATGATAGAAGCCGGCGAGGACGGCATCCGCTTCCTGCTTGTCTCCGGCAAGCCGCTCGAGGAACCCGTCGCGTGGTACGGCCCCATCGTCATGAACACGCAGGAGCAGCTCCGCCAAGCCTTTAGCGAACTCGATAAAGGCACGTTTCTGAAGCCGCCGCGCGCAGTAGGAAAGTAAAGTTAGCCTACGCCGACAGAGCGCTTGGAAAACGCGTCTGAAAGTCCAGCAATCCTACCCATTCCGGCGTGATCGTGATTTTCACCATACGAGGAATCATCTTGCGGAGCTGCCCGATCCAGGCCTCCCCTTGTTCGCGTCCGAAGTACCGCTCGGCGGCGGCGATATACTCGGGCACGATTCCCTCGACCGATTGCAGGCGTGCTGAGCCGCGAATCAAAAGGACCTTGTGGGGAAATGTGTTGTCGTCAATCGTGAGAGACACTTTAGGATTTTTCGCCAGGGCTTTTAGCTTCGGCGCCCTGGGCGGAGTCGCCATGACCAGTTCCCGCCCGTTCCAATGGAACCAGATCGGGATGACCCTGGGAGTCCCGTCGGTCCAAATATAAGCTAGCCGCGCAGGAATTTTCGATTCCAAGAGCTCTTTCGAAGCGGGATGTTGCAGCAGCCCGAGGTCCCCTTGCTTGACCGGCATGGCGCGCTCCTTTTTTCACTAGCAGGATCCATAGGCCGCCTCTGCCGATTACGCGGGCCCAAGACCCCGTCATTGTGCGCGAATTGTAGCTTTCTTAATCTTTGGAAACTAGAGTTACGGAAACTTATCTTGCAGGAGCAACCGCGGGCACTACGTCTTTTTCGAGAAGTTGTTCTTTGCGGTAAACCAGCGAGTTGATGTCGTAGGTGGCCAGTTCAAAACCATGACCGTGCGTGATGGCATCCGTCGGGCACGCTTCCACGCAATATCCACAGAAGATGCAGCGCGAGTAGTCGATGTTGTAGACGCTGGCGTAGCGCTCGCCCGCGGAAATGCGATTGACATCCGTATTCTCGGCAGCCTCAATGTAGATGCAATTCGCAGGACATGCCGCGGCACAAAGAAAACAGCCCACGCACTTCTCCAAACCACTTTCGTCGCGGTGCAGGACGTGGATCCCGCGGTAGCGTGCTTGGAAGTGCACTGGTTCGTACGGATAGTTTTCCGTGACTGTCTTGCGAAAAATATTACGGAAAGTCACGCCGAAACCCTTGACTAACGCTCCAGCGGTTTCTACCACTTCGCGGACGATGGATGGCATAGATTAGAAGTCTAACAAACGCGATGCGGCCCAGCAAATGACCGACGGGACCGTCTTTCCCTGGTCATCCCTTCAATCCTTCGACGATCTGTTTCCCATGTAGCCGGCCGTTTTCGATGAAAATCTCTCCAGTATGGCGACCGCCGGTGACTACTCCCGCCAGATGAATCCCTGGCACATTGCTCTCCAGCGTCTTGGGATTGAGGTTTGGTTTGCGGCTTTCCGGATCGAGCCGCACCCCCAGGCTCTCAATGAAAGCGTAGTCCGGATGATAACCGGTCAGCGCGAAAACCTGCCGTGCAGGCAGCCTTTTTTCACCGGCTCCGTTCTCGACGACGACTTCCTCAGCCGTGATCTCTTTGACCCGGGTTTCAAACAAACCTTTTACTTGTCCTGCCTTGATGCGATTCTCGATGTCGGGCCGCACCCAATATTTGACACTTGCGCCCAATTCCCTGTTCCGGTGCACCAGCGTCACCTTCGCACCGTTTCGATATAAGTCGAGCGCCGCTTCCGCCGCAGAATTTTTTCCACCGATTACCACGACATCCTGATTCCAAAAGGCATGAGGCTCGGTGTAGTAATGTGAAACGTGCGGCAAGTTTTCGCCCGGCACCCCTAACAGATTGGGGAGGTCGTAGTACCCGGTGGCCACAGCGATTTTCTTGGCGTGATACTTCGCCTCGATTCCCTTCTCCGTCTTGGCCGCCACGGTAAAGTCTCCGTTCTGTCCCTCCACTTGCATGACGCGCTCATACAACCGCAGCTCCAGACGGTAATGCTCAGCCGCCCTGCGGTAGTACTTCAGCGCTTCCCCGCGAGTCGGCTTCTCAGCCGCACACACCAGGGGCAAATCCCCGATCTCCAGCAGCTCTGGTGTCGTGAAAAAAACCATGTTCACAGGGTAGTGGTAGATGGAATTGCAGAGGCAGGCTTTGTCGATGACCAACGGCCGCTTGCCGGCGCGCTTGGCTTCGATGGCCGTCGCCAGGCCGGTCGGCCCCGCCCCGATGCAAATAATGTCGTAGGCTTCCATAAGCGATCAGTTTGACGAGAGTTTTTTGGAATTGCAAATCGCCGCGATTTTACTGCTGCGGAGGCAGATCCAGGATCTGAATAAGATCTCGTTGGAACCGTCGAAGTTCTTCCAATCGGTCCGGCGTCGCTTGCACTTCATTCTTTTTCCAAACAAACACTTCACCTGGGCCACGCTTGAGTCTTACGCTCAGGTTGCCGGCCACCAGGTACGACGGCGGTGCAAGCACTCTCAAGCCGCCGTTCGGCACGGGCGCCAGTACCGCCACGCAATCTCCTCTCTTAAGACAGAGAGCGTTTTCGTACGGAGGTATGGCAATGGGGCGAAAGCCAGCCTCCAACAGTCTTTCCATCGTCTTCATCTGCTGCGGCGTAAGTTCAACCATGGATGGAGGAATGCACTCTTGAGGACGACGTTCGCCTCGCCAGTTTGCGGGACTCTTATGCCGCCGTGGAATCAGCTTCCGAGGATGACCCCTCAAGCTGCGACAGGATTTCGCGCAGTGTCTTAATCAGCTCATCGCGCGAAACGTGGCTCTTCTTGAATTGAATCCGGAACTTGAACGTCTCGTTTTGTGGCTCGAACTGAAAAATAAACGGCTGCGGCCGCTGCGGTCCGGACTGTTCCTCGCGGCGCTCGCGGCGTGCTTCATCGCGCGTAAGCCCGCCCTGCATAATGCGGTGAAACATTTCGATCATTTTCTTTTCGGTCGGCTGCCGCGCAATCTGGAGCAGTAAGGACTTCGAAAGGATCCCGTGCTCAATGCATTTTCTGCGCAAGGAATCCGGAATGTTGCGAAGCGACAGCGTCTCCGTCACCGATGACCGCGCCCTTCCAATCTTCTTCGCGATGTCCTCATGCGTGTATTCGAACTGCGCTCCCAGGCGGTGCAATCCATCCGCTTCTTCAAATGGCGTCAAGTCTTTCCGCTGAATATTTTCGACCAAGCCGATTTCGAGCGTTTCCGCGTCGTCGGCGGTTTTTTCGATGCAAGGCACTTCGCGCAACCCCGCCGCGCGCGACGCATGGTAGCGCCGCTCGCCGGAGATGATGTAGAAGCAGTCTTCCCGCGGCACAAAGCGCACCAGCAGCGGTTCCAGCACGCCTTTTTCGCGAATCGATTCCGTAAGGTCGCGCAGGTCTCCGAGAGCCTTGCGCGGCTGGTCTGGATTCGGGCGGATTTGGTCCACACGAATCATGCGCCCGACTGCGGCGCCGCTATAACTCGTCAACGATTCTACGTAGTGCGCGTCATGCCGCATCTTCAGCGTGACGGGTAACCCGATCCTCTTCGACACGTTGGATAACCTCCCCCGCAAGTTTCTTGTACTCGATCGCGCCGGGTGACTT
>Ga0137394_10005067_pt1 | contig 10019 bp, 8 predicted proteins | sample czobulk116metaG_FD_108278 | JGI IMG/M metagenome (GOLD analysis project Ga0137394, IMG submission 108278) | Vadose zone soil microbial communities from Angelo Coast Range Reserve, California, USA - czobulk1.16 metaG | ecosystem: Environmental > Terrestrial > Soil > Vadose zone | place: USA... | reverse complement strand
GCGATCTGCGCGGCGCAACAGGTGCCGTAAAAACGTCCACGAGCGATGAACAGGCGCAGAAGGACGAGTTGATCTTCGATTGGCTCAACGCGCACTCGGGATACGGCTATACGACGCGCGAACGGCTGGCAACCGTGCAATCGCCCTATCAGCGCATCGAGGTGTACGACACGCATCAATTCGGCCGCCTGTTCCGTCTCGACGGCCGTCTGATGACATCTGAGGGCGAAGAGTTTTTTTATCACGAGTGCATGACGCATCCCGCGTTGCTGGCGCACCCCAATCCGCGCTCCGTGCTGGTGATCGGCGGCGGAGACGGAGGATCTTCGGAAGAGATCTTCAAGCATCCAGGGATAACGCGCATCGTCATGGCAGAACTCGATCCTGCCGTGATCGATATTTCGCGCCGTTATCTGGGCGCGATCCATAAGGGCTCGCTCGACGATCCGCGCATGGAGATCCACCTCGGAGACGGCTTCGAATACGTCAAGAATTGCGAGGAGAAGTTCGACCTCGTGGTGCTCGACCTGACCGACCCCGACACACCGGCGTTCCACCTCTACAGCGAAGAATTCTTCCGCCTGTGCCAGCGCGTGCTCAATCCGGGTGGAATGATGACGATGCATCTGGGCTCGCCCGTGTTCCAGGCCAACACCGTGCGCAAGAACGCCGTCTGCTTGCGCAGGGTGTTCAGGCACGTTGCCCCCTTGTCCCTCTACATACCGCTTTACGGCTCGCTCTGGTGCCTGGCGGTCGCAAGTGACAGCGTGAACGTCCGCAGTTTGACGCCCGAGGCAGCCGCGCAGCGCCTGCGCGAGCGCAAGATCAGCGGCTTGAAGTACTACAACGCGGAACTGCACCCGGCGTTGTTTGCGCTGCCAAGTTTCGTGCGCGATCTGACCGCGGCCGAGGCGCCGGCACGCACGCCTGCCCGGCTTGCGGCCTAGCTCACCGCGCAGCGCTGGCGGCGGAGGGTGTCCGGGCCGCGGTTCTTCATCGATGCCGAGTTCCTGCTCGGCGAAACGGTCACGCTGCCGGCGCGTGTTGCGCACCATGCAATACACGTCCTGCGCCTAGGCGCAGGCGACTCGATCACTCTGATAAACGGTCGCGGTGGCGAATTCAGCGCTCGCCTGCTGGCGAGCACTCCCCCTGAAGCGTTGGTCGAGGGCTTCGACCCGATCGACCGCGAGTCGCCGCTCGCCGTGACTCTCGTGCAAGCCCTGGTCGCCGCCGAGAAACTCGAATGGGTGATCGAAAAAGCGACCGAAGTGGGCGCCGCGCGCATCGTGATCGCACCCGCAACGCGCTCGACTGTCAGGCTGGTCGGCGAGCGCCTGGGCACGCGAGTCGCGCGTTGGAATGACATAACCATCGCCGCCTGCTGCCAATGCGGTCGCAATCGTCCGCCGCCCGTGCTGTTCCTGCCGACGCTCTCGTCGGCACTGGCGCTCGCGGCCGACAGCGTAGCGAAATGTATCTTCGCCCCCGGAGCGAAAGCGGGCCTGCACCTGAAGCGTTCGACGCCATCGATCACCATCGCAATCGGTCCCGAAGGCGATTGGACCGATGAGGAACTGGCACACGCCGAGCGACTCGGCTACGAGCGCGCCGTCTTCGGTCCGCGCGTGTTGCGCACGGAGACGGCGGGCGTGGCGATCATTGCCGCGTTACAGGCCGTCGCGGGCGACCTTGGCGTAGGTGTGACCTGACGAATAGGGCTACGCTTTAGCAACGACGAGGGCCACGCATCGACACCTCGGGCGTGCATAGCGCTAGGTTTCAGGGGAGGTCAGAATGCTCGAACAACTGCTCAAGGGCGCCTTGCAAGGGTTTGCAGGAGGCCAGTCCGGCCCCAGTCCGCTTCTGCAGATTGCCGCCGCGTTGCTGAACAATGGTGGCCAGTTCGGCGGGCTGACGGGACTGATTCAGCAGTTCCAACGCACCGGACTTGATTCGCATGTGAGGTCGTGGGTCTCGACCGGCCAAAATCTGCCGATCTCGCCTGACCAACTCACCCAAGTGCTCGGCTCAGGACACGTGCAGCAGATGGCGCAGCAGGCCGGCATGGACCCGCAGGCGCTAAGCGGCCAGCTTGCGCAACTACTGCCGCAGATGATCGACAAGCTCACGCCCCATGGGCAGGCACCCAGCGACGGCGTCGAAGACGCGCTTGGAATGCTGGGCAAACTGATGCACTGAGCAAACGCTGCGCGTCAGCGGTAGTAGACGCGCAGCGCGAGCCCATGGCTGGCGAATTCCTCGGCCGCATCACGAAACACGTCGAGCAAGGCAGCGTTGTCCTCGGTCTCCGGCCCTTGTGACAGCCCGTCGAGCACGACCACATAACCGGGCGCAGGAAAACGCTCGGGCAAATCGGTCAGGCTGTCGTAGAGCGCATCGAGGTTGGCCCCGAACCACGACGGGAATTCGAACGCGCGCCCAATTGCCACCAGCAACGGCCGCCGCTCGCGAATCCCCGTAAGGACCACGTGCACGAACCGGTGCTGCGCAGCGCTGGCCCATGAGCGCAGTACTTCGGGGTTGAGCGATCCAAGCGGCCGCACGGCGTTCGACGGCAGGTCGGCGAGGGAAGTCGGTACGCGCGCCAAGGTCTACTCCCGAATCCGACGGAAGGTTTCGTAGTGGTCGTCGGAGTAGTAATACTCGGCGCCCGTTGCAGGACTTCCCGTGCTTCCTTGGCCGGCGACGATGCGCCGTGCGCCCCGGTCGGCTCGTCCAGGAGTGCGGACCGTGTATTCCGTGTAATAGCCGCGGGGCTGCAACGGCAGCCGATGTTCGCGGTTGAGGAAGACGATGCCATCCTTGCGAAACGGAAACGGGCCGCCGCTCTTGATCCGTGCCAGTGTTTCGCCCGCCTCGCGCGGCAACTCGGTGATGACGACCTCAACCGGTGCGCCAGGCGACTCGCGCGCCGCCACCGGCGCAGCGGCGACCAAGGTCGCCGCAAGTGCGCAAACAAGGCTAAACGACAACAACCTTCGGTGCATTGGCGGATGACGGTTCGCGTTTGTCGGTGAGGAATCCGAGCACCTCATCCTGGCGCGCCAGCGTGTCGGTGAATCCTAGATCAATCAGCACGCGCGTGTAGGCTGACTCGAACAGCAGGTAACTCGCCAGCCCCGCTCCGTTACCGCGGTGAGCGCCCAGCACCTCCAGCAGAGCGCGTACCGGCTTCGGCAGCGAATTGACGTACTGCGCAGCGATCCCGTCAAGGCGCTCGCTTGGAGCAATGACCAGCGACTCGATCGGCCGCACCCCCAGCACGCGCTGCTGCGCGTGGGTCAACTGGCTTGCGATCGCGTTGAGGCGCTCCAGCCGCTCGATGTCGCTCGCGAGTGCGTCAAGAAAGATCGACGACATTGCGTGCCCGGCGATCTGCGCCAGCGAGGGATAGACCAACGGGTCGATGCCACCGAGCACGCCGGGCCGCCCAAGTTGGCCAGCACCGATGACGAGTACCCGCTCGGCGCCGAGATAGATTGCCGGTCCGATCGGCGAGATCTGGCGCATCGAACCGTCGCCGAAGTACTCGACCGTGTTGCCGAACGGCAGTGGCGTTGCTGGAAAAATGAAGGGAATCGCGCTCGAGGCGAGCAGGTGATCGAGCGTCACGCTGCAGTGGACGTACAGGCGCTGCAGTTTGGCCGCGATCTCATAGTTGTACAGCGACTGATAGAACGTGATGTGACGCCCGGACGTGTAGCTCGATGCGGTGACCGCAAGCGCGCGCAGGTGGCCATGGTCGAGCGCACGCGCCAGGCGCGGCGCGTCGATCATGCGCTCGAGCAGCGCCCGCAGCGGCGTGTTGTCGAGCATCGAGCGCGGTCGCAAGCGCATCGATCGACGCACCATCCAGCCGATCGAGAGCAGGCTCAACCAGCGCGCGCCTGTGCGCACGACTCCGAGCAGATCGGACCGGTAAACCTGCTCGGCGTGAAAGTTCTCCCAGACATTGACGAGCTGCGCCACCGCCTCCTGGAAGTTGTCGGCACGACACGCGAGTGCTGCGGCGTTAATGGCCCCGGCGGAGGTGCCGGCAATAATCTGGAACGGATTGTGTCCTTGCGCGATCGTCGGATCGAGGCCGCGCCGCGCATCGCGCAAGATCGCCGCGATTGCCTTGAGGACCCCCACCTGGTACGCGGCACGTGCGCCGCCACCCATCAAGATGAGACCCGCCGGCGAAGTGCGCAGGCGAACCCGGTCCGACGGGCGCTCAGCTACGCGCTCATTGACGGGTTCCTGCATGCGACTTCACGCTGACCAGCATTGCTGCATTCTGCTCCCGCGTTCGCGCGCTAACGATTCGAGTTCGCGTCCAGGATGACGAGCGCGGTCATGTTGACGATGCGCCGCACTGTGGCGGAAGGCGTGAGGATATGGACCGGCTTTGCCGCGCCAAGCAGGATCGGGCCGATCGCAACGTTGTTGCCGGCCGCAGTCTTCAGCAGGTTGTAGCTGATGTTCGCGGCGTCGATGCCCGGACAGACGAGCAGGTTCGCATCGCCGGCCAGGGTTGAAAACGGCATGATCGACTTGCGAATCGAGGCGTCGATCGCGCTGTCAGCGTGCATCTCGCCGTCCACCTCATAGTCCGGATGGCGCTCGCGCACGATGGCGAGCGCTTCGCGCATCTTGGTAGCGGATGGCGAGTTGCTCGAGCCGAAGTTCGAATGCGAAAGCATGGCGATGCGCGGCGTAATGCCGAGCCGTTTCAGCTCCTCTGCGGCCAGCGCGGTTATCTCGGCCAGCTGTGGCGCAGTGGGATCGACGTTGACATGTGTATCGACCAATGAGAGCTGGCGGCCCGGCAGCATCAGGATGTTCATAGCCGCATAGGTCGACGCCCCGCTGCGCTTGCCGAGAACCTGATCCACGTAGCGCAGGTGCTGATCGTGGGTGGCAAGCGTGCCGCAGATCATTCCGTGTGCTTCACCCTTGTGGATCATCATCGCGCCGATGAGCGTGTTGCGCAGCCGCATCTCGATCGCGGCGTCCTGCCCGGTAACACCTTTGCGCGCAGTCATGCGGTGATAGGTGCTCCAGTAGTCGTGGTAGCGCTCGTCGAACTCTGGATTGACGATTTCGAAGTCGACGCCAGCCTGCATGCGCAGGCTAAAGCGCTCGAGTCGACTTTCGATGACGCCAGGTCGGCCCACCAGGATCGGCCTTGCAATCGCTTCGTCGATGATGACCTGCGCCGCCCGCAACACGCGTTCATCTTCGCCTTCGGCGAAGACGATGCGCGAGTTGCCGCCGGCCGCGACCGCGTTCTTGGCGATCGTGAAGATCGGCTTCATGAACGTGCCGGAGTGATAGACGAACTGCTGCAACCGCTCGCGATACGCTGCGAAATCGGTGATTGGCCGCGTCGCGACACCGCTGTCGCATGCCGCCTGGGCCACCGCGGGCGCGATGCGCATCATCAGGCGCGGATCAAACGGTTTCGGGATCAGATAATCGGGTCCGAAGCTCATGTTGTCGGTCCCGTACGCGCTCGCCACGATGTCGCTCGACTCCTCCTGCGCCAGCTGCGCGATTGCCTGCACCGCGGCGATCTCCATCTCGGCAGTGATCGTGGTTGCGCCTACGTCGAGCGCGCCGCGAAAGATGAAGGGGAAACAGAGAACGTTGTTGACCTGGTTCGGATAGTCCGAGCGCCCGGTGGCGATGATCGCGTCCGCACGCGCGCTCTTCGCGTCCTCGGGGAGGATTTCGGGATTCGGATTGGCGAGAGCAAGGATGAGAGGACGCGGGGCCATCTTGCGCACCATCTCCGGCTTGAGCACGCCTCCCGCCGAAAGGCCAAGAAAGATATCCGCGCCGTCGATGATCTGCCCCAGCGCGCGTGCGTCAGTTGGCTGCGCATACCGCGCCTTCTCTTCATCCATCAGCACCGTGCGACCCCGAAACACCACACCTTCGATGTCCGCGACCCAGATGTTCTCGCGTGCCACGCCGAGCCGAAGCAGCAAATCGAGGCACGCCAGGGCTGCGGCGCCGGCGCCACTGCACACCACCTTGACCTTGGCCGCGCTCTTGCCGACCACTTTTAATCCGTTCAGCAGCGCCGCACCGACGATGATTGCGGTCCCGTGCTGGTCGTCGTGAAAGACTGGAATCTTCATCCGCTCGCGCAGCTTGCGTTCAATGAAGAAACATTCCGGCGCCTTGATGTCCTCAAGATTGATTCCGCCAAAGGTCGGTTCCAGCGCCGCGATGATGTCGACTAGCTTCTCCGGGTCGCGCTCGTCGATTTCGATGTCGAACACATCGATGCCGGCGAACTTCTTGAACAGGACGCCCTTGCCCTCCATCACCGGCTTTGCCGCGAGTGGGCCAATCGGCCCGAGCCCGAGCACAGCGGTTCCATTCGTGACCACACCGACCAGATTGCCGCGCGCGGTGTAGCGGAAAACCGCCGCCGGATCGCTGTAAATCGCCTCGCTCGCTGCGGCGACCCCCGGCGAGTACGCGAGCGCCAGGTCGCGCTGATTGCTGAGTTGCTTGGTCGGCGTGACGGAAATCTTTCCCGGCACTGGATACTCGTGATACTCGAGTGCGGCGCGACGTAGTTCGTCGGTGGTCGTATTCATGGCAAGTCGGTGTAGGAGCGAGGGCCGCGGATTATGGACCTTCCATCGCTTGCTTGACTGCGGCGACGGGAATTCCGTCACCACGGCGCCGTCCCACCGATAACATCCGTGCTCGTCAGCAAAGGGGGTGGGTCACAATGCCGCCGTTCGCAGGGCCGATGGCAGCGCGCCTCGCGCACATCGAGCCGTTCTATGTGATGGAAATCGTCAAAGAGGCGGCGCGGCTGCAGGCGAGCGGCCAATCGATCATTCATCTCAGCATCGGCGAGCCGGATTTCACTGCGCCGCCGCCTGTGACGCGGGCCGCGGCCGATGCGCTGGCGAGCGGCCGGCTTCAATACACGCAAGCGATCGGCCTATGGTCGCTGCGCGAAGCCATCGCTGCCGACTACGAGCGGACGTTCGGAGTGCAGATCGATCCGGCGCGCGTGATTGTCACGGCGGGAGCGTCGGCGGCACTCCTGCTCGCATTCGGGACTCTGTTGGACGTTGGCGCCGAGGTGCTGATGCCGGACCCGACGTATCCCTGCAATCGTCACTTTGTCGCCGCGTTCAACGGCGTGGCAAAACTCGTCCCGTGCGGACCTGGAACGCGATTCCAGCTGGATGACACTCTGGTCGATGCAAGCTGGGGCCGAAACACGCGCGGTGTGCTGCTTGCGTCGCCATCGAACCCGACTGGAACCTCGATCCGGCGCGATGTTCTTGCCCGCACGATCGACGAAACGCGGCACCGCGGCGGTTTCGCCGTTATCGACGAGATCTATCAGCGCCTCTGTTACGACGCGCCACCGACCACCGCCCTGGCCCTAGGAGATGACGTCTTTGTCCTCAACAGCTTTTCGAAATACTTCAACATGACCGGATGGCGCCTGGGATGGATGGTGGTGCCGCCCAACTGCGTTGGAGACGTGGAGAAGCTGGCGCAGAACCTCTTCGTCTGCCCCTCGGCGCTGGCGCAGCACGCGGCGCTGCAATGTTTCAGCGCTGAGGCGCTCGAGATCTACGAGGCGCGCCGGGCCGAATTTGGACGGCGACGCGACTTTCTGGTCGCCGAGTTACGCCGATTGGGAATGGAGGTTCCGGTGGAGCCCGACGGCGCCTTTTATATCTATGCCGATATCCGTCGGTTCAGCAACGACAGCTGGGGGTTCGCGTTCGATCTCTTAAGGCGCGCCGGCGTCTGCTTGGTGCCAGGTCGGGATTTCGGGCGCGCAGAAACGAATCATTTTGTCCGGATCTCCTACGCAACCGATCGAGCGAGGCTGCAGGAAGCCGTGGACCGGCTGGAGCGCTTCCTCAGCACACAATAAAAAAGAACGGTCGGCAGAAACCGACCGTTCTTTTTTTTGCCAGTTGTTAAGAGCGATTTGCGACGCTGATCGAGACCGGCACCTGAGATACCGGCTTCTGATCGCTTACAGCTGCACCCAACGCGTTGGCGATGGCCAGATCAATCTTGCCGGCGGCAGCTAGACGCAAACGCCTGTGCTCGGCCAGAACGCGCGCTCCGTAGCCGCCATCGTCGACCATGTTGCCGGCGCCGACGTAGAGTTGCAGGCCGCGCTCGACGGAGCCGCCACGGCGAATCAGATCGCTAAGGATCGCGGAGCCGACCTTGATGTTTGCGATCGGGTCAAGGGCTGCGTCTTCTCCGCCGTGCGCCTCGAACTTGTCCGCATGAATGCGCGTCATGACTTGCATGAGACCCTGCGCACCAACCACGCTTTCCGCAAAGGGATTCATGCTCGACTCGATCGCGGTAACAGCGAGAATGAGCAGAGGATCGAGGCCGAGTTCGCGCCCGGATTCGTAGGCGGCCGCGACCACTGGGCGGAGTGCTCCGTCAGCAACACGGTAGCGTCGGGCCAAATACGTGGTGACGTGGCGCTGCGATGGATCCGACTGGCTTTTTGCCGTGCTCGGCGGCGCGGACGCAAGACCAGTGGGCAACAGGTTGGCCGGTTCGGCGGCAGCTTCTTTAGCCACCAGCCCAGCGGCGATGCTCTCCAGCTGCTGCAACGCAGTTTCTCTCAGCCGCGGATCGCCGACAGCAACGGCTACCGCAACCAGCGTCGTACAGCCCGCAAAAGTTACGATAAACCGCGCAGCGCTGGTCACACCGCTTGCGACGTCTTGAGCGAAGACACGCAGACCGCCGGGGACCAGCGGCGCTTCCGGCTCAAGAACGTTCGTGGAACTCAACAACATGCGTGCCTCCTTATGTTTGAGCGGCCACCCGCGTCTCAATGCAGGCAAGTCCTCACTCACAGGTTGGTACGAAAACCAGTATGGCCACGTTGCAAGACTGGTCCCGTCGGTAGCGGCCCAAAAGCTATGACCAACCACCACCTTAGTTCGAAGCTAACGCGATCTGCTTCAAAGAGCCGCCCAAAGAGACGCGAGGCCCCAGGGCAATTCAACGACCCACTGTGATCCCAGATATTTGGGATGTCACAGGTGACGCGGCGGATTCTAGAGCGCTTCGCGCCGGGGTCAATGGAATCCACCCGCGAATAGTCCGCAAACTCTGTCGGCATTCTTCGGATCGTGCTGTACGATCTTCCGGCGCCGTGGATTAGACGCTTAAGATTCAATTACTTAAACCACATTCTTGCGGGACGAAATGGTAACCAAAATGCGCCTCCCAAGTGCCATTGTTGCCATGCAGCAAGCATGAAGTATAACGATCTCAGGGACTTCCTCTTTCAGCTTGAGCGCCGTGGCGATCTTCTCCGCGTCGCTGTGCCCGTCTCACCAATCCTTGAGATGACCGACCTGTGTGATCGTACGCTGCGTGCGCATGGACCAGCCCTTTTGTTCGAGAAGCCCGTCGGCCATTCCATGCCGGTGGTCGGTAACTTGTTCGGGACCCCGGCGCGAGTAGCAGCTGGCATGGGCGCCGACTCGGTTGGTGCACTGCGGGAAGTCGGTGAGCTGCTCGCTAGTTTGAAGGAACCGGAGGCGCCCTCCGGGTTTCGGGATGCGCTGGGAAAGGTCGCGGCGCTGAAAGCTGCCCTGTGGGACATGGCACCAAGGACGGTTCGTAGTGCGCCCTGCCAGGCAGTGGTCTGGGAAGGTACCGACGTCGACCTCTCCCGTCTTCCTATCCAGACATGCTGGCCGGGCGACGCGGGACCGCTCATAACCTGGGGCCTGGTCATAACCAAGGGGCCCCATAAGCGACGCCAGAATCTCGGTATCTATCGGCAACAGGTCATCGGGCGCAACAAGCTGATCATGCGCTGGTTGCCTCATCGCGGCGGCGCGCTTGATTTTCGCGACCATCGTTACGCGAGGCCTGGCGAACCGTTTCCTTTGACAGTTGCGCTCGGGGCCGATCCAGGGACGAGGCTCGCGGCCGTTACGCCTATCCCGGATGCGTTGTCCGAATTTCAG
>Ga0137394_10005066_pt1 | contig 10021 bp, 10 predicted proteins | sample czobulk116metaG_FD_108278 | JGI IMG/M metagenome (GOLD analysis project Ga0137394, IMG submission 108278) | Vadose zone soil microbial communities from Angelo Coast Range Reserve, California, USA - czobulk1.16 metaG | ecosystem: Environmental > Terrestrial > Soil > Vadose zone | place: USA... | reverse complement strand
TTTCCGTCAAGGTTAGGAGCCGCGATGCGCGCCACTGCCTGAGCAACGCTTCGCGGTTCTTGCTCAGGTCGCGGCCGTCGCGCACGGTTGGATAGGGGACGTTTTCGCCGATCAATCCCTGCCATTGGATGAGGTTATATTTCGCGGCGTCCACGCGATCTTCGCGGCTAAAGTCGAAGCCTTCGGTCTTCGCGGCCCAATAGGCGGCGGCGTGCGTGGGCTTGGCATAGAACTTAGACAGCACATTCTTCTTCAGCGAGTTTTTCGCGGTAGCCACCGGCAAGGGCAGTTGTGTGGTTCTCAGGATGTCCGGCACGATGGAGTTGAAATCCCACTTGCTGGCCTTCTTCGAGAAGGCATCCGTCATGGGACGATCCAGAGCATCGTACGTGCCCAGGTGTTCGATCCCGAGGATATCGATGATGGTGGCTATCATGCTGACGGTCGTGTATTTCTTCGAGACCACTGCGCCTTGCTTGACGTACGGCCCCGCCACAAATGCGATGCTGCGATGCGCGTCCACGTGATCCGGTCCGTCCTGGGCGTCGTCTTCCACGACGAACACCAGCGTGTTGCCGCTGTAGCGCTTGCTCTTAGCCACCCTTTCCACGATGCGGCCCACGGCATAGTCATTGTCGGCCGTCTGAATCTCCGGCGTGTTCACCCCATCGATCGCTGTGCCAAAGTTACCGGTGTGGTCGTGCATCACGCGCACGAATTCCAGGTTCGGCATGTCGCCGTTCGCTTCGAACTAGTCGAATTCCCGTGCCCACTCATCCACGCGATAGAAGTCGGGGAAGTGATTGTCATAACCGCGGAAAAACTGATCCGTGATCGGGCGCAGCGCTGCTTTTGTTGCCGTGGAAACTGGGGTGTTGGAATCGAACGGATGGCGAAGCAGTGGAGTACCGCCCGATGTCACCGGCACGCTGTACGGCCCGAGGTCGATGAAGAAACCGTAGTTGCGGACATGCAATCCCGCGCGCAATGCGGAATCCCACAAATAGCCGGCGCCTTCTTCCCCTTCCGGGCTGTCAGGTGCCGAAACATCGGCGGTGCCAAGCAGAAGGTTATTGGCAACGCTTGGCGGCAAGCTGTTGTACGCCGGGAACGCTGCAGCGCGTTCTTGTGGCGTTCGGAAGCCGACGTTGACGTTGCGGTTCGTGCCTTCATAGTCGTAGTTCAGTCCGCGGCCTGCGTAATTGATCGGCTCGGTCTTTTCGATAGTGTCCGCGGCGCGCGCGGAGGTCGACCAGTTCCAGCCGTCGCCGCTCACTTCGCCGCTGTCGTAGAAGTTATCCAAATCAACAAAGCTATTGGCCAGCGCGTGAAGGTTTGGCGTCAGCGGCTGCGGGTACGCAACAATCGACGGATCGCCGTTGCCTTTGCCGAGGTCGCCCAGAATCTGATCGTACGTGCGGTTTTCCTTCACGATGTAAATGACGTGCTGAATCTTCCCGTGAAGGAAGCCCATAATGTCCGCATCGGCACCATTTTGCTGCGCATTATAGTTGTTGTTCTGGGCCACCTGGGCGGTCAGTTCTTCCAAGGTTTCTCCGCGCGGCACGGGCAAAGTCAAAAATCCCGCTTTCGTAAGCTGCCAAACATACTCGTTGGTGGCGCTACAGGCGGCTTGACTTCCACCGGGCTGCAGTGAAGCGGCGTCTCGGCAATTCTGTGGATTGGGCCCGGCGTTGCTCTTCCCGTTGACGACATAGAGCATCGAGCCATCGGCGCTCACGCTGACGGAATTCGGATACCAGCCGGTGGGAATCAGACCGATGAGCTCGCTCTTGGCACCAGCAGGTGCAGTCCCGGTGCCTGCGCTCTTCTTGGAGAGATGAATGACGGCAACGGAATTGGCGCCGCCATTGGTGACGTAAAGAAAACCGCCGTCAGGCGAAACGGCGATGCTGTTAGGACTGCTGCCCTTGAAGCCTTTTGCGTTCGCGAATATCGACGGCGGTGCCGTCGTGCCGATTTCTTCGATAATCTGGTGCGTTTTGGTGTCAATGACCGCAACGGAATCGCTGCTGGACTCAGCGACAAAGAGGCGCGTTTGTGGTGCGTTTAACGTGATGCGTGTGGGCGAGCCTTTGACGGGAATCCGTCCGGTCACGGCCGGCGCGTTCGTGGAAATATCGACCACGATGATCTCGCGGTCGCGCGCGCTCGAAACAAACGCAGTGGCGTCACCCTGAATGGCCACCCATACCGGGTACTCTCCTCCTGGCACGCCGTTGCCCGGACGTAGGTCCATCTCGGCCAGAACCGCTCGCCCGACAGTGTTCACCAGGCTGATGGAATCGTTCTCATAATTCGCCACCACCATGCGCTTGCCGTCCGCTGTCACCGCCAAACCCATCGCGCCCGGCGTGATGTTCCCCAGGGCCAAAGCCGCGGGATGGCCTAGCGTTACAGGAGTACCGCTCTCAGCCCAGCTGCTTCCATTCCAGTCGTAGAAGTGCACGTTGTCGTCCGGTCCGCCACTCGCATAAAATTCTTTCCCGGTCGAACTGAAGGCGAGCCCGTCGAAAGCGTTAGGCACTTGAAGGACCTGCGTTTTGAGAGGGTTCCCGCCAGAAATATCAAAGACAAAGATGTATTCGTTGGACTCCTCGGGATTGCTGTTTCCAAGATTCGGGCCGGACGTGAAATTCTGGCTGTTATAACCGCTCGTAAGAATGAGCAGCGTCTTTCCGTCGGGGCTGATTGCCGTGGTCACCGCCTGTCCGGCGGTAAAGCTCGGATCGAACGACAGTCCCGGATTCAACGCCTGGAACAACGATCCGGGAGCAGCCGACGGCGTGATGCGCACGCCCGTCGGAATGAAAGTCCCTCTGATACCGTCTTCATCCGCCTTCGCAGTGACTACGGCTCCAATGCTGATAATGCTCGAAATTGCCAGCGCGAGTGTAGACACAACCACCCACGGCCGGCGGGTTCGGCCATTCCGCAACATGTGTTACCTCCTGTTTGCTCTGCAATTCTCGGGGGTCCTAGTCGAGTGGACCCTCTCTAACAGCTCTTTTCAGAGCGTTTGGCTGAGATCAATCAAGGTAGGCGGGCTTTGTTTCAGAAGCTTCTTCCGAAAATGAATAATCCGCAAATCTTTCTTAATCTGATGTGTATCTTGGAATTTTCCGGCGGGTGCACGATTCGGGGTGTCTTGATGGATCCGGCCCAGATAGCGTTATGCTTTCTCTAAGCGCTGTGTTCTCCGTGACCTCCCGGTTGAGGTCTTTACTTACTTCCGCACCGCTTGCGCCTCGGCCGCGGTCAACTGAGTCACCAAAAATTCCATCACCGTCCGCGGCTCGGCTCCGCCGCCCTTCAGCCGGTCGTCCGCATTTCGGAGTGCATGCAAACCCGCCAGCAGGCGCGGTTTCGAAGTCTTGTGCGCGCTTTGCAGCGCCAGCTCCGCCTGCTCAGGCCGCATTCCAAGTGCGCGTGCTGCTTGCCAGCCGTTCGTCGCGCCCTTTACTTCACTCGCTTCGATCAACTTGCGGTACATCCATGCCATGGCACCCAGCATGGAGAGCGGCTCTTCGCCATCGCGCAGTAACCGGTCGAGAAATTCCAGCGCCTTTTTCGGCTGCCGCGACGCCAGCAAGTCTGCCAATTCCCAAACCGTCGTGGTCTTCTCTGAAATCACCAGCGCGCTCACGTCCGCGCGCCCGATCAATTTTTTCTCCGCCGCGTATGTCGCCAGCTTCTCGATTTCCGTTTTCAGGCGCATTAAATCCGCGGCCACGAATTCCGCAAGATCTTCCGCGGCGCCTTTTTCAAACTCCACTCCTTGCTCTTTCCCGATCGCCCGCGCCAGTGCCACCGCCGTCGCTTGCCGTTCTCCTGCGTTTTCGCCAAGCCCGCATTCCACCACCAGCGCTTTTTCCGCCAACAGCTTGCCCAGTTTCATTCGCTGATCCAGACCCGTCGCTTCCACCACCAGCACCGTGAATGGCGCGGGATCTTCGAGATAAGTGCCGAGCCGCGTTACGGCCTCGTCCCGGCTTTTTTCACCCAGCTTCTCAATGGCCTCCAGGTCCTCGACGAAAATCACCTGCTGGGGTGAAAGCATGGCCACAGTTTGCGCCTGATCCAGCGCAGCCTCGGTCTCGCCGCGCTCAGCCGAATACCGCGACACTGCCCAGGTGCGCGCCGCTTCCGGAACGAATCTATCAATCAGCAGTTTTCGACACTCGTCCCGAAGGTATGGTTCTTCCCCGAGCAAGAGAATTGCCGGGACGGGTTTCCCCTTTACCAGCCGTCGCACCAATTCCTCTGGCGAGATCCGCGCCATCAATAGTTCTCCACTACCGCCGCCACCAGCCGCGCCGCAAAGTCCTGCGCCATGCGATCCAGCGCAGGGTCTTGCTCTTCAAAAAAGTTCTTAATGCTGTTTGGATTGTTTGCGTCCGTGGAAATCTCGTATTGGTTGCGGAAAACAAAATTGTCCGTATGATAGAGAATCTTTCCCGTCTCGCGCTCTTCAAACGTGATTTCGCACTTCAGGGTAACCAGCATGGTGGTCGCGCGTCCCGTCGCCGTATCGAACAGCAGCGGCACCGCTTCCACACTCAGCACCTTGCCCCGCAGCACCGCGTCGCCGTTCGCCGGGTCGGGAACCACGCGATAAGAAGTCTTGGCGAGGAATTCATGCACCGTGGCGGTCGTCAATCTCTGCTCAATGCGGTAGCTGGTCGTCTTGTTTTCCAGCGCCGGCACTGCAATCAAGTGAATGCTCTTCGGCAGCGAGTCGTTCCGCCCCGCCACGTGGTATCCGCAGCCCGTCGATGCTAGAGCCAGCGCCACCGGCACGCCCAGCCACGCCGTGTTTCCCCAATTGAACTTCATTCCGCGAGTTTCTCCGCCAGCTTCACCGCATTTGCCGCCGGCAACCGAATATTATCCGCCGCGCCCCAGAACCACCAAGTCCCCGGCTTGGCCGGCTCACCCTCCGCCTCGGCCAATTGGATGGCCGCTTCTTCCGTGGCGGTCACATTGCTCGGAGCTTCTGGCGATCTAGGAACGGAAAAGCCTGCCGTTTTGCATGCGCTGGAGATCCGTGCCGCATCGACGGAGGGGTCCAGCTCCGCGCAGGCCGAAAACGTGATGCCGTAGAATACCGGCGCATGCACCAACTGAATCGCTGGAACTACGGCCGTGCCGCGGAGACAGGAGTGCACCTCCGTTCGAAGAATTGCCAGCGCTTGGCGTAAATCGATGCGGCTGGCAGGCCCAAAGCGATCCAGGGTATTGAAGGCTACTTGCGCATCGAATAGTTGCTTCCCAACGTTTTCGAAGGAAAGCAACTGACTCGTCTGTGTTTCCAGTTCTTCGATGCCACGTTTTCCTGCCGCGGAAACAGGCTGGAACACGATGGAAGCAAGTCGGCTTAATCCGAGTTCTTGCAGGGATAGAGAAAGGCGCACCATGGCCTCGGCGGCAGCGGATGGAATGGATGTGAGTGTGGGCTTCCCGGGAAGGACTTCGCCGTGAAGTTTCTCCAGACCCGGAAACCATGCGAAGGAGTTGGCATATGCCGCCGAGTGGCCCGACAGGTCAATAATCACAGCGCCGCTGCGCTGCGCCAGCTCGAAATTCGCGAGCGTGAATTCGAACGAACCCGTGAAAAACACGTATCGCGCGCGGTCGAAGCTGCCTTCTTCCACCGGTTGAATCACCGCAGGCTCCCCGCCAGCCTCGGTCAAAGTTCCTGCGGCCACTTCCTCATCCACCAGCCGTAAATCCCATCCCGCGAACAGGCTCTCCTCGAGCAACGACTTCAGCTCCACCCCCAGCAGTGAAGACGCACCCGCAATCACGATCCGGCTGGAATCCCTTTCAAATGAAGGCATGAATCACGCGGTCCGCGAAACCAAACGGTGGCGCACGAAGCGCACCAGATGCAGCGCCCCGCCTACCGCCGCATACGTGCCCGCCAGGATCACCAGCGCATACTCTGAGTATCGCCAGATCACCGCCAAGGTCAGGCAGAGCAGAACGATCGCCAGCGAGGGCTGTTTTCGGGTCCAGGGAATTTCCTTGAAACTGGAGTAGCGGATCGTGCTGGTCATCAGCGCTCCAAGCCCAGCCACCAGCAAGAACCAGGCCACCGACCAGTGCCAGTTGTGCAGTGGTTCCTTGAATCCATGGACCAAAGCCGCGAGCATACCGGCGGCCGCCGGCGTCGGCATTCCAACAAAATATTTTGATCCGCCGGGCGCCATGCCCTGCACGTTGAATCGCGCCAACCTCCATGCGCAGCAAATCAAAAACGCCAAGCAGCAAACCCATCCGAACTCCCCAATTTGTTGAAAGGCAACCGACCCGTCTCCCGGCAGGCTGCGCACTCCCCAGGCGTAAGCCATCACCGCTGGGGCGATCCCGAAACTCACGACGTCAGCCAGCGAGTCGAGCTGCACACCAAATTCCGTGTTTGTGCCCGTCATCCGGGCAATACGTCCATCGAGTGAATCAAACAGTATCGCGAAACCTATCGCCTTTGCGGCGCGGTCAAAATCGTCTCTGCCTCCGAGCAGCGACGCCACCACCGCATAGTAGCCGCACAATAAATTCGCCACCGTAAACAGACTCGGCAGGAGAAAGATTCCCCGTCGTAATCTGGGGTTCTTGATTCGGCGCCCTTGGAACGGTATCTCGTGCTGTTCGGGCTCGGGCATTGCTACGCTCGCTTCCCCGCTGCAGTCAGAGTTGCGTCCCTCTCTGCCGTACTCATTCCATCCGATTTACCCGCCACGGGTTTCGCGGGCCACCGGGCGAGCACGCTCGATCCGCCTTTCACGTTCTCCCCCACCTTCACCAGGATCTCCGCCTCTTTCGGGACCCACATGTCCACGCGCGACCCGAATCGTACCAATCCAATCCTCTCTCCGCGAGCCACCCTTTCGCCGGCTTTCTTCCACGAGACAACCCTTCGCGCGATGAGTCCGGCAATCTGCTTGAACACCATTTCTCCGGCTTCTGTCGAGAGAGTGAACACATTTTGTTCGTTCTCTACTGATGCCCGTTCCCGCATCGCCGCCAGAAATTTCCCTGGGCGGTATTCCATCTTCAGAATCGTTCCGGCAGCCGGCGACCGGTTCACGTGAACGTTCCAGACAGCCAGAAAAATACTCACTCGCCTTCCCGGCCTTCCCGCGTTCTCCTCATCCGCGACGACCACCACGCGGCCGTCGCCGGGAGACACCACCGCCCCAGGTTCGCTAGGAATCACGCGCTCAGGATCGCGAAAAAAAGAGAAGATGAACGCAGCGAGAAACACCAGGACGGCAGCCGCCACATACCAATGCAGCAAAAAACTGACACCGCCCAGCACCAGCGGCGGCAATCCGAAGTAGTAGCCTTCTTTGACCATGCTTCCCGGAGCAGACCCAGCATTTCTGCGCGCGGCTTTCGCGCCGCGAGCGCGCATGGTCATTCTACGACAGAATCGCTGGCGATAAGGTCGTTATTGGGTGTAATTCGAGCGCGCGCGTATGATACGCGCGGCAATCCGCTCCATCTCATCCTTGCAGTGGAGCTTCATCTTCTTCAGCTTGATTTCTTCCAGGAGGTCTTCCGAATTCAGGTAGGGCGACTTGGAGATTCTCTGCAGTTCTGCTTCGTATTGCCGGTGTTGCTCTGCCAGACGCTGATACTCGGCGTCTGTCTCAAAGGGTATGTCCCGAGGTGTCCGCTGCACACTGGCCATGCGTTCCTCCCGACGATTCCGTGAATGGGATGTGAGCACTACATGAACGCAAGATAGCACTCTGGCTTGCCTCGTCAAGAGGGTATTTACGGTATTTCAATCGCGACTTTTCCTTGCATCAGAATGGCTGCCTCACGCGGATCGCGGTAATAGCCCGCGCGGCGTCCCGTTTTGGAAAAACCATGCTTTTCATAGAACGCAATTCCTGTTTCACTCGACTCGCGAACCTCTAAAAACACTCGACTTACGCCGCCCGATCGAAACTTCTCAAGCACCGCTTTTAGTAGTGCTTGGCCTTCTCCTCGACGTCGACTAGCCGGTGTGACCGCGAGGTTCAGTATCTCCGCCTCATCCCCCACGTGGCGCCCGACAATGAAACCGGTAACTTTCCCATCGCGCTCACCCACCAATGCCACCACTCCCGGCCAGTTCAGCACGTCTCGATAGCCCTCTTCCGGCCAGTTGGCCGCTTCCGGAGCATCTCGCAAAATCATCGTCACCGCCGCTGCGTCGGCAGGGCCAAAGGCACGAATCGTCACTGCAACACCCGCGCGCTTCGTTTCAGCCGCCATGCGTCGTTCTTCCCTTCCATAAAATCTCCGCGTCCGACCGTCGGACATAATTCGCATCCAGCGCCAGTGCGTCCGTGAACCGTCCCTCTGCCAATTCCGTCAGTCCAATGCGACCAATCATCGGCGCGCGCACGCTCGAAACGCACTCTACTCTTTCCTGCCGCATCTCTCGCGCCTTCCACGCCTCCTCGGAAACAAGGCACCCTCTATCCGTCGAAACCCACGAAATGCTTTCACCCCTTGCAAATTCCGCCGCTGCTTCAACAAATCTCCCCGGTGCAATCACCATCTCGTCACCCAACCGCACTAGGCCCGTCCCCTTGCGTTGATACACGGCCCCGAACACCTGACCACGCTGTGCATTCGCAAACGCCGCCACCAAGAGTGTTCCCACTGGGGCTTCGATCGCCAATGCTTGTAACCGCGAGACCGCCACGACCCTTTTCCCATAAACCTCCGCCCAAGCCTTCACGGCCGTCAAACCCACTCGTACGCCCGTGAATGAACCCGGCCCAGCCGCCACAGCGTAGGCGTCTACGTCCTCCATGTGAAGCTCGCTCCCCTTCAAGCACTCACGAACCGCCGGGAGCAGCCATGAGGAATACTCTTCCTCGGAATCGTGGGCCACAACCTTCAGGACGGACTCTTCCCGCAGCATCGCCACGCTGCCCCTTGAATCACACGTATCTATTGCCAGAACAATCACATCCGCATTCTACAGTACTCTGCCATTTGACTGCGAAGCCCGCACATGCAGCAAATCGATTCAACACAAAAATCAAGAGCCGTACCGGACACATGTCAGTTTTCGGCTTCATCGGTACAACCAATTGTGCTTGCCCTGAGCAATTCAGCTGCCAAATTTGCATCTAATTTTCCCTAACCTCCTGATTCCACTGGATATATCTTGACTCTTCCGGCACAATGTTCTATCCTCCTCATGCATCGCCTGGGGGGGCAAGCAAATCTATGGACTATAAGATCGGCGACAAGGTCGTTTACCCGAATCATGGTGTGGGCGTTGTTGAGCAGATCAGCTACGGAGTCTTGAACGGCAGAACCGAACGTTACTTCATGATCCGCATTGTTTCCAGCGGCTTGCGCGTCATGGTCCCGCAATCCAACGCCATGACCGTTGGCCTTCGTTCCGTCATTCGTTCCACAGAATCCACCAAGGTCCTTGGTTTCCTCGAAAAGGGCAAACTCAACTCTCATCACGACTGGAAGCATCGCTTCAAAGAGAACTCCGAGCGCATGCGCACCGGGGCCCTCCTCGAAGTCGCCGTCGTCCTCAAGAGTCTGGTTTCTCTCAGCCGCAGCAAGCCGCTCTCCTTCCGCGAAAAGAAAATGCTTGAACGCGCGAAGTACCTCCTCGTCAGCGAAATGGCCACTTCCCGGAACACCAGCGCGGAAAGTGCCGAGGCCACCGTCGTCAAGTCGCTTGCCAAAGCCAAGCTCCAATTTCCCATCATGACCGAAAAATTCGAGTAGTTCGACTTTTTCTTTTCTCCCCGTAGGGGCGCCCGCCGCGGTGGGCGCCCCTCTTTTTTGGTACGCCCGCCAAGGCGGACCGCGCTCCACGGCAGCGTTGTGGTAACGCCCCACGCTGCATTGGACTTCCGCGATAAGGGCGCTGTACTACGAGGTTCGGTACGGCAATGACAAAGGCATACGGCTTATGCCGCATCGGTATCGGGATCAGAGGTTTCGGAGGAGGAAAAAAACAGGCGAT
>Ga0137394_10005065_pt1 | contig 10021 bp, 9 predicted proteins | sample czobulk116metaG_FD_108278 | JGI IMG/M metagenome (GOLD analysis project Ga0137394, IMG submission 108278) | Vadose zone soil microbial communities from Angelo Coast Range Reserve, California, USA - czobulk1.16 metaG | ecosystem: Environmental > Terrestrial > Soil > Vadose zone | place: USA... | reverse complement strand
GCGGCAGCTCACGACGCTGGCGGAGCAAAAGAAAATCACGCTGACGGGATGGGACGGCCGGGAGTTGCGCCCTTACAGCGAGTGGGCGAGTGCGGAAGATTTCGTGAACTCCCATGCGGATGGCGGCCATTTTCGGGTAGAGCTGGTGGATTGAATGGGCGGCAGCGCGGGTTGCCTTGGTTCGCTGATTAGTGTTTCTTCGGTTGCGGCGGAGATGGGGGAATCGGAACCTTTACCGACGGGTGTTGCGGCGGCGCGGGCATATCGGAACTCGTTCGGTGCAGCGAAATCGAGCCATAGCTGGTTTTCAGAATGATCTTGGGTCCGCGGGTGCTTCCGTACTTTCCTTCCAGATGATAATCGCCCGATTGAGTCGACGTTTTCTTGAGGGAATCGGCGGAAAACTCCGAGTCGATGTCTCCGCAAGAATGGCAATCGGCAAGAATCTCAAAGCTTGAGGATCCAGGCAGGGTGAGGGTGATGCCGGCAGCGGCATTGGAAACCTCGATGTCCTCCTTCGGCGGAGCAGAAAAGCGCAATTCGATGTTGCCGTCGCGATTGTCAATCTTCACCTTGCCGCCGGCATTCTCCACTGAAACGTCGTAGCGGTTGGTGCGCAAGTTCAGGTTTCCGGGCGCGTCCGTAATTTCAAGATTGCCGGAACCGGCTTCCAGGTGGCCGCTGAGCTGCGTGAGGGTGAGATCGGTGCGCTGGGAGATAAAGCGCACGCCCTTCGCCACTTTGTCCGCGGTGATCGGGCCGAAAAATTCGCCATCGAGAGTCAGCCCGCCGGTAGCCGAGTTGACGTTTACCTCGCCGCCGCGTCCCGAAATCTTTACGTTGCCATTGGTGTCCGAGACTTTGACGTCGCCCTTGTGCGTATCAATCGAGACGTCACCTGCGGTGTTGCGGACTTCAATGTCGCCGGTGCCGCTGATGATGGTGACCGGTGTACCCAGGTCCGAGACGCCGACGTCACCCCTTTCATTACGGATGGTGAGCAAGGATTTCTTGGGGAGGGAGATTTCAAGATCCAGACTGAGGCGCGAATCAACGCTGCCGGCAGGACGGATTTCGAATCCGTCGCCGTTTTGCACGATCTCGACCGAAGCTCGTTCCGCGAGCTTTTCTGCGTCCCTCTCGCTCCAGCCCTTGGCACTCTTCTTGCCGGAAACGCGAATCTGGGGCTCCTCCGAAGCGTGCACGCTGATGTCGCCTCGACCGTTGCGGATGGTGATGCGGGCATCGGGCGGCACGGGCTTCGGTGCAACTTCCAAATTGAACTCAAACTTGTCTCCGAACCCACCTCTCCAAGCCTCATCCGGCAGGTGTTGCTTGCCGTAATCCACGGCGACGATGATGCCGAGAAGCGAAAGCAAACCGAGAACCAGAAATATTTCACCGGCGGTGATGGGGGAAGTCGCAGCGTTGCCAGCGCGGCTCGCCGCCGTGCGCTCATAAAGCTTGACGGCGCCCCAGAAGATGAGGACCACAGGCCACCAGTGCCAGATAAAATGACCGATGTTAAAGCCTCCATAGTTGTGGAGAAGCAGAAGGACTCCCACGGTGATGAGGGCCAGACCGGGAAACGTGGACTTGCTGCGTAGGCGGGGATTCGCCATAGAGATTATTGCCCCTGCCCCGGACCCGGGAAGGGATTCTGCGGCAGGCTTTGTGCAGCGCCGGGCGCGCCCGGAGGAGCAACCGGGGGAAAGGAACCGTCCACGTGACCATCCATGGGTGCGAGCGCCGAAGCGAGGCTCACCACGCCGATGACAATGAGAATCATCGGGAAGGTATTGCTGAACGACAAAAAGCCGCCGCGCATCTGGTCGAGAAGGAACAGCAAGCCGACGGTGATGATGACCGCCGGGCCCATCAAGCTGCGAATGGTGCAGCGCCGGCACGCGCAACGGATGCGGTTACTCATTGAGATTTCATCCTCCAAATATCAACGCTCTAGGCGCGGTCGCTCAAACGATTGCGAAACAGCAGGATGCCGACGCCAATCAATATCAGCGGCCACAGGCGCCATATAAAATGAAACGGAAACCAGTCAAAATTGTTCAGAAGAAAAAGAATGCCAAGCGCGATCAGGATAATCGGGCCCACGGGCCGGTTTTTGCTCCAGGCCTCCAGCGGATCCGCGGTGGGTTCGCCGAGGCTTTTCGCTTTGGCAGTGCGCATGGCGTCAAATGCCATGTATAAGACAAAGCCCGCGAGAAGAAGAGACAGAGTGAGTGCGCCTCCGTCACCCGGATCGCTGCTTAGGCCGACGATAATCGCGGCGAAGACCACGATATGGATCAGCGCTTTGTTGTACTCGCCGTTGTAAACAGCTCCCAGGCCCGGGAACAGACCGAGGAAAAATGCGACGCCCGGGCTGCCAACTCGGCGCGCGGGGGCAGGCGGAGGAGGAACGCCGGCCGTTGCAGGCGCTCCCGGGTTCGATGCCGCTGCAGGTGCGGCGCCGGGAATACCAACAACTGTCGCGAGGCAATCTTCGCAATAGAGCACGTCGCGCACCGGTCGCACGCACGTGGAACACATGGCCTTGCCGCAATTGCGGCAGTAGCCTACTGCGTCCACGTCGGAATGGACGGCACACTTCATGGAACTCTCCTCTCGCCAAAGAAGCCGATCAGCATCGGGCACCCGGCGGCCAGAACTTGAAGATTCCGGCCGATCTCGTCAGCGCGGTTCTGCTGCCTGGGCGACGAGGGATTGGTTTTATCAGTCCGGCCGGGCTGTCCGTTCGGTGAAGACTTCGGCACCGTGCGCTCGGGAGTTGTCGGGAGTTCGTTGTCCTGGCGCAGACGGGATTGAATTTCGTAAACGACGCGCATGTCGCTGAGAAATTTCGCGCCGCGAGCGTAGACCAGATGGGCCTGGCGGTCGGCATTGCGATAGATGGTCGTCGGATAAAGATCCGCGAGCTTGGGCTTATGCGAGAAGAAGCCGGAAGCGGCGAGAATCACGATGAAAGTGGCGGCCACGGAAACCACGCTGTAAACAAAACGCGGGGATTGGAAGCTGCGCAGCCAGCGCTTGGCATTGCGCCAGCTTTGCGGGCCGAGGGTGGCCGCCAGGATGGAATTGACGAGCTGCGGAGAAGGTTCGACCTGCTCCAAAGTGTGCAGTGAGCCGAGAACATGAGAAACACCCGCGACCAGCGGGGTGCAGCGCTGGCATGCATTCACGTGGAGATCGAAAGCGGTTTGCTCGGCGGGCTGAAGAAAGCCGTCGAGATAATCGCTCAGATGCGCTTCGGTTTGTTCACAAGTCCAAGTCATGGCATGCTCCGCGCTCGCTGCGAAATTCCAAGGCCTTTCATGACGGCCGCACTCCCATCTGCTGCAGCACGCGGGCTAATTCGATGCGTCCGCGATTGATTCTTGATTTCACGGTTCCTTCGGGCACCGCCAATACCCGTTGAATCTCTCCGTATTCCAGTTGCTGCAAATCGCGCAGAATGACGGCTTCGCGCAATTCAGGAGAAAGCCGCGTGAGGGCCGATTGCACCTGGCTGCTCAACTCGCCGAGGAGCGCCTGTTGATCGGGCCGGCGGCCAGCGGATTCCTTGTTTTCGACGACCGCCATGGTGTCCTCGAGGGAGTCGGTGATGCGGTCCCTCTTCGTTCTACGATAATGGTCAATCAGCAGATTGCGCGTCACGCTAGTCATCCAAGTTGCGAAACCGCCATGGGCCGAACGATAGCTTCCCAGTGTCCGGTAGACCCGCAGGAACACATCCTGCGAAAGGTCCTCGGATTCCGTGCGGTTTCCGGTGAACCTGTAGCAAATGTTAAAGATGCGGCGCGTGTGGCGGCGCACAAGTTCCTCCCAGGCCGACCCGTCGCCCTGGAGGCATTGCTGGACCAGTTGGGCATCCTGCTCCAACGTATGATCAGCCTCATAACCTGCTACGGTGCAAGGCGTGTCTGCGAGTCGACCCCCCTCTCTAGAGAGAGGCCTACTGGCAGTCCATCTCGGCCTGCCAACTATGGAACGTAAACTGCTGGCGAAATGTTCCCTTTAGAATCTGGGCCTTACTGCCGGCCGTTCTGCTGGGCATCTTACTCACCGCGAGCCTCGGATACAAGCCATTCGCTGGCTCGGCCCTTTCCTGCCTCCCTCTAACCTCCGGGAGCAGCCTCTAAGTCATTGAAATCTCTGAAAATTATGGATGATTCATCGCCTACATGTATTTAGTCAGCGACTTGCTCCGTAGGTGAACTCGTGTGTATATGGGGTACCGGGAGGCGTGCGTGGGGTTGATTTACGACCAATTCACCGAGGAGCTCGCGGCCTGGCAGAAGAGGTATGTCGCGCGCCCGCGCGAGGAGCTCCTGGGCCTCTGTCTGATGGCCCTGGAACGCGAAGAACTCGTCACCGTCGGCTATCGCGAGGAGTTGATGACTAGACGGCTCGCCGGGATGCCACTTAGCGAACCGGTGCGGGAGCTGATCAGCCACGCGCTCATTTGGGCGTGGCGCGACGAGGAAATGCACACCATTTATATTCGCGGCGCTTTGCTCAAGCTGGGCAGACCGCTCTTGCGAGTGAAAACATTTGGGCAGCAGTTCGGCGGAATGCTCGGCGGTTGGGCGGGTTCGGTGCGACAGCACGTCCCATGGAGGAACGCGCCGGTTGCGCGTGCGGCGGCAACCGCGGTCACCTGGCTGGGCGCGTTCACGGGAAAAGTTTCCGAAGATGTTCGCAAGTATCTTAACTATGGCCCCTTTCGGGATTTTTGCGAGTTCAATGTGGACGCAGAGAGGACTGCGAGTCTCTGTTACGAACGGATGATTGCATTGGCGCAACAAACGCCAGAGTTAGGACGCGAACTGGCCGATGACTTCGTGCGCGTATGCGAAGACGAAAAACGGCACGCGCGGATTTTCGAGATCTTGACGGAGTCGCTGGACAACCAGAACCGGCTGGCCCCCGGACAAACGGACGAAACCCTGGCAACAAAGATCGCCGAGGTTGGCGAATATTTTTTGCCGAGAAGTCTGCGTCGGAAGATTGTGGCGCAGAACAAGATTGGCAGCGGAGGCCGCGTTTGGGTTTTTTCAGGCGAAATCCAAGAAGAAAAGTGCAGCGTATTTCGCCGCCTGCTCGACCTGAGCGGTCTGGCCCAAAAACTGGAGGAGCGTGCCGCGCAGTTGGGAAAGCGCGCCGAGGAACTGCGCGTGGTGATTAAGCCCTCCTTCATGCTCGGGTACCACACAAAAGACCGCTCGATTATCACCGATGCCGAACTGCTCCGGGAACTGGCAGCGTTCTTGCGCGAGCGCGGCTACCGTAAGGCGGTCCTCGTGGAATCGGCAAACATTTACGACCAGTTCTATGCGCGGCGGAGCGTCCCGGAGGTTGCCGCTTACTTCGGCATGAGCGAAAGCGGGCTCCCGATTGTCGACGCTTCGAAGGACCAGGTGCCGCATACCTATTTTCGCGGCATGGCCCAAAACACTATTTCGCAAACTTGGAGTGAGGCCGAATTCCGGATTTCATTCGGCAAGATGCGAAGCCATCCCATCGAGATGGCCTATCTAACCATCGGAAACCTGGAATGGATGGGCGGCCGGTGCGACGAGTTTTTGTTCGTGGAACGCCAGGCGCATCGTGAAACGGCCCTGATGATGCTTCTGGATGCGTTTCCCCCGGATTTTGCCTTGCTCGATGCTTACGAAGAGGCTTCTGACGGATTGGTCGGGATCATGGGATGTCCGTGTCCAAAGTCGCCAAAAAGGGTTTATGCCAGCGAGGATGCGTTGGCGCTGGATCTGGTGGCCGCCAGGCACATGGGCGTGCGCGAGCCGAATCGCTGCATCATTTTGCGCGCGGCCTGTCACTGGTTTGGCGATCCCAGCGGCCGCATTGAGGTCCTGGGTGCGGACGATCCGTTGCGCGAGTGGCGCGGGCCGTACGATACGGAATTTTCCACTCTCCTGAGTTTCCTCGCCTATCCGGTCTACGTTTTCGGAAGCGGGCGCGGCTCTTTGTTTGTTCCGGAGATGGACGAGAAGGCGTTTCCGCCACTCCGGCGCGAGACGTTTGCTCGAGGGATTCTGCGCCGCGGCCTCCGGCGTTTGCTGGGGCTGCATTTCCGAAGCAGCCCCGGCGCGTCATCTAAGCCGGGTGCCGTCGCATGAGCGGAACGACTATTATTATCGGTGCGGGAATGGGTGGGCTCGCCGCGGCGTTGCGGATGGCGCGCGCCGGACTCCGCGTGAAAGTGCTGGAGGCACGTTCCGAACCGGGCGGATTGGCTTCCGGTTGCATCTTTGAAGGCTTTGCGTTTGACGCCGGGCCGTACATCTTGCTCGATCGTCCGGGGCTCGACTGGGCCTTCCAGGCTCTGGGAATTGCGCTTGCCGAACATCTGGAACTGCGAACGATCGAACATGTCTATAGCGTCGATTCTCCATGTCAGCCGGCCGTCAACATCTACTCCAGCGACGCGAAAACTGCCGCGGAACTCGACCGCACCTGGCCGGGAAGCGGGAATCGCTATCTGCTCTTTGTCAGACGCACCGGAGCGATTGAAGCCTGCCTGCGCCCGATGCTCTACGGGGCTGCACCGGGACCCCTAGCACTGCTGGGCGGAGGAAGATGGCGGCACGCGGGATTTCTTCTTCGTTCTCTCCGGTCTGTGCTCCGTGAATCTGGATTGCCTGCACCCGTGGTGAACGCGCTTTCGATCTGGACGCATGTCGCCGGGCAGCGGCCAGAGGAAGCGCCGAGTCCGCTCGCGTTTGTCCCTGCCTTGGTGCATTCCGTCGGATGCTTTTATCCGAAAGACGGCATCCGAGCCATACCTGCACTACTCGCAAAGTCTGCAACTGAGGCGGGTGTTGAATTCCGCTTCAATACGAAAGCGCGGCGAATCGTCTCGAGCGATGGAAGAGTTACTGGCGTCGAAACGCAAACGGGAGAGTTGCTTCAGGCTGACACGGTGATCTCCGATTGCGGGATTGCCACCTATCTTGATTTACTCGATGGGGAAACGAGCCGCAGCCGCAAGCGATGCGAGAGGCTGCCGCTGCAATCGCCAGGAGTCTGCGCGTATCTCGCGCTGAAGGCCAGGATGCAGCCGCCTTATTTGCGGTTTCTCCTGCCCGGTGGAGAAGAGCGGTGCCGCTTGCTAATTCGCCCGGGGGTGCTGAATCCGGAAGAGAGCTCCGAAGAGTGGCGCGCGGCACGCCTCCTGGGACCGATGGATCATCAGGTGGCCCAGCAGTTGGGCCCGGCCGGACAGCTCGAGTATTTGGAAAAGCTTCTGGAAGAAAAATGGTGGCGCGAAGGCATTGAAGAATTTCGCGTCCTCGAGTCCCGGACTCCCTCCGGCTGGGGCCAGGAATATTCCCTCGCGCGTGACAGCATGAATCCGGTGATGACGGCAAAGTTCATGCGCGAAGGGCGCCTGCCGCACCGCAGCCCCGATTTGCGTGGTCTCTATTTGGCGGGCAGCGCTACGCATCCGGGGCAGTGGGTAAGTTTTTGCGCCATATCGGGAATTCTGGCCGCCGATTGCGCGCGTGAGGATTTGTCCTGATGCTAGAGACCGCGACGGAGACGCATGCCGGGCGCAGGGTGCGCGTCGCGCGCATCGGTCGCGGCCCGGCCGTAATTCTCTTGCATGGCTATCCGGACAATTTGCAGATCTGGTCGGACCTGGCCTCGCGTCTCGCGATGCAATTCGAAGTGTTCGCGTTTGATTGGCCGGGAATGGGTTGCAGCGAAGCGTGGCCCGGCGGAGCGACACCGTTCGACATGGCGCGACGATTGCTCTCCCTGATGGACGCCTGGGGCGTACAACGCGCAGTGCTTGTCGGGCACGACATGGGCGGGCAGCCGGCCCTGGCTTTTGCCGCAGAACATCCCGAGCGCGTCAGCCGCCTGGTGGTGATGAATTCTCTGGTGATCTGGGACGAAAAAACTTCCTGGGAAATTGCCCTGCTCAGGAAATTCGGCTGGAACCGCATCTTGCTGGAACGGCTTCCGCGCGCCGTTTTCTTTCGCGCGATTCGAACGTTTCTTCCGGCCGCGTACAAACTTAGCCCGGAACTGCGGAGTGATTTATGGGACACTTTTCAACGGCCCGAGGTGAGGCGTTTTGTCGTTCGAATGTGCGCCGGATATCAGGGTACGCTGCCCCGCCTAAAACAGCTCTATCCCTCCATTCGAACGCCATCACTGTTTTTATGGGGCGGCCACGACAAACATTTCCCCGTCGCGCATGCGAAAACTCTGGCCGCCATGGTTCCGGGAGCAAAGCTCGAAGAGATTTCCGAAGCGGGTCATTGGATGGTTTTGAATCTTGCCGACGAGGTGAGTTCGCGCATTCTGCGATTTCTTGGTGCCTCCTTCGGTGCTCAAGATGCCTGGTGATTTTAGAAAACGCACTCGCGGAATCGTGCATGTGGAAAGTGGCTACGGTCGCACGGCCGTTGCGCACCGGCAGGATTCGCAGCACTTCGGCACGCGAAAGAGAATCAAGAGAAACTCAATGACTCAGCTTGACGGCGAGCGACCGCTCTCGCTACGCTGGCCAGCGCATGCAAACATCGCCGAGGAAGCTGGTTGCCGTCCTGATCGGGCTGCTGGTGCTGGGGTTTGTCGTCTACCGCTCGAGCGGGATGCTGCATCTCGGCGATTTCAGCGGCATGAAACTGCTCCAAGCCGTCCGTCACGCCAATCCATTCCTTCTGATTCTTTCCGTTCTTGCTATTTACGGGTGTTACGCGATTCGTGCCCTGCGATGGAAGGTTTTTCAACAGAATCTGGGATCGTCGCATTTCGCAACCATTTACGGTCTGACCCTGGCCGGATTCTCGGCGGTATTTTTGCTGGGACGCGCCGGAGAGCCGGTGCGGCCCTTGTTACTGGCGAGGAAGGAGAAGCTGCCCGTTTCAGGCATATTGGGGATCTACGTATTGGAGCGGCTATTCGATTTGGCCAGCGCGGCCGTGATCGCGGCGATTGGGCTGCTTCTTTTCAAGTCGAATGCGGACTCGGGTGGGGCAGCAACCAGGTTGGAAGTTGCGGCCCGGACGACGGGGCTGTTTTTTTCTGCCGGGGTCATCGGTGCCGTGGCCTTCCTCGTTTACTTGAGGTTGCACGGTACGGCTCTTCTCGAACGCAGGCTGCAGGGCTGGCTGAAGGCGCACGGATGGCGCGCCAAGGTCGCAGGAATGCTCCTGGGATTTGCGCGGGGAGTGCAGGCGATTCGAACCTGGAAAGATTTGACCTTGGCAATTGCCTACTCCACCGCGCACTGGTTCCTGGTGTTGCTGGTCTATCTTTGGGTCTCGCACAGTTTCGGTGGAGCGCTCGGCGGGATCAACCTGGGGAACGCCATGCTGGTGATGGCTTTCACGCTGGTGGGATCGGCCGTGCAACTGCCGGGCGTGGGCGGCGGGTCGCAGGTGGCATCATTCCTTGCCTATACGGCGATTTTTGGAGTAGAAAGTGAGCCGGCGGCGGCAGCATCCATCGTGCTGTGGCTGATCACCTTCGCGGCCTGCAGCCTGGCAGGCGTGCCGCTGTTGATTCACGAAGGCTTTTCCCTGGGAAAATTGCGCGAGATGGCGGAACACGAGAAAGTAGCTGAGGTTTGAGGATATGGCCCGGTAAGGAGAACCAGCCCCGTGAAGTGTCCTTTTTGCGCGCACGTTGACGACAAAGTGATCGATTCGCGGGAAGGCCGCACCGGCGACACGATTCGCCGGCGGCGCGAATGCCTGAAGTGCGGGCGCCGCTTCACCACCTACGAGCGGATCGACGAGATCCCCTACATGGTGATCAAGAAAGATGGGCGGCGCGAACGCTTCGAAAGGCAGAAAATTCTGCAGGGACTGCTGAAAGCCTGCGAAAAGCGCCCGGTGGCGACGCCGAAGCTGGAAGGCATCGTGGAGGAGATTGAAGCCGTAGTCCACGAAGCGACCGAACGCGAGCTGACCACGACGGAGATCGGCGAAATGATCATGCACCGGCTGAAAAAGCTGGATAAGGT
>Ga0137394_10005064_pt1 | contig 10021 bp, 9 predicted proteins | sample czobulk116metaG_FD_108278 | JGI IMG/M metagenome (GOLD analysis project Ga0137394, IMG submission 108278) | Vadose zone soil microbial communities from Angelo Coast Range Reserve, California, USA - czobulk1.16 metaG | ecosystem: Environmental > Terrestrial > Soil > Vadose zone | place: USA... | reverse complement strand
TGGCCGGCGGGTGCCGGCGGGAGCGCAATCACCACGCGCCGGCGCGAGTCGCGCCGGATCACATCGGCGGGGCGCACCGCTACGAGCGTGACTTCATCGCCGGGCTCGAGCCAGACCACGCCGCTTTGGACGTTCTGCGGACTGGGCTCGCCAGCCTCGACGAACTGTGCGGCTTCCGCCTCGGTGACTTGCGCCGCGTCGGCGTCTTCGCCGCCACCGCAGCCGGGGTCGTCAGTGCCCAGGTCGTCGGCATCATCGATGCCATGGAGCGTTACCGCACCGGCAAGCGGGAGCGTGTAGCGCGCCGCAATCGGAGTTTTGGTGTCGTTGCGAAACACCGAAGTCGCGCGCAGCTGCGAGCCCTGCTCGGAAAGTGCCAGCGCAAAGTGCTGCGCAACCAGGGTCGGCGCGGCCGAATCGGCGACCGCCTGCAACACGGGCGCGGCTCCGGAGTCGGCTTTCTCCACTGGCACTGCGCGCGGCAATTGCGCCTGCGCGGGTGCGAGACCCAGCGTGAACACCAGCGGAACCAGCTTGATTGCTTCGCCCGCCCCTTCGGCCAGCACTCGGACCAATGACATTTCGGCTCTCCTCGCGTGATGGGTCCGAGATATCGAACCCGCGAGCCGAACTGTGGCGAGCGCGTGCGAAACGCCGACGAAGTGTACGTGCGCGGAATGTGAAGTCTTGGTGAAGCGTCGAGTGCTTCACCGCCGCGGCAGCGGCAGTGTGAGCGTCGCGACCGCGCCGCCGTCGGGATGGTTGGTGAGCTTGGCGCTGCCGGCGTGCAGTTGCGCCACTTCGCGCACGAATGCAAGCCCAAGCCCCGTGCTCCGTTTGCCGGTCGCGGGGCGTGCGAGGGAAAAAAACTTCTCGAATACGCGCGCTTTTGCGTAGTCCGGCAGGCCGGGACCGTGGTCACGCACGCTGATGTCGACGTGTCCGCGCGTGGCGTGGGCGCGGATCTCGACTTGCGAGTCGGGCGGGGCAAAGTCGATCGCATTGCGCACCAGGTTTGAAAGTGCACGCTGCAGCAGAAAGGCGTCACCGACCAGGGAAAGATCAGGATCCATCGCTGTCACGATGGCCACCGAACGCGCGGTCGCCGACGGCAGGACTTCGTCGCGCACGGTTTCAATCAGAGAGCCGACCGTGATTCGCTCCACGCGTTCCAGTGCGCCGCGCCGCTCGAGCGAGGACAACTCCAGCAGGCGGTCGATCAGGTCCTGCGCCCGCGCAACCTGATCCTCGATGTTGTGCGCGAACCGGGCGCGCGCTTCCTCCGGCATCGGCTCGCGCAGCAGTTCGGAGGCGCCACGAATCGCCGCAAGCGGGCTCTTCAGCTCATGTGCCAGCGTCTGCACGTATTGCTCGACGTAACTGCGTCCGGCCAGCGTGTCGCGCGCGTCGGCGAACGCGCTTCGCACCGCGCCGAGCAAACGCCGACTGAACCGGATCGAACCGCCACTCGCCGCTTCGGCGCGAAAAGCGCGCCACAGGTCGCCGATCATGCCGAATGGCCGCACCAGCCAGACGACCGACCACACCAGCAGCAGTGCGAAACTGCCGGCGGCAACGCCTCCGAACAGCAGCAGGCGCGCCCGCGCGTTCGCGATGAAGGGACTGAATGCCGCGATGGGTTTGCCCACCGCGACCATGCCGACGATGTCTTCGCCGCTCTCGGTGCGCCCGCTTTCGGCCTTTGCGGAATCGCTGCGCTCGCGGATCGCTGCACCGACGTACATCACGGCCGAACGCGAGTCGTTTGGATTCGCGAGTGTGGTGCGCGCGCCGTAGCTGCCTTGTAGCGTCAGGTAAACGTCGCGCCACGCGAAGTAGTCGCTGCCGACGTCGCGGCCGTGCGAATCGAACAACACGACGCCATCACGATCGGTGACGTAGACATGCAGGTCGACCGCGGTTTTTTCGATATCGAAGATGCGCGCGTAGATCGGGCGCCGGCTGAGGTGGTTGAGGGTGCGCTCGAGTTCGTCAGTCGGAATAATGCCGTTGTAGGTGCCGCGCTCGAGCAACGTGGCGAGCAGGTTCGCCGTGTCGACCAGCGATTCCTCGGCCGATTCGCGGTAACGCGGGTCGAGGTCGGCCGCGAGCCGGTACAGCAGCGCCGCGACCGCAACCAGGTAGACGACGAAGATGCCGAGGAAGATGCGCGAGCGACGGGACATGGCCGTCGGCTAATGATCGTCGCGCAGCGAATAGCCGAGGCCGCGATGGGTCTGGATCGGATCAAGTGTTGCATCGACCGAGCGCAGTTTGGCGCGCAGCTGCTTGATGTGCGCGTCGACGGTGCGATCGAAACTCGCCGCAGGATCATCCCAAACCAGATTCATCAGCTCGTCGCGCGAATAAACGCGGCCGGGACGCTCGGCGAGTACCTTGAGCAACCGGTATTCGTAGCGCGAGAGATCGAGCGAGCGGCCGCGAAAGCGGATCTGCTTGCGCTCGTCGTCGATGGCAAACAAGGTTTGTGCGCCGGGCTTCGCAGCGGGTGCAACGTTCTGTGCCTGGCTGCGTTTGATGCGTCGTAGCACGCTGCGCACCCGCGCGATCAGCTCGCGTGGCGAAAACGGCTTGGCGACGTAGTCGTCGGCACCCAGCTCCAGGCCGACTACCCGATCGATTTCGCTGGTGCGCGCGGTGAGAAAAATGGCCGGTAACGCGGGATCGACCTGCTGCAGGCGGCGGAACAGATCGAATCCGTTCTGATCCGGCAGTCCGACGTCGAGAATCGCAAGCGCAAACGGGCCGGCAACAGACGTTGAGCTGGCCGCTTCGATAGCCGCTTGGGCGCTAGCGCTCCAGTGCGGCGCAAATCCTTCGGTGGCGAGTGCGTAGACGATCGTGTCGGCGATCGCGGGCTCGTCTTCGACCACCAGGATGCGGGCTTGCGTGGACATGGCCGCAAAATTCTACGGGGATCATCCGTGTCGGTCCGTGGCCAAATCGATCACGACACCGCACGCAGCGGCAACGCGATCTGCGCCTCGCGGCCGGCGATGACGGTCCGGTTGCGCCCCGTACGTTTCGCCTGCAGCAACGCGATGTCGGCCGTGCGCAGCAATTCGTCGGCGTTGTCCTGTCCGTTCCAGATGGCAATCCCAGCCGAAAACGTCTGCCGCTCGGGCATCAGCGGACGCAAGCGCTCGATCAACTGGTCGGCCTGGTCGGAGTCGCACGACGGCAGCACGAGTGTGAATTCTTCGCCGCCGTAGCGCGCGAGCACGTCGGTCGGACGCAGCTGGCGCCGCCACGACTGGGCCGTCTCGCGCAACAGCAGGTCACCGGCACCGTGACCGCGGCGGTCGTTGAAGCGCTTGAAAAAATCGAGGTCGAGCATCGCCACGCTGAGCGGATAACCGAGCCGCTGCGCGCGGGCGAGTTCGATTGGCAGCGTCTCATCGAGCCGGCGCCGGTTGACGACGCCGGTCAACGCGTCCTCGTGTGCCATCTGGTCCAGTTGTCCGAGCCGCTCGCGGTGTGCCGATAGCGTGCGCACCGCGATCCCCACCAGCGCCAAAGCCGTAGCGAGCGTGAGCACCGCTACCGCGAGCAAGCCATACAGGGCGAAATCGCGAAAACGATTGGCGCTGGTCGCCGTCAATTCGGTGCGGTCGCGCACCGAGGTCACGAGCGCGAGCAACTTGCGGTCGCTGTTCTGAAGCAACGTGGAGCGACGTTGGAAGTCGGGATCGAGATCGACTGCGTGGACCATCCGTTCCACTTCGGCAAGATCCTGCCGCTCAGCCCCCGTCAGGCTAAAGAGGCCGAGCTCATCGAGCTTGCGCCGCAATGACGGGACAACGGTTCGCGTCTCGGCGCTGGCGCGCAGCTCGGTGAGGAGCAGTTGTGCCTCGAGGCCCGCCTGGGCGAGCATCAACGAATCACGATACAAAAGGCGCACATCTTCGTTCGCCTGCATGGCGCGGGTGAACAGAAACGCGCCGAAGGCAACGAGGACGAGCGCCACCGCCCCAAGCCAAAGCTGGCGCGTGAACCAGGATTGAGGCGGCCTGTTCACACGCCCCAGGTCACGTCGACGTTGCGTTTGGCCGCCGCGCGCAGCATTTCGATCAGCGGATATGCGCGCTGCCCGAGTGTGATCGGCTGCTCCTTTTCGGGCGCTTCACCGCGCTGCTGCGCCTCCTCCCGGTCGCGTGTGGACTGCGCCTGCTGCGCCTTTTCCGCCTCGACCGCTGCAACCAGTCGCGCCAGTGCGTCGGGGACCTGCCCGGCCGTGATCACACCACGCGGCGAGGGCGGCTTGCCGATGATGTCGAGTAGACGGTTCGCGGTTTCGGCGAACATGTAGATCTCACCGGCCGCCTTGGATCTGAATACGACGAGCGCCATCGAAGCAACTGTCGAAAAACGCGAATAGCCGATTCTAGGCGTGCCGAGAGACCCGGCGCCTATAATCCACGTGATAGCTCGATCGAACTGGAGTCGCTCATGGGCAAAGGCGATCTGCGCACTCGGCGCGGCAAGATCTATAACGGCAGTCATGGCAAAACACGACCCGGCCGGGCCAAGAAAAAGAAAAATGAGCCCGCAAAGCTCATGACCAGGTTGAAGTAGGCAAAGCTCGTCGCGGCACTTGGGGCCGCGGAGACACTCAGGAGCCGGGGCGCCCCGGCTTTTTTGTCGGATCAGCGTCAATGGCTCGAACCGTCGCCGGCCTGTTGGCGGTCGCTGCACTTCTCGGTGGTTCGCCCAAGATCGAATGGAGAGAGGTGCGATCAGCGGCTGATGTCTACGCTGTCTCACTGCCGGGCAAGCCGCAGATTGTTACACGCGATGTCGAGTTGCCGCTGGCAACCGGACCGCAGAAGGTTTCCATGACGATGACCTCGGCTGGCGTCGGGCCCACGATGTTTGCGGTCGGAGTAGCGCACTTGCCGGCGTCCGTGCCGCAAGATGCCGCGGCGCTGCAGGCGTCGATGGCGTTTTTCCGCGATGGATTGCTGCGCAACATCGGCGTGCGTGGCGCCGACAGGGAAACCACGCCCTCACCCGGAAAAATCGGTTCCGCGACATTGCGTGCCTCAACCGCGTTCGAGGCGCAAGGACAACTCGCCCGCGCGGGCGAAAAGCCCGAACCCGCGCGGCTTGCGGCGCGCATCTATGTCGTCGATGATCGCCTTTACCAGGTCGTTGCCATGGGCCGCGCGTCCGACTTGCCCGACCATGAGATCGAGACGTTCTTCACTTCGTTCCGACTGACCTCTCCATAGTCCAGCTCCGCGAGGAACCATGAAACTCGAAAACCCGCATACCGGCACCACGCTTTCGCTCGATGAGTGGTGGATGCCCTTCACCGCCAACCGTCACTTCAAGGCGGCGCCGCGTTTGCTCGCCAAGGCCGACGGAATGTTCTACTGGACGCCGGACGGGCGCGAGATCCTGGACGGGACAGCTGGCCTGTGGTGTGTCAATGCGGGCCACAACCGCAAGCCGATCGTCGAAGCGATCGCGCGCCAGGCGGCGACGATGGACTACGCGCCACCGTTCAACGTCGGCCATCCGGTCGCGTTCGAAGCGGCGACCGCGGTCGCGGCGGTGGCGCCGGCTGGAATGCAGCACGTTTTTTTCGCCAACTCCGGCTCCGAAGCCGCCGATACCGCGATGAAGATGGCGATCGCGTATCACCGCGCCCGCGGCGAGCCGGCGCGTCGCATCATCATCGGCCGTGAGCGCGGTTATCACGGCGTGAATATCGGCGGCACGATGGCCGGCGGCATTCCGGGCAACCGCAAGGCCTACGGGGCGTTGATGGCAGGTGTCGATCACCTGCGTTCGACGCACGACCTGGCACGCAACGCGTATTCCAAGGGACAACCCGCGCACGGGGCGGAGTTCGCGGATGAACTCGAGCGCATCATCGCGTTGCACGACGCGTCCAACGTCGCCGCGGTGATCGTCGAACCGATGGCCGGCTCTGCCGGTGTGCTCGTGCCGCCAAAGGGGTATCTGGAAAAGCTGCGCGCCATTTGCGACAAACACGGCGTGCTGCTCATTTTCGACGAAGTGATCACCGGTTTCGGGCGCCTGGGTGCGCCGTTTGCGGCGCATCGCTTCAATGTCAAGCCCGATCTGCTCACCTGCGCCAAGGCGATCAACAATGCCGCGGTGCCAATGGGCGCGGTCATCGCGCGCAACGAGATCCACGACGCGATCGTCAATGCGGCGCCGGAGGGCGCGATCGAATTTCTGCACGGGTACACATACTCCGGTCATCCGCTCGCGTGCGCGGCCGCGGTCGCAACCCAGAAGCTGTTCGCCGAGGAGAAACTTTTCGAGCGCGCCCGTTCGATGGAGCCGCATTTCGAGGCGGCGCTGCACTCGTTGCGCGGCGCACGCCACGTGATCGATATCCGCAACATCGGGCTGGTGGGCGGGGTTGAGCTGGAGCCGCGCGCCGGTGCCCCCGGGCGGCGCGCCGTGGATGCGCACATCAAGTGCTTCGAAGCCGGCGTCTTGGTGCGCTTCACCGCCGACATCCTCGCGTTGAGCCCGCCGCTCATCATCGAGCGCGCGCAGATCGAGCGCATCGTCGAGACGATTCGTACCGTGCTGAAAACGCTCGAGTAGTCGCACGCAGGTGACGTCAGCCGCCCCGCCGCGCCTGACGTTGTTCGGCACCGCCGCGGTCGCGACGTCGACCGCGCAGGACGCGACGCAGTTGCCGTTTGCGCCCGAGCGGTTGTTCCAGCTGGTGGCGTTCCTCGCCGTGCGTGGTGCGTGGGTCGCGCGCGAGCAACTTACCGCGCTGCTCTGGCCCGAGCTGCCGTCGGACGCAGCGCGCCGCAACCTGCGCAAGCTTATCTTCCGCGCCCAGCGCCAGCTCTGGTTCGGCGCCGAGGTGCGTGCCGATGCGCTGCGTTGGCAGGCCGAATCGGACGTGGCCGATTTTGACGCTGCCGTGGCACGTGCTGATTGGGCGCGCGCGGTCGAGGGCTATGGCGGCGTTTTTCTCGAGGGCATGGAGCACGCGGCGAGTTCCGCGTTCGCTGAGTGGCTAACGTTCGAACGCACCCGCCTGGCAGCGGCGTTTCGCGACGCCGCCGCAAAGCGCTGCGATGAACTGCGCACCAACGCCGGCGCGCGTGCTGACGTTGCGAGCCGGTGGTTATTGCATGATCCGTTCGATGAGGATGCGCTCGTCGTTCTTGTCGAAGCACTGCGTGCGAGTGAACGCACGGCCGAAGCGACGCGTGCCCAGAAGCAGTTCATCCAGCGACTGACCGACACGCTCGCGGTCGCGCCGTCGGCGCGCGTGGTGGCGCTTGCGGCTGCTCCCGGAGCGCAGCACGCGTTACGCACCGCGGCGGCCAAACTGCCTGCGACTGCAGATCTGATCGGCCGGCGCTCGGAGATCCAGACGCTCGCCGGTCTGCTCGAGCGGTCCGAGTGCCGGCTCCTCACCATCATCGGACCGGGCGGAATCGGCAAGAGCCGGCTCGCACGCGCAGCGATCGTTCGCGTGGCTCAGCGTTACGCGGACGGCGTCCATTGGATCGGTCTCGAAGACCTTGCCGATATCACGCAGGTCGCCTGGCGCATCGCCGGTGTCATCGGCGCCGACATCGCGGGCGCCGTCGATCCGGTCGAGCGGGTGATCGAAGGAATGCGCGCGCAGCGCACGCTGTTGATCCTCGACAACTCGGAACACCTGGCCGATCTGCCCGCGTTCGCAGCGCGGCTGCTCGATGTTTGTCCCGGCGTGCAACTGCTCGCGACCTCGCGCGCCCGACTCGAAGTAGCCGGCGAGTGGCTGCTGCCGCTCGACGGTCTGCCGGTCCCCGACGAGGACGAGACCGAGGCCGACGTATTGCGCGCCTTCGATGCGGTGCGCCTGTTCGAGGAGCGTGCTGTTGCGGCGGCACCGGCTTTCGCGTCGGTCGAGAACGTTGCCGACGTCGCCCGCCTCGTGCGCCTGGTCGAAGGCATGCCGCTGGCGATCGAACTGGCCGCGCCGTGGGTACGCGTGCTGCCGGTGCGCGAAATCGCGGACGAAATCGCGCGCTCGCTCGATCTGCTCGAGCGCGCTGCACCCGGACTGCCGGACCGGCAAAAGAGCGTGCGTGCGAGTTTCGCCCATTCGTGGCGCTTGCTCTCTTCGCGCGAACAGGCGGCGCTTGCGCGTTTGTCCGTGTTTACCGGTTCGTTCACGCGTGCCGCGGCGGCCCAGGTCGGCGACGCGGAGTTGCCGATATTGGCCGGCCTTGTCGATCGCTCGCTGTTGCGGGCCGACGGCGCAGGGCGGTTCTCCTTTCACGCCCTCATGCACCAGTGCGCGCGCGAACGGTTGCACGCCGATCCCGCAGGCGCCGCCGCGCAGCGCCAACGTCACACCGAGTTTTTTTTCCAGCTGCTGATGCGCCAGGTCGCGCCGGGGATCGGCAGCAAAGGCGTATTGCAGGAAATCGAGTTCTGGCTCGCCGACTGTCGACTCGCGTGGAGCTGGCTGAGCGAGCGGTGCAGCCAACCCGAGTCGCTGGCACGCCTGGACGCGATGACCGAGCCGCTGATGCGTTTCTTTGAAATCAAAGGCCGTTGGGGCGATGGGCTTGGTTTGCTCGACGCGGCCGAGGCGCGGCTGCGTGCGGCGGTCCCGGCGATCGATGCGCCGGCACCGCTGCTCGCCTGGCGCGGCGCCCTGCTGTTCCGCAAGGGCGATACGCAGGCTGCACTCGACGCGGTCACGCGCGGGTTCGAAACCGCCCGCGCGACACGCCGGCGCAACCTGATGCGGCTTTGTCTGCAGGTAATGGGACTTGCCTGGTGGCAACAGGGCGCGATGCGGATTGCACGGCGTTCGTTCGAGCGGGCGCTGGGGATCGCGGAAAACATCGGCGACGAGGCGGGCCGCGCCCCGCACCTGCACGGGATCGCCATGTGCGCGAAAAGTGAAGGCGACTATGACGCCGCCATCGGCGCGTACGAGCAGGCGTTGGCGCTCTATCGCACCTCCGGAAGTCCGCAGGGCGAGGCGATGACGCTCGACAACATGGCGCTGGTCGCCCGCCTGCAGGGTGACTTTGCCGGGGCGCGCCGCTTCGGCACCACGTGCCTCGGCATCGCGGAGGAACATGGTCTTTCTCTCGTGCGCACCTACGCGCTCGTCAATCTCGGGCTGATCGAAATCGAGGAAGGCAATTTTGCGGCCGCGCACGGTTATCTCGAACAGGCACGCGCAGCCGACGACGCGACCGGCGAAGGCATGGTGTCGGTCGATATCCGCCTGGCGCGGGGCCGCCTGCAACTACGCACCGGCCACCCGGAAGTGGCCTTGCCGTTGTTGCGCGACGGCCTGGCGATGGCGCGCACCCGCCTCGACGAGCCCAACCAGATCGCCGCGATCGGCGCTTTTGCGGAATATCACGCGCGCCGCGGTGAGCGGCTTTTGGCGGCGACCTACTGGACTCTCATCGCCGGCCAACCCGCGATCGAGGCCGGCGAGGCGCAAGATTCCCGGCGCGGTTTGGAGGCATTGCGACTGACTGCCGCGGAGCAAGAGCAGGCCGAACGGGCAGCGCGTGAGCTGACTCTCGAAGCGCTCGGGCACCGTTTGCTCGATAGCGTCTGACGGAGCAACGGCCAAGCAACGCATGCCTCGGCACGATCCGGTCGTCCCTTCCGGAGTCTTGCCATGAATTGCAAATTCCCCGCCCGTTTTTTGTCGCTTCTCGGCGCCACAGCCCTGCTGGGTTTCGGTGCAGCGCACGCCAGCGCACAGTGGCGCTACGTCGTCGTCAATGGACAGCAATTGCATCCGCTGCAAGTGGCGCAGATCGAGCGGCTCTACTGCTCGCCCATCGCCGACGGCCGCTATTGGTACAACACGAGCACAGGCGTGTGGGGCTACGAAGGCGATCCGCGTCCGCAAGGCCGCTTCGTTTATCGCTGCGGCTGGTCGACCAATTCGAACGGCCAGCACCGCAGCCTATCCGAGCGCGGACTGCTTTATTCGACCAACGAGATCCTGCGCGGCCGTCCCTGA
>Ga0137394_10005063_pt1 | contig 10021 bp, 13 predicted proteins | sample czobulk116metaG_FD_108278 | JGI IMG/M metagenome (GOLD analysis project Ga0137394, IMG submission 108278) | Vadose zone soil microbial communities from Angelo Coast Range Reserve, California, USA - czobulk1.16 metaG | ecosystem: Environmental > Terrestrial > Soil > Vadose zone | place: USA... | reverse complement strand
TTTTTTAGACCATTTACAACGATGCCCATGAGGAATACAAGAAATGGACGAAGGACGTTATCACCGCACACCCTCTTGTCGCCCGATTGCAACTCTGCGGCTCCCCTGGCGCTATTCTAGACGTACTTCGGGACCAAGTATCAATCCAGGGGGGCCCGGCACTTTCCAAAAACGCGATCTAACGCAGCGTCTTGGGTTAAGATCTATCCTCCTCTAGGTGTTCTCGCTGGCGAAAGTGATATTCGCTGGAATCGGTGCGTTTTAATAGTCAGCGTTTTTTTTTATTCCTCTGATCCAACAATGCCGAGACTGAAATTTGACAGGCAGCTAGGGAGGTTAGAGTCAGCCAAGACACACTTATCGGCCTCTTGGTCGTATAGAAATGTTTTTCAAAAGGCTCAAGACATACTCAGGCTGTGAAGTAACACCGACGGCCGCAATGACCGATACGATTATGAAACTGGTTGAAGTTACTTTCCATCCTTGCCATCGCAACGAAGGAACAGATTAAGTGAGTTGACCACCGACGTCTTGTTTCAGTTGACTTAACCTGATGCAGAAAATTTCTTCAAGCTGGCCGGAAGATCGGAGATTGAAGATGCGCTGATGAGACTGGATACGCTCACGCAAGAAAAGGCTCGAATAGCAATTACTCAGGACCTAAAAAAACCTATGGTATCAACAATGGGGTGAAACTAGTTTGAGAGGGTGCGGGAAACGCGTTTATCCAGTCACAGACGCTCTCTTGAACTTTTCCATGTTTAGATGGCCAGAAAGTCCAGAAAGTCGTCCGAGTCGAGGAGACAGTAGAGGACACGAGTGTTCGTGATCTCATGCCTCAAGCTTTCACTTCTTGCAATGTTAAGATTGGTCGATGGGTCCAGCAGAGAGGCTCCCTCCCGCCGGATCCATTGACCAACCCTAACATTGCATGTAGTTCGCATCACGAAGGAACAGCAGCCTGAGCCTGGTCAATTGAAAGCGGTGTCTTTGAGGGCCGAAAGTCCAGTCATCATCTGTTGTGGATCAACGGAAAACGTACGTTCACCGAAGTTTCTGCCAGCTGCAACGACCTGATCTACACTTCGTAGCTGGATCGGGGAAGAGCATCCTCTGGTTTGTTTCCCTCCATATGTTTCGGCTGGGAACGAACTTATATAGTCGATCAGCTCTTGCAGTCACTGAAATATTGTGATCCTATGCAAGTCAGGCGGGGCTCGCTTTTATGGCCTATTTTATCTTGACTTCAGGGTCGCCGATAAACAAACCTGCCGGAACCTGCTCCTTTCTCTCCTCACGCAGCTTTCTGCTCGGTCGGATCCCTGTTTTGACATATTTTTCCGCCTGTTTTCGGAACATTGCAGTGGCGCGCAGCAGCCGGGCAATCGCGTTTTGACGCAATGCCTGAAGGAGATGCTCATACTCACCGCTCATTACCCAACCTACATCGTCATAGATGCTCTCGTAATACCTTGGGGGTGCCATCCGGGCGTGAACGAGTCCTTCTACTGCTGGAGGATATATCGTCGACTTATGCCATTCTAATGTCCATATGCGTGTGTTACAAGTCGTCCTGACATTGATATCCGCACTGCCCTTGAACCGTTGGCCTTTCGCGCTGTGTCAATCCACGACCAGAACTGTTCTATTCGATCTAGACGAACAGGTTGACGGTTAATCTATCAGTCAATTCCCTCTAGCCGAATATTCCGCTCAATACTGGATCGACCACGCCCGATTTGAGAATGCGTCAATGCGCATACAGGATGCTTTGGAACTTCTGTTTGGCCCAGAACAGCGTCATTTTAGATTATGGGTCCGTTGTACTGGCCGATCTCCGCCTGGTGGAACAACTTCTCTCCAAGTATCCGCAGTATGTAAACGCTATAGGCGGTGCCCATGGAACTGTGTTGCATGCTGCATCGCGAAGGAACCACCGTGAAATTGTACAGACAATAGTCGAACATAGTGGGGACGTCAATGTCTGTGGCCGGTGCGGGAAAACTCCTCTGCATGTTGCGGCCGCGGCTGGACACCTCGACACAATCAGATGGCTGCTCGAGTATGACGCAAACGTAAACACCAAAGATGACGAGCGTCGCAATCCACTCCACCTCTTGGTGGACGATACACATGTCGACCAATTGGCCTCCTCAGCAGAGGCTAGAGCACGAACTACCACTCCCGAGACCACTTCGAATCTAGGGCCACGACAAGGGGGCCAGTCGGTAGAGGTTGCGTGCTTGTTGTTGGAGCATGGTGCACATGCGGACGCGAAGGATGGAACTGGCCGGACGGTGCACGAAATTGCGACGATGAGGGGATTTTACGACGTGGTGAAGCTGTTGCCGGGATATAATTGAGGTCTCAAGTGAGACCCGTGTTCGATATTTATCACCTCTACTGTATGTGCGTGCCTACAGCGTCAGAGGCACGAGAGTTATTTATTCATTAGTGCATCACCTTGTGTGCCGTGAATCTGAATTCGCAAAGAAATACCTGGGTTTACGGCGCAGTCCGACTCTACCACTCAGATGAAAGGGCTGATAAACGGACGTTTACGCGTTCACGTCGTGATCGGCCAGGCTGACACTTATGTCCTGGGAGAACTTGAAGCCTATCCGCCAATTCACTACCGCACTTCGTCAATTATCGTACTCATATGCTGACTACAGCATCTCCTTTCTCCTCGCGGAGTCACTGCGGAGCTTTTTTTCATGTGAATATGTGAATACTCGAAGATCGACCCTGAAAATTTTTGTTGGACGAGTTGAATCATCCGAAGAGCCAATTTCTGAGCGCTTCTCCCTTTCCGACAACCGACGAGGACGCATACACTGTGTGAAAAGAAAAGAAAAGGGAGTCAGAGGCTTCGATCCCATTGTTGGATGTATCTATAAAAGGTATTATAAAGTAGTGACACGCACTCAATTGAAGTCTCGTCTATCTCAAAAGGTCGTTCTCTACTATCCTGATCCTCATTGGGCCTATGTCTCGAGCTCGCCGGTTCCGGGTGGACTTGTCTGCGAACATAAGGTGCCCCTCCCAAGCAGCGTCGGCTTGAAAAAAGTTTGTAAACGTAATCGCCCCATGGCCGCTCATGCAGCTATGGACAAGATTTATCAGCTTGTCCGCCTGCTGCTCGTTCATGTCACACTCTTGAATGAGCTCTGCGAGACAGTAGTCCTCGTAAGTGGGAAAAAACCGCGACCAGGGCTCCTCAGGAGTAGAAGCACGGCTACTGGAGTGTTGTTGCGTGGACTCGGAGGCCTGGGAGCGCTGGGGGGAGTCCCTTGCACGGTCCTCGGAGCGGCGGACCCTCTTGTCACCTTTGCGGCTCTTGCCAGCAGAATGGCGCCTCGTTCGAGTCGCGCTGGCCGTGGCAGCAGCCATGTTGGTTGACGACAGGGCATTGCGAAGGGAGCCTAGGAAAGGAAAAGCAAATTCAGCGTACATCATTAGATATCGAAGCGTACTTACTACCTTTGCCTTCCATCTCAGGCGGCGCATGGAGATCTTGGAGATCGGAGGCTCCAAAGTCATCGCCGGAGTCGGATGGCTCGGATGATCTGGGATCTAGAAAGATGCGGGAATGTGATGAGGAAGGCCCGAGGAACACCGTAGTATGTGAGACGCACGAGATGCCAGCCTGCTGCTCGATTCACTCAGGCTTGCGTACTCCGTTGACCCTTCTTCGGCCTTATTCTCCCTCTTACATTTGCGGATATGAGCGCCAAATGTTTGAGGACGGAAGCCGCCTCCACAGACGGGACAACGTTTCTTCTCATTCTCTGACCTCGACGAGGAGGTTTTCGGCATTTCGAAAATTCCTGAAGAGCGGGAGAAATAGAGGTGTGCGTGGGCGGTGACAGAAAGTGGAACGAGAACATCAACAAGCGAGAACGTGACCACCAGGGGGTGCAGTTTACAGTCATCCGGTCATGGGGTTGTACAGTAGGACGCTAAGTTATATGTCTGATGTCTTATTTCGATCCTTTTCATCATCACGCGGCGAATCATCCTTAAGATCCACGCTCGTATCTGGCGGCGTATGTCTATCTCCGACGACTCCCGCCCCACGCAAAAACACGCACAATATCGTACCTAGTAAGCGGTCACAAGAACAGCTTCAGTCGTGCAGAACCTGGGAAAAGAGGAGTTTGCAAACACCCACAGACGATCCCAAACGCAAAGCCCGTCCACATCGCAGCTTGGTACGCCTTGAGCTGCGCTGCCGGCGGCGCGTCATCCTCTCCTCGTTCCTGGCCGACAAGGGCGCCAGCACGGTTCGACTGCGCCTTGAGCACCCCGTTGAAGACGATTGTGGATACGCTGAGGCCGATCGCGGACCCGAGCTGCGTCATCGCCTGGAACAGCGCGCCCGCGACACTCTGCTCGCTCGGCAGAGATACCTTGGAGATGAACATCGTCCCCGCCGCAAACGTAAAATCCGCGCCCAACACGACAAGGCATGCGGAGGGGAAGCCAGAGACCCAGTACGGCGCGCTCGGGTCGATCGCGGCAAAGTAGACATTCGCACATCCCGTCAGGAGCGTGCCCACGGCTGCCAAAGTAAAAACAAAAAGAAGGAAGTGAAAGGTGATTTTTGGATCAGGGCAGTTATCCTAGTATAGGGACAACCGCGTACCGACTATGTACACGACATCAATGCATCCGATGATCAGGGCGATGATGACGTTTGCCACAACGCCCATGAAGAACATGGGTAATATGCGGACCATGGTATGGATCGGGGTCAGGTTGAGGTACGTTTGGTAGTACAACTGTACCCAAACCAACCAGCAGGAAAAGGCCGCCCAGTTGACGCACGCTATTATCTGCATCACGGCGAAGCGACCGCGAGCATGTGTCCATATCGACAGCTTCATGAGCGGCGGTGCCGTCCAGCGCGTACGCGGGAGATCGGGATCTTCGAGTCTCCGTTCCAGGTAGTACTGCCAGAACGTAAACAGCAGAACGAGGACGACGCCAAAGACGAAAAGGGCAATGATATCTGCGTATCACAGAACATGTGAGGATGTGTCCGTGCCATTAGAAGAAGGGGAGGAGGACTCACGTAGAGCTCTCCAACCTTCTCGAGTGGAGGGCGTGTCGCTCAAGACATATCCGATAAGAACAAGGCCAGAGGTGACCAGAGCGGCCCCGATCCAATCTACCCGCCTATCTTCCTCTGTCGAAGGCTCATCTCTGTCGATAGCGAAAAAACCCAACACCAAGCACGCAAAGGTGAAACCCGACAATAAGTACATAGGGCTTCTCCAGGTAGGCCTCACAACGCCGCCAAACCAAAAAAAAATCAAAAACGAGTTTACGCGAAACAGGCGTTTCACTCTCACCTGGTTAACTGCGTGAGAACACTGCTGAGGACAGTGCTAAAGAATGATCCGATTGGGGCGCCCGCGGAAAAGGTTGCGAACGCGATGGAACGCGAGGGCCCTGGAGGGAACGCCCTCGATAGAATGCCGAGCTGACGGGTTGTACCTGTTTCGGAATCGGCGAATCGACAACCAAGAAGAGACGTACAGAAGCTGGGATCATGGCAGCGGCCCCTATGCCCTGGATCCCTCGCATGATGTCGAGCGCTAGCCCAGCTACGCATTTGGATCAGCAAATCAGATAAAAAGATTGTGAGCGATGGCGGTAAGATCAAAACGGACATACACTGCGCAAAGCACGAGCTAAGACAACATGCCCCCGTGATCGAATATCCGATGATCCAGACGAGCTTGGGTCCATACAGATCCGCAAGTCGCCCCCAGAGGAGGAGGAAGCAAGCCTGTGCGCGCGACGTAAGTCAAGCCAATCTCAGTGACAGGCAAGGTCGCATATAAGATGCGCACGGAGCTGATAGAGTATGCGCTCAGGATCCATTGAAGGTGATTTTTTTGAATACCCAAATCTTCGCCGACATAGGGAAGCGAGATGGTGAAGGCCGAACCCAACGCGGACGTGATCATCAAGGAACTGGTGCATGCTGCAACGATGTTGATCGACGCCAGTGTGCTACGAACCGGCGCTTGTGGGGTCGGAGAGATATTTTGGTGGCGATCCTGAGTTGTCTTTTCCAAGGTTACGGGATTTTCGTCGCCCTTACGGACAAGGTGAGCCTTCAGGCCTGCATCCAGGGAGTCAACAAGTGATAAGGAGTCGCCGGGCGATCTCGTAGGGGACATGGCGTGCTGCATTGCACGCTTTCGTAGGCTCTAGTGTGCGTAGGCCAAGTCAGAACTCGACCTGGAGTGAGGGTGGTTATTGCTCAATCCGCAACTGGGATCATGAATTAGCATTAACAACTTGACTGGCAGTCGTGATAGTGGTCAACAGCACCCGAGCCAGCCGCGTTGACATTTAGTACGGTCGTTCCCGAAACCAAGACCTTAACGTATCGCAGGAATGAGCATCGTGAGGGGGAACTCAGGCAACAAGTCGTCAGCAGTGGCGTATCTTGCGTCCACTTGAACTTTGAAATCCCGAGATGTAGCAAAAGCAAAGGGAATGTCGGTCAATCGCCAAGTCACATTCCCCCGAAGTACCTATGTCTGAACAGAAATTAGTTCAATCCACGTTTTCCAGAACGGAAGCATCCTCTACACAGAACTTCCAGTAGAGCACGGTTGTCGATTGTAGTCGTTTCTGTGATGCAAGGGCGCTAACAGTGGCAGGCCGGCCCGGTGGCCGGCCCTCCATAAATATTCACAAAAAGCGTAAAAAGCTTGTATAATCCAGCGACTCAACAATCCTTATGAGCTGCAGATCCGAGGCTTCTCTCTCGCAACGAAGAGTCATCGTACATGCGGCAATTTTCGCAACATGCGACATACCATCATGACATAAAATGCATAGCGAAGACAACATTACAAGACTTTACTGCGCCTCGGCCGCCCGCTTCCGCCTGAGATCACGCTCCTCGGCAATCGTAAGCTTGGTACCCTTGCCTTTAGGCAGCGAGACCCAGGGCTTTGTACCCTCACCAATGACGAAAATGTTGGTTATCCTGAACATGCGACATGTCATCCGTCTCTGTCGTGTCGGTGCAAGAAGGGTACTCACCGTGTTGCAAAAGTACGATCCAATGAATCTTTCACGTGCACGATATCAAAGTCACCAATATGCTTCTCACGGTGTACGATAACGCCCGCGCGACCCATGTTACGACCGCCGGTGACCATGACCAGGTTTCCCGTATCGAATTTTGCGATGCCGGTGATTTTATTTTGGGTAAGGTCGAACCTCACGGTATCGTTCACCTTGATGACGGGATCGGGGTAACGAATTGTACGTCCGTCGTGAGTAACAATGTAGGGTACGCCCCTGTTGCCGAGAGCCACCTTCTTCACCTTGAGGAGCTTGTATGCCGCCTCCTCGACAGTGACCCGGTGGATAACGAAGCGACCCTTGACATCGTAAAGCAGGCGGAAGTACTCGCCAGACTTCTCGATGGAGAGCACATCTGACGAGACATAAGCACATCGAACGGGACAACATTATCGGGTAGCGCACCCATGAAACCAGTAGGATAAGTGTTGTCCGTGCGGACCTTGCCGTCTACCTTGATCAGGCGCTGCTGAACAATCGAGGTGACTTCACTGCCATTCAAGGCGTACTTCAGCCTGTTGCGAAGGAAGATAGAAAGAGGGAGTGATTCCCGGAGCCTATGGGGACCAGGGGAAGGACGGGGGGCCTGGAAGCACACTAGTACCAGGAAAGAAATGCGAGGTGGCAATGAACGTACATATGTGCCGCTCAGTTTATCAAGCATCCATGACGAGGGCGCGGCGAGACGCTTGAGATGCTTTCTGGGCCCACGAGCCTGTAAAGCAGCAGGTTAGCATCACAAAGTAAGACGACGAACCAGTCATGCGCCGTAGGGAGAGACTGTCATCCGGACACAAAGGACAGCATCCACCCTTCTCATTGTCCATTCACCAGTTCAAAACTCCCCATTTCTCCCCTAACAATGCACTCAGACATAACAGGGGTAGAAACTGACCATAGTGAATGTCTTGAGGGGCGGAACGGTGTCGACGACGGTGACCTATTGATTTTGCTTACGACGGCGGCGTTGTGCCGTGCCAATGTTTGCTTCTACCGTGGGGAGTTTAGGGCAGACACCAATGAAAATCACGTGATAAAACTCATTGATATATTCAAGTTCTTGGCTGCTGGTGTTCATGTACGTTCTGAAATTTGGTCTTTCGGCCTTCGCAGGCTTATCTATGTGCATTGCGACAACAGGACTGATGCATGGGCTCCACTGCCACTTATACTGGTCCACCGACTCACCTGTCTAAACAAGGGGCATGCGGCACAAGCCACACAACCTTGTATTGTTGCTGCTTGAATTCGGAGGGCATCTCCTAAGTGGGGAAACTCATACCAGTTGAGGGCTTCGGATAATTACAAATGAAGTAGATCATGTAACCACATGGCTCGGATGAGCACTTAGTACTGGTACGCTGTAACTATCTCACCATCGAGACCCTCACGGAATGCCTTAGAAGGTTGGAGAGTGCCATGCTATCTGACTCAATCAACGGAAAAATCCTCTGCTGGTCATTCGTGTGTGTCATGTAGTACGGCAAACAGGAAGACATCAAGAACAGTGGCAGACAAAGTGACAAAACTTTGACAAGAACACCCGACCGCAAAGAAATCGACCTACTTACACTACATACCATGACTAAGTCTACATTTAATACACTGTACTGGCAAGACTCTCTGTGATTGTGAGCTGTTGTTCATCAACTGCTAGCTGAGAAATCGTTGTCGGCTATATAATAACAGGGATAATGTTGCGACATACCTCGAGCTGTGACTTGATGGCTTCAATTCGATAATAGAGGGAATAAAGTCCATAGGTCAGGCCACGCAGAAGGGCCAGGCACAGTTGTTGGGATATTCCCCTGGCATGATGACTCTCTATACGCATCCTGGAAAGTTGGTTCACTGAGCTACATAGAATGAGACGGTAGGTTAATCCAATATACGAAAGTCAAAAGTCCTCTTACAGGTCAAGATGAGTCCTGGAATCACTTTGAGGTGGGACAGCACCGATTTCCTCTGCATGATCAAGAAGTTGCTGAGTTTCGTTCAGGAGAGTAGAGAGAAGTGGGATGGCATTGCGTGGGAGCAGGTAGCGAAAGTAAAGTGTGAGGCCATTGATCCCAACAAGGGAGAGACAGAAGCCGAGAATATCAATAAAGGGCATGTTGCAGAGTAGGAAAAAAAATTCAATGTTGGGGAGTTGGGTTGGGTGAGGGTATGTCACAGTCTCCCTGGGCCAGAACTTATGTAGGGCTGGGATAACAGAAATCTCTGTAGCGCACCGAGGCATTTCCAGCAGACTGGCGACGGACAACAGGCATTTCCGGCATGATGGAGATAACAGCGCTAGCAAGGAGGCACAGCCTCGCCGCCGCACAGGCGCCGGCAAAGACGCCATCAATAGTCCTGCACGCGGCCAGCCGCCGAGCGAACCTTCTATTTTCCAAATCATTGCATAATAGTCATGATACGGTGTGACTCGTGGGGTTGCACACATGGAATGGCTGGCAGCAGGCAGGCACAGGTGGCTGAGGCACTGCCTTCCAGTTGTGGTTGTTGTTCACGGACCAATCTAAGGGTGTCATCAAACCGCACGTACTTTGGTGATTCGGCCACCGGGATTAAATATAGCAACCATATAGGGTGCGATGTGATTCTTCCCATTCCACTCCATCAGCACCTGCCACATTTCAATTCGCGTCCGGGGAAAGACAACTATGGGTTTTTCCCCCACCATGTTGCAAGTCGCCCCCTCACTGGCAGTGCAGCACACGTCGAGATGGCTACCTACTGACTAGTAGCAGATCGTGTGGAAAACCAAGGATGCAGCATGCTCATAAGCCTCTCTTGCCACAATGCGACTGCCAACCACTGGCAAGCGAGCAAAGTCATCAGCTGAAAGCGGGCATATGCATTTCCAAAGGCCCACTGCATGAGAGCAAAAAGCGGGCCAGCC
>Ga0137394_10005062_pt1 | contig 10021 bp, 7 predicted proteins | sample czobulk116metaG_FD_108278 | JGI IMG/M metagenome (GOLD analysis project Ga0137394, IMG submission 108278) | Vadose zone soil microbial communities from Angelo Coast Range Reserve, California, USA - czobulk1.16 metaG | ecosystem: Environmental > Terrestrial > Soil > Vadose zone | place: USA... | reverse complement strand
CATCGTGGCCAGATCGTGGCTATCGTGTTCGGTTACACCCGGTGCCCCGACACCTGCCCGGTGACGTTGGCGGGACTGGCACAGGTCAGGGCGCGATTGGGAAGAGACGCCGACGCGGTTCGGGTCGTGTTCGTTACGCTCGATCCCGAGCGGGATAGGGCCTCTCGCGTGAGTGCCTACGTGCAGACGTTCGACCCGACCTTCGTCGCCCTGACGGGCACCCCCAGGGCACTCGCACAGGTGCGCGATGCTTACGGCGTGCTCGCGAGCAGAAACGGATCTCCCGGCGCTGGATATCGCGTGGACCACTCGAGCTTCGTGTTCGTCGTCGACCGCGCCGGGCGGATGCGGTTCATGTTCCCCGCCGGCATATCGGTCGAGGACATGCTCGACGGCATCACCGCTCTTATTCGTTGACACCGTGAAGCATGAAACGGCTGAGAATCGTCGTAACCCTCGTCGTCTTCATGAGCCTCGCCGGGGTCCTCACGGCCATCGCCCAGACCACGACGGTAAACTTCGACAACCCGGCACCGCCGGGCTCCTCGTTCAGCCTACTCGACGGCGTGATGCAGGGGATCGACTTCGGGACCGGGCAATGGAGATGGGAGACTGGCTACAACGTCGACCCGACCAATCACATCTTCTTCGACTCGCCGTTGGGGTCGTCGCGGACGTTCCAGTTCTCGCCAGCTCCGCGGATTCTGACCAGCATGAACGTGTTCACGACCGGTTCTGGACCCTCGGGCACCTTGACGCTCTCGGATGACCTCGGCCAAACGGTCACACGCACGGTGGCGACGGGGTCGATGCAGCTCGTCACGACCGGCTGGGTGCAGCCATCAACCGTCGTGACGGTGACCTTCACGTCCGGGTGGAATCTGGGGATCGATGACATCACCTACAGCGCGGCCGTGTCGGGACCTGCACAGATCGGCCAGTGGTCGGGTCGGTTCGGCTGGCCCATTGTCGCCGTGCACATGATGCTCTCGCCCTCCGGTCAGGCCCTCGCGTGGGACAGACAGGACGGGGGGGCGTCCGCGCGTCTGTGGAACCCGGCCACGGAGACGTTCACGCTGGTACCGAACGGCAGCAACCTGTTCTGCTCGGGGCACTCCATCCTGGCCGACGGGCGAACGATTGTTGTTGGGGGCCATGTCGATAACTTTGTCGGGATCCAGGATGTCAATGTGTTCGATCCCGTGGCTCAGACTTGGACCGCAGCGGCTCCGATGGCCTACCCGCGCTGGTATCCGACGTCAACGACCTTACCCGACGGGCGTGTCTTGGTGACGTCCGGCTCGACGACCTGCTCGACATGCAACGCCGACATTCCCGAAGTATACGACCCCGCCGCGAACACCTGGACCCCGCTCACGAACGCGAGGCTCACTCTACCGTTGTATCCGTTCATGTTTGTGCTCCCTGACGGGCGGGTCTTGAACGCCGGCTCCGACGAAGCGAGCATCGAGACCCGCGTCCTGGATGTTCAGGCACAAACGTGGACGATGGTCGACCCGGTACCGGTCGGTGGGGGCAGTGCCGCGATGTACGGTCCGGGGCGAGTGATGAAGTCGGGAAGCCCGGCCGACGTCGACCTTCCCAGTACGGCGACCATCAACCGGACCTGGGTCATCGACATGGCTCAGCCCTCGCCGGCCTGGCGCGAGACGGCACCGATGGCGTTTCCGCGCGGTCACCATAACCTGACCATCTTGCCGGACGGCACCGTCCTGGTTGTCGGAGGTGGACGAACCACCGACGGCGTGGATCTGACACAGGCGGTGTACGAGGCCGAGCTGTGGTCGCCGCAGACGGAGACGTGGTCGACCATGGCACGCATGCAGGTGCCCCGGCTCTATCATTCGACGGCGCTGTTGCTGCCCGATGGCCGTGTCCTGGTCGCGGGGGGTGGGCGGTTCCAGGGCTATCCACAGATCGACCAGCTCAACGCCGAAGTCTACTCTCCGCCGTACTTGTTCTGGGGAGCCCGTCCCACGATCACGTTGGCGCCGAGTAGCGTGGCGTACGGAAACAGCTTCCAGGTGTCGACTCCGGACGCCTCGAGCATCGCGCGTGTGTCGCTGGTTCGGCTCGGTGCCGTGACGCATTCCTTCGATCAAGACCAGCGCTTCCTGGAGCTCAGCTTCCAGCGGGGCTCCGACAGCATCACGGTCCAAGCGCCGGCGAACGCCAACCTCGCGCCCCGCGGGTTCTACATGCTGTTTCTCATCAATAGCGCCGGAGTCCCGTCGGTCGCCGCGTTCGTTCGACTCTAGGGCAGGCACCACCGTCGTTATGTTCACGAGTGATGTAGCCTAGAGAGGAACCGACTATGGCTAAAGCGGCCGCGCTCGCCTGGCTGACGCTCTGGCTGATCGTGGGCAGCCCGGCCAGTGGGTATGGGCAGGTCGGTGCCGCAGGCTACGCGCTCCGCTTCCACGGGAACGGCGTCAACGACATCGACCGCGTGAAGGTCCTGATTCACGACCTCTCGACCACGACCGCCGGACCGCCGGCCAACGTCGGGGCGACGGACTTCACGCTGGAGCTCTGGTTGAGGGCCACGGTGGCCGAGAACCCTGCATCCGCCGTGCAGTGCGGCGCCAACAACAACTGGATCTACGGCAACATCGTGGTCGACCGTGACCGCTACAACCAGGGCCGCTCGTTCGGCCTCTCGATCGCGGGGGGCGTGGTCGCCTTCGGCGTCCGTGGAAGCGGAACCGGCTCGCTGACGATCTGTGGCGCGACCAACGTCCTGGATGGCCAGTGGCATCATATCGCGGTCCAGCGCCGTCGGGCCGACGGGTGGCTCTGGCTGTACGTGGATGGCCGCCTGGAGACCCAGGCTGACGGCCCCGACGGCGACGTCTCTTACCCGGCCGACGGCGTTCCCGGCAACTTCTGTGGCGGTCCCTGCGTGAACGATCTGTACCTCGTGTTCGGGGCTGAAAAGCACGATGCCGGCCCGCAGTTCCCCTCATTTTCCGGGTGGCTCGATGAGATCAGGCTCTCGAACGTTCTCCGCTATCCTGTCGACTTCACCAGGCCGTCGGCTCCCTTCGTGACGGACCTCAACACCGTCGCGCTCTACCACCTCGACGAGGGCATCGGTGATCTCATCACGGACAGCTCCGGCGCGCCCGGCGGGCCGAGCAACGGGGTGCGTCGCTACGGGGGCACTCCGCCCGGGCCGGAGTGGCAGCCATCAGACGCGCCGCTCGGGAGCGCGCCAACCGCGACGGTCGACTTCGATAACCCGGCGCCGCCTGGGTCTTCCGGCAGCTTTCTGAACGGCGTGTTTCAGGGGATCGACTTCGGGACGGGCCAGTGGAGATGGGAGAGCGCCTACGACGTCGATCCGACCAACCACATCGTCCTCAACTCGCTGTCGGGGACGTCGCGGAGCTTTCAGTTCTCTCCGGGGCCACGGGTGCTCACGAGCATGAGGGTGTTTACGATTGGCGCGGGCATTCTGACGCTCTCGGATGACCTCGGCCAAACGGTCACGCGCACGGTGACGCTGGGGTCGATGCAGCTCATCACCACCGGCTGGGCACAGGCATCAACCGTCATCACGGTGTCCTTCACATCTGGATGGAATTTGGGGATCGATGACATCACCTACAGCGGCGATGGCGGCGGCACGCCGGGGCCTGGTCAACCCACGATGGTCGACTTCGACAACCCGACGCCGCCAGGGTCGTCCTCCAGCCTGCTGAACGGCGTATTCCAGGGGGTCGACTTCGGGACCGGCCAGTGGAGATGGGAGAGTGCCTACAACGTCGACCCCACCAACCACATCTTCTTCGACTCCGCCTCGGGGACCTCGCGGAGCTTCCAGTTCTCTTCGGGGCCGCGTGTGCTGACGAGCATGAGGGTGTTTACGGGTAGCCCGGGCACTGTGACGCTCTCGGATGACCTCGGCCAAACGGTCACGCGCACGGTAAGCACCGGATCGATGCAGCTCGTCACGACCGGCTGGGCACAGGCGTCAACCGTCGTCACGGTGAGCTTCACGTCTGGATGGGATCTCGGGATCGATGACGTCACGTATCGATAGGGCAGTTCTGTCCATCGCGGGGTTCGTACGACTGTAAGCACGCAGACACTTCGGAGGAGGAGTTCACATGGGCGAGTTCATCCTGGAACTATGGGCATTCATGACGGAGCGCAAGAAGTTCTGGCTGCTCCCGATCGTCGTCGTCCTGTTGCTTTTCGGTGGCTTGATCGTGCTCACGCAGGGATCCGCGGTGGCGCCCTTCATCTACACGTTGTTCTGATCGGTGAGTGCCAAGGTCCGCGTGCTGCACCTCTTCTCAGGTGACCTGTGGGCTGGAGCCGAGGTCATGGTGGCGAACCTCCTCGAGCAGCTCGGGGACGACGCTGGGGTCGAATCGATCGCCGTGGGCCTGAACGACGGAGTCTTGATCCGTCGGCTCGCCGATCGAGGCATCGAGACCCATCTTCTCACCGAATGTGACCGGGGGTTGACACGTCTCGCGTTCGACTGCGCCCGGCGGTTGCGCGGACGACGAATCGACCTCGTTCATTCCCATCGGTACAAGGAGAACTTGCTCGCGACCGTCGTGGCGCGCTTACTGGGGGTGAGGCGGAAGGTCACCACGATGCATGGTGTACCCGAAGTCAGTCCTCAGGCGCCCCTGCGAAGCCGGCTCGTGACAGCAATCGATCGGTTCAACGTCCGGGCGAATTTTGACGCGGTGGTCGCTGTTTCAGCCCAGCTGAAGACGACCCTTCTCGAGTGGTTAGGCGTGCCACCGGACCGGGTGCGGCTGATCCATAACGGCATCGAGATGCCACGAGCCTGGGAGACGGAGCATCGGGACGGCATCGCTGACGTCCACATCGGCACCGTCGGCAGGATGGTTCCGGTCAAGGGTTATCGCCTGTTCCTCGAGCTCGCGGCTCACCTCCATGCGCGTCACTCCAACGTTCGATTCAGCATTCTCGGGGATGGCCCCATGGTGGCCGAGTTGACTTGCGAAGCCGCGAAGCTCGGACTCAGCGACCACGTGGCCTTCCTGCCGCCGCGCGCTGATCCACGGCCGTACTACCTGGGACTCGATATCTACGTCAACACGTCGCTTCACGAGGGGCTGCCCCTCAGCGTGCTCGAGGCGATGGCGTGCCGGAAACCGGTCGTCGCGCCCCACGTGGGCGGTATCCCGGAAGTCGTGCATCACGGCGAGCACGGGTTCCTGGTTGAGGGCCGGACCGTCGGGAAATTTGCCGCGTACTGTGAGCGGCTGATCGGGGATCCAGAGTTGAGACGGACCATGGGTCGGAACGCTCGAGCCCGGGTCGCGGAGGCATTCGGCCGGGAACGCATGGCGGCCGGCTATCGCAGCTTGTACGAGGAGCTCTGCGCCAGGTCTTGATTCTCAATGGGGAATCAGGATCCGTTTGGAGATGGGTCGTGTGCCGCGAGGCGGTTGTGGTTCGGGCAGAGAACGCCATCTCCCCCAGGAGTCACATGAGACTCGTTGAATACCTCGGAGCGAAGCTGCTGCCCGTTGTTGCGAAGCACGTGGACATGGAGGAGTCGAAGGGTTCGACGTTGCGGCGTCTCATCATTTGGCGATTGTGGGCGGCGGGGCGCCGCCTACTCGAAAGGCTCGAGAGACGGAGAGCCGAGGCGCTCCGGCGGAAACCGACGCGGCTGATGAGAGACCTGCGCAGCGCTCGCAGCGTGCTCATCTTGTGTCAGGGGAATGTGATCCGGAGCGTTTTTGCGGCGCAGCTGCTGTCTGCTGCGCTGGAAGGCAGAAGGTCGGTGTCAATTCGATCTGCGGGCCTCGCCACTGTGCCCGGGTGGCGAGCGCATCCGCGGGTCATCGCGAGATGTGAGGATCTCAACATCGACCTCAGGGGTCATTCGTCGGTGGCCGTGACGAACACGATGGTGGAGACAGCCGACGTGGTGCTGGTCATGGACCTATCGCAACTCGTCGTCGTGAGTCGACGATTCTTTCGTGCCCGCCGGAAGACGTTCTTACTCAGTTGCCTCGCGCCCGACGTTCCGATGGAGGTTGAGGATCCGGCCGGCAAGGACGAGGCGGCGGTCGACGCCTGCCTGGCCCACATCGCCCAGGCACTCAGGCCGGTAATCGAGATCATTACCGATCGCGAGACCACGGCAGCATGACGATGACGACCGTGCTGCACCTGTCGAGTTCCAGCGGGCCGGGAGGGGCGGAGACCGTGGTCGCCAGCGTGGCGACGGGGCTGGACGCGTCCCGCTATCGCTCGGTGGTGTGCCTGTTCCACGACGGTTGGCTGCGTGACCGCTGCGAGCGGCTCGGCCTGGAGACGCACGTCATTCCGATGAACGGGATGCTCGACGTCGGATGGCTCCGGCGGTTCGGCCGGCTGCTCCGGGACCGCGGGGTGGGGCTGATCCACGCGCACGAGTTCGGCGCCAACACCTACGGCACGCTGGCCGGCCGGTTCGCCGGGGTCCCGGTCGTCGCCACCGTGCACGGGCGGAGCTATTACGCGGACTGCGGCCGCCGGCGACTGGCGTACCGGGTCGTAAGCCACGCCGCCGCGATGGTGGCGGTGTCGGAGGACGTCAAGCGCTTCGTCACGGAGCGGACGGGAGTGTCGGCGAAGCGTGTCCGCGTCGTGCACAACGGGATCGGTCCGTCGCGGATGGTATCGACAGAGGCGAGGGCCCGCGTCAGGGCGGACCTGGGGCTTGGCGACGGGTGCCGCGTCGTCGCCGTGGTCGGCAACCTCTACGGCGTCAAAGGGCATCGATATCTGCTGGAGGCGGCCCCGAGCATTCTACAGGCGTGTCCATCGACCGTGTTCTTGGTCGCCGGCGGCGGCGAGCGTGAGGCGGCGCTGAGGGAGCAGGCAAGGCGCCTCGGGATCGAGGCGCGGGTGCGGTTCCTAGGCTTTCGCGACGACGTGCCGGCGCTCCTGGCGATCTGCGACGTGTTCGTGCTGCCCTCGCTGTCGGAGGGGCTCTCCATCGCGATTCTGGAGGCGATGGCCGCCGCGAGACCCGTCGTCACGACCAAGGTCGGAGGCAACCCGGAGCTCGTCGTGGACGGCGAGACGGGCCTCCTGGTGCAGGGCGCCGACGCTCGGCAACTGGCGTCGGCCGTGATTCGGATCCTGGCGGACCCCGCGGAAGCGCGGCGCCTGGGGGAGAACGGTCTGAGCCGCGTGAGCAACCGGTTCACGATCAGGGCCATGGTGAGACAGTACGAGGCGATCTACGAGGGAGCACTGAGGAGCCCTGCGCTGCGAGGGACCTCGCCGGGATCCGCGATGCCGGACAGGCTGGCCGGATGACGCTTCTTCCGGCCGGCAAGCGCTTCGCGTTCTCCGTTCTCGACGACACCGACGATTCGACGCTGGAGAACGTCGAGCCGATCTACACGATGCTGCGGGAGTACGGGTTTCGCACCACGAAGACGGTATGGCCACTGGACTGTCCGGAAGGGAGTCGCCACTTTTTCGCGGCCGAAACGCTCCAGGACAAGGCCTATCTCCAGTTCGTGCACGAGCTGGCCGACGCCGGCTTCGAGCTGGCCTTCCACGGCGCCACCATGGAGTCCAGTCGCCGTGAGCGGACACTCGAGGGCCTCGAGTTCCTCCGGAGTGAGTTCGGATCTTACCCGAGGCTGTTCTGCAATCACGGCCAGAACCGCGAGAATCTCTACTGGGGATCGAGGCGGTTCCGCACGGCGCCTTTGCGAATGCTGAGCCGCGTCCTCCTGAGAGAGCACGGTGACTCCTTCGAGGGTGAGAAGGAAGGATCGCGGTACTTTTGGGGCGACGTTTGCCGCGATGTCATCCAGTACGTCCGGAACTTCACCTTCGATAGCGTGAACATGCTCGACGTCGATCCGGTCATGCCGTATCACGTCGCCAGTACCCCGTATGTCAGGCTCTGGTTCTCGACCGCAGATGCCCCTGACGTCGCGGCATTCAATCGTCTGCTGTCTCCTCGCCGGATCGACCAACTCGAGGCCGAGGGCGCGGTGTGCATTGTCTCGACACACTTCGGGAAGGGATTCGTGAAAGACGGCCGAGTCGATCCGATGACCGAACGTCTGTTCCGGCATCTCGCCGACAAGGCGGGATGGTACGTGCCGGTCTCCGACGTGCTCGACCAGCTGCTCGCGGCTGGCCGCGGGCGGAGCCTCACGCGGCGAGAAGTCTTGCGGTTGGAGCTCCGGTTCCTGGCGAACCGCATCATGCGACGCCGATCGCCGGAAGTCTGAGATGGATGGTGGTACACGGGCGGAAGGAATGGACGGGCGCATGGGACAGGGAGCACAGCACACCCTGAAGGAGTGGATCCTCGCCGCGGAGGTGGCGCTCCTCGAGAACGTTGACGACACGGCGGCAGAGCGTTTCTCGTGGCTTGCCGAAGGCTTGCGTCGACGCTCTCCGGAGAAGCTGTGGGACTTGCTGAGAGACGCGAGCAAGGAGGAGCTGGACAAGGTTCCTGAGCTCGACAACCTGCTCGAGCGACTGGCGCAGACGCTGGTTGGCGTCGGGCGACTGGGGGAGACGGCGGATCTTGTGAAGGCCGCGAGGCAGTGGGAGGTTCGACTGGCCGGCTCCGTGTATCGTCAGCTCGCGCAGGCGCAGATGCGATCGGGCGAGACGGCGAGAGCCGAGGAGACGATCCGTGAGCTGCTGAAGCAGGACGCCGACGACGTCGAGGCCCAGCGACTCCTGTACCGTGTGCTCCGCGAGACCGGAAGGATGGCCGAGGCGCACGACGTCCTCAACCGTCTGGTCGAGCTGGACCCCTCAGCCGCTACGGCCACGTTCGCCCACCGCGAGCGAGGGAAGCTCGGGGAGATGCGCGGGCGGCCGGTTCGGATCGCGCTGCTGAGCTCCTACGTCCTCGACCCGCTCATCCCATTTCTCGACGTCGAGTGCCGGCGCGCCGGTCTGGCACCAGCGTTCTACGTGGCGCCCTTCAATCAGTACACCCAGGAGGTCCTGGACCCCGGGAGCGGTCTGTATGGTTTCGGGCCCGAGATCGTGTTCGTGGCGCTGGATCTCGAGGATCTCGCCCCAGCCGTTCGGAGAGCGCCTTCCGTCGATGAGCTGGCGAGAAGCGGAGACGAAATCCGGAGCTCGCTCACGGCGCTCGTCGGAGAGCTGCACGCCCGCTGCAACGCGCTGATCGTCGTGCATGAGCTCGCGCTCACCGGCCGGAGCTCGCACGGGATCCTCGACAATCGACGGGGCGATGGCCTCTCGCGGTGGACCGAGGACCTGAACCGAGACCTGGCCGAGGAGCTGGGCTCGCAGGCCCACACGTTCCTGTTGCCGCTGCGTCAGGTACTGAGCCGGGTGGGGACGGAGCGGGGTCAGAGCCGCAAGCTCCGGTACATGGCCCGCATGCGGCACGGTGACGCGGCGCTGCGGGAGCTGGCCCGTTATTCGATGCGGTACGTGAAGCCCCTCAAGGGGCTGACGCGGAAGTGTGTCGTGGTCGACCTGGACGGCACGCTGTGGGGCGGTGTCGTCGGAGAGGTGGGCGCGCAAGGCATCCAGCTCGGGCCGACCGCTCCCGGCATCGAGTTCGTCGACTTCCAGGAGGCGCTGCTGAACCTGACGAAGCGAGGCATCCTGCTCGCCGTCTGTTCGAAGAACAACCCCGACGACGTCATGCCGGTCCTTCGCGACCACAAGCACATGGTGCTGCGCGAGGAGCACTTCAGCGCGCTCCGGATCAACTGGCGCAACAAGGCGGAGAATCTTGCCGAGATCGCGGAGGAGCTCAACATCGGCCTCGATGCGCTCGTCTTTTTCGACGACAACCCAGTGGAGCGGGAGCTGATCCGACAGATGCTGCCCGAGGTCCTCACGGTAGAAGTGCCGAGGGACGCGTCGCAGTTCCGCTCGACCCTGGAGGACCTGACCGACTTCGAGCTGCTCGCGCTGACGAGGGAGGACGAGCTACGGGTCGGCCAGTACGAGGCGAATCGACGGCGGCAGGCCCTGGAACGCTCGAGTG
>Ga0137394_10005061_pt1 | contig 10021 bp, 14 predicted proteins | sample czobulk116metaG_FD_108278 | JGI IMG/M metagenome (GOLD analysis project Ga0137394, IMG submission 108278) | Vadose zone soil microbial communities from Angelo Coast Range Reserve, California, USA - czobulk1.16 metaG | ecosystem: Environmental > Terrestrial > Soil > Vadose zone | place: USA... | reverse complement strand
TTGGGGAGTATGTGTTCATCTATTTTGGAGTGTGAAACGAGAACCGACGAACATCATCACGATGAAGACGGACAGAAAACGTGGCGTACCTTCCGAGTTATTTAACCATTTCCAACTGAGAAATCGCATCCTCGACGACCATCCTTCCCAGCGCCCTCTTTAGAGCCGTTGTCTGACAAGGGATGGCGTGCTAAGGATTCATCAGCATACCTCGTCAAAACTCAAAATACAGGCGTCAACTTGGGCGTCAATTTCCGAACCGTCATTACTGTAGTTACCGCGGTGGCGCGGGAAGCAAACCGCCATCCGTCTACAATATCATGGAATCAGAGTCCTCACCGGTGACCTCTCACAAGTACGTCCGAGGACGCTGACTGCCCTGTTTTTGAGGTGACCAACCAGAATGTATCTCTCAGCCCAACCCAGTCTTCGAATTTGGGTCCGAGTCATGACCTCTCTGAAGGCCCAGAGATGAGGGACAATCCCGTACAACTCAAGAAAGAAGGAGAACGAGGTCAAATTTCGTATTTTGCGCAGTATCCGCAAAGCCATTGACTGATGATGCCTGTAGCCCGGGTGACGATTCATAGGCTCCCTGACAACGTCCTCCTGGATGTATCTGATTTCTACAGAGAGGATGCCTCAGTCAAATTGCGATTCATCGAGATTATCTTTTCTCCTCCCCCCCGTGGAGGTGGAAAATACTGTCACAAGTGTGTCGAAGATGGCGAGATACTATCTTTGGATCACCTCGGCGGCTTGGCCTGCGCCTGGTCTTCACCAACGAAACTTCTGCGAGGCCCGGGGCGTTGCTGGATATCTGGCCATCCTTACCCCTCGCCGTGCTTTGCTCTTCTATGCTTATTGATTTTGATTTTGACAGAGAAAACATCATCGCAGCAGTCCAAGATCGCAATCGCATATCCGAAATACTCATCGTCGATCTAAACGGCTCTCCGTTGCCGCAAGCTCTGGTCTCTGCACTCCCCAAGCCGCTTCCGGCTTTGACACATTTCTATCTTCGGTCCTCCCGTTTGTCCGAGTCAGCGCAAGGGCTTCCCGAGGCTTTCTTGGGTGGATCTGTCCCGCTTCTGAAATCATTCGTCTTATGGGGCATTCCATTTCCGACATTCCCCCAATTTATTTTGTCCGCCACTCACATCGTCGAACTTGGCCTTTTCAATATCCCGAACTCTGGGGACCTTTCACCCGACGTACTGACCACTAGCCTGGCCACATTGCCGAACCTTAAATTTCTTTCCATCAGAACCCAATTCGACGAATCCCATCCTCTTCCAACAAGTCCGCCTTCCTCGACGCGCGCGGTACTCCCTGCTCTCGCCTATCTTCACCCCGATGGCGTTGGCGTGTATTCCGAAGACTTTCTTGCTTGAATAGACACCCCCTTACTCAACGAGTTCTAAGTAGTATTCTTCATGGACGAGGGCTTCGGTCACGTTCCAGAGCTCCACAATTTGATCGGTCGAGCACAAATGCGCAAGTCATTCAATCAAGCGACTATGGAGTTTGGCATTCAGGAGATCACCATAGTCCTTGGATATCTTGAATCAAGAACCGCGTTTAAGTTGAAGATCATGTGCAAAATACAATGGGAACTTGAAGATTGGAAATCCTCACCAGCCTCACCGATGATACAAATATTCAGCCAACAATTGCCTCTTCTTTCTCATATCGAAGACCTCAAGATCAAGACCGGTAAGATTCCCTACAGGTGGGACTCGGAACGCTGGCATGATTTGGGCTGGGACACTTCCCGGTGGCTACGACTTCTCCACCGGTTTATCGCCGTGCGGAGTATGTACGTATCCAAGGAACTCATGCAATTTTTTGAGCCCGCTCTGCAAGAGCTCGTGGGAGCAAGGACGATGGAAGTGTTACCCGCGCTCCGTGATCTTTCCTTGGACGGGCTTCAGCCATCTGGACCCTTACCGGAGGGCATACAGTCATTCGTTGCTGCCAGACAGCTAGCTGGCCAGTAGAAATCCTTGCATGGGTTCCATACCAGGACCTAGAGTCATATCTCCATACAATGCACTTTGGCACCGATGGAGGTTGGTCGGTAGTCTTATTATTCCCCACCCCCACCTTTCTCTTCATCTCCCCACTAACTGAATACTCATTTTCTTCTGCCTTTCACAGGTAGTAGCCGTCATCAGTAAAGTCGGAAGTTATCTTCCTCAAGAATACATCTACAGTACTTCACTATTTTTGTTGTGATACTTTTCGCAAAATCTATTTTTTTGCTGGTTTAAAGAGCGGCTACCCCTTCCCTAAGATACTGTCACGGTACCACACGACCATCCACTTTACATCTTCCGTGACACAAAAAGAGCTCTATGTCGCAGAGACACGTACCAGCACCACTCCGACATCCGATCACTTTGAAAACTTCATTTTCACGTCCACGAGCAGCTGCAGTATGCCCGTAGTAATTTTGATCGAGGCAGAGAATCAGTCAATTCTCTGAATCACACGAATACTCTATATTCACATGAAGCTGGTATGATTTAGGGTATGTCAAGCCTTTGTCCCATCCGGCGTACGGAATAAAGTCGGTCGTGAGCCGGGGCAATTCAAAGTAGGGTATGGGCATGTTGTAGAAGAGATAAGGTGTCAAGGGTAGCAACTAAGGAGGCGCGAGGTGAGCATATGCTGAGCACCGTACTCAGTATTTCAACTGGGAGTTGGGATTTGGGGCATGCTGCGGAAATGGCGCTGTGGACGTGCCAGCATCGTCGACTTGTGGCCATGGGTGGCAACTGACTTTGGCTCGTCCCCTCCGAGGCCGTGCCACAGTACAAGCCTTCCCTCGTTTCGGACGCTTGCTATCAAGCCTCTTCTCTTGCTTCGAATGCGATGCAGATGCCACGAAATGGATGCGAGATCAGCCCAAACTTCGAATCCTTTCGGCGCTTACCCGAGTTAGTGGAGCTGTGGTCAGAAATCTAGACTTAGGATAACTGAACTGAAATAGATGGTCGGAGGTTGTGTGGCAGGAGCGCAGAAAGGGCGTTGTCTTAAACGTGTGGTAGTTATGTCAGCTCTGCCCTTCCTTTTCCTCCCTCCACAAACGAGTGGCAGCGCTTGCCGAGGTTACTCACACTCGCCCCTCTCGCTCGCTTTCTACTCTATATTCTTATAATAATTTATACCCATCACTACCCTGAGAAACACACTCTTTTGAGCTATTTTCCCAACAACTCCACCTTTCCACTCACACAGACCCCACTCATTGATCACAATGGCTGATTGTCTGATAGTGATAGAGGACCCCAACATAGCACAGGTCCCTGATTTTGCATCACCCAGGTTCAATGCTGTGCGCAATGCCTTGGTTCAAGCAGGAAGGACTGTCAAGGAAGCCACTCAGCTCCTCAAAACTGCCTGGGTTGCCAAGAATGAGCACCTCAGACAGCTCTGGGCCAAGCAGCAGGTGCGTGATGCACAAGCAGTCAACCCACCACATCAGCAAACTCCCGAAAAATGCCCACCCCAAGCAGAAGGCAAGCAGCACCCTCCACCACATCACAACAGCCCACCCCCTCTTGAGTGCCAGCACCCCCCACCAACTGTGACTCCCACCAAATGCAAAGTCAACCCCATAGCTCGAGGCCTACCAATTTCAAGTGTGCGCAAGCCCTGGCCTGCCCCTTTGCCTTGAAGAAACTTGAGAGGCTGGAATATGTGCCCCTCTGGTATTTCACAGAAGAGGGGTGCGACGACGCCCTCCGCTTTGACCAGAGCGCCACCCAGGACACCTTCGCACTTACCAGTGGAAGATACAGTCTCCCTTCACCCAGTCAACGTGGCTAGGGCCTCCAAATTTTCCCTCCCAGACGAGAAGCTGACGTGGCGCCAAATGGACATAGCCAAGACCCTCATGCTTCATCACATGGAGGATGTCAAGTCCTGGCCCCCCGAACACATACAAATGCTGGCAGCATTCTACTTTGCCTTGGGGATGCACCCCCGGAGGCACCAACCCAGGGGCGAAAAGGTTCTTCTGCAGTACCAAGCAGAGGTATGCGCGTAGTGGACCCGCCTCCTCACCCAGGAAGGTACAGGCCAAGTGTTTGACATCAGTGTCGTCAGAAGAGCGCTTGCGCCGCATTGATGACGAAATATCTGGACGCCAGAGGGAGGAACTCCTTGTCCAGTAAGTCCCCCTCTGCCATTGCACGAGCACCTTTTCTGACCAGATCTTCCCCCCTTTGCACAACCCAACCCCCCTGCATCTCCCTGCTATCACTGCTTCATGCACCTCCTCTCCAACTCTCAGGATGCGGGACCAAGCCTTGGCCACCCTCACCCGCCACAGAGAGAATCTTTCACAGCCTGCTCACTTGCAACCCCGCATGTATCGCAAGCAAAGTTCCTCCCCCTACCCAGACACTCCAGGATGAAGTGCCACAGGAGTTCCTTGCCTTCGCCCCCACGGCATGGCCACCGCCGCTCTCCATTCCGTCCTGCAACCCACACTGCCAAGCGCCTGGCAGTCAAAGAAACTTAGCTCTGCCCCCTCCGAGTCGACCCACGCTGTCCACTTCTTTCTTACTTTATTGTACACACACTTCCTCGCAGCATGCTGTAATACAGGCGCTCCTAGACATGGGGGTCAGAGCGGGCCTCGGAGCGTCGCGCACTCCTACCAAGGTGGGACGCGGCCCCTCGCACCCTAGCGTTAGGTGTGCTGCCGGCAGGAGAGCCTTCGGGCTTTCGCCCATTTCTCTGGCTTCGCGTGCGCACCCTCTTTGCATTCCACCCCTTTCCCAATCTATTGCCACATAGCCAGCTGCTCTATGATACAAGCAAAGCAATACAAAGAGGGATACTTTGAGTCAGTCCGAGACAATATGTATATGTGTTGATGGGACCGAACTTGAAGTCGTTTACTGTACCCACGCGACGACCTACATATACGATGTGCGCGCGTGCATCACTAGTTTGTTTGTACATCGCTGAGGGACACTTTCCAGTATCTTACTGTGTGCACCTGCAGCGGTGGCGTTGGCCCAGGACTCTACGCAAAGTGACACCGGGTCTTTGGCCAGGATCATCAATTTCGTATGTCACATGCCGCACACCATGCTTCAGTTGGATATCTTGCATGTTGTCCTTTTCAACGCGCTGCTCGTAGTTTGGTGAGGCTTTGTTCGTACTGTCCGCGCCATTCCTATGCAGGGATCTCTCCGCCTCTTCCCCATGCAGGATGACGAATAATCCGAACCGATACTTTATATAATTACCTTGTACGACCTTGGCACCATGTACAACACGATCAGATTGAAAAGGCTGTAAACCCCAGCGGTCACAACAGCCAGCTGTTCGACCTCGACACCCGAGTCGATCAAAAGTTAGTCCCACCATGCGCACAAAACGCGTCCCATAGCCTGAGAGCGATGCCCGCTCTGCATCCTCTTCTCTGGTAGCAAAGTACCTTGACGCGCTTATGCCTTGGCGCAAGGCAGAGTCGGTTCATGGATGCACGGGCAATCTTGGAGTATACGTGTTCATTTTATCTGGAGCGCGCACAGGAAAATGCATCCCGCGCCCACTGGAAGCGCCGTTGGGCGAAGGCGCGGCTCTGACACGAGCGGGCGTGAAAAAGACGAGCTGGACCATGTTCCTGGTGTGGCTAACTATGGCACCTTGAGGGAGTAACGAAATGTCGGGACTGGTGCACTATCTCCATGAAATGAAAAGCGGGGTAAGGACGTGCAAGTAAATGGGCAGAAAATGTGGCGTAGCTGCCAAGCCCTCCCAAAACCACGATAAAACCCTCTTCCCTCCTCTCTCATAAGCGTTCCTAAGCGAACACTCGTATCCTCGATAACCATTCTTTCCACCGCCGTCTTCAGAAGCTTGTCTGAGACATATTACTGGTGTCAATGTTCAAACCGTTGGGAGTAAGAGGTGAACATCCTCGAAGACAAGAGACAGACACCGGGATAGATTATTTTTCGCTGGTGAGAATAGACGAAGACCAAAACACGAGTGAGATCAACACGACTCAACGGAGAAGCACCCGAGTCACGGGGCTTAGAGTGTGCAATCTGTGCCCCGAACTGATTCGCTATCGCCATCTAGTGTGTCCTCACCGATGACCTCTCATGAGTACGTCTGAGGAAATAGACAGCCCCCATTTTGATGTAACCGATCAAACATACTCCTTAGCACCGCCCGGTCTTCGATTTCGGGTGATAACCCAGCGATGACCGCATACCTCCAGGACGGCGATCTCTGTGAAGAAGAACGACTCGGACTCGGAGGTCAAAGTATGTATTTTTGGGCAGTGACCGCCAAAGCCGTCGACTGACCCAGTTGTATGTAGTCCAGATGACGATCGGCATGCTCCCTGACGATGTCCTCGTAGAAATCTTTGATTTCTACAGAGCGGATCCTTCATTCCAATATTTAAATGAGCGTTGATGGTGGAACACGCTGACACAAGTGTGTCGACGATGGCGAAGTGTTATCTTTGGATCACCTCGGCGGCTGGATCTGCAAATTCTCTGCACCCAAAAGACACCCACGAGGACGTCACTGGATATATGGCCATCCTTCCCCGTCAAGCTAGTCGGCTCTCTCTTGTGCATGGTGGATGAGAAAGGAGGTCAAGACAACCTCGCCGCGGCGCTGGAACATCGTGATCGCATATCGCATATCTACCTCCACGGTGATTATCTTTATCACTCGCCGTTGGAAAACTTGGTGGCTGTGATGCACGAGCCATTTCCAGTTTTGACCGAGTTCTCTCTCAAGTCAACTGTTAAGTCGGTGCTTCCCAAGACCCTCCTGGGTGGATCTGCCCCACGTTTACGAACATGCGTCTTATCGGATTTTTCATTTTCCTCATTCCCCAAATTTATCCTGTCCGCCACCCACATCGTCAGTCTTGGCCTTTTCAACTTTCCGAATTCCAGGCACATTTCACCCGAGATGATGGTCCGATCCCTAGCCACATTGCCCAACCTTAAATCTCTGTCTCTTTCCATTATTCGAGTCGAATCTCCCCATTCCCCAACTCTCGGCATACTTCCGCAGCCTCCCCCGAAGCGCACGGTATTCCCCGCTCTCACGTATCTTTACTTTGGGGTTAGCGAATACACTGGAGACATTGTTGCCCGAATAGATACCCCACTACTCAACGAGCTCATCCTAGCATGGGACCCCGTCTTCAAACTTTCAGGGCCACGGCTCCACCCTTTTATAGATCATGCACAAAAGTTCCGGCCATTCAATTTAGCAATTCTGCTGTTTCGTTCTGAAATGGTTGGTCTCAACCTTGGATCACCCACTCGCTTCACGGTGGACTTCAGATGCGAATGGCCAGCTTTGCAATTCTCATCGATGACGCAAATTCTCAGCCAACAACTGCCTGACCTTTTTCAAGTGGAACGGCTCTGGATATGTGACAGTCAGGAGTACCCCAAACCGATAGACGCCTTGTACTTCATGAACACCCCGCAGTGCCTAGAACTACTCCACCTGTTCGGCGCCCTGCAAAGTCTCTATGTATCCAAGGGACGTGTGCCCCTTATTGCTGCCGCTCTGAGAGAGCTCACGAACGGAAGGGTCATGGAAGTAATTAATACCTACGTTGCGTAATCTTTTTTTAGAAGCACTTCAGCTGCACAGGAGGCCATAAGGTCATTTATTGCTACCCGACAGTTAGCTGATCACCCCGTAGCCGTTCATGACTGGGTCTATCGAGAATAGAAACCCTCTACACAGGACCTTTCCCTTTTACAGATAAGCATCACCAGTAGTAAAAGAAGTTATCCTTCGCAAGAGCACGTACGTCTTCGCTATTTACCATACGGTAGAGTGTTGTTTGTTGCAAAAGTCATTCAGTTGGCTGAGATAGGGTGGCCGACGTTAAGATACTGTACCGTGAGGCCGTCTGGTTTACATCCTCCAAGACGCAGAAAGAACACATCTCACAGGGACGTGAGACATGTGGAAATACCACGACACCCCGATCGCGGCTGTAACTCTAATTCCCCCAAACACAGCATACAGAAATTCATTACTTATAGTACCACGGGATATGGAAAGTCTTTATTGACCGGCGCTCAAAATGAAAGCAGTCGAGAGCTAGACGACGCAAAGGTGAGGCCAAAGGGTGGTCAAAGGAGAAAGGAGTCAAAAGCCTACCCGTCGTTCAAACAGCGAACCAGGGAGGTAATCCGGAAGGCTCCAGGTCGCCATACGCTGTCCATTCCGGGGAGTAGTTCGACACGGAGTTGGAATTCAAGGCGTGCTGGCGCGGCTGTCCGCGTGCCAGTGGGTGCGTGAGCGTCGCAGATTTAGAAGTAAGTGGCGGTTGACTTTGCGTCACGGTCGGCTGCTTCGAGGTACCTCCTTTCCGAGTCGGATGCCCGCTTCCGAGCTTGTTCCCTTGGCCCGAAAGCGATCCCGATGCCGCTACTACACAGGAGCAAAGTCCGAGTCAGCCCTCACAGGAATCCCGAAGGGAGATATCCGAGAAGCGTCGTGCTTACCTGAGTTTGTGTTTGTGTCTGAATCAGACATGTGTAAAAGTACGCAAATGTTGCTCCCACCTCTAGGGGAAACCACACGCGTATAAATAGGTGGATCATAGATGACTCCGGACCCGAGAGTTACTGTATGAGTCTGCAGCAGCCGCGACTGTTCTGGAAGGACCGAAGTAGCGCCGAGAGTTCGGCTGAGGTCACTGGGTCTCCTAGGCAGTTCCCGGTCGGTCTCGGACCTGTAACAGCAACATCTACGGCTGGGTCGCCTGCGTTCCTTTTTCGATGTTTTCAAGCATTCTCATGAAGTTCAGAACTATCTGAGTGATAGGCACCCGCGTGACTATGGAGGCATTTTCTACGATACTACTGATGCGTACCGAACGCGAGGCGTGCCACATGGACGCACGCAGGCCCACCCCGTCATGCCAACAAGCATTGTACACAGTCCGATTCTCACAAGGAAGAAGATGAGGCCTACAGCGTCTGCGTAGTGCGGACAAGGCACTCGCTGCGTAGCAGTCGAGCCAAACACTCGTCCCACGATCTCATAATAGATGTTTCCGTATAGAGAGGTTCATGGAAGTGGAGACGTCGCCTGTGGATTGAGGTCGTTGTAAAATAACAGGAACCGTATACTCGTTTTATTGCCGGCTTGTCGTCATTAGGAAATGTAGAAAGATGCCAGCTAGCCCGGATGTGGTGTGGCACTTGGAGAGGGACGGGAATGAAGATAGCATGGGATAGAATGAGGTAGTACCAGATTCATCTGGTTCACGTATCAGTTCATGTCGCATAGTATCCGTCTTGGCCGCACTCTGGAATGTTGATATCTCCCTCCGCAACCGCCTATATGCTAAGTACGATCAAAGATGATGGGACGCACTTACTCGCACGCTCCCGCTCAATCATGATCTCTTGCGCCGATGCCTCCTCCGAAGACAGCAACTCACAGCCTGGGTGGAACGCTTCTGCCCCAACTTGGTCTATATGGAAACCAGACCAAAGTTGCCACGACGTGGCCAGGATCATTGACTTGGTACTTTCCCTGTATCCGACTCCAACCGGACGGGATGCGCCTTTGTTCTAGAGATCCTATGCGTTCCTCGTGGTATGATAGGGCTTTGTTTCATGCTGTCCTGCATATCCCTACGCAGGAAACCTCTCACTTATTTAACCTCTATGAGATATGCTTCAAAGAATGCTTCATCATCCTTCGTGGGATTGGAATCCCTCCACCTCTTCCCTATGTGGGCCAAAAAATCGACGACGAAGAATGATTTGAACCAGACTAGATCATTAGCCTGTTTGCCGCAATACCATGCATACCTTGGTGCTGTGTAAAACTCAATCAGATTGAAAAGCTGTAAACCCTAGCATGTGAAATTGTTCCAATTCCGACCTCTGACTTCATCAGCAAAAATCAACATTTCTTATTCCATCTTATTCAATCTTACTACATCTTATTCCTCTTATTTTGGGGGTAAGAAGGGAATAAGTAGGAA
>Ga0137394_10005059_pt1 | contig 10023 bp, 10 predicted proteins | sample czobulk116metaG_FD_108278 | JGI IMG/M metagenome (GOLD analysis project Ga0137394, IMG submission 108278) | Vadose zone soil microbial communities from Angelo Coast Range Reserve, California, USA - czobulk1.16 metaG | ecosystem: Environmental > Terrestrial > Soil > Vadose zone | place: USA... | reverse complement strand
GCTGTCGATGGCCAGCTCGCCGCCGTGCGCCAGCACCAGGTGCTTGACGATCGCCAGCCCGAGGCCGGTGCCGCCCAGCTCGCGCGAGCGCGCCTTGTCCACGCGGTAGAAGCGCTCGGTGATGCGCGGCAAATCCGCCGGCGGGATGCCCACGCCGGTGTCGCTGACCGAGAGCTCGACGCGCTCGCCGTCGAGCGCGCGCGCGCGGATGGTGACGGCGCCGCCGGCCGGCGTGTACTTCACGGCGTTGTCGGCGAGGTTGATGAGGATCTGCGCGAGACGGTCGTGATCGGCGTAGGCGCTGAGCGCGTCGGGCACCTCCGCGGTGACCTCGACGCTGCCGTCGCGGGCCTTGGCCGTCACCACTTCCAGCACGGAGTCGACCACCGGCTTGAGCGCCGTCGGCTCCAGGCGCAGCGAGACCTTGCCCAGCTCGATGTTGGAGAGATCGGTGAGGTCGTTGAGCAGGCGGCCCAGCCGCTCGGTGTGGCGGAAGGCCACCTCGACGAAGCGCCGCGCGTGCTCGCGCTCCTCCAGCGCGCCGCCGAGCAGCGTCTCGAGATATCCCTGGATGGCGGTCAGCGGCGTGCGGAGCTCGTGCGAGACGTTGGCGACGAACTCGGTACGCACCTGCTCGAGCCGTCGCAGCTCGGTGACGTCGTCCACGACCATGACGACGCCGGGCGCGTCGGGACCGAGCGGCAGCGGGACCGCGGTGACCCGCAGCGTGCGCTCCGCCGGCGCGGTCAGCCGTAGCTCGCGCCGCGCGACGTCGCCGGCGACGCGCCCGGCCCGGAAGATCTCGTGCAGGTCGGCGTTGCGGATGACCTCCAGGAACGGCTTGCCCTCGCCGCGCCCGGGGCCGACGCCGAACATCGCGCGGGCGCGCTCGTTCATCAGCAAGACGACCTCGTGGCCGTCCACCGCGAGGACGCCCTCCACCATGCCGTCGAGGATCGCCGTCGCCTTGGCGCGCTCGCTGCGCAGCGTCTCGATCTGCTCGCGCAGCCGCGCCACCATCACGTTGAGGGCCTTCCCGAGCGAGCCGAGCTCGTCCATCGAGGCGACCGGCGCCCGCACGGCGAACTGCCCCTCGCTCATCTGCCGCGCGATGGCCTGCATCTCCACCACCGGGCGCGTCACGCGGCCGGCCACGAAGATGCCGATGCCGAAGGCGACCGCGAGGGCCACGAGCCCGCCGGCCAGGAGCACGCGGTGCACGCGGCCGTACGACGACGTCACCGCCGAGAGCGGCAGGGCCAGGCGCACGACACCGACCACGCGCTCGGCCTCGCGCACCGGCAGCGCCACGTAGAGGAGCGGGGCGTTGATCGACACGCTCGTGCGCAGGTCGCGTCCGACCTGGCCGGCCAGCGCGGCGCGCATCTCCGGGCGCGCCGCGTGGTTTTCCAGGCGGCCGAGGTCTTCGGGTGCCACCTCGGAGTCGGCGACGACGGTGCCGTCGAGCGCCATGATCGTCACCCGCGACTCGGTCGGCGCCGCCGCCCGCCGCGCGAAGGCGCCCAGCTCGGCCGCGCCCGCTGGGCGGCGCAGCAGCGCGCGCACGTCGTCGTGCAGCAGCCGCCCGCCGGTGACCAGCCGCGCCTCCAGCGATTCGGCGGCGAACCGATCGAGCGCCTGCGAGAGGTAGAGGCCCGCGGCCAGCGAGGCGATGGCCACGAAGCCGACGAGCGTCAGCGTCAGCTTGACGGCGATGCGCTCCTGGACGAGACGGATCAGCCGGCGCACCATGTTGGGAATCACGACGTCAGCGCGGCGGCGAGGCCGCGGCCGCGCGCGGCGGGAGCGTGCTCGGCGTCAGGGCCCGTACGGGCGCTCGGCGGGCGGCGGATAGGAGCCGGCGGGGTACTGCGTGACCGCGCCGGTGGCCGGATCGACTGCCGTGATGGGCGGCACGCGCTGCTGGCCCTCGCGCGTGAGCTGCTCCCAGTGGCCGGGCACGAGCGCGTCGCCCTGCCCCGGCACGCGGATCGTGCGGTCGGGCACCCACACCATGTCGTCGCGCACGACGGGGCGCGGGTCGGCCGACGGCAGCGGGCGCGTGGACATCTGGTTCATCCGGTCCACCGCCTGCCCGGTGGTGGTCGGCCCCAGCGGAATCGTCATGGCGCCGCCGAGCAGACAGCCGGCCGAGGCGCGCGCCAGAGCACGAACGATGCGGCGGAGATCGAGGTTCATCACCGCCCAGTGTACATCCCGCCGGCCGGCTCGCGGATCGCCGCGCGCCAGCCGATCTGGAGCGCGGCGGGCTCGACGCTGAGCGTGAGGTCGTCCAGCCGCGCCACCACGACGTCGGCGTCGCCAAGCGCCGCCGGCGGAAGCGTGGCGGCGACGGCGATCACGCGGGCGCCGGCCGCGCGCCCGGACGCGATGCCCGCGGGGGCGTCCTCGATCACCACGCAGCGCGCCGGCGCCACGCCGAGCCGTTGGGCGGCCAGCACGTAGGGATCGGGCGCGGGCTTGCCGTGCCGCACGTCGTCGGCCGTCACCAGCACGCCGGGCTGCGGCAGGCCGACGGTCACGAGGCGCGTGGTGGCCATCCGCCGCGTGCCGCTGGTGACGATCGCCCAGCGGCGGGCGGGAAGCGCGGCGAGCAGCCGCTCGGCACCCGCGAACGCGCGCAGGCCCTGCGTGTCCACGCTCTCGCCCGCGTCGATCACGCGCGCCTCGGCCTCCGCGTCGACGTGCGGCGCCACCAGGCGCACGGTCTCCACCGTGGGGCGGCCGTGATGGATGGCCGCGATGCGCGCGAAGTCGACGCCGTGGCGCTGGGCCCACGCGCGCATGTGGCGCTCCGAGATGGTATTGGAGTCCACCAGGACGCCGTCGAGGTCGAAGATCACCGCGTCGCACGACCACGACACGGCGCTACTCCGTCTCGAAGCGGTAGCCGACGCCCTTGATCGTCGCGATGCGGCGATCCTCGGCGCCGAGCTTGGCGCGCAGCCGCCGGATGTGAACGTCCACCGTGCGCGACTCGATCTCGTCGGCGCGCGCGTAGCCCCACACGCGGTTGAGCAGGTGCTCGCGGCTGAGCACGCGGCCGGCGGCGGCCAGCAGCGCGTGCAGCAGGTCGAACTCCTTCGGCGTCAGCTCCACCGGGCGGCCGCCGACGCTCACCGCGTGCCGGCCCGGATCGAGGCTCACCGTCCCCACGCTCAGCGCGCGCGACGCCTCGCCGGGCCGCGCACGGCGCAGCACCGCGCGCACACGCGCCACCAGCTCCTTGGTCGAGAACGGCTTGGTCAGGTAGTCGTCGGCGCCGAGCTCGAGCCCCACGACGCGATCGACCTCGTCCGCCTTGGCCGTCAGCATGATGATCGGCAGCGCGGCGGTGGCGGGATCGGCGCGCACCCGGCGGCACACCTCGAGGCCGTCCATGCCCGGCAGCATGAGGTCGAGCACGACGAGATCGGGCGGCGCCGAGCGCAGGCGCGCGAGCGCCTCGCCGCCGCTGGCCGCCGTGCGGCAGCGGAAGCCCTCGCGCTCGAGGTGATGGACGATCAGGCTGCGGATGTCCGGCTCGTCCTCGACGACCAGGACGTCGGCCGTCACCGCGCTCATGGTGCGCTCAGGCGCCGCCGAGCTTCAGGGCGTACCAGGTCAGCGCAGCCACGATCGCCGCTGCCGGGATGGTGAAGATCCACGCCCAGATGATGCGCCCGGCCACGCCCCAGCGTACGGCGGAGAACCGCTGCGTCGCGCCCACGCCCATGATGGCGCCGCTGATCGTGTGCGTCGTCGACACCGGGATGCCGCCGATGGCGGTGCCGATGAGCACCAGCGCGCCCGCCGTCTCCGCCGAGAATCCGCCGATCGGCCGCAGCTTGGTGATGCGCATGCCCATCGTCTTCACGATCCGCCAGCCGCCCATCATCGTGCCGAGCCCGAGCGCGGCATGGGCGGCCATGATCACCCAGAACGGCACGTAGAAGTCCTTGCCGAGATGGCCGGTCGTGAAGAGCAGCACGGCGATGATGCCCATCGTCTTCTGCGCGTCGTTGGTACCGTGGCCCAGGCTGTACGCGGCCGCCGACACGAGCTGCCCGCGCCGGAAGAAGCGGTCGACGCGGCCCGGCGTCTGGTTCCGGAAGGTCCACATGTTCAGCAGCATCATGGCGAAGCCCACGGTGAGCCCGATCAGCGGCGCCAGGATCATGAAGACGCCGATCTTGATCAGCCCCGCCGCCACCAGGCTGCCGAAGCCGGCCTTGGCCACGGCGGCGCCCCCAAAGCCACCGATCAGCGCGTGCGACGACGAGGTCGGCAGCCCCCAGTACCACGTGATCATGTCCCAGGTGATCGCGCCGATCAGCCCGGCCAGGATGATCCACTGGTCGACGATGTCCGCGTGCACCACGCCCTTGCCCACGGTGGTGGCCACGTGGACGCCGAAGCCGAAGGCCGCCACGAAGTTGAAGAAGGCCGCCCAGACGACCGCCTGCAGCGGCGTGAGCACGCGCGTGGAGACGACGGTGGCGATGGAGTTGGCGGCGTCGTGGAAACCGTTGATGAAGTCGAAGATCAGCGCGACGAGGACGATGAAGACGACGACGGTCAGCACCCGCGAGACCTCAGGCCATCTTGAGGATGATTCCCTCGATCACGTTGGCCACGTCCTCGCAGCGATCGGTGACCGTCTCGAGGGTCTCGTAGATCTCCTTCCACTTGATCACCTCGATGGGGTCGGCCTGGGCGTCGAAGAGCTCGGCCAGGCTCTCGCGCAGCAGCCGATCGGCGCTGTTCTCGAGGCGGTTGACCTCCACCGCGTGCTCGTGGAACCCGGGGTCCATCGTGCGCAGGCACTTGATGGTCCGGTCCGTGGCGTGCGCGATGTCCACGATGACGTCGGTCAGGGCGCGGGACGCTGAGGTCGGCTCCTTGATGCGATAGACGACCAGCCGCTCGGCCACCGCCTCGATGAAGTCCAGCACGTCGTCGAGCCGGGTGGCGAGGTCGTGGATGTCCTCGCGGTCGATCGGCGTGATGAACGTCGTGTTCAGCCGCTTGACGATCTCGTGGGTGATGAGGTCGCCGGCGTGCTCGACTTCCTTGATGGCGTGAGCCTTGGCCCGAGCGTCCGCAAAATTGTAGAACTGCTCACGCAGCAGCTGGGCGGCCTTGATGATGTTCTGCGACTGCTGATCGAACAGGTCGAAGAAGTGGACCTCGCGCGGAATCAGGTTGAACATGGCCACCCGGAAGTATAACTCATCAACCCTTGCGCAAGGCCAGGGGCGGGGCGCCGAGGACTGCGCGGCGCGCCAGCGACCAGGTGGCGTGCAGGGCCGCCGTCAGCTCGGGCGCGCCGCGGGCCACGCAGCGCACGAGCGCGCCGCGCCGGGGCAGTCGCGCGACGCCGAGCGTGGCGCCGCCGCCGGCCGGCGTCACGAACGGCAGCGCCGCGAGGAAGTCGTCGAGGCCGGCGTCGGTGATCAGCGCCAGGCTCGCGAAGTAGGCGTGGCCGTCGGTGAAACCGCGCGCGCTCCAGTCGCGGCCGCCCGTGAGCACGAAGCGGTCGTGCAGCAGCGGCCCGGCGGCGTCGTCCACGCGCAGCGCGCTGGACAGGCGCGTGAAGGTCCACGCCTCGCCGCGCGCCACCCGGCCGGCCGCCCACGCGTCGAGCGCCAGCAGCGTGGCGCCCTCGCCGACATGGAACGCCAGGTCCTGCTCGAGGATCGCGCCCGGCGACGGGATCGTGTGATCGGGCACCCACTCGCACACGGCGCCCGGCGCCAGCCGCGCGCGCACGATCTGGATCGCCGGCGGGCCGGCGCTGCGGTAGACGCGGGTGGCGGACGGCGTGGTGAGACAGGCGTGGGCACCGGCGCCGACGTCGATCTCCACCGTGAGGTGGTCGCCGCCCAGCACGCCGCCGGTCGGGTTGAGCATCGACACCACGGCCGCCGCGTCGTCGAGCGCGACCGGGGCGAGTACCTGCAGCGGCAGGGTCGAGCGGCACGCGGCGAGCACGGTGGCGCCGCCGCGCCGCTCGAAGGCCAGGCGGAGCGCGCCGTCGCGCCCGACGCGGCCGGGCGCCGTCGCCGCCGGAATCACGCCGGCGCCAGCAGCAGCTCGTGCCGCAGCCAGGCCAGGATCGTGTCCACGCCCTCGCCGGTCTTGAGGTTCGTGAAGACGAACGGCCGCGCGCCGCGCTGGCGCCGGGCGTCGCGCTCCATCACGCCGAGGTCGGCGCCGACGTGCGGGGCGAGGTCGATCTTGTTGATGACGAGCAGGTCGGAGCGGATGATGCCGGGCCCGCCCTTGCGCGGGATCTTCTCCCCTTCCGCGACGTCGATCACGTAGATCGTCGCGTCCACCAGCTCGGGGCTGAAGGTGGCGGCCAGGTTGTCGCCGCCGCTCTCGATCAGCAGCAGGTCGAGCTCCGGGAACGCGCGCATCAGCTCGTGCACCGCCTCGAGATTGACCGACGCGTCCTCGCGGATCGCGGTGTGCGGGCATCCGCCGGTCTCGACGCCGCGCACGCGGGAGGCCGGCAGCGCGCCACGCCGCACGAGGAACTCCGCGTCCTCCTTCGTGTAGATGTCGTTGGTGATGACGGCCATGTCGAGCGTCTCGCGCAGGCGCAGGCACAGCGCCTCCGTCAGCGCCGTCTTGCCGGAGCCGACGGGACCGCCGATGCCGAGCTTGAGTGGGCGCGGGAGGCTCACGAGCGGAACAGCCGCGTGTCGAGCGTGGCGTGGCGGATCGCGGCCAGCTCGATGCCGGGATTGAACGACCACATGGCCTCGGGCGCGGCGGCAGCCGCGGCGGCGGCGAGCCGCGTGATGCGCGGCCGCATGGCCGTCAGCACGCGCTGGCCGTCGAGCTGGCCGAGCGCGATGAGCCGCAGGCCGGCGCCGACCAGCAGCGCCGCCGTGGAGTACAGGTACGCGGCGGCGGCCGCCTCCGGCTCCGCGCCCGCGCGCCCGAGCGCGGCGCCGAGCACCGTCGCGTGATGGCCGGCCGCGAGACCGTCGTCGACCGCGCGCGCGAGTCCGGCGAGGAACGCATCGCCGCTCGTGGCGGCGGCCACCCGCAGCGTCTGCCGGCCCATCTGGCGGCTGGCCGCGCGCGTCTCCGGCACCGCCTTCATCGCCTCCAGCCGCGCGTCGAGCGCCACCCAGCCCGCGAGGTCGCCGGCGGTCGCGAGGCGCACACCCGTCGCCGTGGCCACCGCGTCGGCGGGACCGGCCGAGCCCTCGAGGTGCGCGACGACGAAGTCCTCGAGCCCGGTGCGGTCAGTGACGAGCCCGTCCTGCACGTACGTCTCGAGTCCGAACGAGTGGGCGAAGCCACCCGCCGGGAAGAGCCCGTCGGAAAGCTGCAGGAGCGCGACCAAGGCCTCAGTCATGACGATGCGCGTGGCCGATGGGCGTGAACACCGCGCGCGTGCGCTCGAAGGCCACGCCCAGCCGCACGAGCAGCTGCTCCATCGCCGGATCGTCGGGCACGAGCAGCCGCGCGCCATCCACCGCCAGCGTGAAGTGCCGATTGCCCACCTCGAACGCCACGCGCAACCCCTCCTCCCCCGTCCGCGGCGTCACCACCAGCACCGCCTCCACCGCCGCCTCCACCTCGACGTACCAATCCTCGCCGACATACAGCACGTCCCCCGGCGCCAGCACACTCCCCGTCGGCAGTGCCAACGCCAGCTCCCGGCCGCCTCGCGTGATCACCCGCCGCCGCCCCCACCGCCGCTCCTCCGCCGTGAGAACGAGCACGTCACGCTCACGCCGGGCCAGCAGCGAGTCGGGCCGCGGCCCCGGCCGCGCGCTGATGACAACGGCATCAGAGTTCAGCGCCATTCGCCGGCTCCGACGGAGCGAGGCCCAATGCGAAGCGAGGGCCGAGCGCCTAGGTCAGCCGCAGCGCTCATGACCGCAGACCATACCGTTCAAAGAATGTTGAATCGGAGAGGGCGATCAAAATGGTGCAGATGCTAGGCGCCGACGAGCGACGACTGAGACGTGGCCCGGCCACGTCGCAGGGAGGAGCGAGGAGGCAACGACGCAGATGCGCCATTTTCATCGCCCACTTCAAAATAGGAAGTAGCGTTGGGCCATGGGCAGGACCCGCGCGGGCTCGCAGGTCAACAGCTCGCCGTCCGCCCTCACCTGATACGTCTCCGCGTCGACCTCGATCCGCGGCAGCGCGTCGTTGTGGATCATGTCGCGCTTGCCGATGCGCCGGCAGTTCGACACGGCGACCGCCTGACGCGAGAGCCCGAGACGCCGCGGCACGTCGGCGGCCAGCGCGGCGGCCGACACGAACGTCACGGAGGTGCTCGCGCGCGCGCGGCCGAGGGCGGCGAACATCGGGCGGTACAGGACCGGCTGCGGCGTCGGAATGGACGCGTTGGGATCGCCCATGGCTGCCCACGCGATGAGGCCGCCCTTGACCACCAGCTCGGGCTTCACGCCGAAGAACGCCGGCTTCCACAGCACGAGGTCGGCCAGCTTGCCGACCTCCACCGAGCCCACGTGCGCGGCCAGCCCGTGCGCGATGGCGGGGTTGATCGTGTACTTCGCCACGTAGCGCTTCACGCGCCTGTTGTCGTCGCCGGCCGTCTCGCCGGGCAGCGCGCCGCGCTGCTTCTTCATCTTGTCGGCCGTCTGCCAGGTGCGGATCACCACCTCGCCGATGCGGCCCATGGCCTGCGAGTCGGAGGACATCATGCTGATGGCGCCGAGGTCGTGCAGCACGTCCTCGGCGGCGATCGTCTCGGCGCGGATGCGCGACTCGGCGAAGGCCAGGTCCTCGGGGATGGCCGCGTTCAGATGGTGGCAGACCATCAGCATGTCGAGGTGCTCGTCCATCGTGTTCACGGTGAACGGCATCGTCGGGTTCGTGGACGACGGCAGGCAGTTCGGCTCGCCGCACACGCGGATGATGTCGGGCGCGTGACCGCCGCCCGCGCCCTCGGTGTGATAGGTGTGGATCGTCCGGCCCTTGAACGCGCGGATCGAATCCTCCACGAAGCCGGCCTCGTTGAGCGTGTCGGTGTGGATCGCCACCTGCACGTCGTACTCCTCGGCCACCGAGAGCGCGCAGTCGATGGCGGCGGGCGTGGTGCCCCAGTCCTCGTGCAGCTTGAGGCCGATGACGCCCGCCGCGATCTGTTCGCGCAGCGGATCGGGCGCCGAGGAGTTGCCCTTGCCGAGGAGCCCGATGTTGATCGGAAACTCCTCGCTCGCCTCCAGCATGCGATGGATGTTCCACTCGCCCGGCGTGCACGTCGTCGCCGAGGTGCCGGTGGCGGGGCCGGTGCCTCCACCGACCAGCGTGGTGAGCCCGGCGGTGATCGCCTCGTCGACGATCTGCGGGCAGATGAAGTGGATGTGGCTGTCGAGGCCACCGGCCGTCACGATCTTGCCCTCACCGGCGATCACTTCGGTCGCCGCGCCCACGATCATGCCCGGCGTGACGCCGGCCATGAGATCCGGGTTGCCGGCCTTGCCGATCGCCACGATGCGGCCGTCGCGGATGCCGATGTCGGCCTTCACGATGCCCCAGTGGTCGATGATCACGGCATTGGTGATGACGGTGTCGAGCGTGCCCTCGGCGCGCGTCGCGCGCGCCGACTGCCCCATGCCGTCGCGGATGACCTTGCCGCCGCCGAACTTGGCCTCCTCACCGGCCACCGTGAGATCCCGCTCGATGCGAATCAGCAGATCCGTGTCGGCCAGGCGCACGCGGTCGCCCGTCGTGGGTCCGTAGAGATCCGCGTACTGCCGGCGCGGAATGCGCAACGTCATCGGTTCCACTCCCCGAGGCGCTTCAGCGCGGCGTCCTTGGCGCCGCCCTCGGTCAGCGCGTTGAGGCCGAAGACCTGGCGGGCGCCGGCCAGCTCCACCAGCGTCACGCGCTTCTCGTCGCCGGGCTCGAAGCGCACCGCGGTGCCGGCCGGGATGTTGAGGCGCATGCCGAAGGCCTGGCCGCGGTCGAAGCGCAGCGCGCGGTTGGCCTCGAAGAAGTGGAAGTGCGAGCCGACCTGGATCG
>Ga0137394_10005058_pt1 | contig 10023 bp, 5 predicted proteins | sample czobulk116metaG_FD_108278 | JGI IMG/M metagenome (GOLD analysis project Ga0137394, IMG submission 108278) | Vadose zone soil microbial communities from Angelo Coast Range Reserve, California, USA - czobulk1.16 metaG | ecosystem: Environmental > Terrestrial > Soil > Vadose zone | place: USA... | reverse complement strand
TGCGCCGATTGCTCATGGCAGGTCCTCTGTGAGCAGGACCTTAGCACATACCTGAAGGGCACGGAGCGATTTCGGCTCTCGCCCTTCCGCCCCGGTGGCCGAGAACTAGGGCCACTGGGTTCCCGGTTGAATCAGGAGTTCCTTTGTCAGCCCAACGTGCGCGCTCACCCGCGCCGGCTGCGGCGCGCGAGCGACGCGGGCGGCGTCGGGTGCAGCGCGCAAGGTTAGCCTTTCAGCGAAGCGGGGCGTCTTGAGGCCGGGTTTCTTCTGCGCCGGCTTCAGCAGGGCGAGACCCTCAGCCTTCCGCAGTCGCGGCCCATGCCCAGTATTGGTCCGCAGTGCCACGAGCTACGCTTCAACGACGCCGACCGGACCTGGCGAATTATGTATCACCTTGAGCCCGACGCTGTCGTGATTCTGGACGTGTTCAGCAAGAAGACCGAAGCCACGCCACACGGCACACTGGAGACCTGCCGGAAGCGCTTGGCCGCTTACTTGCGGGCTGCTCGCGGAAAGGAATGACCGATGCGATCCGACAAGAGACGGCGGCTGGAGCACGCGGGTTGGCGTGTATCGAACACCGCCGAGTTCCTCGGGCTCGATGCCCAAGAACAACGCCTGATCGACCTGAAGCTTGCTCTCGCCGCCGGTATCCGCCGATTCCGAGAGAAGCGCGGCCTCACGCAGGCCGCCCTCGCCAAGCAACTCGGCTCAAGCCAGTCGCGCGTTGCCAAGCTGGAGGCCGGAGATCGTTCGGTCAGTCTTGACCTGATGATTCGTTCGTTGATTTCCGTTGGTGCTACTTCAGCGGACATTGCGAGGATCATTCGGCGCGCCGAGGTACACGAAGCAGCCATATCAACGGCCGGGCGTTGAGCGGCGCGCGCCCACCGGCGCTCGCCTTGACAACTCGCCGTTCATGCACGCGTCCGCTCCAACGCCGCGTTTCGCGCGACACGAATCCTTTTTTCGTTAGGCGTCTCTGTTTATCTTGCCGGTATTCAAAATTCGTCCGACGTTTTCAGGAGCAAAGAATTGCGCGGGAGAAACCGCCTCGGTGATCAACCCGATAAAGCTGTCAATATCGGCTTGATTGCCCTGGAGCGCTGTGTAAATCGCCAGCATGTCAGGTGGCGGCGGAGCAAAGGTCGCCATCTGACAGGTGAGCTCGTAGAACGGTGTGGCCCACTCGACTGTTGCCTTCTCGTATTCTGCCAAGGCCTCCGAGAGATCGCGCTCACGCCGTAGGGCCTGATCAAGTGTTTCCGCGAGGAGCTCAGCGTCGCAGAAAGCGTCTGTGATTCCTTGCGCGGTGCATGGGTCCTTCGTGTAATGGGCGTCCCCCAGGAGGGCCCACCCAGGTCCGGAGGCCTTACGGAAAAAATTCCTGGTGGATCCGAGGTAGATCTTGTCGTCGGCTCGCTCGGCGTTGGCTACTTGCTCCGCAAGCTCTGGCGCTGCCCGACGAAGGACATCAAAGTACCTGGTTTCGATGTCGCCGCGGGCGGCGCGGAATCTGTCGATAGACCAGTTGGCGCCGACGAGTGTACACCCCATGCTGCTCGGAAAGGCGTAGATGGCTTCGTACTCACGGAGGTGAAGCTCGAGGCCCTTCAAGGGTACACCTTTCCAGTAGATCCACGCGGTTCCCTGTAGCGCGGGCTTTGAGTTGTACTCTTCGGCCCGGACCTCTGCCGCAACCCGTGATGACGGTCCGTCAGCGCCGATGACGATGCGAGCCTTTTCCAAAAACGTACCTCTGCCCTTCTCGATCAGTCCTCTCACACCTGTAACGCGTCCGTCTTCCATCAAGAGGGCCTCGACTCGACACCCCTCCCGTACGTCCACGCCACTGCTTGCTGCGGCGCGGATTAGGATCTCGTCAAGGAAGATGCGGCGAGGCGCAAAGGCGCAAGCCTCTCCATCGACAGATGGCGGCGAACCTGAGAGCGTGAAGGGGCCGACGTCGATGTCGAAGCGCGTGACGGGCGCACTCTCGGTCGAAACTACTTGGTCGCGGAGGCCCCATCGAGCGAGGCATGCAACCCCACGTTGATGGATGAAGTGCGTGGACATCACCATGTCGCTCGGAAACGTGTCGCGATCAAGCAGCACGACGCGATACCCTTTCCGTGCCAAGAGCATGGCGATCGCGCTGCCCGCGCATCTGGCACCTACAACGATCACGTCACACATTGGGTCTTCCTTCGGAGACGCCTAACCAGTATTGATTGGACCGTCGAACCTCCGGGCGACGCGGGCGGCTAAGCCGGCCGGCGAATATCGAACGCTCCGGTCGTAATCTGCGGAATCCGCGGATCGTAACACGATCAACAGAGCGTTGAAGGGGTAATTCCCTGGCCGCGCATGGTCTTCCTCGCACGGTCCACCATAGCCGCCGCGCTTGCGGCTGACTTCGCCAGCTCGCGAGCGCCGTGTCGTCGATCCTGTTCACACGGAACGAAGCGGTTGGTGGACGATGTGCCGAACGTACGTGATTCTTGTTACTCGCGAAAGACGCGGCGAACGTCGGCACGTGTCAACCGGTGGACTCGCGGCGATGCCGCACGGCGCCGACATGGCCACTGACCTGGCGTCGCTGAGCGGGCGGCGGGCGAGAACTCGGCGAATGCGGGCCCATCGCGAGGCTCTCGGCGGCCGGCGCGCCCAAGAGTCGGCGGCGGTGCTATCTCACTTCGCCGGATTTGTGCTGTCACGACGCATGCGAATCCCCATTGCAGAACGTACACAACAGGCGTATTTTCGTGACGCGCCGGTATGAACGACCGGACCGGCGCACTCACCGTGGCGCTGCGCCTTGGCGTGTTTCAGTCACTCTAGCCTCAGGGGTCGTACCTACCATGCCGACCGTGCCCATTTAGTTACGTGTAATTCCGCCCGGTCGGCGTCGCCTTCCCGTGTCTCGGTCCAACTCAAGATGAGGGGGGACGTGAACAAGTTCGGAACGGCGTTGCTTGCTTGTGTGGCTTTATTCATGTCGCAGACGGCGTGGGCGCAGGTGACCGCCGGCATTGCCGGCGTCGCGAGAGACACGACGGGGGCGGTGCTGCCTGGCGTGACGGTCGAGGCGGCCAGTCCGGCCCTGATTGAAAAGGTGCGATCGCCGAGCTCTACAACGCGTTCAACACGCGGCCCGCGCAGGGGATCGTGAGCACGTACGGCGCGTCATGGCAGTTGCCGTTGGCGATTCTCGGCGGCCGGTTGTTCAAGTTCGGCGCCCAGATCGACTTGTAAATCCGAAGGCCTCAGGGATCAGGGCTGTCTCAGCGATCAGGGGCGACCGGGGCCTCAGACCTGAGACGGCTCACGCCAATAATCGGCCGACATACCCGGTCTCGCTCGAGCACACAGGAGGGGATATGAACAGAATGAGAACGGCTGTTTTCACACTCGTATCCTTGGGGCTGTCGCAAACCGTGTGGGCGCAAACGAACGCGGGGATTGCGGGCGTGGTCCGCGACGCGACGGGCGCCGTCCTGCCGGGGGTGACCGTCGAGGCGGCCAGCCCCGCGTTGATCGAGAAGGAACGGACCGTCGTGACCGACGCGGTCGGCCGCTACAACATCGTCGACCTGCGGCCCGGCACGTATACCGTGACGTTCACGCTGGCCGGCTTCTCCACGTTCCGGCGTGAAGGGATCGAGCTGACGTCGGGGTTCACAGCCACGGTGAACGCCGACATGAGGGTCGGCGGGCTCGAGGAAACCGTGACGGTCACCGGCGCCACGCCGACCGTCGACGTGCAGAACGTCAGGTCGCAGCAGGTGCTGAAGACCGAGACGATGAATCAGCTCCCGTCGGGCTCCAAGAACCTGATGAACATCGCCGCGCTGACGCTTGGGGCGATGCCCTCGTCGGCGGGCCGCAACGACGTCGGCGGCGACAAGGGCGAGCAGGCCACCGGCATCATCCTGCACGGCGGCCGCGGCGACGACGGCCGGACCAACTGGGACGGCATGAATACGAACGTGTTCTTCGGGAACGCCGGCGGCCAGCAGCGGACCTACTACTTCAACACGGTGGCCGTCCAGGAAGTGGTCGTCGACACGGGCGGCGCGATGGCGGAGACCGAGACCGGCGGCGCGAACATCAACATGGTGCCGCGTGAAGGGGGCAACCGGTTCTCGTTGTATGGCCTCGCCACCTACACGAACACGGACTTCTCCGCGAAGGCGGTTCCCGATCGGCTGAAGAGGGAGCGGAACATCACCGACCAGTCGTCGCTGAAGCAGATCTACGACTACGGCGTGGGCGTCGGCGGGCCCCTCAAGCGGGACAAACTGTGGTTTTACGCGACCTCGCGGTGGTGGGAGGCGGACAACATTGCCACGAACAACTATTTCGACGGCGACACCAACCCGTTCACCTACACGCCGGATCTCAGCCGGCCCGCGTACAGCGCGCAGTACTATGTGGACAGCTCATTTCGCGCGACGTGGCAGGCCGCGGCCAAGCACAAGGTGAGCCACGAGGCCCACCTGCAGCACGGATGCAGCTGCTGGCTCGCCATCGGCACCGTTGCCACCTCCGGGCTCAGCAGCGCGCCGGAGGCCACGACGGACTACAACTACGGTCCGCAGGTCCTGAACCAGACGATGTGGACCTTTACGGCGACCAACAAGCTGCTGATCCAGGCCGGCGCCAGCTTCCTGCGGCAGGAGGTGAACTTCGTCAACGGGGTCGAGCCTGGCGCCAATAAGTTTACGGGAAAAGGCAACGGGGTCTTCCCTGGTGCGGGCATCTTTTCCATCACCGAGCTGACTGGTGTTCAGGGCGGGGCGCCCGCAGGATACACGTATGGTGCGCTTCCCGGAACAAGCTTCCTGAACTACGGCGAGAACGACGACAACAACAACTTCAATCAGCGCGTCACCGTCTCCTACGTCACCGGCTCGCACGCGGTCAAGGCCGGCCTGCAGACCATTCAGGGGCACTATGACTTCTACGGTGCGCAGCGCGGCGGGGAGCAGGTGAACTACCAGTTCCGGGGCGGCATCCCAGCCGCGCTGTTGCAGATCGCCGGCCCGTTTCAATCGCGGACGCGGCTGGGGGGCGAAGGGCTGTTCGCGCAGGACCAGTGGACCTTCCGAAGGATGACGCTCAACGGCGGCTTCCGGTACGACCATTTCAGCGGCCGGACGCTGGCCCAGGACATCCCGGCGGGGCGGTTCCGGCCGGCGTTTCACGTCAACGAAGTGAACGACCTGCCGAACTTCCGTGACTGGCAGCTCCGGCTTGGCGCGGCGTACGACCTGTTCGGCAACGGCAAGACGGCCATCAAGGGCTCCTGGGGCAAGTACCTGTTGGGGCAGGGCGGTCAGCTCAGCTTTCGGGGCTTTGCGCCGTCGGTGGCGATCGTCACCTTTGCCTCCCGTCCGTGGACGGATGCGAACGGCGATTTCGCGCCCGACTGCGACCTGAACAACCTGGCGGCCAACGGCGAGTGCGGCGCCATCGCGAACCCGCTGTTCGGGCAGCCGTTCTCGGCCCAGACGCTGGCCGACGACGAACGGAAGGGGTGGGGGAACCGCGAGTACAACTATCAGTGGAACGTCCAGCTCCAGCACGAGCTGCGGCCGGGCCTGGGCCTGGCGGTCGGCTTCTTCCACACGGAGTGGAAGAACCTGTCGGTTCTCCGCAACACGCGGGTGACGCCCGCCGACTTCAACGAGTACTGCGTCACGGCGCCGACCGATGCGCGGCTGGGCGCCACGAGCGGCCAGCAGATCTGCGGGTACTACGATCTGACGCCGGCGGGCCTTGCGAAGGGCGCAGCATACGAGCTGACGCAGGCGCGCAATTTCGGCGAGCCGCAGGACTACTACAACGGGGTGGACATCGGCTTCAACGCGCGGTGGCGGCGAGGCGCGTTCGCCGCCGGCGGCGTGAGCGTCGGGCGACAGATAATCGACTACTGCTACGTCAACGGCCGTCCGGACCTGTCCCCGCTCAATTTCCCATTCAACGTGTTGACCTCGGCAAACCGATATCCGCGCAACGACCAGTTCTGCAAGGTGGCGCCGCCGTGGTGGAGCGGCATCGGGTCGCAGGTGAAGTTCCAAGTCGTGTACCCGCTGCCCTATGACATCGTGGTCAGCGGGGCATACAAGCACCTGCCGGGCATTCCGGTCCCGTCGAATCTTGTCCTGACGACCGCGCAGCTCGCCCCGATTCTCGGGCGCCCGTCGACGGCCGCCGGGACGGCGACGCACGCGATCATCCCGATTGGGAGTGGTGACGCCAACACCGCCGGCGGTGCGAACGGGAGCGTGTTCGACGAGCGCCTCAACCAGGTGGATCTGCGCTTGAGCAAGATCATCCGCCTGGGCGGGAGCCGCCTGCAGGGGATGTTCGACGTGTACAACGTGTTCAACGCACGAACTCCGCAGGCCATTCTCCCGACCTATGGCCCCACGTTCATGCGGCCGACGTCGCTGCTGGGCGGCCGGCTGTTCAAGCTCGGCGTCCAGGTCGACTTGTAAAGACTTGTAACCAGCCACGGGCTCCGCCCTTGATATCTTCCACCCCAACGCGCCACAGACGCGCGTTGGGGACCCCGGCCCAGCGGAGCCCGCGACTGGTTGCCAGTGTCTTTTTGGCGCGCTTTGCGCGCCTGGGACCGCGATGCGGATCCAGCGCTGGTTACAAAATTCCCGGTCCAAGCCGCATAGCGGTCCAATGAGCGGGGTAGAACAGTAGTCAATCGAGCCGTCTGGATGAGATAATGACCGTTCACTCTGCGCCAAGGAGCACACCTGTGAAGAGCTTTGTACATCCTCAGCGGGGCGTTCGGTGGGTTCTGGCGGCCGCCATCACCACGATCGTGGCTTTGCCGTCGGCTGCGGCCGCCCAGAGCGGCTCGCAGCAGCAGGTGACGTTTACAAAGCACATTGCGCCAATCTTCCAGCGCTCCTGTGTGAAGTGTCATCGGCCCGGGTCGATTGCGCCGATGTCGCTCATCACGTACGAGGATGCGCGTCCCTGGGCGCGGACCATCAAGAACAAGACGTCGCGTCCGGCCGATGATCCCGAGCGCATGCCGCCCTGGTTCGTCGAGAAGAACGTCGGCATCCAGAGGTTCAAGGACGATCCGACGTTGAGCGACAAGGAAATCGCCCTCATCGCGGCGTGGGTCGACGGCGGCGCACTCCGGGGCGACCCGGCGGACATGCCGAAGGTTCTGCTGGCCGACGATGCGTGGACCATCGGCACGCCGGATTTGATCGTCTCGTCGCCGAAGGTGACGCTTCCGGCGGTGGCTCCCGATTTCTACGGCCGGCAGGGACCCGTGCTCACGGGGTTGACGGAGGACCGGTACGTCAAAGCGGCGGAATTCCGGGAGAGACGCCACGATACGGGCGCGGCGCAGCGCAAGGCCGGCGATCTGAACTACTTCGTCGTGCACCACGCGGTCATTGCGGCGACCGCCGGGCGCAGCGGGGCGGCATCGGGCGGCGAGGTCGACCAGGCGTCCGGAACGTCGACGGAAGAGAACCGCGGCGGCGGCCGCTTCAACGTCGTCTGGGAGCTCGGGCAGAACGCGACGATCTATCCCGACGCGCTCGGCGTCAAGCTCGCCGCGGGCTCCGCCCTGAACTACGACCTGCACACGCACTCGGTCGGCACCGAGGCGACGTTCTCCATCGACGTCGCCTTCAAGTTCCATCCGAAAGGTTACAAGCCGAAGTACACGAACGCCGGATCGTTCAATTCGCTCACCTACGATCTCGACATCCCGGGCAACAAGGAGACGGTGGTCACGGCCCTCTATCCCATGTCGCGGGCCGGCCTCGTGCTCGGCTTCGAGCCGCACCTGCACTCGAGCGGACGGAGGATGTGCGTGGAGGCGCTGTACCCAAGCGGTTACCAGGAGACGCTGAACTGCGCGGGATACAACCACAACTGGGTGAAGGTCTACCACTACGAGGACGAGGTGGCGCCCCTCCTGCCGAAGGGCACGGTCGTCAAGGTCACCGCCTGGTACGACAACACCAGGTCGAACCCGCGCGTGGCGGACCCGCGGAACTGGAAGGGGTGGGGCAGCCGCTCGATCGACGACATGCTGTTCCTGCTCTCAAGGGTCATCTGGCTGACTGACGAAGAGTACGCACAGGAGGCCGCCGCCCGATCGAAGAGGGCACCGACACCCACACAGACCGGCGGCAACCAGAACTAGCCGTGATGCGGTTTGAGACGGGTATTGTCGCCGTCGCGCTGGCCTTCAGCACGCTGACCGTGCTGACAGGCCAGCAGATGGCGGTGTCGAGTGGTCAAACCGTGGCACCCGCGTTCGAAGGGTGGGAAAAGAACCCCGACGGCAGCTACAACATGGTGTTCGGGTACTTCAACAGGAACCTGGACGAACACCTGCAGGTGCCCATCGGCCCGGACAACAACATCGAACCAGGCGGGCCCGACCAGGGACAGCCCACGTACTTCTATCCGAGGCGCAACCGCTTTCATTTCAAGGTTCGCGTTCCAGCCGACTTCGGCAAGAAGGAGCTCGTCTGGACGCTGACCACGCGCGGGCATACGGAAAAGGCGTACGCGACGCTGATTCCGGAGTATGTCATCGACACGCAGTTGCCGATGCTGGACGTCGGCAACTTCGGGCGGGATGCGGAAGGCCGCGATCTGCTGAACAAAGCGCCAGCCGTGCAGCTCGAGGGACCGGCGCAAACACAGGTGGCCGTTGGGAAGCCGCTCAGCCTGTCGGCATCGGCGAGCGATGATGGCATGCCCAAGCCGAAACCTGCTCCCAAGGGCGGACCCGGGTCCCCTCGTGGCCGCGCCGACGCGTTGGGGCTGCGGGTTACGTGGTTTGTGTATCGGGGCGATGGGGCGAACGTGACGTTCGACCCGCCGCAGTTCAAGATCTATCCGGATTACCGGCTCGACAGCAACTCACCCTGGTCGCCCGGCTGGACGCCCCCGCCGCTGCCGCCAAACGGAAAGTTTCCGGTCGCGGTGACGTTCAAGGCACCGGGGACGTATGTCGTACGCGTGATGGCCCACGACGGCGGCCTCTCGAGCGCGCAGGATGTGACCGTTACCGTTACGCAGTAGGCAATCCGCAGTCTCTACGCTGAACGCAGCGGCCGGAAGAACGTTCGCAAATCCTCGACGAGAAGCCTGGGTTCCTCGATCGCCGGGAAATGACCGCCGGTCTCGTGATAAGACCAGAGCGTGACATTGTCAGGGACCTTGTCGACGAGCGACTTCGGCGGCCGCGCGCGTGAGGTGATGCCGTAGAAGTCGAAGTAACCCTGTGGCACGCGCCTGCCGCTCACCTGCGGCTGTGCCGGCGAGGGTCTCGCGCCCGACGCCGGCGTCCTCCATCTTCCCGTTGAATAGTAAATTCGCATGGCCGTGCCGATCGTGCGCGTGTGCCAGTAGATCGACACCAACGTCAGGATCTGGTCTTTGCTGAACCTGCGCTCGACGTCTCCTTTGCAATCACTCCACGCCCGCAGCTTCTCCACGACCCAGGCAGCGACACCGACCGGCGAGTCCGTGAAGCCGTACGCAAGCGACTGCGGCCTGGTGCCTTGAATGTGCTGATACGCCGTTTCCTCAGCGGAGTACCGCTCGATGCTCTCGACATACGCGCGCTCCTCGGGCGTTCGAGGCTCGCGCGGTGTCCGCGGAGGCGGACCCGGAATAGCGGTGCCGATCAGCCGATCGGGGAATCGCGTGCCGAGCTGGGTGGTGATGCCCGCACCCCAGTCGCTGCCGTAGGCGCCGAATCGCCGGTATCCCAGCTTGTCCATCAAGGCAATCCAGAGGTCGACCGCCCTCTCCGGCGTGCTGCCCTCGAGCGGCTCCCCCGAAAACCCGAACCCCGGAAGGGACGGCACGATCACGTGGAATGAGTCAGTTGCCGCGCCTCCATGGGCGGTGGGGTCGACGAGCGCCGGAACCGACGGCAGCATCTCCCAGAGGGTTCCTGGATACCCATGTGTCATCAACAGCGGCATCGCAGACGCGTTCGGTGACTTCTGG
>Ga0137394_10005055_pt1 | contig 10026 bp, 13 predicted proteins | sample czobulk116metaG_FD_108278 | JGI IMG/M metagenome (GOLD analysis project Ga0137394, IMG submission 108278) | Vadose zone soil microbial communities from Angelo Coast Range Reserve, California, USA - czobulk1.16 metaG | ecosystem: Environmental > Terrestrial > Soil > Vadose zone | place: USA... | reverse complement strand
CGCGTCCCCGAGCTCGCATCCCTAGCAAGTCGAGTCGTGCAAGTCGAAGCGCGTCATCGCGAGAAGACGGGGCGATCTCAGTCGGACGCGCGGAGCCCCAACTCTGCCAACAAACGCGCGGCACTTGCGTCGAGCATGGAAGGGTCCATGCCAAAAGTCAGGCGCTTATTTTCCTGGGCCATTTGCAAGCTTTATCAAGACGGCAACATCATCCTATGGGATGGCCCTATCCTTTCTCCCCTCGAGCCCCATACGGCGCTAGACTCGACCATGTTATATCGGTCGAGTCAGCTGGATGATAGCGATCGCTCGGGCTCATTGTCGTCGCGCTCGGTTTCGAGACGTGGCAAACAGCTGACCGAGTACATGGAGGACCTCTCAGATCCTCCATCGGACGAGGAAGCATACGCGTCTCTTTCTACCGCGTACCTCGCAACGCAGGTTGACCAGACGATCCGTTCGCTCACAGCGCAGCAGACACGCCGAAAGAGAAAGGCCGAGAATACATTTTTAGGACCTGCTGTCTCAAGAAGACGGCTCTTACCACTTCCTGGCCCCACGAAGGAGGATATCATGACACATTTAAAGCGCGGAGACGATAGATGGAAACGGATTAATGGATGGGCCGTCCAGGAGGCACTGGAGTGGCTGAGGGATAATGATCGCGTTTGGTGTGTAAGTGAGGACAATGGAGGAAGGTGGGAGTTATGTTCATGATTAGGGATTAGTGCTGTATGTCATTCGGATTCGGGTTGTAAGAAGGTCTTTACGGTTTTCGGCATCGGTCAGTCCCTCAGGCATGATTATCACACCCCGGTACACGTCTCGCTGGAAGGGCATGTCGGTGCTGGTGTGGTATCCCCATCATGAGAGGTCGAGTCCATTACAGACAGGACGATAGGAGGAATTACAAGAGTACCGTGATTGTGAACCTATTATACCAGCCGGTCTATCGGATCTATGGCTTGAAAGCATTCCAGGCGTCATTCAGGGCACCGAAAACGCCATTAGCAATCATTCTCTGCTCCAGTGTGGTGTTTTTGACGTTGAGCTACACAACAAGCGAGACATTAGCGCACATTCGGCATACCGAAGGAAATGCGCACCTTGTCAGGGTGTAGTTTGGCGATGGCCTTGGTATATCGGATTTTGACTTGGTTGGGCGTAACGAGCTCCGCCATCCCGACCTTCTGCCACCCGAGCTCGGGCCAGAGCACGGTATCGAGACTCGCCACTAATGCACGCAAGTTGGCCTCCTTGCCATTCTTCCATGCCGCGAGGCGCGCATCCACGCTGTCCTTGAGCTCGAAACGGGCCTGATCTTCCGCTTCCGCCTCTTGACTGGCTTGTTTCAGCCTGGCCAGTGCCTCCGACGGCGGTGTAGGTCCGCGGCGTGGCGGAGGGCGCGTCGCGCGACTCATCGGTGCGGCACCATTCGAAGCATCGCCGGTGTTGAGCATTTTCCTACAGCGTCCGATGCCGCTCGAGGCTTCACTACGATGCTTTCCAGCAAAGTCCACGCCGGCGATGGACTCCCAGTCTTGCCGCGCCGAGTCCCACTTCTCCTTACCCTCGTACGCCTCAGCCCTGCGACGCCATGCCCTGATAAGCCCATCGCCCAAATTAACGCCAGCGCCGTCTTCCTCCCTTGTCACCTTTGCCTCCCGTGCCGGATGGTAGGACGGTCCGATAATGGTTATGACAGCGGTACAATCCTCAATTGCACCTGACACATTGCCAGTCTTTAGCCGCGACAATGCACGGTTGTTAAGCAAAGGGACGAGTAACAGATGCGAGTCCGGGAGTTGGGAGATGGCCGACGTATAAGCCGCTTCAGCTTCCGCAAAGCGGCCAAGCTTAAACATCTCGGTACCCGACGCCTTACGCTGTGCGGATAAAGAGATTGCAGATGGCGAGGCGGAGATCACTTGTCGGTCCGACAGGCGGACAGGAGACGGTGTGCGAAGCGATCCTGCCTGTGCGGACGCTGACGAAGGAGTGCCACGACGAAAGGGAGACACGTAGGCAGTGGGTGTGTCTTCGCCGAACAGATCTGCGACTTTGGTCTGAGCAGGTGGAGAAGGTTTTGCCTGAGGACGCATTTTTACACGGGTAGGCGGCTCGGGCTGCGTCGAAGGGTTTTCGCTCCCCAAGTTATCATCTCTAAAGCTGGCTCGAGAATGTTCACCGGGCTGAGTGGGTTGGCCCTGGTCGGGATCTTCATCCATCCACCTAGGCCGCCCGCTCTGCCGTTCCCCGTGCCTATACCCCGTGGTTCCGGTGCGCGAGGTCGCCGCACGTTCTTCGTACGCTTTCTGAACCCTCGATTTTCCCTCCTTCCAAAACGCGTTTGCTCGTTGGAAGAGCTGCGACCCAATTTCGCTAGCCTGGCTGATGATCTTATCGGCCTGCTGTTGATGATTGGCCTCAGAAGATGAAGAGGGAAGTCGCTCTTGGGATGGACGGGGCTGGTGCTGGGGGCGTGGCCGTGACAAGCCCGAGTCATGTTGTTCATCACCCCATCCATCATTGTCCTGGAAGCGGTTACGTTCTCTCTGCGACCCTCCAGATACCCTTTGTTCTGGAAAGTTGGGGGAGGATGTGGATGCGCCAGAAAGTAATGTTTCCAACGCAGCTTGAACATCAAGACCTGACTCCGTGGAAGCGAGAGCCGCCCGAGCTTGGTTAGGCGAAAATCCCATTTCGACGATCTGACCAACAAGATGGGGTGGGGGAGAGGGTGATCTCTGTGTGGGTGCGACATCCTGGAAAGAGAGTTGTCAGGAGATCCGTGGATGTCTGTCCTGTCAGGGAGACGCCGCATACCAGTGGAAGGGGGCGTTCCGCTGGCCGCTCATAGACAGGCCGACTCAGGTGCCCAAGGATATCATTGTCGCTTCCGGAGTCTTCGTCAAGCAAGGCATTTTCACGATCGCCAAAATCAAAATCGCCAGGTGTATCGGAGCGGGAGGGAGGTAAATTTTGCGCCGACGAATTGGGACCATGGTCACGCTCGGATGACGACTTGAAGTCATCCAGGTCCAATAAGGATTTTCCACGAGATGAGGGCGCAGGGGTGGCTCCACCAGAAGGTTTTGGACTGGATATAAAGTCCTCGAGTCCCCAATCATCGGTCGATGATGGTTCAACATGCGCGGAGCTGGTGGAGGGATCGAGAAGCCAATCATCATCGATTCGTAACAACTTGGACTTAGGCGGCTGTGAAGATGAGAAAGAGGCGGTCGCTGCTAGGGAATCCAGTCCCGCCCAGGCTTTTGTACTATGTGACGGTGGTACGGGTTGCTGAATTGCCTGTGCTTTGGCCTTTGCCGCCTTTTCCGCTATGGTCAGCTTGGAGTTACTTGAGCCATTCCCAAATGATGCTGAAAGTAGATCACCGAACGCGTCTCCTGAGGTGGCAGCCGTCGCACCGTTAGGCCGCTGGACTGGGCCTGTGGATGCAGACGATGGTGTTTGAGAGCGAGGGCTCGACGAATTTGAACTGGAAGCGGCCAACAACGAAAAGACATCATATTTTGGACGATTGGGGACGCTTGATGAGGGCGCAGGGCTCGCGCCCAGCTTGCGAGGAGGTTCTGAGGGTTTCATGGGAGCGGAGGAGTTCCAAAGGTCAGCGAAAGAGTCGCCCATGGCAATCGTAACTTGTTATGTAGGATGGAGATGGCGTTCCCGACGCGGCCACTGGGTAGTAAAGTAGTAGTGATTGTGATTGAACTCGTCCGCGCCGTGACCAGGGTCGACCTGAGCGTGATAGGCGCCCTAACCCGACAAGTCTTTCGGTCGTGTGCGGCAGCGGCAGAGTGTACAATGCTCTTGGGACCATGTGCCCGACGTGCCTGCCATCGCCTTCTACCATCAGCTCCAAGACGCCTATACTCTTCTCCTTCAAATGATCGTGATAAGTGCTATTACTTGACGACGCCAATATTTTACCCAAATTCTGGTACGGTCACGCCACGTCCGACTCGGCCTTGCTTCTGACCTTGACTCAGTGCCCCATATCGGCCACCTCTATACGCTGGTGACCACAGACATATTTTCTCGACATGCCAGACTTGCTAGGCCAGATAGGACCGTCCACTTTCTTACTGGCACAGATGAACACGGCCTCAAAATCCAGAGAGCTGCCGAAGCAGAGAACTCAGAGCCGCAGGAGTTCTGTGACCGCATAAGCGACCGCTTTCGTGTGTGTTTATTCACTCATCGCTGCATCCTTGTAGACTGACGGTCATTGACCAGGACCTTGCGAATAAAGCGACCACGTCATATACTAGGTTTATCCGGACTTCAGAGAAGGACCACCACGATGCCGTGCAACATGTGTGGGTAGGCATCAAAGCGGTGCCATTTTTCTATTGTCTGACTTTACCGCAGCGCGTATTAGACTCTAAGGGTCTCATCTACAAAGGTTCCCACAAAGGGTGGTACTCGATCTCCGACGAGTGTTTTTATACAGACAATCAAATTGAACGGCGCACGAATCCAAATGGGTCCGATAGGGAGATTATCGTATCCAGGGAGACAGGATCCATAGTCGAATGGACGGAGGAGGAGAACTACAAATTTCGTCTGTCGCGCTTCCGAGATTTCTTGCTTGCGCGATACCGGTCGGACCCACAAGCGATTTATCCCCCACAGCAGCACGCTAACATTCTGGACGTGTTATCTACGCCACTTGAGGACCTATCAGTATCGCGTCCTCGCGATCGCTTACATTGGGGTATTTCTGTCCCAAATGATTCCGCACATACGATATACGTGTGGTTCGACGCCTTGATAAACTACCTGACCGGGGCAGGATATCCATGGGACACGGAAGCACAAAACACACAGTCGTGTTGGCCACCAGATATTCAAGTCGTTGGTAAAGACATAATTCGGTAGGCAAAGGTTCGTTCTATGTGCGGGGATCGCATATCTGAGTCCAATAGCTTTCACGCCATTTATTTTCCGGCCATGCTCCAAGCTTTAAACTTACCGCTTCCTAAAAGGCTGTTAGCTCACAGCCATTGGACAGTCAACCGGCGGAAGATGTCCAAGTCGATCGGCAATGTCGTGGACCCATTCCAGGCTATGGAGGATCTCGGCACGGACCTGGTCAGGTACTACCTAGCAAGGGTTGGCGGTCGCTTTAAGGATGACGTTGGTGAGTCAAAATCTTGTTGTGCCCCCGACATGGCCCCAGATTGATTGTTCCTACAGATTGGTCGGGCGAACAACTCGAGAACAACGCTGCGGAACTGCAATCATTACTCGGAAACTTCTACCTACGCATTACTTCTGCTGCCATTAGAAAGCGCCTACCTCAGGACCTCTACGCCCGTTCGCGGGAAGTACTAGAGGAGTCACGGGACATTGAGAATCTTGGAGAAGTAGCGAATCCCCTACAACATCTGGCCTCCGTGGTCGACTATCACCTCAAGGAGTTCCGCGTTGCCGAGGCCCTCGAGGCCATTGTCCATCAATTGAAAGCGGTTAGTATGGCTCTTTGACTGACCGACATTTGTTGACTTGTCCCTCCAAGGCCAACGTCATGATGAATGCTACCGAACCATGGGCTAAGAATACGCCCGAGGCAGTCGCCGGGAAGGTGTACGCCCTATCCCTTGAAACCCTGCGTATTTGTGGTATTCTGCTCCAGCCATTCATTCCTACCAAAGCCGGTGTGCTGTTGGACGCTATGGATATACCCCGATCAGAGCGCCTGTTGCAACATGCCAAGTATCTCCGCAGCTCGGTGGGAAATGTCACACCAGGGGTCAAGTTGTTTTCGCGTGCAAAGAACGTCAATTAGAAGGTCGGACCGAGCGACTGAAATTGTTGGGCGCCTGCTTCCGCTACATTTCACACCCCGACGGTCACCTGCAACCTTGCGGCCTCCTGTTCTTGCATTTGGGGTATTTGGATCGTAATTAGAGTCGCATAAATATCTCAATGAGGCCTTTCCCACTGTAAGTGGCGTGGCATGTGGATGTGGCGAATAGATAAGCGCAACACGGAATACGCAAGTAACCCGTTGGTAACGGCGATAACAATCGCGCTCACTGGGGGCGTTTGTTTTCTTTGGCGCAGTGAACAGCAGCGTATTCGGTACAGAACTTGTAAGCGCGTACATAGGGCTGCGCCGCACGAATGTAGAACAAGAACACCGCGTCACAGGTCATATGTCGTTTAAGAATCACTGGGGAAAGCAGGACTTCCACCGCTCCGTGGAGAGATCTTGCGAGGAAAAAGCGAGCCAGATCCTGACTTGCGGAGGTCATGCCATCGTTAGTGAGTCTTCTCGTGGCGTGATGATAGCGACTTAACTCGTCCAGTTGAGCGGACGTTAAGGGTGACAGCATGAGGACCACATATCCCATTGAGAGTGATTGGGGGAACGATAAGGGCCCGAGAACCGGAAGAGGAAAATGAAATTTCATGCTCTTTAAACTGCCTGACCTCGCTCTTTTAACATTCCCGTATCGCATTTAGTGCTCCCCTCTCCCCTTCTTTTGCTATCTCCATAAGTTCTCTCTTTTAAAACGCGCTCTCTTACGTCTGCCGCATCTCACCCCCACACCCGCCTACAACCACCATCCCCTGATCATGCCTAATACAGCCACCCGCAACATCGACGCCGTCATCGATGGTCAGCTCTACATCGGAAAGTGCGTGTCCACCATCCGGTGCTACCCTATGTGCAAGTTTCCACAACATTTCCGTTGACGCACACCTTACAGTTTCGCCGCCGTCAAGTCCGTCGACCTCCGCCGACAGTTTGGGATCACGCACATTGTCTCTGCGTGCCAGGACTATCCTTTGCAAGGGTCTAACCACATGGTTATACCCGTGCAAGACTCTGAATACGATGACATCCTTATCTACCTTCCTGACGTATGTCGCTTCATCCAAAATTCCTTGGACGACGGAGGCCGCGTTCTGGTTCACTGTTATATGGGCATCTCGAGGAGCGCCACCGTAATCGCAGCGTATTGTGAGATTGTGACGCTTTGGGAACGACTCAATGTTGACAGAAGCTGACCACGAACTAGTGATGTCGACTCGCCATATCCCTGTCCATAAGGCAATTGCCATCATCAAGAGAGGTCCTTAAATTCCTTCGCGTGCCTCTCACGCTCTTACCTCTCATTGCAGCTCGCCCGCAGATACAGCCGAACTATGGCTTCATCAAAGAGCTTCATACCTTTGAAGCTTGTAACTATTCGGTCTCGCGGACAGATACAACTTATCGCGCCTGGAAGCGTAGGCACCGTCAAGATGTCACTAGTTTTTTTAACAGTATAAGTGATACAACCACTATCATACCGGAAAAGCTCTCCCTCAGTAGGTAAGAAAAGTGCGAGGGCCGTCGTGTCAACACTCTTCTGACGAGCCCTGCTCCAGTGAATTCCCAACGGATCCGGAACAAGCCACTTGCCTAGTCGCATACTTGGGTTTGACGCACTGCATATCATTGTCACCCTCTGCTACATTCCCGTCCAACATCGGTCTCAAGCACAATCACATCGAGATACCCCAATCCAACAAAGCAGCACTTCTCCTTGCACTGCCCGCCATCTGCAAATATATTCAAGATGTCTTGGACAATAGAGGTCGAGTTCTCCTCCACTGCCTTACTGAATCCACCGCTGCTGTCGTTGTCTGTGCTTACCGTAAGCTGCCACCATATTGTTCCCTTTGCCACCACTAATAGCTGCTCAGTTATGTGGAGTCGGCACGCTTCCGACAAGCAGGCTTACAAGACCCTACACGAAGGTGTGTATCGCTGGTACTGTCACCTTGACAAATTCCTGAAGATGCACACAGCGCTGCCTTTGTTTAATGCGACTGACGGTTTCACGAAATTGTTGGAACTTTACGCCGCGTGTAACTGTTCACCAAGCAGTGACCACCCTGCCCTCCAAGGCTGGTTGGGCACAGGCCAGCAGCATAGACACTTTCTAGCATGATACCATCATCTTCCATAAGACGGACACAGGGAACAACCCTAGCTACTCCTCTCCCAAAACAGTGGCCGAAGACACGGGTCAAGCGAACCATACTGCGGGTTCGCTGAGACCAGTTACCTTGTTTTGCTACTCAGTTGCTGCATCACTGTGCGTCATGTATACCTACTAGTACTATACCATCTAGTGTGCGAAGTAATTCTAAAATGTCTCACCTCACCCCGGTAATCGGAATGTCAGCTGAACCTTCCTCAGGTGAGGTATCAGGGCTATGGTGCGCCGCGGCGGTGGCATGACTGCCGCGGTCGTGAGACTCGCGATCGCTTGCCTTATGGGGAATCCACCTCATAATTTCAGACCACAACCAACTCCACCACTACCAACACCAACTAGCCGGCTATGCCTGCATCATGGCGGGCCCTTCGTACCATCTCTCTAATGCCGCGCCCTTGCGGGTTTTACACCTCTCTATCCTGTTACATTCCCGGACGTTTGGGACCGATACGTTCTCATGCCTTCACTCCGCGGCGCCCTGGAACTCCGGGTACTGATGATGAGGAGAACGAGGATTCAGAGCCGGATGCCGACGAGTACTTTGGCAATTATTCCGTCATTTTGCCGCCTGAACCGTTCGTCTTTGGCGTCTCTCACATCCCTCGACGGCCCGTCCCATCGCACATTCCGCGGCCGCCCTACTTGACTTCTTCCGCTCAAGACCCATTTGCTCTCAATGGATCTTCCAACGACGGTCTTATACGGCTTGGTGGCTCCGAAGAGCGGCGGTCGCGGCAGGCTGCTCGGCTCGCTCGTGAAGTGTTGGAATATGCGGGTACCCTCGTGAAGGTCAAGGCGGGCATTTGTCCTTCGCCAACAGCGCTGACGTTCAGGTAGGTTGGCTCCACCACGGATGCGTTGGACGCAGCAATTCACGAATATATCGTGAGTCATTCAGCGTATCCATCGCCTCTTGGATATTCTGGTTTCCCAAAATCATGCTGTACGAGCGTGAACAACGTCATAGTACACGGGATCCCCGATGAGTTCGTGGTCGACACGTGAAGTTTGCGACTTTTGGCTCATGTCACATTCAGTCGGCCTCTCAAAGATGGTGACATTGTGAACATAGACATCACCGTGTACTTCGATGGGTATCATGGCGACACTTCGCGTACATTTTTAGTCGGTGATGTGGTGAGTGATAGCCTCGGCACGGCAGCGACACCTGCATTAACTACTATCCAGGATGAGGCAGGGCGCCAGTTAGTCGCCGCGACCAGCGAAGCTCTGGAAGCTGGAATTGCTGTATCTGGGCCCGGAAAACCATTCAAATCTATTGGAAAGGCCATCCACGATGTCGCAGACCGGCGAGGATACTCGGTCTCGAGTCAATTCTCTGGCCACGGGATCGGAGAGGTGTTTCATCGTTCACCGTGGATATTGCATCATCGTGAGTCGGGCTGTGAATGAGGTTCCATAGCTGAGCGCTGATGGTGGAAATCAGGTAACGAGGAACCCGGGGTCATGTTACCTGGACATTGTTTCACTATTGAGGTAGGCGAGACACGAGGCGTGAGTGGGCCGTAATTCTGACGCCCAGTAAGCCTTGCCTTATTCAAGGGACGAATCCAAGGAGCTGGATTTTCCCCGATGGTTGGACAGCTTCGACTGAGGTACGGTTCTCCCCATCTTCCATTGCTTCATTTTGACAGATGATTTGCCTGTGCGACCGACTAGAATTGCGCTAGGAGCGCTCAGAAGGAGCATATGGTTCTAATCACGGAACACGGTGCAGACGTCCTTACATAGAAACAGTGTTCGCAGTGCGAACACCAGTACTGTGCACCGATCCCATATTTACCTGTTTGTCATCGGAAGGAGCGTAGCTTCCACGTACAGCCCGTATAACATCTATTTTATTCAACAGCGTTTGGGTGTGGATTTACGCTTCCAGATGTTTTCTCACGCCGGCTGTCAAACACTAGCCTTGTCCTTGTATTCATGGCTGTCCACTTACACCCTTTGCATCGATCCCCAACGACCCAAGTCAGAGAAATAT
>Ga0137394_10005054_pt1 | contig 10027 bp, 6 predicted proteins | sample czobulk116metaG_FD_108278 | JGI IMG/M metagenome (GOLD analysis project Ga0137394, IMG submission 108278) | Vadose zone soil microbial communities from Angelo Coast Range Reserve, California, USA - czobulk1.16 metaG | ecosystem: Environmental > Terrestrial > Soil > Vadose zone | place: USA... | reverse complement strand
TAAATAACCTTCGGGGATCCCTGTTTGATTCCCGGACGAACTCGTATTCGGCATACGCTCTTTCTCGTTGTTTTGCGGGACTTTTGCAATTCCAAAAGATTCCCGGCAAGATTGCATTGGCTTGGCGTCCTGTTTGTATAATTGACCAATATGGCGACCACGCCCCAATATTTGCCTAAATCGGCGCTTGACTGCCATGGAGCTTTGCGGTACGCGATAATCGCAATTCTCTATAAATCTCATCAACCCGCAGCACTGACTATTTATGGATCCCAAATTTCTTACTGAAAGTGGCTGGAAGGCAATCTCCACTAAATTCAAAGTGAAAGATAACGGCTTGCTCCGGGCCTTATGGACTTACGAAAAACTGGCCGAAGATAAGTTTGATGAGCGACTCAAGGCGATCGTCCAGGTCACCGCGCTGGCGGGAAGCCTGAGACGAGGCAAGGAAGTCGCGGCGCTACCTGACGTCGCCAAATATCTCGCCAATGTGGCCAATGATGCCGAGTTTCAGCGTCGAGAGATCATCAGTGCAAAGACGGTGGCGGAAGAGTCGAAGAAGAAGGAGCTCCTGGAGCGCGAGGAATCCGAACTTCAGGAGGAGGAGGAAACGAACCCGAACGCCGAAGCGGATTACCGAAAACTTGCGAAGGACCTCACCGCCGGGCTGCAGCACGTTTTGAGCGGGGGAGGAAAACCCTTTCAATGGGTGGCGGGCAAGAAAGATAGCACCCGCCGGATGCCTGTGACCGGTTTGATGGTCGCCCAAATGATCAACGCCCAGCATAAAAAGCTGATTACCACCGTGACGGGCAGCCAACATTTTGCAATCGGAACGTGCCTGCTTGAAGAAGGCAAGCTCACCTTTGTAACGGATGACTTTGACCCCTCAAAGTTCGTTACGGAAATGCGCCGTTCGATTCAGTATTTTACCGGGAAGAAATTTGCCGTGAGAGCGCGTGGGACCGATGACGGAACCGCAGCCGAGGAGGATCCCGACGAGGACAAGGACGGGCCCGAGGATGAGGCTGAAGAACAGCAACCGGATAGTCCGCCGAGATTCGTCCCGGGGGTGATCGACGAGCCGCAGACGGGATCGGGCAAGCCGGGCAAGCCCGGAAAACCTGCCCAAGCCGGTTCGACCGCAGCCCCGGAGGCCGCCGAGGAAGAGGCTGAAGAAACACCGGCGAAAGAAACGGAGGAGAGCGGTCCAAAAGTCGACGCGACCAGGCCGTTCGAGCTTAGCGCAACTGTTGGACGGGGTGGCAAAAACAAACCGGAGGACGTGCAAGCGGTGCAGGTGGAGTTGAACCGCCGAGCCCGAGCAGGGTTGGTCGTGGACGGCAAATGCGGTCCCAAGACCATCGCAGCAATAACCGCGTTTCAGAAAACGCTGGGCATGCGCAGCCCGGATGGGTTGATTGAGCCGGGCAAAACTACCGCCAGCGCCTTGAGCGGGAAGCCGGTAACTGCGCCGGAAAATACGGCCGGGGCAAAAGGAAGCAGTGGCGGGGCAAGCGCGAAGCCTGGCAGTCCCGGTGGTGGGGCTTCGGGAACCGGCATCGGCACGGTCTTTGGGATTGCGATTGGTGGGATGACCGGAGCCGTTACCGCAGTCGCGGCGGCGGCAGTGAAAGCGGCGCAGGAAGCTGAGGAGCGGAAGAAGCAGATGGAGAAGATGCTTCAAGATATACTGAGGGCCCTTAAGCAGGCGGGCGAGAAACAAGCTGGTGACGAAGGGAAGCGGATCCGGGAGGAGTTGGAAAAGGCTTACAAACAGACCCTGGAACACATCAAAAAAATCGAGGCGGCGGCAAAAGCGTTGGCGGATCGGAAGACCAAGGAAGCGGCCGAAGCGCTAAAGAAGCTGGCGGAGGGAGCGATGCCGATTTTCAAGGCGGTCGAGGAAACAGTGCAAAAGGGCGCGAGTTGGGTGGAGGACAACCTTTCTGGGGTCATTGAGGGCGCGAAAGATTTGGCGAAGCAAGTGACTAAGGAAGTCGCTGACCGCAAGAGGCAAGCGGATGAAGCCTACAACGACATCATTTCCAAGATGAAAAAGGCGGCTGAGGATGAGCTGGGCGAAGAAGGCAAGAAGATGAAGGAAGAGCTTGAAAAAGCCTACAAGGAGAACCAGGAACACGTTAGAAAAGTCGCCGAGGCTGCCAAAGATCTGGCCAAACGTGAGACCGAGGAAGCCGCCGAAGCCCTGCGAAAGGCTGCTGAGAAGACCGTCCCAGGGTTCCAAACCGTGGAAAATCTGGTACAGAAAGCATCTGATTGGTGGAACTCAGATTAGCGTATCGATTCAACTCAGGAGAACACAGCCCATATGGATCCAAAGCTACTGACCGAAAGCGGATGGAAGGCCATGGCTCAGAAATGGAAGGTCAAGGACAATGGCCTGCAGCGGGCTCTGGCTGCTTATGAGAGACTCGATGACAACGGATATGCGGAGCGGCTAAAAGCGATAGGCTCCATCAGCCAACTTGCCAGCGCTTTGGGAAAAAAGCCGGAGGTGGCAGCTATTCCTATAGTAGCGGATTATCTGGAAGACGTGGGAGACGCGTCGGAGCTTCAGCAGCGAGAGATCACCAAGGCCGGCGTCATGACTGCGAAGAAAGCTGAGGCAGAGGAAAAGAAACAGGAGAAACAAGAAGACGCGTTTCAGATCAGGCTGTTGACTGCGCTTCAGAAACTGAAGAGCACCCGCGGTCTCTCCTATGAGTTTATCGCTTGCGACGCCAAGCCTTACTGGGGCGTAATGGTGGCGGTTCGGATTACGGCCAAACACAAAGACGAGCTCACCCGGCTTACGGGAGGCAGCAAGCGATTCCTGCACCCGGGCACGTGCCGGTTCGAGGAAGGCAAATTCGCTTTTTCGATGGAGCACCCGGTAAGTGGGCTGGCCAAGAAACTCCAGGATTCCATTGTGTATTTTTGCGGCAAGAAACTTCCCATCCTCGTAGGGAAGGAATCCGCCGAGGAAGACCCGAACACCTAGAGGCTGGACAAGCGCAGACCACAGAACAAAGGCCTGATCCTCAGGAGGTTGGAAGTGCGCTGGATTCGTTAAATCAAAACTTTCAGCGCGCCATTTTTCGGAAAATTCTTAGCAAGATCCCGTCTTGAGCCGCGTATTGATAGTGATGGCCAAAAACCCTTATCAAACGAGTGAGACAGCCCCCTGGCAGAGCTCGGCTTTAGGCCACGAGATTTTGATAATCGCCCGGGTAGCGTGTGCCGCCATTAAAGTTTCCCATTAAACCCCATTCAACAGGAGCATAAATTATTATGGATGCAAAATTATTAACCGAGAACGGCTGGAAGAACGTCTCCGTCAAATTCAAAGTCAAGAACAACGATTTGCAAAAAGCACTGGCTGAATTCGATAAGCTCGATGATGACGCGCACGACGATCTTATTGAGTGTGTCGCCGAGATAAAACAACAGGCGCTCACTTTTAAAAAGTCAAAGGAAGCAGCCGCGGCTCCGGCGGTGGTGAAATACCTGACCGATATGGTCAGCGCGGCTGAAGCCGAGCATCGCGACGTGACCAGGGAGAAAGTGGAGGCCCAAAAGGAAGCCATGACCCAGAAGAAAGCTGATGCTGAAGCCAAAAAGCGCGAAGAAATGGAAGATAGCGACGACGAGGAGAAGGAGAATCAAGAGGAGGAGGAAGAGGACGACGAGTATCACGTCGCGCTCATGGCCGCTTTCCAGAAATTAAAAGGAGCCAAGGATGCTATTTATGAATTCATCATTTGTGATGCCAAACCGCATCCGGGTCTGATGCTGGCGAAGAAGATATCTTCCAAGCACAAGGCGCTGTTGACCAGGATTACGGGCAGCAAGCGATTCCTGCACACCGGGACCTGTCGTGCGGAGAATGGCAAATTCACATTTACGATGGAAAAGCCGGTCTCTGGCCTGGCGCGCAAATTGCAGGAATCGGTTAAACATTATACTGGCAAGAAACTTCCCATCATGGTCGGAACCGAGTCGGTGGGTGATGGGGATGACGAATTGCATACTGCAGATAAGCCCGGCAAGGCGGTCCAACCCGAGGTAGAACCTTTGTTGAACGCGAAAAATCCGGATGCCGGTAAGGCCGCTCCCGGAGCGGAACCCAAACCAACCCCTGGAGGGCCTTTCTCGATCAGCGCATCAGTGGGGCGAGGTGGCAAAAACAAACCGGAGGACGTAACCGCCGTCCAGAATGCTTTGAATACCAAGGCGAAGGCCGGCTTAAAAGCGGATGGCAAGTGCGGACCGAAGACTATCGGCGCCATTGAGAGCTTCCAGAAAACCTTGGGCATGTCCCGTCCGGATGGGCGGATCGATCCCGGCCGAGGCACAGCTCGGGCGCTGGCCAGTTCGGGCCCGCTTCCTCCTGCTCCCGCAGCTCCGCAGCCGGTGGCGATGCCCAAGCTGGGAAAAGCGGAATTGTCCAAAGCACCTACTGTTTGGCACGGCATGCGGAAAGTTGTTGATACAAACATTGAACAGGTGAAGAAGGCTGTGCGCGGACATTACGCCCATGAACATCCAGACCTGGTGAAAGAAATCGATGCCAATCTGGAAAAGCTCGACGGGATCACGGACAAGCTCGATCACCGGATCGCTGACACGCTGGCGAAAGCTCACGCGGCGAAAGACGAGGCAGCGCGCAAAGCGGAATTGAAAAACGCGAAAGTTATCCTGGCGGATTACATCAAGTATGTGAAATCGGAACCTCTGATTGCTCACATCGACAGTAATCCATGGGTTAAAGTTGACCTGAAAAAAACATTGGTCGATACCATGACCCACATGGCGCAGTCCATCGGTTGAACCAGAACCAACAAAAGACGAAAGGTAAAACATATGGCGGAAGAACATGATTCGTGGTTAGGCGGTATCGGCGTTTCGGTGAGCGATTTCGTGGGAGGCGCGGTGCAGAAGGCCGAGGAAACCGTCTCGAGCGCAGCAAGCAGCGTGGAGCAGACGGTGTCTTCGACAGCCGGTGCTGTTTATGAGGCAGGTTCGTCCGTTGTGAAGAAAGCGCAAGAGGTCGGATCCGGGGTCGTGCAGAAAGCTGAAGAAACTGCATCAGGTGCCTGGAATACGGCCAAAGAGTACGGCGGCAAGGCAGTGAAAGCTGCAAAAGAGACCGGTTCGGCCGCCTGGGAGACAGCGAAGGAGGTCGGCGAAGAAGTGGTTGAAGGCGTGGAGGACGCCGGCTCAACGATTGTCGAGGAAGTCAAAGATGCCGGTTCCGCGGTATGGGACACCGCCAAGGAAGTCGGCGAAAATGTTGTGGATGGTGCCGAAGAAGTGGTTGAAGAAGTCGAAGACGCGGGGTCGGCGATTGTCGAAGGGGTCGAAGACGCTGGTTCGGCGGTTTGGGACAAGGCGAAGGAGCTCGGCGAAGACGTTGTTGAGGGCGCCGAAGAGGTCGTCGACGAAGTTGAAGACACCGCATCGGACTTGTATAAAAAAGCAAAAAAATTGGCAGGCGAAGCTGTTAAGGTGGCCACTGATCCCGACCAATATAGCGGGGTAGGGACGCCGATTAGAAAAAAGCTCGAAGAAGTGGCAGCCGAGGGTCACCCCGTCGCTGCACGACCGTTATCCTCGGCCGAGTTGGCCGACGCCAAAGCTATTTTCGGAAGTTCGCTTGATTATTCAAAAATCATAGTGGATGGCGGATCAGTCGCTTCTTTGGGCGCGAGCCGGACGATCGGCAACACGGTTCATCTGACACCTGATCTTTTCGTTCCGGGCAGCTCGGATACCACGACAGAAGGCCGGCGGACACTTGTTCACGAACTGACCCACGTGTGGCAGTACCAGCACGATGGCTGGACGTATGCGCCGAAGGCGCTCTGGGCACAGGCTAAGGCGGCCGTGAAGGGGGATCGTAATGGCGCCTACGATTGGAAACCGCTCGTCAAGAAGGGCATTCCTTTTGAAGAATGGAATCCCGAGGCGCAAGCCGAAGCAGTAGAGGATTACAATAAGGCGTTGCATAATGCGCATGACGGCACAGCCTCGAAGGAAGACTATGCGAACCTGGTGATCTTGAAGAAATACGTAGACGCGGTTGCCGCTACTCCGGCAGCCTAGAGTGTAGCGGCGTCTCGTAAGAGGCGAACTTGCGTTCACTGCGGTGCATTCAGTCGCTGGAAATAGAAAACTATTTATGCGGCGCTCTTACGAGACGCCGCTACAATAAGATCATGCGCGCCATGCTGCAGAACGTGCCGATTCTGGCCGGCCTCGATGAAGCCGCTTTGACCATGCTGTGGGAACGAGCGGTGGAAAGCAAAACCCCCGCTGGAGGAGTAATCGTCCGCGAAGGCGAAACCGGGAATCGTTTTTTTCTAGTCGCAGATGGAACCGTTCGAGTTTGCAGAGGTTTTGGTCAGCCGCAAGAAGTCGAACTGGCGAAGCTGAGCGCGCGCGATTTTTTCGGGGAGATGTGCATTTTGGAAACTTTGCCTCGATCTGCGACAGTCCAGGCGGTCGTGGACACCACCCTTTTCAGCCTGACAGCGATGACCTTTTACCATCTCTATCAAGCGATGCCCTCGCAATACAGTATCCTTTTGCTGAATATAGCGCGGGATCTTTCACGTCGCTTGAGGCATCTGGATGAGGTATTTGCCGCGCGCCATTAAGCGATGATTTGCGAGGGAGTTGCTTTCTGCCCGGGTGTCCTGAGTCAGGCACAACTCGTGCCCTGGGTCACGCGGATTGATGAGCAGTACGAGAGAATCGAAGCGGCCCGCCAGTTGGGTGGTGGCGTTAGCGCAGTGATCCCTCCCGGGCAACGGTTCGCACCCACAGCTTCTTCCTTCACGATCGGGGCGATTTTCCCGGATGGCAAGTTTCAAACTTTGTTCGCGGCGATCGATGCGGGGTGCGCTGGTGCATGGATCAGATCAACGATGAGCGACGGTATCGCGTGCGACTTGACTCAGTCCTGGGTGCGCCGCCAATACGCACCCCATTGCTATCCGCCACTACACGCGCCTCATGGGTGGCACCAGGATGGAGCGCTCGGATTCGACTTCCTGTCGTATCCAGACGGGATCTTCCCCTCGGATGCGCTGCTGCCGATGGTCACCTGCTGGATTGCACTTGGGCCCTGCGGCGTGGGAGCGCCGGGCCTCGAAATCGTCACACGGCGCCTCGGAACGCTGCTTGCCCCTGGTGAGTTGGTGGATGAGCGCTTGCGTGCGCGGTTTCCGCCCGAGGAATTCTACCGGCCGGCGATGGAAGTGGGGGATGCAGTACTGATGCGTGAGGACATCCTGCATCGGACTCTGGTCTCACCGGAAATGACTCAGGATCGGACCAGCATTGAGTTACGATTCTTTGCGGAAGACAATCCCCCGATGCGGCTCAAGGGAGACCGTTTCCTGGTCTGCTCAGAAAAGGGTAGCGTCTGAGGTTGATGTTGGTGAAATGTGCACGGCATTGACCCAGGCACAGAGACACGCCTCGTTCGCAGCACAATTCTTTCCTGAGATTGATTCGATGTCTTTTCCATTTGCGTTGATCTGTGCTATCTGCGGTTAAAATCCACTGTCCAAATACTGCAGGGAATTCCACGACCATAGATGCAGATGAACGCAGATATATTGAAGGGAAAGGACCAGGCTTGAATGGAATCGACTGGTCTGATGTTCCTTCGCGCGGCGAGGAATTCAGTTTTCCCCCGGGGCAAAAATGCATCCGTGAATCGGCTTGCCTTGGCGGCGAATTCGAGCACAGTATTTCTTGCTAATCGGCGCGTGGAAGGGTGGCTGAGTGGTTAAAGGCACCTGACTCGAAATTCAAAACCGGCTGCTGCCCTCAAGTGGATTGCAGCGGAATCACGCGGACTGACAGGCATTTGCTCCACCTTTCCTTCTCCAGTCAGTGGACTCATTTGGCCCGAAAAGGACCCAGAAATCGACGAGCAGTATCAAATGACAGTATCAAATTGGAGAGCAGGATTTTTGTTTAAGGAAAGCCATTATCGACAAGACTCAATTGAAACCCTGATGCTTCACTCATCGTGTTCCGGTTTCCCACTAATCTTTTCGAATTCGATCCTGCTCAAACTGCAATGCGCAAAAGCCGCTCCGCTTGCGCACACCCTTGCGGTATAGTTCACGAGAGATGCTCCACACCCCCAACTCTTACGTGACTCCAAGAGGAAAACGGGATAATCTCGAATTCGATGAGCACCCGGCGACCGATTCCAAAGGAAGTCGAAACAGAAGTCTTGACAAAATGTCGTCGCCGCTGCTGCATCTGTTACGGCCTTACGGGAAATTTCTCGGAACAGTCTGGCCAGATTGCCCACCTAGACAGGGATCCCTCAAACCATACGCCTCAGAATCTGGTCTACCTTTGTCTCGCGCACCACGACCGTTACGACAGTCGCACCAGCCAGAGCAAGGGCCTCACAGGCGAGGAGGTGAAAGCTTACCGACAATCGGTCTGGGATGAAATCGAGAAGAGGTTGGGCCAGGGACGCGCCAATTCGCCGGCACCAATTTCCGCGCTCTCATCATCGCACCCGCCTCACGGCCAGGTGCGGCCGTACAAGTTCTTAGATTATTTTGAGGTTTGCGACGCGGAACGGTTCTTTGGACGCGATGATGAGATCTTGGAACTGTGTCGAATGGTTAAATCGAACAAACTGGTTGTCGTTTGTGGTGCGTCCGGTGTAGGCAAGACTTCGCTGCTGCTCGCAGGGGTGTTTCCGCGTCTTCAACCTACCGATTTCTGGTGCATACGCGTTCGCTGTGAAGGCGACCCAGAACACTCTATCAAACAAGAGTTATGCCGACGCTGGCCTGACGATCTGTCTTCGATGCGTGCGTATCTGGCGAAGCCCCTCGTTGATTTCTTGGCCTTCGCAAGGGACCTCCTCGGCCGTCATCTAGTAGTTTTCGTCGACCAGTTTGAGGAGTTCTTCCTGCGCATGGACTATGCTGAAAGAAAATCATTCCTCAGATGCTTAGAGAGCTGGAGCAGGTCTCCATCACCTCCCTTTCACCTTGTTCTTGCCATTCGTGAAGACTATCTGGCCAGATTGTGCGAGCTTAAATCGGTCATCCCTGATCCACTAGGAAGCCTATACAGAGTTACAAATCTTGATAGACCCCGTGCTAGCCAAGCAATTCGGGAACCAGCTGAATTGGCCGGGATCCATTACGAAGAAGGGGTAATCGATCATCTGCTCGATGATTTATCGACCCAAACGAAAGCGGATGAAGGAATCTATCCTTCACACCTGCAAGTCGTGTGCTCGCTTATCACTGAATGTTCGCGTCGGGCGACGAATACCGTTTCCTGGACGGACGTCACGAAATTAGGTGGGGTTTCCGGGCTTCTCAACAGCTACATCGAACAGGCACTCTCGACCCTGCCGAAGGAACAACAAAACACTGCGTGGGACATTCTAAAAAGGGCTACAACAGCGGCGCGAACAAAGTTTATCTTGCAGGCTAACGAAGTCTGTTCTAATGAAGACGGTCGACGACTTCTCGGAGTTCTCGTCGAAAGGAGACTAATGCGAAAACTCGACCGCAATGGAGCTGACCTTTACGAACTCGCTCACGATAAACTGGCGGAGACATTAGAAACACGAATGGGGGACGGAGAAAGGACCGCTCGCGATTTAGCTGACATGCTTCGCCTTGAATATCGAACCTGGCAAAAGCACCGCGTTCCCCTCGACAAGGCAAAGATCGCTGTTCTGGCCAAACAGCGACACAACGAATACCTCCGCCTTGATCCTGCTTGGCTTGGCTTCATCGAGCAAAGCAAGAAGTACCATTTCTGGAAGCAATGGAAGCATATTCTCTCTTGGACCGTTTTTGGTGTAATCCTCGCCACCGCAGCCATTTTGGGCGTTTACGGCTACCCTGCGCTCACGACTCGAAAGCCCATGCTAGAACGTGTTCACCTCGCTGGTGGGCATTTCGAACTCGGCAGCGATAACGAAAGCCCCGCAGCCGCGCCGAAGCACTCGGTCCAAATCGAG
>Ga0137394_10005053_pt1 | contig 10027 bp, 8 predicted proteins | sample czobulk116metaG_FD_108278 | JGI IMG/M metagenome (GOLD analysis project Ga0137394, IMG submission 108278) | Vadose zone soil microbial communities from Angelo Coast Range Reserve, California, USA - czobulk1.16 metaG | ecosystem: Environmental > Terrestrial > Soil > Vadose zone | place: USA... | reverse complement strand
GCTCTTCTCGAGCGGCGACAGACCGCCGTCCGCGCTTTGCCAGAGCGAGGATGGCGGCGGCCAGCTTTCCGCTGTCGTGACGAACGGGGTCGCTGCCGGTGTCGAGCAGGTCAGCCTCGATGACCCTGGCGCCCAGCGTCGCCCGGACACTGGCGTCGAACTCAATCCACTGAGCACCCTCCCCGCTATAGCGGGCCAGCTGCTCCACGGTCGGCCTGGCCGTGTTCACGAGGATGTAATCGAACAGGTCGCGGCCCGTGTGCTCCCGCAGCACCTGCAGGTGGTCGGAGATCGACATGCCGTCGGTCTCGCCGGGCTGCGTCATCAGGTTCGCTACGTACACCCGGATGCCGCCGACCGCGGCCAGCGTGGAGGCGACCCCGTCGACCAGCAGGTTCGGCAGCACGCTCGTGTACAGGCTTCCCGGACCGATCACGATGACGTCCGCGTTGATCAGCGCGCGCAGCGCGTCGGGCCACGGCCTGACCGGGCGGGCGAGGCTGAGGCGCCGGATCGCCGCCGGATGGGTGGCGATCAGGGTCTCCCCCTCTACCGTCTCCCCGTTGGCCAGTTCGGCCCGAAGCATGACGTCCTCGCACGTCGACGGAAAGACGCGCCCGCGGGCGCCGAGCATCCTCGCCATTTCGTCGATCGCGACCGGAAAACTGCCCGTCATACGCGTCAGCGCCGCCAGCATCAGGTTTCCGATGGCATGGCCACTCAGGTTCGTGCCGTCATCGAAGCGATGGTCGAGGAGCTGGCCGAACGCCGCATCCGACGAAAGCGCCGCCAGGCAGTTGCGCACGTCGCCGGGAGGAAGCACGCCGAGATCCCGCCGCAGCCGTCCGGAGCTGCCGCCGTCATCCGTCACCGTCACGATGGCGCTCAGGCGATCGGACTCGTGTCCTGCGTATCCGCCGGGCGCAGCGCGGAGCACCGCAGCCGCGAGCCCGCGAAGAACAACCGGCAGGCCGGTTCCACCACCAAACGCGACGACGCGAGGGATGGTGGGGGCACGTCCAACTGGCGCGCGCACGAGGCGTGGCGAAGGGAGCGCCGCCACTGCCGGAGGCGCGCTGCTGTCCATGCCCCCACCAACTGAATGTGCCATCAGGAGATCGACGTGAGGCAAGCACGCACGGTGCCACGCGAAACGCCCGCTGGCGTGGAGTCGCTGTCCCGAAGCAGCCGCAGGTGCACGTCCCCCGAAGACATAAATCCGCTCAGAGGGCGACTCTTCGCGCGACAACGACCCGAGACCTGCAATATTCCTAACGAAGCCGCCTGATTCGTGCAGGTTGCTCCTGTCGCGGATGGCGGCGTCCTTGCTCCGGTCACTGGCACTAAAGAACGCGCGTGGCTGCCAAACCTTACATCACAGATCCGGACGCGCTCGCCGGCGACACCGCGTCGCCGGGCGACGAGATGACGCAGTTGATTCGCGAGCTCTACCCGATTTGCCGGAGCATCACCGGCGAAGGGGTACGGCAGACGCTGCGGCTCCTCGCCCGCGAGATTCCGCTGCACGTTCGCGAGGTCCCGACCGGCACCCATGTGCTCGACTGGGAGGTCCCGCGCGAGTGGAACATCCGCGACGCCTGGATCAAGACGATCGGCGGCGATCGCCTCGTCGACTTCGCCGCGCACAACCTGCACGTCATGAGCTACAGCGTGCCCGTGCGCGGCCGCGTGTCGCTGCCGCAGCTGCGGCGCCATCTGCATTCGCTGCCGGACCATCCGGACTGGATTCCGTACCGCACGTCGTACTACGCGGAGGACTGGGGCTTCTGCGTCACGCATCGCCAGTACGAGGCGCTCACCGAGCCCGAATACGAGGTCTGCATCGACGCCGACCTGCAGGACGGCTCGATGACCTACGCCGAATGCTTCCTGCCGGGCAGAAGCGACACCGAGGTGCTGATCTCGGCGCACGTGTGTCACCCGTCGCTGGCCAACGACAACCTGTCGGGGATCGCGGTCGCGGCGCAGCTGGCGCGGTACGTGGCGATGAAGCACCGGCGCTACTCGTACCGGTTCCTCTTCGCGCCAGGAACGATCGGCGCCATCACGTGGCTCGCGCAGCATGACGCATGGGTGGGCCGCATCGCGCACGGCCTCGTGCTCGCCGGCGTGGGCGACCCGGGACCGGTCACCTACAAGGCGTCACGGCGGGGCGATACGGAGATCGACCGGACGATGGCCCACGTGCTGCGCCATCGGAAGGGCGAGCACCGAATCGAAGCGTTCTCGCCGTACGGGCACGACGAGCGGCAGTACTGCTCGCCGGGCTTCGATCTCGCGGTGGGATGTTTCATGCGTTCGCCGTGGGGCAGCTACCCCGAGTACCACACATCGGCCGATTCGCCCGACTTCGTGACGCGGGCGAGCCTCGAGGATTCGCTCGAGACGTGCATCGCGGCCATCGAGGTGCTCGAGGGGAACGCGGCGTATGTCAACCAGCGGCCGAAGGGAGAGCCGCAGCTTGGCCGGTACGGTCTCTACGGCCGCACCGGCGGAAGCGCAGACGTCAACATGGCCATGCTCTGGGTGCTGAATTTGAGCGACGGCCACCACACGCTCCTCGACATCGCGGAGCGCGCGCAGCTGTCTTTTTCGACGGTCCGCCGTGCCGCCGACGCCTTGCAGGACGCAGACCTGCTGGCCGAGGCGCCCGGCCTGACGACAACGGATGCTGCCGCCGGGCGCGGCGGCGGTGAGGGGGTGAGGTGAGGCGATGCGAGTACTGGTAACGGGACACAACGGGTTCATCGGGTCGGTGATGGTCGACGTGCTGGCGCGTGCCGGTCACGAGGTCGTGGGACTCGACACGTATCTGTTCGAGGCCTGCACGTTCGGCCCGGAACGCCGGCAGGTGCCGTCGATGCGCGGCGACGTGCGCGACGTCGAGATAGGCGACCTGGTCGGCTTCGACGCGGTAATCCACCTCGCGGCGCTCTCCAACGATCCGCTGGGCAACCTGAATCCGCAGGTCACGTACGACATCAACCACCTCGCCTCCGTCCGGCTCGCGTGGCTGTCGCGCGAGGCCGGGGTGAAGCGGTTCCTGTTCGCGTCGTCGTGCAGCCTCTACGGAGTCGCCGGCGACGATGGCTTGCTCACGGAGGAGGCCGACTTCAACCCGGTGACGCCGTACGGCGAGTCGAAGGTGCTCGTCGAGCGTGACGTGTCGCGCCTGGCCACGCACTCCTTCAGCCCGGTGTTCCTGAGAAACGCCACCGCCTACGGCATGTCGCCGCGTCTCCGCGCCGACATCGTCGTCAACAGCCTGGTCGGCTACGCGGTCACGACGGGCGAGATTTTCATTCAGAGCGACGGCACGCCGTGGCGGCCGCTCGTCCACGTCGAGGACATCTCGGACGCCTTCCTCGCGGCGCTCGAGGCGCCGCGCGACCTCGTGCACAATCGCGCGTTCAACGTCGGCCGGACGCAGGAGAACTACCAGATTCGGCAGATCGCGGACATGGTGAAGGAAATCGTCCCCGGCAGCCGCGTCACCTATGCCGAGGACGGCGGCCCCGACCCGCGGTGCTACCGCGTGAACTGCGACGAGATCGCGTGGACGCTTCCCGCGTTCCGTCCGCGGTGGACCGTGCGCGAGGGGGTCAAGCAGCTCTACGAGGCATACCGGAACCACAACCTGACGTTCGAGGCCTTCGCCGGCGAGGACTCGCAGTACCTGCGCATCAAGCACCTGCAGCGGCTGACGAGGGCCCGCCAGATCGACAACCACCTGCGCTGGACGGCGCCACAGCTGTCGGGCACGGCGCTGCGTCCGATGTCGTCCGTCGCGGTCTACCCATCGCTGGGGCACGCATGAAAGTCGTTCTCTTCTGCGGCGGGCTCGGGATGCGCATCCGCGACAACGAGAACGTCCCGAAGCCGATGATCACGATTGGCTACCGGCCGATCGTGTGGCACTTGATGAAGTACTACGCCCATTTCGGGATCAAGGACTTCATCCTGTGCCTCGGCTACCGCGCCGACTACATCAAGAACTACTTCCTGACCTACAACGAGTGCCTGTCGAACGACTTCACGCTCTCCGACGGCGGACGGACGCTCGAGCTGCTGAAGAGCGACATCGGCGACTGGCGGATCACGTTCGTCGACACGGGCCTCAACGCGAACATCGGCCAGCGCCTGAAGGCCGTCGAGCGGCATCTCGAGGGCGAAGAGTATTTCCTCGCCAACTACGCCGACGGGTTGAGCGACCTCAACCTGAACGAACAGCTCGATCACTTCTTCTCGCACAAGCGGACCGCGTCGTTCGTCAGCGTGAAGCCGAACCTGTCGTTCCACTTCGTCAATGCCGACGGCCAGGGGCGCGTCAAGACCATCGAGAACTTCGGCCGGACCCACCTGCGCATCAACGGCGGATTCTTCGTCTTCCATCGCGACATCTTCAAGTACATGGGACCGGGGGAAGAGCTCGTCCACGAGCCGTTTCAGCGGCTGGTCGCCGACGATCAGCTGCTGGCGTACGAGTACGATGGCTTCTGGCAGGCGATGGACACGTTCAAGGATCGCCAGGGGCTGGAAGAGGTCTATGCGGCAGGCCAGGCGCCGTGGGAGCTCTGGAGGGATCGCGACGCGAACGGCGCGGCGGCGCACGTCGACACGCCGGCCGGCGCGGTGCCGCAGCCGGCCAGGCGCGCGACGCTCCAGCGATAGAATCGAGTCGGATCTGACCTGATGTCCAGCGCCGGCCGTCGTTCGTTGCGGGGCCTCGTGGCGGTCGTGACGGGCGCCAGCAGCGGAATCGGAAAGGCCATCGCGCGCGCCCTGGCGTCGGAGGGCGCACGGCTCGTGCTCGTGTCGCGCGACGAGCGCCGCCTGCGTGACGCCGCGGCGGACTGGCCGGGCGACGCGCCGCCCGCGTTGCTGACGGCCGATCTCCTGCAGGAAGCCGACGTCGCCGCCGTGGCGCGCTCGGTCGTCGAGCGGTTCGGCGCCGTGGACGTCCTGGTGCACAGCGCCGGCACGATCGCGCTCGGCCCGTTCGCCACGTTGCCGCTGTCCTCGCTCGACGAGCAGTACCGCCTTAACGTGCGCGCGCCATTTCAGCTCACGCAGGCGCTGCTGCCACACCTGATCGGCGCCCGCGGTCAGGTCGTCTTCGTGAATTCGAGCGCCGGCCTCGACGCCCGGGCGGGCGTCAGCCAGTACGGCGCGACCAAGCATGCCGCAAAGGCGCTCGCCGACAGCCTGCGCGAGGAAGTGCACGCCGACGGCGTGCGCGTCGTCAGCGTGTTTCCAGGCCGGACCGCGACGCCGATGCAGGCCCAGGTCCGCGACATGGAGGGGCGCGCCTACGACCCGGAAGCCTGTCTTCGGGCCGAGGACGTCGCCTCCGTGGTGCTGAACGCGCTGACGATGCCGGAGTCCGCCGAAGTGAAGGACATCAGCATCCGGCCGATGAAGGAGTAAGCTCGCCCGAATGGTCTTCACGGAGACAGGATTGCCTGGCGCCTACGTGGTCGACATCGAGCCGCGCGCCGACGAGCGCGGACTGTTCGCGCGGTCGTGGTGCCAGGACGAGTTCGGGGCACACGGGCTCGAGACGCGGCTGGTCCAGTGCAGCATCTCCCGCAGCGCACGCCGCCACACGCTGCGCGGCCTGCATTACCAGATGGCCCCGCACGCCGAGGTCAAGCTCGTGCGGTGCACGATGGGCGCAATCTACGACGTCATCGTCGATCTGCGCGCCGGCTCGCCGACGCGCGGCAAGTACTTCGGCGCCGAGCTCTCGGCCGCCAGCCATCGGGCGCTCTACGTGCCCGAGGGGTTCGCCCACGGGTTCCTGACGCTCGTGGACGAATCCGAGGTCTTCTATCAGATGTCGGAGTTCTATCACCCCGACGCGGCGCGCGGCGTCCGGTGGGACGACCCGGCGTTCGGCATCGCATGGCCGGCGCGCCCCGCCGTGATCTCCGATCGCGATGCCGCGTACCAGGACTTCGACGGCAGCAAGGGAGTGTCCTGAGTGCTCGGATTGGGGCTCGGCAGCGGCCGCAGGCCGCTTCGCGAAATTCTGTGTCTCGGCGCCCACTCGGACGACATCGAAATCGGATGCGGCGGTACCGTGCTCGAGCTTGTGGGCGGCAACCCCGGCCTGCGGGTCACATGGGTGGTGTTCAGCGGGAACGCGACGCGCGAGGCGGAGGCGCGCCGCGCCAGCCGCCAGTTCCTGCGCGGCGCCGGCGTGACGCAGGTGATCACGCGTCAGCAGCGCGACGGCTTCTTCCCGTCCCAGACCACCGAGATCAAGGAATTCTTCGAGCAGCTGAAGACGACGTGCTCGCCGGACCTCGTCTTCACGCATTATCGTGACGACCGGCACCAGGACCACCGGACGATTTCGGACCTGACGTGGAACACGTTCCGGAACCACTTCGTGCTCGAGTACGAGATTCCGAAATACGACGGAGACCTCGCGACGCCGAACGTCTTCGTGCCGGTCGGCCGCCGGCAGGCGCGCCGCAAGGTCAGCGTGCTCCTGTCGGCCTTCAAGAGCCAGGCCGGCCAGCACTGGTTCACGCCGGAGTTGTTCTTCGGATTGATGACACTGCGTGGAATCGAGTGCTGCGCGGAATCGGGCTACGCGGAGGCGTTTCACAGCCGGAAGGCGATCGTGTCGGTGGCGCAGGCGCCCGCGCGGCGCGGGCGGTGACGGGCGGCGGGCCCTCCATCGAGGACCCGCGGCAGCGTCCTAGAACACTTCGACTTCGGGAATCGGCACCACGAACTGGCCGCCCCACTCGCGTATGTAGGCCAGCTGCGCGGCGATCTCGTCCTTGAGGTTCCACGGCAGGATCAGCACGAAGTCGGGGCGCGTCTCCCGGATGCGGTCGGGCGCAAAGATCGGGATGTGCGTGCCCGGCAGAAACCGGCCGTGCTTGTACGGATTGCGATCGACGGTGTAGTCGACGAAGTCGGTCCGGATGCCGCAGTAGTTCAGCAGCGTGTTCCCTTTGCCCGGTGCTCCGTAACCCGCGACGGTGCGGCCCTGGCGCTTGGCTTCGATCAGGAAGGCCAGCAGCTTCCGCTTCGTTTCCTTCACCTGCGCCGAAAAGCGCGCGTAGGTCTGGACGCGATTGAGGCCGAACTCCTCCTCGCATCGGATGAGCGCCCTCGCGCGTTCGCTCATCGGCGCGGTGCTGTCGATGTGGCACGCGTAGATGCGCAGCGATCCGCCGTGCGTCGTGATCTCCTCGACGTCGTAGACGCGCAGCCCGTGCGCGTTGAAAATCCGCTGGACCGTCGTCAGCGACAGATACGAGAAGTGCTCGTGATAGATGGTGTCGAACTGGTTCTGCTCCATCAGCCGGACCAGGTGCGGGAACTCCATCGTGATCGTCCCGGCCGGCTTGAGCAGCACCTTCATGCCGCCGACGAAATCGTTGATGTCGGGCACGTGCGCGAGCACGTTGTTGCCGACGATCAGGTCGGCGGGCCCGGGATTGCGCACCAGATCGGTCGCGGTCTCGACCCCGAAGAATCGCACCACGGTCGGCACGCCCTTGGCGACGGCCACCTTCGCCACGTTGGCCGCCGGCTCGATGCCCAGGACCGGAATGGCCTTGCGCACGAAGTGCTGGAGCAGGTACCCGTCGTTGCTGGCGATCTCGAAGACGCGGCTCTCGGCCCCGAGCGCCAGCCGCTCCGTCATCTGTTCGACGTAGCGCCGGGCGTGCTCGACCCAGCTGTCCGAATACGACGAAAAGTAGGCGTATTCCGTGAAGATATTGTCGGGCGTTACATATTCGTCGAGCTGTACGAGGAAACACCGCTCGCACAGGAAAGCGTGCAGCGGATAGAACGGCTCCATCTGATTGAGGGCGTGTGCTGGAACGAAACTCTCGCAGAGCGGAGACATCCCCAGGTCCACGAACGTCCGGGTCAATGGAGCCGCGCAGAACCGGCACGTCCGGCCTTTTGCGGGCGCGGCCGTGCCTGTTGTCACTGCCGTCGCTTCACCAGTTCCCTGTGCCAACGAGCTCATAGCGTGGAATTCCTCGAAGAAGTTGGGTGTAGGTCCGGTCGGGAGCAAGGATACGGCCACACGGGGCACAGTCGAGACCCGTCGCGCGATCAGCGACTTATGCCGTTCGACCGCGATTATGCCGATTGAACGGCCACCGGAAGTCTCCCGTGGGGCAGACTAAATGGCTCGGCGGCAGGATCGTGAAGCGGGATCGTGAAGCCTTGAATGACGTAAATTTAAGTTGACTTTAGTTGCCCCCTCGCGCACGATCCCTGCCTTCAATCGCAATTCTGCGCGCCGGGAATTGTTGCCTGCAGATTCGGTGATCTGCAGGTCGGATATCGATTTGCGGCGAAATCACGACGAGAGAGCGGATCCATCATGCTGATCCCTATCTGCCTGACGGGCAGCAGCCTCGCGGTGCGCGAGATTGATGACGAGGCGACCCGGATCGCCCGGTTCGATATCAGGGTCCTCATCACGGGCGACAGCGGTGTCGGCAAACAGACGCTCGCCCGCCTCATTCACCAGCGCAGTCCGCGGGCCGATCGTCCGTTCGGGACGGTCGATTGCGGGACGATTGCCGATTCGACGTTCGAGTCCGAATGGCTGGCGCCGCTGTCGGCGGCCGACGGCACGCTGTTCCTTCGCGGCGCGGAGGAAATGAGTGCGCGGAAGCAGGCGATGCTTTACCGCTTCCTGGACGCCGTCTACGACGCCGACGGGTCGTCTGCGGGCCAGCTGTCGGGGCGCCCGCGCCTCCGCGTGCTCGCCGGGTCGCGGGTGAGGCTCTTCGAGGCCGTTGAGGCGGGCACCTTCAGGCACGATCTGTTCTACCGGTTGAACACGGTCCACTTGTGCATTCCGCCGCTTCGCGAACGGACCGAGGATATTCCGGTTCTCTTCGAGCACTTCGTGCACCAGATCTCGGACGTGCGGCAGTGCGCCCTTCCCTACATCGCCCCCGAGACCCGCCAGGCGCTGCTGGACTACTCGTGGCCCGACAACGTTCGCGAATTGAAGCAGGTTGCGGAACGGCACGTGCTGAAAGGCGGCGACCCGCGCGTCGAGGGGCGCATGCTCGCGCGGCAGGTGCAGTTCGAGAGCATCAGGGCGAAACGGGCCGTCCACGCGTTTCGAGCGGACGTCACGGTGATTAGCACGCCGCGTCCGCGCCCTGGAGCGCGGCCGCGGACCACCACGTAACGACCCGGTTCAGATCCTCACTTCGGATCGAACGCCACGTCGCTCGCCGAGCCGCCGCCAGGCAGGCGAAACCGCCGGACGAGGGCGCCCGACGCCGGATCGATCCCCGCCACGCCCGACTCGTCGGCCGACGTGATGTACGAGAGCAGCCGTGCGTCCGACCGGTCCCTTCGCGCCATCGACACGTCCACGAGCGGGACGACGCGGATGTCGGCAGCCTGATCGATGATGCCGATGCGATCGTGCGACGCCTCGAGCATGACGACCACGCGCCCGTCGGACGACGTCCGGAGCGCGGCCGGCGCGTTGCCGGCGCCGAGATCGACAGTCCCCGTCGACACGCGGCGCTCGAGGTCGATGAAGAGAATCGCGTTCTTCGCCGGGACGGAGATCAGCGCCGTGCGGGCATCCGGCTCGAGCGTCAGATCGCCCACCCGTTCGCCGATCGGCATCACCCACACCCAGCGTCCCGTCGCGGCTTCGATCGCGGCCAGTGCGTTCTGCGACACGTCGCCGCCGCGGCTCAGTGCGTAGACGAGTTGCCCCGTTGCGTCGGGGATGGCCGCGAGGATCGCGCTGCCTGGCTGCCCCGCCGCGAACCGCATCACCAACTGGCTGCTTGCCGTGTCAATCACGTCGACAACGTTGCTGCCGCTTTCGGATACGAAGACCCTGCTGCCGTCCGCCGTCTGTGCCAGCCGATGCGGCTTCCGTCCGAACGGCGCCGGCAACGAGATGGCTCCGACACGCGTCATCGTCGCTTTGTCGATCACGGACACCGTGTCGCTGTCCTCGTCGGCGACAAAGACCCTGCTG
>Ga0137394_10005052_pt1 | contig 10030 bp, 7 predicted proteins | sample czobulk116metaG_FD_108278 | JGI IMG/M metagenome (GOLD analysis project Ga0137394, IMG submission 108278) | Vadose zone soil microbial communities from Angelo Coast Range Reserve, California, USA - czobulk1.16 metaG | ecosystem: Environmental > Terrestrial > Soil > Vadose zone | place: USA... | reverse complement strand
GGCGTAGCCGCGAATCGAGGTCAGCGGCGTCTTCAGCTCGTGGGAGACGTTCGCGACGAACTCTCTCCTTAGATTCGCCATCAAGCGTTCCGGTCGCAAATCCTCAATGGACAGAAGCCACGCGGGCGGTCCTCCCTCTCCCCGGACCGGCACGACCGAAATTTCGTATTCACTCCGCTCCTCGAAGTAGATCGAGATTTCTCAGATGACCCCCGAGCCCGACCGGATCGCCTCCTCGGCCACCTCCTCCAGCACGGGCTGCCGCGCGGCGGCGAGGCGGGGCCTCCCCGCCGGGCGCTCGATGCCGACGATCGACCAGAATCGAGGGTTCGCGTGATGGATCGTCAGATCGCTCGAAAGGAGCGCGATTCCCTGCCTCAAATTTCCCAGCACGGCTTCGCCCGCGTCCCGCTCGCGCCTGAGCTCGTGGAGCTTCTCCTCGAAGCGCGCGGCCACCGCGTTCAGGCTGCGGCCCAGGGAAGCCAGCTCGTCGTGCGAATCGACGGGGACGCGCACGCCCGGCTCGCCTTGGCCCAGGGCGTCCGCCGAGGCGCGGAGCGATTCGAGCCGGTGATCCACTTGGCGCAGGAGGAGGTGCGAGCCGACGGCGATCGGGACGAGCAGCGATGCGAGGACGATCCATATGTAGATGTCGAATCCCGGCGACCGATTCTCCAAAACGAGGCCGGCGGCCAGGAGGGAGATGCCGACGAGGACCAGGAAGGAGCCGAAGAGCCGGCCGGCAAACGCGGTCACGACCACACACTACCACCAACGGCGCGCTCCGGTCCCCGGTCGGGCTGGGCGCGTCGAATCAGGCTTTGGGAATCTCCGCGGAGTAGCCGACGCCGGTCACCGTGCGGATCAGCTTGGCGTCCTTCCCTAGCTTGGAGCGCAGGCGGCGGACGTGGACGTCGACGGTCCGCGTCTCGCCGAAATAACCCAGCCCCCAGACCTTGTCGAGAAGCTGCTCCCTCGAGAAGACGCGCCCGGGTCGCTGGAGGAGGTATTCGAGCAGCCGGAACTCCGTCGGCGTGAGGTGAATCTCCCGCGAGTGAAGCAGGACCTGGTGCCGCTCCCGGTCGAGCTGGAACGGTCCGATCTTGGCGGGCGCCGCAGCCTCGTCTCCGCGCGTGCGGCGCAGAATCGCCCCGACGCGGGCGACCAGCTCCTTGGGCGAGAACGGCTTCGTCAGGTAATCGTCCGCTCCGCGCTCGAAGCCGACGAGCTTGTCCATCTCGGTGCCGCGCGCCGTGAGGATGAGGACGGGGAGCGAGCGGGTGCGGGGCTCGGACCGGATCGCCTGGAGCACCTCGAGGCCGCTCAGCTTGGGCAGGAGGAGGTCCAGGATCAAGAGGTCGGGCGGCGACTTGAAGACCCGGTCCAGGCCCGACTCTCCCTCGCGCTCGGAGAGGACGCGGTAACCCTCCCGGGCGAGGTTGTAGGTCACGAGCTCGCAGATCTCGGGCTCGTCGTCCACGACCAGGATGGTGGAGCGCGCGGTCTTGGTCACCTTGGCCCGGAACGATACGACGGGTCGGTCTTCCTTGGCGAGGTCCGTGGGTCCCACGGCGCAGACCCTGCGACCGGGAGGTTACCGGATCGCGTCGGCCGCGTTTCAACCCTGTTACGGCGAGGACGGCTGTTCCCGCCATTTTCGCTTGCGGCATTGACTTCCTGGCGACCGTTCGGTAGCCTCCCCGGTCTCTGTCCACGTGGCAGCATGCGCGCAGGCTTCGAGGACCGCGGTGACCCAGACCGATCAGAGAAAACTTTTCGGCACGTTAATCGGGGTGGCCGTCTGCCTTTACACGTTGTGGCCCACGTTCCAGTTCTATTCCATGAGCCCCGAGAAGCGCCAAGAAGTGCTCCGGGCCCGGCCCTCGGACGCGAGGGACGAGGGCGAGCGGACCCGCCTGGAGAAGCTGGCCAAGCTCCGCGAGAAGGCGATCAAGCTGGGCCTGGATCTTCAGGGTGGAATGTACCTCCTGCTGGAGGTCGATAAGTCCAAGCTGGGTCCGGCGGAAGCCAAGAACGCGGTCGACCAGGCGATGCAGATCATCCGGAATCGAATCGACCAGTTCGGCGTCGCGGAGCCTTCGATTCAGAAGCAGGGCGACAACCGAATCCTGATCCAGCTCCCCGGCCTCCTCGACCGGGAGCGCGCGAAGGAGCTGATCGGCCAGACGGCGCTCCTCGAGTTCAAGCTCGTCAAGACGGACGAGGAGACCCGCGCCATCTTCGACAGGATCGATTCCTACTTCGCGAGAAAAAAGCTCGGCGCCAGACCCGACACGACCGCGCCCGATTCCCTCCGCCACCCGCTCTCATCACGGTTCCTGTTCACGGGTCAGCGCTCGGAGAGCTTCGCGCTGAGCTCGGAGGTCGCCGCGATCGACTCGATGCTCTCGGTGTTGCGCGCGGACTCGACGTTCGTGCTCGACGCCACGCTGGCGTGGGCCGCGCACGAAACCGACATTCAGGGCCGGACGGGTCGCATTCTCTATGTGTTGACCAAGGAGCCGCTCATGCGTGGCTCCGAGGTGGCGAGCGCGCAGATGCGCCTCGATCTCGATCAGGAGCGGCCCGGGGCTCCGGGCGTCTCCTTCACGTTGACCAGCCGCGGCGGGGCCATCTTCGCCGACATCACCGGCGCCAACGTCGGCCGCCGGCTCGCGATCGTGCTCGACGGCAGGGTCCAATCCGCGCCGAACATTCAGGAGCGGATCCCGCGCGGCCAGGGCTCGATCACCGGCTCGTTCACCGAGGAAGAGGCTCAGAATCTGGCGATCGTGCTCCGTTCGGGCGCGCTTCCGGCTCCGGTCAATATCGTGGAGGAGCGGACCGTGGGGCCCTCGCTCGGCCAGGATTCGATCCAGAAGGGGCTGCGCGCGGGGGCGATCGGCACCCTCCTGGTGGTGCTCTTCATGATCGTCTACTACCGCCTGTCCGGCGTCGTCGCGGTCGTCACGCTCCTCCTCAATATCATCGCCCTGCTCGCGGCCATGGCGGGGTTCCACGCGACGCTGACGCTCCCGGGCATCGCGGGGATCGTCCTCACGGTCGGCATGGCGGTCGACGCCAACGTCCTCATCTTCGAGCGGATCCGCGAGGAGCTTCGCAACAAGAGGACGGTGTTGGCCGCGATCGACACCGGCTACTCCCGGGCGTTCCGAACCATCGTCGACGCCCACGTCACGACGCTCCTCTCCGCGGTCGCGCTCATGTGGTTCGGGACGGGTCCGGTCCGGGGCTTCGCCGTCACGCTTTCGATCGGCCTCATCATCAACATGGTCACCGCCGTGGGCGTTTCCAAGATGATCTTCGACGCCTGGTCGTTGCGGCGGAAGGTCAGCACGATCAGCATCTAGAGGGGAACCGGTGCTTCAGCTCCTACATGGAACCAACGTCGACTGGATGAGGCGGAGGCACATCGCCTACTGGTTCTCCGGCCTCTGCGTGCTCGCATCCCTCACCTCGCTGATCCTCCACGGAGGTCCTCGATACGGCGTCGATTTCACGGGAGGGACGCTGCTCGAGATCCTGGTCACTCCCCCTCCGCCGGTCGAAGTAGTCCGCGAGGCGGTCGACAAGGCCGGTTTTCTGGGCAGCGAGATTCAGCGCCTGGACAAGCCGGGGCAGTTCCTGATCCGTCTCGGAGCGCACCAAGACGCAAAGAACTCGGCGTCCGGGATCCGGACGGCGATTCAAGCGGCGCATCCCGCCTCGACGTTCGAGCTCCTCCGCGTCGAGTCGGTGGGGCCGCGGGTCGGGGGAGAGCTGCGGGGCGCCGCCCTCAATGCCATCTTTCTGGCCCTGGGGCTGATCCTAGTCTACGTCGCCATCCGGTACGACTGGCGCTATTCCATGGGCGCCGTCGCCGCGCTGTTTCACGATGTCTTCATCGCGCTCGGGGCCCTTTCGATCACGAATCGCGAGGTCACGCTCACCGTCGTGGCCGCCCTTCTCACCATCGCGGGCTTTTCGATCAACGACACCATCGTGGTGTTCGACCGGATCCGGGAGCGGAAGCAGACCTTGAGGCGGGAGCCTCCGGAGAAGGTCATGAACATCGCGGTCAACGAGACGCTCAGCCGGACGATCATCACCTCCTTCACCGTCTTCCTCACCGTGCTTTCCCTCTTCATGCTGGGCGGGGAAGTGATCCACGACTTCTCCTTCGCGATGCTGGTGGGCGTCGTCTTCGGGACCTACTCCTCGGTCTACGTGGCGAGCGGACTCGCGCTCGATACACAGCTCTACCTCGAACGCCTGGCGTCGCGCCGCAAGCAGTAGCGCCGCGGCGCCCTGAGTTCGGGCGCGCGGAGGGCTCCGGCGTGCCGGCGCGCGGAGCGGGAGGTAACATCGTGCGCACCGTTCGCATCTCGATCATCGCGATCGCGGCCCTCGTCTTTTCGGGGACCCCACCGCTCCCCGCATCGCTCGCCCAGGCCGGGCCCGCGGCACAGGCGGCCACCACGGCACAGGCGGCCACGACCGCCCAGGCTGGCACCACCGCCCAAGCGGCGCTGCCCCCTCCGTCGGAGCAGGGCCAGGACTCCGCGATCCATCTCTTCGCCGGCGTCGAGGAGGCGTGGGCGGCGTCCGACGCGGAACGACTCGCGGGTCTCGTCGACACCACGATCGTGCGGATCGCGGTGAAGCCGGGATCTCCCTTGACCTCCGCCGTCACGCGCACCGCGGCCGCGTTCCTCTTTCAAGACCAACTTCGGCTTGTCTCGACCCGGTCGTTCCGGATCGTCCGGTTCGAGGTGATGAAGAACGGGAAGGCGCGCGCGGAGGCCGAGTGGTTGGGCGATTGGGGAGGGCGCCAGGGCATCCGCGAGGTCAAGGTGGTTCTCGCCGCCGAAAAGTCCGGGAACCGGTGGCTTCTGACCGAGGTTCGAGCAAACGACTGATACCTCCTTTCCGCCCTCGAGCGTCCATCGTGTCTGATCCCCGAGCCGTTCATGTCACCGCCGACGTGCTCTACGCATCGGATCTCCACGGCCAACGAAGCCTCTACCTCGATTTCTTCGAGATGGCGTGGCGCATCCGCGCGCGGGCAGCGATCCTGGGCGGCGACCTGGCACCCCACTCCGACGTGACGACCCAGCGGAAGTTCTACTCCGAGTTCTTCCTGCCGTTGGTGCGGGAATACCTGGGCAAATCCGGCTCCGCGGACCTCTACTACATCGCGGGAAACGACGACTGGAAGGCGTCTCTCACCGTCGTGGAAGAGGCGGGGATCGATCGACTCCGCTACATGCACGGGCGCTCGATCGAGTTTCTGGACGGAACGTGGATCGCGGGGCTCGCCTCGGTCCCGATCACGCCGTTCGGGATGAAGGATTGGGATCGCTGGGAGGAGGGGCTCTCGCCCGCCGCGCGAATGGAGGGATTCCGGAGCGAGCCCGAGGGCGGGCTCCGCGCTTTCACCTTCAAGGGCCGGGAGCGGCAGGAGTCGTTGGCAGCGGACCTCGACGCGGTCGAGCGTACGCTCCCCCCGGAGGGGACTCCGCTGATCTGCGTTTTCCATAGCCCGCCGTATGGGACCGCCCTCGACCAGATCGCGCGCGGCGTTCACGTCGGATCGCGGGAAACCCGGCGATTCCTGGAGCGGCGCCGCCCGTTGCTGGGTCTCCACGGGCACATTCATGAGTCGCCCGCGGTCTCCGGGCGATTCGCGGACCGGGTGGGGCCCACCATCTGCGTCAACGCGGGGCAAAAGATGGGGAGCGCCCTCCATGCGGCCTGGTTTCGCCTCGACGACCTCGAAGGGACACTCACCCACTCTCTGCTGGGAAAGGCGACTCCCTAGGTTAGCGGGGGGCGGCCCCGAGCCAGGTTCGCCCCCTCCGGAACCTCCCCTCCGTGCCGATAGTTAAGCGATGAGGGAGGCTGCGGGCCCCGCTCCCCCTCTGGTATCCTTAATAGGATCTCCATCGACGACGCCAGATACCCCGGCCGAGGTGCACCCCGGTGCCACGTAACCTATTGACAAATTTGACAGTTGGGACATCGGCCCTCGTGCTCCTGGCGGGCGGCCTTGGAGCCCTGGCCGCACCGGGCCCGGACCGCGTGACGGCCCAGCCGGGCGCGGGCTTCGCGGAACGCGGGGGCAGGTCACCGTTGCGCGCCGGAGGATTCTCGGAGCGCGCGGGAGGGTTCACGGTCGCCCGGCTCAAGTACACGGGCGGGGGCGATTGGTACTCCGACGAGACCTCGCTTTGGAACCTCATGCGCGCGCTTCGCGCGCGGGGCGAGGTTCGCGTGGGGCAGGAGAAGGAAGCGGTCGTCACCGCCGCGGATCCGGAGCTCTGGAACTACCCCATGCTGTTTGTCACCGGCCACGGGAACGTGAAGCTGAGCGAAGAGGAGACGCGCTCGCTTCGCCGCTACTTGGACCAGGGCGGCCTCCTCTGGGCGGACGACAATTTCGGAATGGACAAGTCGTTCCGCGAGCTCATGCTCCGCGTCTATCCCGAAACCCCGCTCGTCGAGCTGCCGTTCACGCATCCGCTCTTCCACTATCCGAACGCGTTCCCGAACGGCGCGCCCAAGATCCACGAGCACGACGGGGGCCCGGCCCGCGTCTATGCAATCCTGCGAAACGGCCGCGTCGCGGTGATCTACACGTTCGACTGCGACATCGGCAACGGAATCGAGGACGAGGGAATCCACGACGATCCCCCGGCGAAGCGGGAACAAGCCATGCGATTCGCGGTCAACGTCGCGACGTACGCGGTGACGAATTGAGGGGCGCGATTCGTCGCGTGGGGGGCCGCTCGTGAAGCCGGCCTATCAAACCCTCCTCGGGCGCCTCAAGAGCGCCCGCCGGATCCTCCTCTGGCGCGCGATCGAGCGCGCCGGGCTCGCCGCGGTCGTGGGGCTTCTCGCGATCGCGCTCTTGGCGCTGGTCGTGGCCCTCTTGGCACCCCTTTACCGCGCGGAATACTCCGTGCTTCGCTTGGCGCTCCTCGGCGCCGCGGCCGTTTTCTTTCTCACCGCGGTGGCGCGGGTACTGGCCTCGGAGGCCGCGCTCGCCGACGCCGCGCTCGCGGCGGGGAAACTCACCGGGGACCGCGAGGACGAGCTCCTGGCGGCGCTCGAGCTCTCCCGCGACGATCCGGAGCGAGGCGCCTGGACCTCGGGTGCGCTTCGCGAGGCGGCGGTGGAAGCCGCGGCCGCGCGGGCGGGCGGGATCGAGCTGGGTAGGCTCAAGCGCTGGGAGAAGCGCGGCCGCTGGCTCGGCGCCGCAGGCGTGGCGCTCCTCCTTATCGCGGTGGCGAGCGTCGTGGGCGGCGCCAAGACCCCGCTCGTGCTCCAGCGCATCGCCGATCCGAAGCGCGCGCCGCAGGCGCCGATCCGGATCCGGGTCGAGCCCGGTACGCGGGAGGTCGAAGGGGGAGAGTCGGTGGCGCTCCACGCCTACATCGCGGGCTCCGGGAGCAGACCGCAGCTCCTGACGCGGGGGCCTGCCGGCTGGCGGGAGACCACCTTCGGAAATGCAGATGGAGCGGGTGCCCGGCGAGGCGAGCACGCCTATTCGATGGTGCTTCGCAACCTGAACGAAGACGTCGTCTACCGCGTGCGCGTCGCCGATCAGGAGACCCCGACCTATGCGCTCAACGTGCGCGATCTGCCGCGCGCGACCGGATACCGGATCCTCTATGAGTATCCCGCGTACACGGGGCTCAAGCCAGAGGTCAGCCAGGCGATCACCGGAGATCTCGCGGCGCCGCGCGGGACGCGCGCGGTTCTTGAAGTCTCGGTCAACCGCGCGGTCGTGAAGGCGACGGCACGGTTCGAGGGGGCGGGCCAGGAGCTGAGGGGCCAGCCCGGCGAGCGGAGCGCGCGGTTCTCGCTTCCGATCCGCGCCGACGACCGCTATTCGATCCGCTTGGAAGATCAGCGGGGACGCCGCTCCGACCTCGGGCCGTTTGACCTGCGGGCGATCCCTGACCGGCCCCCGACCGTGACCGTGCTCGCGCCGGCCCCCGTGGAGGACGTGGCGCGAGACATGACCACGGTCATCCTCGCCGGCGCGACCGACGATCACGGAGTGAGAAAGATCCTTCTTCGCTACCGCGTCCGCCAGGAACCCGAGCGCGTGGAGGTTCTGCACGAAGAGCGCGAGGGCGCCCGCGAGCTGGCCATCCGATATACCTGGACACTCGGTGCGTACTCGCTCCTGCCGGGCGAAGAGGTCGAGTATCAGGTCGGCGCGGTGGACGGAAACGCGATCGACGGGCCACAGACCACCTGGTCCGACTCCCGCAGACTTCGCTTCCCCTCGGCGACCGAGATTCTCGCCTCGATGGAGGGTGAGCGCGACGAATCGATCCAGACGCTGCAGGACGCCCTCAAGGGCGCGCGCGAGCTGCAGCAGAAGTCGGAAGAGCTCTCCCGCGACGTCGGACGCTCGCGCGAGCTGAGCTGGGAGCAGCGGCAGGAGATCCAGAAGACGGCCGAAGGCCAGGAGCGGCTGCGGGAGAAGATCGACAAGGTCGCACAGAAGCTCTCGCAGGACGCGGAGAAGCTCTCCCAGTCGCGCGCGCTGAACGCCGAGCTGGTGCAGAAGATTCAGGAGCTGCAGCAGCTCTTGAGCCAGATCAAGGACCAGAATCTGCTCCGGTCGATGCAGCGGCTCCAGGAGGCCATGAAGCGGATCTCGCCGCAGGAGATGGAGCGCGCGCTGCAGAACTTCAAGCTCTCTCAGGAAGACGCGATGAAGAATCTCGAGCGGACCATCGAGATGCTCAAGCAGATCCGCACCGAGGAGATGCTCGAGGCGGCCTCGGAGCGCGCCGCCGAGATGGAGCGCCGCCAGCTCGCGGTCAACGATTCGCTCTCGCGCGCGGGGCAAAAGGACGAGGTCAGCCGGCTCGCGAGCACCGAACGACAGATCGCCGCGATGGGAGAGGAAGAGCGCGCCGCGCTCGATTCCCTCTCGTCCGAGCTCAAATCCCTCGATTCGGAGACCGCCGAAGAGTCGAGCCGTTTGAGCCAGAAGCTGGGGCCCCAGGGAATGCAGCCCCAATTCCAGCGCACGCGCGAATCGATGGAGAGCGGGGAGCGCCAGGAGTCGCAGGAGCAAGCGAAAGAGCTGGCGCAGAACCTCCAAGAGCTCCGGAAGAGCGTCGACAAGATGCGCGAGGAGTTCGGCGCGAAACGAAAGGGCGAGCTCGCGAAGAAGATGGAGCAGTCGGCGCAGGATCTCCTCGACATCGCCTCGATCCAGGAAGAGATGCTGGGGGACGAGTCGAGCTCGTTGTCGAAGCGGGCCGAGACCCAGAAGGGGCTCCAGGAGTCGACGGAGGGCGCGACGAATCGGGTCGCGGAGGTCGCGAAGCAGACCCTCTTCATCACTCCCGACATCGCCCAATCGCTGGGGCGGGCGCTGTCGAATCAATCCAATGCCGTCGGTCGCTACTCCAATCAGGACCTCGCGGGTGGAATCACGGGAAGCAAGGAGGCTGCGATCGCACTCAATCAGGCGGCCGGCGGACTCCTGCGCCAGAAGGAGTCGATGCAGGGCTCCAAGTCCTCCACCGGCATGCAGGAGGCGATGGAGAAGCTCCAGAGCTTGGCGGGGCAGCAAGAGGGCCTGAACGAGGAAGCGATGGGGATGATGCCGAGCCAGAATCCGGGAGACGGCCAGCAGGGGAACAGCGGCCGCCTTCGCGAGGGGATGGGGAACGCCTTGGGCCGCATGGCGGCGGAGCAGGAGGCGATCCGTCAGGGGCTGGAGGAGGCGACGCAGAAGCTCGGCCAGAGCGGAGGTACGCTGGGGCGGCTGGGCGACGTCTCGGAGGACATGAAGAAGGTGGAGCAGGATCTCCGCTCCGGCCGGCTCGAACAGGACACCCTCGATCGTCAGCAGCGGATCCTGAGCCGTCTCCTCGACGCGCCGCGGAGCGTGGAGAAGAGGGACTACTCGCGGCGACGCGTCTCACGCCCGGGGGTCGACGTCGTCCGCTCCTCGCCGGGCGCGCTCTCGGGCGATCTCTTGAAGTCCCGCCCGTCG